>Ga0114939_10001971_pt1 | contig 15756 bp, 16 predicted proteins | sample AshMeaCrysSpring_FD_87196 | JGI IMG/M metagenome (GOLD analysis project Ga0114939, IMG submission 87196) | Groundwater microbial communities from Big Spring, Nevada to study Microbial Dark Matter (Phase II) - Ash Meadows Crystal Spring | ecosystem: Environmental > Aquatic > Deep subsurface >... | reverse complement strand
CCAACCGACGTAATACCGAACAATCGATTTTCCAAAATATCATGCTAAGAGTGGCAACTAACAAAACCAAGACTTTCAAAGAACTAAAGGCCAATGCGGCGTAACTTAATTATTCTAAATATTTAGTTATACAAAGTACTTAATTATCAATAAAAAAAGAATTACACATGAAAAGTCATCTTATGATTTCAGCAGCCCTGCTGTTTGGCTTTACAATTGCCGGCAACGCACAAGGCACTGACCCAAAAGAACTGATTGGCCTGATTAAGCAAAACCTGGCCACCAGTATGCAAAACCTAAAAAACTATGAATGGCTGGAAACCATAACGGTAACCAAGGATGGCGAAGTAAAATCTAATAAGCAAAGTCAATGCTACTATAGTGTAGATAATAAACTGATGAAAGTGCCTATAGGAAATGCACAGGAGGCAAAATCGCCCGGCGGCATCAGGGGCAAAGTGGCCGCAAATAAGAAAGCGAGCATGAAAGATTATGTAGAACAATGCGTTGCCAAAATTCAGGAATACCTGCCCCCTTCGGGCGAAAAACTACAATCGCTGTATGCAACAGGCAAAACAACCCTTGCAGTGTTGAAGCCCAACGAACTATTCAAAATAAACTTTAGCGACTACCTGCAAGCCGGCGATGCCATGGCAGTATCTATAGACCAGGAAAAAAAGCTGCTTACTGAAATTAATGTAAACACTTATGTAGATGGCCCTGAAGATAAAATAGCTTTCAAGATCACTTACGCCCAACTGCCTGACGGCACCCAATATGCCAAACAAACGGTGCTTGATATGCCGGCGAAGAAGTTGAAAATTGTGATTGCAAATGATGGCTACAAAAAAGGTGCGGGTAAATAAAAAGCAATGGATTTACAAACGGGCAACAACTGGCAAACAAAGTTGCCCAAAAGAAAAAAAGGCAAATACTCTACAATTTATTATTTGAACATAAATCACTACAACATGAAAAAGGAACATTTGAAGCAAGCTTCTTCCAGGCTTTGGCTATTCATAACCCTCCTGGTTATTTCGCAAACACTTTTTGCACAGCAGCCAGCGCCTGTATTGCCCGACACCTCTAAAATGACCTACAACCAGATTTCTCAGCAATTGAAGTTGTTTGTTTACCCGAGTAAGGGACAAAGTCAGCAGAAGCAAAAAGAAGATGAATTTGAATGCTACAAATGGGCTGTACAGCAAAGTGGCATTGACCCGCTCAACCTGCCTAAAGTGGAAGCACCTCCTCCTCAAACGGGGCCAACCGGTGGTGCTGTAATTGGTGCAGCCAAAGGTGCAGCGGCCGGGGCGGCGATTGGCGCCATAGCAGGTGATGCAGGTAAAGGTGCAGCCATAGGCGCTGTAGCAGGCGGCTTGAGCGGCCGCCGGCAAGGTAAGCAGGCACAAGCACAGGCCAATCAGCAGGCGCAACAGCAAGCGGCTGCGCAGGAGCAAGCCATGAAGGATACCTTTAAAAAGGCATTTTCGGTTTGTATTGAAGGAAAAGGATACACCATTAAATAGTACCGACCTGCAAACAAGAAAGTTGAATTACAATATTAAACATCTTCTAAACTTTTATTATGAAAAAAATAATCTTATTCGCTGCGTTGAGTGTATGCCTGTTTGCATGCACCTCCAATAATGCTGCTAAGGATAAAGAGAACATGGAACTGGTATCCAACTACATCAAGGCAGTTGAAAACCTCAATTTTGAAGGTATGGGCAATTTCCTCGATGAAAAGTATATGGGGATGGGCCCTTCGTATGGCGACACCATTTATAAGCCTCAAGCATTGGCAAACTGGAAGGACAACGTGACCAATCTGTATGAAAAGATCCACTACAATCGCTCATTTCTGGTGCCTGTTTCAGTACCCGACGGGCCCAACAAAGGAGAATGGGTAGTAGATTGGGCTGAATTGCATATCAACTACAAAAACGGTGGTGGCGAAGTAACCATTTGGGCTAACACCAGCTATTTGGTTAAAAACGGAAAAATATTAAAAAGCATTACGTTGTACAATGAAGCAGATGCTTTACGTCAATTGGGTTACAAAATAGTGCCGGCAGAAAATGTGAAAGAATGAAAATAAGCTTCAGGCTTTTGAAGTGGTAATTATTTACAATATGATTTTAGAAACAGCATTGTTTCATCAAGTAAAACCCAATCAAGCAGCATCAGATGAAGGGCATCGCCATCTTTAGCATGGGATGTACATAATCAGTGAATAAACCAGCATTTAAGCTACCTTTAGATACGTATTGTCAACAATCAATCTGATATTATGAAAGAGCTTAAACGCAAGAAGCCGGCAGGGTTTATTCAGGCTCATCCGGCAGATGGAAAGTTGAAGATCACTTACGCTTCCCGCAGTGAACGTTACGAAATGGGCAAGCAACTGCGCAAGAAATGCCCCCGTAGCTCGCATGCAACATTCAGTCCCCCGGCCAACCGGCCCAGCCAATTGGAAATGATGAAAGAAAGTGAAAAAGGCAGGGTGGAAAAATTGCTGCCCATGCGCCATGGACGGATGGCCGCTTCGCCTTTCACCTTTTACCGTGGCTCGGCGCTGAATATGGCAATTGACCTAGCCAAAACACCTTCCACAGGTGTGTATGTACAGGCCTGCGGCGATGCCCACCTGTGCAACTTCGGCGGTTTTGCCACACCGGAAAGAAATATCATCTTCTCCATCAACGACCTGGACGAAACACTGCCGGCCCCCTGGGAGTGGGATGTAAAGCGGTTGGCGGCAAGTTTTGTAGTGGCCAGCCAACACAATGGCATTGGCAAAAGTGATGCAAAGGATGCCCTACTTCAATGTATTCGGTCCTACCGCAAATACATGGACGAGTACAGCCAAATGAGAATTATGGACCTGTGGCACCATTCACTTAGTGCCGATATGATGATAGGCAAACTGGATGATCCTGCAATGCGTGCCAGGGGTGAAAAGCGTATTGCAAAAGAACGTGGCCGCAGCATTGCAGAAGAAATCTTTCCACAACTTGCAAGAGGAACTGGCAACATATCCTACATCCAGGATCAATTGCCGTCTATTTTCCATGCAGAGGGTTATACACCCGGTGAAATAACAAAAATATTTTACGATGCATTTGAACTTTACAGGAAAAGTTTGCCGCCGGTGTACAGTTTCCTGCTCAACCGCTATCAACTCAAAGATGCAGCTATCAAAGTGGTAGGTGTAGGTAGTGTGGGTACCTTATGCTGGGTTTTCCTGTTGATGACCGGAAACGGCGAACCGCTTTTCCTGCAGGCAAAAGAAGCAAGACCATCGGTACTGGAAGCATTTGCGGGCAAGAGCATTTATGCTAACCATGGTGAGCGCGTCATAAACGGTTACCGGCTCATGCAGCCGTTCAGCGATCCGTTTCTGGGCTGGACAGAAGGTAAATTTGGCAGGCATTATTTCTTCCGGCAGTTGCGGGATATCAAAATATCACTAAAAGTTGAAACATTTGGCAAGGCAGAAATGATCAACTTCGCCGAGTGGTGCGGGCAGGCACTGGCACTGTCTCATGCACGATCGGGCGATGCAGCCCTGCTGAGCGGTTATATGGGCAAAAGCGACAGCTTTGATCAGGCAATTACAGACTTCTCCTTTGCGTATGCCGAGCAAAACGAAAAGGATTATGACGCCCTTATGAAAGCCATCAAGACTGGAAAACTGGAGGCTGAATTTGAAGCGTAGTGAATTTACCAAGAGCCCTTAGTATCCAGGCTTAACTTTGCATCATAAATAGCTCTTTTGTCTTTGAAAACTAACAGCAATCTTACTTTCACAAAAGCATACTTTTTTTGCAGACCGCCTAAAAAATATCGAAAATTCAAGTCGCCGCAAAACGACCAACTAAACAAAATTGAATATAAAAACAATAAATATGAAAAACGTAAAGAACATCACAATTTTTGCCCTATGCCTGTGCATTGGCTTTTACGCATCTGCACAGGTTTACAGTAACAAAGAGGTTGGCAAAAAAAATGAGGTGCTGATCGACAGCCTTAAAAATTCAGAATGGCCCCATGCACTCCCCATTTGGGGGAAAAAGGTAACTGCCATGGGCTATGACCTCCCCAAACCCGCCGGCTTAGGTGTACAATACTTCAACCAGGTATCCGACATCGTGATTGAGAACCTGATGGTAGGATTCAACAACGGCACCATGTACAATGTGGATGAACTGATTCGTTTTGACAAGGCCAAATCAAAGGCTGGCGGTTTTTCCATAAGGCCCGATGTGTGGGTATTACCCTTTTTGAATATATATGCCATATTGGGGCAAACAGATGCTTCTACCGAAGTTGGCTTTGGTTTATGGCTGCCGGATTCTACCAATACAAGCCAAAAAGTATTTTCAGCCGAATCCGTCGTAGATTTTAACGCCAGCACGTTTGGCTTTGGCATGACCCCCACCATTGGTGTAGGAGGCGGTTTTCTGGCATTGGATATGAATGTAGCGTGGACGGATGTGCCGCAGTTGGCAAAGCCTGCGTTTTCGTTTGTGTTTGGCCCACGAATGGGTAAAAGCTTTAAGCTGAAAAAGCCAAACCGTGCCATTGCGGTGTGGGTAGGGGGCTTCAGGGTGCACCTCAATTCGGAAACCTACGGTTCCATTGCGTTGTCGGATGTGCTACCCCCCAGCGAAATTGACAGCAAGATTGATGCCGCCTACGAAAAAGTGGCAAGTGCACAACAAAAAGTAGATGCGTGGTGGGCCGGCCTTACCCAACAGCAGCAAAGCAATCCAATCAACCAGGCTAAATATGCAAAAGCTAATTCAGCGATTGACAGGGCTTCCGAATTTCTGGTGAATGTAGAAGACGCTGCAAACAATATTGGCAGCTCCACCGTGCAGTACTCGATGGACAAACGGCCCAAGGATATGTGGAATATTGTGATTGGCTCACAATTCCAATTGAATAAACACTTCATGGCGCGCCTGGAATATGGCGGATTCGTCGGTTCACGAACTCAGGTGATGGCAGGCATACAGTACCGCTTTGGATTATAAAAATCATGAATGAAAAAGATCGTTTTACTCCTTGTATTTGGCGTGACAGTTCAGTTGGCACATACGCAAGTAATCATTTCCCTGGTATTTGGTGATAAATTAAATACAGGCAAAATTGAATTTGGTTTGGATGGTGGTCTTAGTTTGTCCAACCTGTCTGGTGCAGCCGGTGGCAGCAACCTTGCGGGGCTTAACCTCGGTTTTTATTTTGACATCAAAACAAGAAACCCGACGTGGATGGTAAGTACCGGCGTGGTGGTGAAAGGCCCCATGGGGGCCAAAGGATTGCCTGTGTACACGCTGAACAACGTCAACCTCGACAGCGCCTTCACAGGAGGTTCCGTAACCACCAAGCTGGGATATTTTTATGTGCCCGTTACCATGAAATACACTTTCAAGAATCATATTTTCTTAAAAGGCGGCATACAAATGGGGCTGGGCAACAAGGCAACGGATGTTTTCACCAATTCCATTGAATCGGAAGATGACCTGAGCTATACGCTAAAGAGAAATAAGGATTTCCATCCGCTGGATGGCGGCCTGACTGCCGGCATTGGCTACCGCCTGATGAAAGGAAACGGTATGAACATCGGCATCAGCTACTATTATGGCCTGGTAGATGCAGAGGTAGATGAAAATACAGCCAATTTATACAACAGGGCCTGGTATTTTAATGTAGGCATTCCAATTGGAAAAGGCAAAGCAGAAAAGAAGAAAGACAAATGATTGAGAACTGGATGTATAAGCCGACTTAAAAAGCCGTGTTGGCTCCTGAAGCAGGAAACAACTGGTGTAATAAATGTTGAAATATGTAGCAGTGGAAACCAACGACCAAAAATTGCGAATAGAGGAAGAGAATAATTCTGATCCCCGGGTAGACCTTGCAGTGGAACGTACTGAATATGCTCTTGAAAGAACCCAGTTGGCATGGATCAGAACGGTCATTACGTTGTTGGCCAGCGGCGTCGCATTGGACAAGGGTATTCAGGCAGTTCACCAGGCCCGCATAGGAAGCGGTGACGCGCTGGTGAAGAATGCTCACATGATCGGTATTTATCTTTCAACAATCGGTACTGTTCTGATGCTCATCACTACCTGGAAATACATGCTTCGTTCGCGCAGCCTTGCCAAAATAAAAGGAGCAAGGCCGGCATTGATTCCCCCGGCGGCACTGGCTTCCCTACTCATTATTTTCCTGGGCATTGTTGTAAGCCTGCTGCAATGGGTATCGTAAACAACGAGATGCCACTATTAGATCCTTGCCTCAAAAGTCCGGTTTTCCTGCAATATCAAGAAACCCCATAGCACCGATAGCTATAAGTATCGGAAGCCACAAACACCACAAATAAAAGTGCAGAAAACCAAGGTCTTGTGGTTTAATAATCTTTAGACCTTTCTATAAATGCCCTTGTGATTTCTGACTCTTCAATTTATATTATCCAAACGCGAAAATTTATTATGAATTTTGAGTATAACCATAGAAACGGTCAGGAAAAATCCGAGTATAGTAGTCACACCGGCATACCTGCCACCATGCTCATACGCTTAGAGTTTCATGGAATTGGCCAGCATCATCAGGATAGCACCCCCGGCAAACGCCGGTATAAAGGCCAGCCAATGATCGGGCGTATCGGTAAAAAGCAAATAGCCTGCTACCGATGCAATTGAACAGAGCAATGCAATGAATAGTCAAAGAAAAATAACTTTTCTATACTTCCAACCACTGTCCTTCATTCCTGTAGAGCCAGCTATAGCCTCAGGTAAATTGGCCACAAATACCGCCACCAACATAGCAAGGCTAACTTTTTCCCCGACCGATATGCCTACTCCAATAACAATGGTTTCAGGTATGCCATCCAAAATGTTAGCCAACACCATGGGTACTATCAAAGCACCACTTTTGGAAACAGCAGTGCCATCACTTTTAGCAGCACTCATTTTGCCAATTAGCAAATCAGCAAAGTAAAAAGTAAAGGCCCCCACAAAAAATCCATATGCCGAAATTGCTAATCGCAGGGTTTCAATCGTTTCATTTCAAATACATGATACTGCCAGGGTTCCATATCCAGGTACAGGCCTATGTACTGAAGTTCGTTGCCATTGCGATCATACACAGCATCTCCCATCAAGTCGGTAAAGCGCCATTCGTTTCCTGCCAGGTCGGGAAACGGGAAAAGCAGGCGGCATTGTGAAGCATGCAGCGAATAGTTGACCACCACAATGCGTTCGGTATCATCATCCTGCCAGGCATGGGCAATAAAATCCTGCCAGGTGCGATTGCCGGGCCAGGCGGCCACGCATTCCATACTTTGCCATTCGCCGCTCCTGAACACACGCTGGCTTATATGAGCCAGTAATCCCTGGTAAAAATTCAGGATGGCACCGTTTACCACTTCCTTCGGGCCACGTGTCAGGTGTGGCGAAATACGTTTTGTAAAACCGTGCAACTGTCCCTGGTGGAAAAACCGTATACCCGGAACTGTATAGGTAATTACGGCAGCAGCCAGGTGCATGGGCATGTTGAATGCGGCGGCCACGCGGGGCTCATCGTGGTTTTCGAGAAAACGCACGGAGCGCTGTTGAAAATCGAGGGCTGCGTGCAGGTGCTCGCGCACGGGGGTGGCCACTCCGGCGTGCAGGCGGTCGTGCAACCGCTTGTCGTATGTGTAGTCAAATCCCAGTTGTTGCAGGGTGTATTCCATATCCCAATAAACTTCGGCCATAAAGCAAAAGCCCGGATACAGGTTGCGCACTTGGTCAATTACTCGAGGCCAAAATGGCTGTGCGCGCCGACCCCAGGTCCTTTCAAACACTTCGGGCAATACCAGCATGGCCATATCGCAACGTAAGCCATCGCACTGCCCTGCTATGCGCACAAGTTCTGCCTGCATGGCTGCCGCCGTATCGGGGTTACTGTAATCAAGTTGCACCGTGTCGGGCCAGCCATCAAAGTACGGATCGCGTCCGTAGGCCATAATCACTTCTTCTGTTGCTGAAGGCACCCGTGTATAGTTTTGAGGCTGTTTCAGCAAGTCATCTTCTGTACCCTGCATAAAATATTCAGAGTGCTGCTGCACCCATGGATGGTCGGGCCCCATGTGGTTGGGTACAAAATCGAGCATCAGTTTGATGCCGCGGACCCTCAGGCGCTGGCGAAACCGCTGCAGGGCTTCATTGCCACCCAAGGCCGGGTGCACCTGGTAGCCGGCAATAGCAAAGCCCGAACCGGCAATATCTTCCGGCTTCAGGTCGGGTAACGTTTCGGCAAACTCCTGCTGCCAGCCCGGGTGTTGCTGCGATATCTTTTTACCCGCATCACCGGTACTCCACACACTTAATAGCCATAACCAATCTAGCCCTTTTGCCTTCAGCTTATCCAGTTCAGCATCCGGCACAACATCAAGCGTGGCTGGTCTATCCATATTCTCGGAAAGTTTGTTGAGCCATAGCCGGGTATTCAACTGGTACAATATGGGGTAATAGTGTGTAATAAAATATAATTTATGTAATTTATGTATTACAATCCTTTGGAAATACCATCAATTTGTCCGTTTTCTGAGGTTTATCATTATCAGCTACACAACAGTTTAATATTTAATTCCCCCGCACAAATAGTTGACTGGCGTTCGATGTTTACTGCTTATCGCAAAAAAACCCCAAACGCAGGTCTGCTACTCCGCATTTCTTAGCATCAGCATCGTGCTCTCAAGTTGAAATCAAATCAATGTTTTAATACCGTAGGCATATACAGGCTGTCCATGCAACCAAGAATCACATGCTTCATCTTATTTATTCACTCCGGTATACGATGGATAGCTGAATTTCTAAATGCTGCTGATTGAGTCCGAAGTTACTACGTGCATGTTGTATGATTACTGATAATTGAGGGCAGATTACACATAACAGTTACATGCAATTTTCATTCTACCGGTCATTATTGATTGAATTGCTTCCAGCATATCAGCCGTTCATTATGCACTCACCACATAAACCAGCCAAACAGCTCATTATTCGTTAAGCAAGCACATGCAATGTCTTAAAAACGCTTTCGCCAACTGTACTCTGCTGCCTTATGCCATTTGCTTGTTGATTACCTGCTTCGTTGAAAAGGATTGAAGACATAAGTTGCTGCATTAGAGCCTGTCATAGGCCATAATGCAAACTCCAGTCAAAACACAGGCTATACTTGACAGGCAGTTTGTAACCAGGAATTCTGTCAGATGTGAAGCGCTATTTTTAAAGTGGATGAGCTACACATCTTTTCAGCGATAACGCAACAACCACTAAAGCCATTTAACGGTTTCATAATAGGCTTCTTACCGAACTTGATCCCATTCCGACATTCATCATACGAAAAATTTACTATTCACCAATACCTTTAACATCGATCGGGTATTAATCTTCATCCCGATTGAAACGGCTATGAAACATAACATCCTGATTGCCGGCATTGCTTCCTTGTTATTTTCCATGCCTGCCCGTGCACAGCACGAAGAAGCGGCTTCCTTTAAGCCAAAACATTCGTTAGGCTTTGCCATTGGGCATGCCCATGTGTTTGAAGGGCGGGATGCAGAGGGTAACAAATCCACTTTAGCGCTACCCATGTGGGCCCTCGACTACAACTTCCAGTTTGCCCGAAAATGGATGATTGGCCTGCACACCGATATGATTGTGGAAACCTTTGAAGTGGAGAAGCACCTTGAAAGTGGCGAGGAAGGCGAGGTAGTAGAGCGGTCACAACCTATAGCGCCTGCTATCATGGGAATGTACAAGCCTAACCACCACTGGAGCTTCGGCTTTGGTATAGGGGGCGAATTTGCTAAAGAAGAAAACTTTTTGCTTAACCGTGTAGCGGTGGAGTACAGTGTAGAATTGCCAAAAAACTGGGAAGTGTATGGCGCAATACAGTATGATTTCCGTTGGGAAGCTTACGATACCTGGACGATTGGTGTAGGTTTCACAAAAAACTTTGGCAAGACAAAAGCAAAGAAAGATTGATTGTGGTTCAGGAATTATTAGAAACCAATCATTTTTTGGCTTTAGAGAACCACGCTTTCTGCCAGCCGATCGACAACGTTGTAAAATCCTGCCCGATGCGCACAATGGCCCCGGTACTCCCGGCCAATTTTATGGAACTCAACTTGCCGGTTGGCAATACCACCGTCCATCCTATGCGCATATTCGATTGCCTGTCGTCATTCACCACACCGTCAATAGAAGAAGCGCCTCCGGTGTAGAAGGTAGCATTGATAGCCACCCACAGATTGGCCTTGAAGTTGTAGCTGATGTGGCCTTGAAAAGACCCCATGGGCGCCTGGGTGCGACTGGATTGGCCAGGATAGAAACTATTGTTGTCGGTAAATAGCCATAACCCGGCATATACATCGGCCAGCCACTTTTTGCCAATGGGCTGCGACAAGGCTAGTTCAGGTCTGAAACCCCATCGGTTAGTACCCAGGTTGATCAATTTGTCGGAAAAAAACTGGCCCGTGGGGGCAACAATATTCACACTGGCCCCCATAACCGTTTTGCGGGCTTTTGCCTGCCTCATTTCCTGAAGCGTGGCGGCCGGCGCACCCAAAAAAAGCACGGAAAGACGCACACGGGTATCGCCAAAGCCCGAACGGCTAATGCTACTATCGCGTTCGTTCACCTCGCCCGAAACCTGGGCCAACGAATAGGGTACTGCTACCATGGCTTGTGCGCTTAACCCGGCCAAATTGAACGAATGCGCTACACCCAGCGAAAATGACTCAACATCTGCATCAATATTCTTGATAGGAATCGAGGGATCCACTACAACGCCACCATAAGAATATACAAAACCGGTTACCAGGTTGGTAACACCAACCGGTATTTGCACATAAGCCCGCGGGTCAAGGTCCTGTGCTATGATGCGAGAGGCCGCACACATAACGGTTAAAAATAGCAGGAGATACTTTTTCAATGACGAACAAGCAAAAATGCCCCTCACTTTTTGAAAATGAAAGGTAAACAATTTGTACGTGCCGCTTGCATATAACAGTGAATTGAATATCATCAACACAACTACCTTTGTTGCAATGTGTGCAAGTGCCCCTGCAACCAGCTTCAACACTGGCATCCATACATATTAGTTGCCATTGAGTTTGAGTGGAGGTCAAAATCAGAAGCCTGCAAATGATAAATGGAGCGAATTGCCGGCAGCATATGCTCACAAACGTAACCAATACAAAAGCCTGATAAACGACATACTTTTAGTAAACACAAAAAGCAACCTTTGTTAAGTATAATGAGCCGCTTTTTATCTAACCGTTAAGTGCGAATCGTGTAACATGCATCAGCAAATTACACTTAGTTTTAATTTACATAAACGAGTATGAAAAAGAATCTTTTAATTACGACCGTACTGCTACTCAACGTACAGTTTGCTTTTAGTCAGCAAGCAAGCCCACAACCCGGAGCTAAACGGCCCAATATCGTGATCATTCTTGCCGATGATATGGGCTATTCCGATATGGGTGTGTTCGGCAGCGAAATCAAGACGCCGAATATGGATGCGCTTGCCATGAACGGCACGCGCTTTACCAATTACTACACGCACGCCAGTTGCTCCCCCACTCGATCTATGATATTATCGGGGCATGATACACATATTAATGGCCTTGGCGCTATGGATGAGTGGACCGCCCCCAATCAGATGGGGAAAGAAGGCTACGAAGGGCATCTGACTACCAACCTGGTAACCTTGCCTAAGTTGCTGAAAGATGCAGGCTACCACACCTATATGGTGGGCAAGTGGCACCTTGGTAAAGCGCCAGACAAGATTCCGGCCGCCCGTGGCTTTGAAAGAGATTTCACCATGCTGGACGGTATGGGCAGCTATTGGGACATGACCAATATGACCGCGCTAAACCATACATCCGTATTTACAGAAGATGGAAAATACCTGACCAAACTACCTAAAAACTATTACGCCACGGAAACTTATACGGATAAGCTGATCAATTTCATTGATGAGGGAAAAAAAGATGGCAAACCCTTCTTCGCATATTTGTCACATCAGGCGCCTCACGATCCCTACCATCTGCCCAAAGATTGGAGAAACCGCCATGTGGGCGAGTATGACAAAGGTTGGGATATGGTAAGACAAGCGCGATTGAAAAAGCAAAAGGAACTCGGCATCCTTCCGGAAAATACCCAACTTGCTGAAAGGATGTGGTTTGTTCCTGATTATTCCATTCTGGCTCCTGCAACAAGGGCCGTGATTGGAAAAAAGATGGAGCTCTATGCCGGCTTGGTTGAAAACATGGATCATCATATCGGCAGGTTGGTTCAGCACCTGAAAGATATTGGAGAGTATGAAAACACCATCTTTATTGTGTTTGGCGACAATGGTGCAGAAGGTACTGACCTGGGTGCCATGATAGGTGGCACACCCGGCACACTCAATTTTCTCTACTTTGCATCCAAATGGAGTAACAACAACCCCAATGCATGGGGAGAACCTAACTCTTACGTGGGCTACGGTGCAGGATGGGCACAGGTGTCCATGACACCCTTCAGCCAATACAAAGGCTGGGTTGCCGAAGGCGGCATTCATAATGCACTGGTGGTAAGCGGCCCAATTAACAAATTGCCAAAAGGCAGCATCAACCATGGCACCATGTTCGTAGCTGATATTATGCCCACCTTGCTTGACGTGGCCGGTGCAACCTATCCCGAAACCTTTAACGGCAAGGCGCAGCCTAAATTACCGGGTAAATCGTGGATTCCTGTCCTCAATGGTCAGGCAGCTTCTATACGTACGGATAAGGATTACATCGCCTGGGAAGTTTTTGGCAACCGGGCAGTAAGGCAGGGCGACTGGAAAATACGCTGGGAGATAAAACCGGTTGGTAAGTCAGAGTGGGAATTGTTTAAAGTAGCACAAGACCCTGCGGAGCGAAATGATCTGGCTGCTCAAAACCCTGATAAACTAAAAGAAATGCTGACACTTTGGGATAAGTATGCGAAAGAAAATAATGTAATAGTACCGGATCGTACGGTGTTTGAAACTATGGAAGATCAATTACCACAAAGGTTTCCGGTGCAGGACGGCTATCCGCCGATTCTCAATATCAGACAATTTATTCCGCCTAAAAACATGATGGCCGAACCTAAAGAAATAAAGAAGTAATAACTATGAACAACTATATAAAGTATATCAGCATGCGTGCAGGTAATTATTCCATAGCGCTTTTTGCCATCATGCTTTGTGCACCCTTTTCCACGATGGCACAGGGCGATGGTCCGCGTTTTTATTGGAAAGGATTGATGGGTACCAATGCCGTTCCGGTTATTGCAAGTTCCATGGGGGGTAATGCCAATCCCATGGATCCTTCCCTTGCTGTAATACCCGGCGCTGAATTCAAGGCCAATATGGCTATGGCAGGCTATGCCAAAATGCTGCCGATTGGTAAAAGGGCAGGGTTGGTATCCGTCATTTTACCAATGGGAAATCTTACGGGTACCACTACTGTTAGTGGAGCAAGTTTTAACAAAATTGCCCGGGGCTTTGGTGACCCCACGCTCATGTTTGCGATGAATGTAATTGGCCCTAAAGCCATGATGAATATTCCCGATTTGCTGCGTTATGAACCCAAATTTTCGTTAGACATCCTGAGCAGCTTAGCAATTCCTATTGGTAATTATGATAGTGAAAGCCCGATTAATATCGGGCAGAACAGGTGGTATGGCCGCATTGGCGCCCCCATTGTATGGCAAATTGGACAATGGATACCCGGTAAACGCACTACCCTGGAATTTTTGCCCGCTATCTGGCTTTTTGGTGATAATAAGGATTTTACGGGAAAAACCATGTCAACAGAACCCATGATTCAACTGGAAGGGCATCTGACACGCGATTTTATGGAAAGGCTATGGGGCTCTATTGATGTCATATCTTATTCAGGCGGTAAGGCTACTATTGACGGTAAGGCAGGCACCAGCCTTAACAACCTGGGCGTGGGCGGAACACTGGGATATCAAATCAATCCCAACATGCAAATGAACCTCTCTTATTCCTCAACGATAAATGATAAAAATCCTGAAGATTTAAAAATTGATGGATTCAGGATGACACTCATTTTTGGATGGCATAGCCTGATTGAGGGGATGCATCGGTTGAAAAGCGGCCATGAATGACCATAAGAAAAATTAGTGTATTACCCATAATACATTACCGGCGGTTGCTGAATACTCAGAAGTACACTGGAAGCAACGTAATGCCCTTTTTGCCATTTTACATCCAATCAAAATAAATATAATATCGGGCCAATGCATGCACAGCAATGCGTGAACCCAAGGATGCCCTCATACAATACTTGTCGCCGATTACAGGCAAATTCATATGCTTGAAATCAAAACCAAAACTGCAGTAAATAGTACTGCCGGCAGAAGTGGCTCTGCACCCATTACCGAATCAGTACGCCCGAGTAGTATGTATCTGATGCATCCACAACCACTATACTTCCGGTAGTTTCATTTCTCACCCGGCATACGTACGAAACATCTTCCTGCAATGCAAGCGATGCGCTGCAAGAAATAGTTGCCTCCTGACCTGCCTGGTTAAAATACATACGGGCGCTGGTATACACGTTATTTGTGTTGTTTTCTATTATTTCAATGGTAACAAAACCAGGGGTAGTAGGCTGAATACGTGCACTGGCATGCAACAGGTATATACCATCCACCGTTGGCACAAACTCGTTGGTTGGGTTTTTGAAAACATTGCCATAGTTGAAACCTGCAATGCTGCTGTTAGGGCTCTCGAAAACAAGCGTAGCAGCTACACCGGGTAAAATGGTTTGGTTGCCGCCACTGTAGGTATGAAAACCCTGGCTGCCTGCTACATAATTCCAGGTAGGAGCATTTGAACTGCCATTGGAATGAAGTGCTTGTCCAGGGTTACCAGCCACGCCATTTACAAGCAGGTTTGCGGTTAGGTTTATGCTGCCATTTACATCCAGCTCGTATTCGGGGGCTGTGTTTCCGATGCCAACAAAGCCGCCATCCAAAATACTCATACTTTCCTTAAGCAGTGTGGGGTTGGTACTGGAATAGGTAAAAAAGCCAAGCCTTGCTTCGTTAACGCTAGTTCCAATAGATTGAATGGAACCAGTATACCATGTTCCGGTTCTGAATATGATGGCGCTCTTAGTGTCGGTAGAAAGAATATTGTTGTTTTGCAAAAGCAGTAGCGCGCTATCGTTGCTGCCAATATGCAGGCGTGCAGCAGGCATAGGGGTGCCAATGCCAACATTTTGCGCAGCACATAAAATGGAAACAAATTGAAACCAGGCAAACACAGCGTACTTCATGGGATAGAACTTTATTAATAGAAAAACAGGCTTAAAATTAGGTTGCACTACTCCTTCAAAAATAGCGCTCAGGTTTAGTTAATTTACCTGCGAAAAGCAGAAATAATATTGTACAGGCAAAACGCAGCCAGTGAGTAATTGGCTGAGGATGAGCTACAGGAAAGCCCTATTTTATACCATGGATACTGAACTCAAGAGGTGAAGAATTAAGTGGGATAATCATGGAAACATAAGCCACCCACCAGCAATATGATGGAGCGGGCTGTGTGCGCCGAAAAGCAAAAAACCTCAGCGGAAATGCTGAGGCTAGTTGCGGACCGGACGGGACTCGAACCCGCGACCTCCGCCGTGACAGGGCGGCATTCTAACCAACT
>Ga0114939_10001970_pt1 | contig 15764 bp, 13 predicted proteins | sample AshMeaCrysSpring_FD_87196 | JGI IMG/M metagenome (GOLD analysis project Ga0114939, IMG submission 87196) | Groundwater microbial communities from Big Spring, Nevada to study Microbial Dark Matter (Phase II) - Ash Meadows Crystal Spring | ecosystem: Environmental > Aquatic > Deep subsurface >... | reverse complement strand
CAGCATGACGTCGTGCTGCGCATCGACGCGGGTTACGCCGCGGACTGGCGCGCCGGCCGGCCCGCGCAGGTCGAGATCGTGTTCGACAGCTCGCGCCCACTCGACTCAGGGATGTCCGTGGCACGCGTGCGCGGACTGCTGGAAGGTTACGGCCAGACGATCGGCACGCTGCGGCTCATCGCGCGCGGCATCCATCCCGCCGTCGCCAGTCCGCTGCAGGTCGGGTCGCGCGACGTCGCGACGCCCGAGTCGCGCTTCGACTTCTCGCAGCAGATCCTGCCGTACCTGCTGCTGCTGCTCGCGTTCATCGGCGGCATGCAGCTCGCGATCGACGCCACGGCGGGTGAGCGCGAGCGGCAGTCGCTCGAGCCGTTGCTCGCCACGCCGGTCGCGCGCGAGACGATCATCAGCGCGAAGATCCTCGCGACTTCGCTCTTCGCGCTGCTATCGCTTGCGGTCACGCTGCTGGCTTACCGGCTCGCTTTCGCGTTCGTGCCGAGCGGCGGCATCGACGCATCGTTCGCCGTGGGGCCGGCCGGACTGGCGCAGCTGTTCCTGATCATCCTGCCGATCGTGCTGCTGGGTGCCACGCTGCTCACCGCGCTGGCGGCGTTCGCGCGCAGCTACCGCGAAGCACAGGGTTACCTGCCGCTGCTCATGTTCCTGCCGATGATCCCGACACTGGTGCTGATGGTGGCGCCGGTGCGCACGCAGTTGTGGATGCTCGCGGTGCCGTTCCTGGGCCAGAACCAGCTCATCCTGCGCGTGCTGCGCTCCGAGCCGATCAGTGCGCTCGACTGGGCGGTGAGCCTCGGCGCGTCGTTTGCGGTGGTGGCCGCGGTCTGGTTCGTCGCGGCCCGCCTCTATCACCGCGAGCAGCTGGCAACTTCGGCCTGAATCCCGCTGGCGCGCACACGCCGTCCGGCAGGGCGCGCTCGACGCCGCGCATCACCAGCCGATGCCGTAGTCCTCGCCGTGGTTGCTCGAGCCGCCCCAGAACGAGCCGTTCTCGGGATCGATCAGGATCGCGTTGATCGGGCCCGAAGTGCGCGCCTCGTACTCGGGCTTGTAGCCGCGCGCGATCAGCTCCTTCGAGACCCACTGCGGCATCGCCGCGTTCAGCACGATGCGGCCGGGCTGCGACTCGTGCTGGTCGAACGACGCGCGCATCTGGTAGCTGTTGAAGTTGGGCGCCTCGGCGGCTTCCTGCGGCGTCATGCCGAAGTCATGCACGTTGAGGAAGAACTGCAGCAGGTTCTGGTCCTGCGAGTCGCCGCCCTGCACGGCGAACGCGAGCCACGGCTTGCCGTTCTTCAGCGCAAGGCTCGGCGTGAGCGTCACGCGCGGGCGCTTGCCGGGTGCCACGACGTTGAACGGGTGCTCGGCCGGATCGAGCACGAACGACTGCATGCGCTGGCTGAGGCCGATGCCCGTCCTGCCCGCGATCGTCGCCGGCACCCAGCCGCCGCTCGGCGTCACGGAGACGAGCCAGCCCTTGTCGTCCGCCGCGATCACGGTCGTGGTGCCGCTCCTGAAGCCCGCCTCGAACTCGGTGAGCTGTTGCGCGGTGAGTTCGGACTGGTCGAGCGCCGCGAGCGCCGCCTTGCGCTGCTGCTGCAGCTGGGCGGAGTAGGGGTTCTTGCCGCCCTGGAAAGGGTACGGATCACCGGGACCCGCGGCGGCGTCGTTGCGATCGGGGTTGATCGTCGCGGCGCGCTGCTTCGCGTATTCCTTCGACATCAAGCCTCTGGTCGGCTCGGCCGGGGGGAAGTACGGGTCGCCGTAGTAGAAGTCGCGGTCGGCGAAGGCGAGGTTCATCGCCTGATAGACCGTGTGGATGTAGTTCGCGCTGTTGTAGCCCAGCGAGCGCAGCGGGAAATTCTCCAGGATGTTCAGCGACTGCAGCAGCGCCGGGCCCTGCGTCCACACGTCGAGCTTGTAGACCTCGGTGCCACGATAGTTCGTCGACAGCGGCTGCTCGATCATGGGTTTCCAATTCGCCATGTCCTCGAGCGTGATCAGCCCGCCCTGTTCCTGTGTGCCGCGCACGAACTCCTGCGCGATGTCGCCGCGATAGAAGCGGTCGTAGGCCGCCTGCAGCGCCTCCTTGCGCGACTTGCCGGCCTCGAGCGCCTGCTGCTCGGCTGCCACCATCTTGCGCAGCGTCGCCGCCAGGTCGGGCTGCCGGAAGATCTCGCCTGCGCGCGGCGCTTCACGCTGATCGCCGAGGTGCGGCAGTAACACCCGCTTCGAATACGGCCATTCCTTCAGTTTCGTCTTCCAGCGCTCGATGAGGTCGGCCGTCTCGCCGTCGATCGGATAGCCGTCGGCGAGTTCGATCGCGGGCTGCAGCACGTCGGCCAGCGACAGCGTGCCGTACTCCTGCAGCATCAGGATCAGGCCGCCGGGCGTTCCCGGCGTGACGGCCGCGAGCGGGCCGTACTGCGGCGGGTACTTGAAGCCCTTGCCCTTGAAGAATTCCGGCGTCGCGCCGGTCGGCGCCATGCCGAGCCCGTTGATCGCGATCACCTGCCGTGTGCGGGGGTCGTAGACCAGCGCCTGCGTTTCGCCGCCCCAGTGCAGCACGTCCCACATCGTGGACGTCGCGGCGATCATCGCGCAGGCGGCGTCGACGGCGTTGCCGCCGCGCTGGAACATCATCGCGCCCGCGGTGGCGCCGAGCGGCTTGCCCGTGATCGCCATCCAGTGCTGGCCGTGCAGCGGCGGCTTCTGCGTCTTCGCCAGCGAGCGGACGATCGTCGGGTTGTAGGTCTGGCCGTGGGCCGGCGGGATGCTGGTGGTCATGAGGACAAGGCTCGCTGCGGCAAGGGCCGCGATCGACGTGCGTCGGCCAGGCATGCGTGAATCTCACGGTCGGTGCGGTGCGTGCAGTATGCTGCGGCACTCCGTTCACCGCCACCAGGCCGAACCATGATCCAGCGCGCCGCCATTGCTTCCGTCCTGCTGAGCCTGGTGGCGCTGACTCCCGCCGGGGCCGTCGCTGCGGCAAACGACACCGCGCTCGAGGCCGCCACGGCGGCCGCCATGCCGCAGGTGATCGCCTGGCGGCGCGATTTTCACCAATACCCGGAACTCAGCAACCGTGAGTTCCGCACGTCGAAGGTCGTGGCCGAGCAGCTGCGCAAGATGGGTCTCGAAGTGCGCTTGGGGCTCGCCCATACCGGCGTGGTGGCGGTGCTCAAAGGCGGCAAGCCGGGGCCGACGATCGCGTTGCGCGCCGATATGGACGCGCTGCCGGTGACCGAGCAGGTGGACTTGCCGTTCAAGTCCGTGGCGACGGCCGAATATCGCGGCGAGAAGGTCGGCGTGATGCACGCCTGCGGGCACGATGGCCACACCGCGGTACTGCTCGGTGCTGCGAAAGTGCTGACTGCGATACAGGCGGACCTGCCCGGCACCGTGATGTTCGTGTTCCAGCCGGCCGAGGAGGGCGCGCCGGAGGGCGAGCGCGGGGGCGCTCCGTTGATGCTCGAAGAAGGTCTCTTCGCCACGACCAGGCCGGCGGCGATGTTCGGCCTGCACCTGTGGTCGACGCTCAACACCGGCGACATCGGCTATCGTGAAGGCTCGCTGATGGCGGCCTCGGACCGTTTCAAGCTGGTCGTGAAAGGCCGGCAGACACATGGCTCGCGGCCGTGGGGCGGCGTCGACCCGATCGTCACCTCGGCGCAGATCGTCAGCGCAATGCAGACGATCGTGAGCCGGCAGGTGGACATCACGCGCTACCCGGCCGTCGTTTCGGTGGGCGCCATCAAGGGCGGCATCCGCAACAACATCATCCCCGACTCGGTCGAGATGGTCGGCACGTTCCGCACGTTCGACCCGGCCGTGCGCACGCAGGTCATCGAGAGCATCCGTCGCACCGCGGAGAGCATCGCGGCGTCGCAGGGCGCAACCGTCGAGTTCGAACTCGGTGGCGATCCCAACCCGGTCGTGGTCAACGATGCCGCGCTCACGGGTCGTGCGGTCGCATCGTTGCAGCGCGTCGCGGGCAAGGATCGGGTCAAGGTCATTCCGTTCGTCACCGGCGCCGAGGACTTCGCCTTTTACGGCAAGGTCGTGCCCGCGTTCTTCTACTTCGTGGGGGTCACGCCGCCTGGCACCGATCCCGCCACGGCGGCCAGCAACCATTCGCCACAGTTCTTCATGGATGAAGCCGCGCTGCCGCTGGCACTGCGGACGCTGGTCACCGCCGCGGTCGACTACCTGCAGGGCCCGTCCGCCCCGTAAACCTTTTGGCCGCGTGCCGCATCTGAACCAACGCAGGGGTACGTCCCGGGCCGGCAGGCGGACCGGGGCAGGAGCCCGGACCCGGTCGCACGGTGCGTCGGGCGCAGCGAGGTAGACGTGTTACAGGCCGGCGAGAGGGTGGACGAACTGCACCGCGCGCGGGATGCCGCCGCCGAGCGGCAGCTCGTGGCCGCCGCGACAGCCGGTTCGACCACGGCTTTCGAGCAGCTCTACCGCCGGTATGCCGCACGGATGCACGCACTGTGTTTGCGCATGACGGGCAACGTGGCCACCGCCGAGGACTGCGTGCAGGAGGCGTTCGTGCAGGCCTGGCGCAATCTCGGCCAGTTCGAGACGCGCAGCGCTTTCGGCACCTGGCTGCACCGCATCGCCGTCAACACGGTGCTGCAGCAGGCGCGGCGGCGGCGTGAGTCGCTGGGCGAGGCGGATTCGATCGAGCGGGAAGTGGCTGACCGGCTGGCTGATCCGTGCGGCGACGACCCCGGGCGCAGTCGCGACCTCGAGGCCGCGATCGCGGGGCTGCCCGCAGGCGCGCGGCACGTGCTGGTGCTGGTGGGCCTGTACGGACACTCGCACGAGGAGGCTGCGCAGATGCTCGGCCTCGCCGTCGGCACCTGCAAGGCGCAACTGCACAGGGCTCGCGCGCTGATGGGCGCCCGGCTCGGACATGGAGACGAATCATGACGCACGACGAACAGATGCCCGACCGGCCCGACGCCAGGCTCGATGCGCGTCTGCGCGAGCTGCCGCTCGAGGTTGCGCCCGGTCGCGACCTGTGGCCGGACATCGCCGCGCGGATCGAGGCCGTCCCGGCCCCGGCCGTGACGCCAGCGCGTCGTCCCGCCTGGGTTTGGCAGGCCGCGGCCGCGATCGTCCTGGTCGCAGGTTCGTCACTGCTCACCGCAAGCCTGCTCGACAGGCAGGCGCCGGTCGGCCAGTCTGCGCGGGAGCAGGGTGCTGCACCGGTTGCGTCGGCGGCGCCGGCCACGGCGGATGGCGCCGCGGTCATGCCAGCCGCCTTCGGTCCCGCGGGCAAGCTGGACAACGAATACCTCGCGGCCCGGCAACAGCTGACGGCGATGCTCGACGAGCGTATCGCAGCCCTGCCGCCCTCGGCCCGGGCGAAGCTCGAGTTCAACCTCGGCGAGATGCGCCGCGCCGCGGACGAGATCAATGCCGCGCTCGCTGCGCAGCCGGGCGACCCGCTGCTCGAGGAGCTGCTGCTGAAGACGTACCAGGACGAACTGGCCGTGTTGTCGAACGTGAACGAACTGACCAACAGCCTCGGGCGCGCGCAGGCGCCCTCGGGCGAGAAGAGGATGCAGTTATGAAGACCGCCGTCATCCATGCCACCGTGGCGTTGTGCCTGCCGTTCGCGGCCTGGGCCGGGACGCCGATCAACAAGCGCACGACGGCCGACCCGGCCGGGCTGGTCGAGATCTCGAACACCAGCGGCAGTGTCGTGGTCACCGCGTGGGACCGCCACGAGGTCGAGATCACGGGCGAGCTCGGCGATGGCACCGAGCGCCTCGATTTCACCAAGGGCGACAAGGTCACGCGCATCAAGGTCGTGCTGCCGTCGCGCTCGTACGACGTCGACGACACCGACCTCATCGTCAAGGTCCCGGCGGGATCGACCCTCTCGGTGAATACGGTGAGCGCGGATCTCTCGGCACAGGGCGTGCGCGGCATGCAGCGGCTGCAGTCGGTGAGCGGAAACGTGCGCACCGAGGCGAGCGGCGAGGACATCGAGTGCCGCACTGTCAGTGGCGACGTCGAGATCACGGGCTCGGGCGAGAAGGGACTGGTCTCCATCACCACCGTGAGCGGCGACGTGCGCGCCAGCCGCGTCGCGGGCGAAGTGAACGGCAGCACCGTGAGCGGCGACTTCACGTTGGGGCTGGGTGAGACGACGCGTTCCCGTCTGCGCTCGACCAGCGGCGACCTGACGGTCACCGGCCAGCTCGCGCCGGATGCCCGAGTCGACATCGAAAGCATCAGCGGCGACGTGCGGCTCGACCTGACCGGCCCGATAGGTGCGGAATTCGAGGTATCGAGCTTCAACGGTGAGATCCGCAACTGCTTCGGGCCGAAGCCCGTGCGCACCAGCGAGTACGCGCCGGGAAGCGAATGGCGCCACAGGGAAGGCACGGGCACGGGTCGTGTACGCATCAAGACGCTGAACGGGGACGTCGGCATCTGCAAGAAGTGATCGCCAGGTGATACGTTCGCGGGGAGATTATTGGACAATGCAGAGGTCCGGCCCAGGGTAGGGACGATCCAGGCAGCCCATGTCTTTTCTCGCCGAAATCAAGCGCCGTCGCGTAGGCAAAGTCGCCATCGCGTACGGCGCGGTCGCCTGGGGCGTCACCGAATCGGCCTCGGTGGTGCTGCCGGCGCTCGGCGTGCCGGACTGGGCGATGACGTTCCTGGTCGTGTTCCTGCTGGTCGGCTTCCCGATCGCAATGGTGCTGGCCTGGATTTTCGACGTGAGCCCGACGGGCATCCAGCGCACGGAGCCCTCGCCCGAGGCAGCGGTCGCGCCGCAGATGCAGTTCCGCATGCGTGTTGCCTTCGGTGTCGCGGTGCTGCTCGCGATGGGAGGGCTTGGTTACCTGCTGTACGAGCGCGGCCTCGGGCGCGCCGAAGCCGCGGGCAAGCACACCTCGATCGCGGTGTTGCCGTTCACCAACCTGAGCGGCGACGCAAGCAAGGACTACTTTTCCGACGGCATGTCGGAAGAGCTGCTCAACCTGCTCGCGCGCGTGCCGGGCCTGCAGGTGGCGGCGCGCACGTCGGCGTTCGCCTTAAAGGGCCGCAACATCGACATCCGCGAAGTCGGACAGGAACTCGGCGTCGAGACCGTGCTCGAGGGCAGCGTGCGGCAGTCCGGCGACCAGGTGCGCATCACCGCGCAGCTGATCGATACGGAGACGGGCTTTCACCTGTGGTCCGAGACGTACGACCGCAGGCTGCAGGACATCTTCGCAGTGCAGGACGAGATCGCGCAGGCCATCGTCGATAAACTGAAGATCCAGCTGGCGCCGAAGGAGCAGGAACTGGCGCAGCGCGACATGGCGCCGACTCAGGACGTCGAAGCGTACGAGCTGTACCTGCAGGGCAGGTCGATCTGGAAGCGCCGTGGCGAGGACAATCTCAAGCGCGCGATCGAGATGTACCAGTCCGCGATCGTGCGCGATCCGGGGTTCGCCCGCGCGCACGCGGCGCTCGCCTCGGCGTACGTCGTGCTGCCGGGCTATACGCAGGAAGCCGATGACGAGCAGAAGTTCATCGAAATGGCCGAGCAGTCGGCCCGCCAGGCGCTTGCGCTCGATCCCAAGATCGGCGAAGCGCACGCGGTGCTGGCGCAGATCAATTCGGAGAAGGGCAACCTGCTCGATGCGGAGTCGGGATTCTTCTTTGCGATTTCGCTCGAGCCGAACGAGCCGACGCCGCACCACTGGTACTCGATCCTGCTGAGCAAGGTGGGCCGGCTCGACGCCGCGCTGGAGCAGGCGCGGCGCGCCTACGAGCTCGATCCCACCGCGCCCGTGCTTGCCTCCAACCTGAGCGGCATGTACCTGATGCGCGGCGAGGACGAGCAGGCGCTGCGCTACACCCGGCTGGCCAACGAGCTTGGGCTTGGCAGCGGCAACGACGGCATCTCCGCCACGGTCGCGATGCGCCGCGGCGATTGGGAAGCGGCCAAGCGGCTGCTGCTGACGCAGAAAGGCGTGCCGAAAGAGCTGAAGCCTGAACTCGGCCCGTTCGTGGACGCCATTGCCGACCCTGCCAAACGGCCCGCTGTGGTTGCGAAGCTGCGCGCGGTCGACCCGAAGGTCTCGCGCCAGGTGGATCTCATCCAGCCCTACCTGCAGCTCGACCAGGTCGACCTCGCGTACCAGATCATCGACGACTACCTCGAGCACGAGGGCCCGGACCTGAGCCAGGTGTCGGGCCTGATGCACTTCTGGTCGATCGACGCGTGCAAGTTCCGCGCCGACCCGCGATTCCCCGAACTGGCGCGCAGGATCGGGCTGGTCGAGTACTGGAAGCAATACGGTTATCCGGACGGTTGCACGGCAGGCGCCGGCGACCGCGCGCTCGTTTGCGCTGCGTGAGCGCCGTCGCGTTCGCACCGGCGCTGCTGCGCTGGCACGCCAGCGACGGACGCAAGGACCTGCCGTGGCAGCGCGACCGCACGCCCTATCGCGTGTGGGTCTCGGAAATCATGCTGCAGCAGACACAGGTCGGCACCGTGATCGGGTATTACGAGCGCTTCATCGCGCGCTTTCCGACGGTGCACGAACTCGCGCGCGCCCAACTCGACGAGGTGCTGCACCTGTGGTCCGGCTTGGGTTACTACGCGCGCGCGCGCCACCTGCAGCGCGCCGCGCAGATCCTCGCGCAGAGGCACGGTGGCGAGTTTCCCGCGACGATCGACGAAGTGATGGCTCTGCCCGGCATCGGCCGCTCGACGGCCGCGGCGATTCTCGCGTTGTCGCGCGGCGAGCGGCACGCGATCCTGGACGGCAACGTCAAGCGCGTGCTTACGCGCTACTTCGCCATCGAGGGCTACCCGGGCGAGTCCGCTGTCGAGCGCCAGTTGTGGGAGATCGCGGAAGCGTGCATGCCAGCGACGGAAGTCGACACCTACACACAGGCGATCATGGACCTGGGTGCAACGGTCTGCACGCGCTCGAACCCCGCCTGCCTGCTGTGCCCGGTGACCGCGACCTGTGTCGCGCGCCGCGAAGACACGCAGCATCGCTATCCTGCGCCACGTCCGCGCAAGGCGCGTCCAAGCCGCGCGGCATGGGTGCTGGTCGCGCAGCGCGGCAGCAACGTGCTGCTGGAGCGGCGTCCGCCGACGGGTATCTGGGGCGGACTGTGGGGACTGCCGGAGTTCCCGACGCGTGAGCACGCGGAGCAGTGGTGCCGCGAGCACCTCTCACGCGTGTCGGCTGCGTCGCCCGACGAACCGATCCGGCACGCGTTCAGTCACTTCGATTACGAATTGCGTCCGCTCACCGTGCATTGCTCGGGAAAGGCCGGCGCGCTGCGCGACGACGACCGTTATCTCTGGTACGACGTGAAGGCGCCCGCGGAAGTCGGGTTGCCGAAACCGGTAGCGACGCTGTTGCGGCGGTTGTAACGGGTTCGTTGCTGCATACAGTTCGACCGTCACCTGCATCCGTAAGACGAAAGCTCGAGCCGAGAGCAGGCGCGCCGCACAGCGCCGAAATTATTCAACGCCGCGACCGGCGTGAGTCGAGGGAGTGCGCTTGACCCCGAAAGCGGAAGTCGTGCGGGGAAGAACGACCCCAAGCAGTCGTGGCGCCCCCCGCTCCCCGTGGCTGAGTCGCCCGAAAGTTGACTTCAACCGGCAGGGCGAAAATTCGAGGCTGCCAAATCGATGAAGGCACGAACCTTCGGCGTCAGGTAGCGTGAGCTGGCGAACACCGCGTGCACCGGCACCTCGGGTGCGGCCCAGTCCGGCAGCACGCGCTGCAACTGTACCGGCTGGTCAGGGGGCTCGGCCACGCGGCGCGGCAGCAAGCCGATGCCGAGGCCTCGTTGCAGCGCCTCGCGCACCGCCAGACTGGTGTTGACGCGCAGCCGCGGCTGCAGCTTCAGGCGCTGCACGTCGTTACCCCGGCTCAGTTGCCACTGCCCCTGCGGCGCCGCGCCCGAGTACACCACCAGCGGGTGTGCGCTCAACTCCTGCGGGCCGGCCGGCAGGCCATAGCGCCGCAGGTAGTCGGCCGAGGCATACAGGCCGTAATCCAGCAGCCCCAGCCGCCGCGCCGCCAACGACGAATCGGACAGCGGCCCCACCCGCACTGCGAGGTCGTAGCCATCGTGCACGATGTCGACCACGCGGTTGCTGTAGTCGGCCTCCACCTGCACCTGCGGGAACGCCGTCAGGTAGTCGGCGATCCAGACGCTCACGGCCACCAGCCCGAATTCCACGCCGCAGGTCAGTCGCAGCGTGCCCTGCGGTTCGCCGCGAATGCACTGCATCGCCTGCCGCGCGTCGTCCACCGAGGCCAGGATTGCGTGCGCGCGCTCGAAGAACTCGCGCCCCGCCTCGGTCATCGACAGCGCGCGCGTGCTGCGCTCCAGCAGCCGCACCCCCAACTCGCGCTCCAGCTGGCTGACGACCCGCGACAGCCGCGCCTTCTGCGTGTGCAGCGCGTCGGCGGCACGGGTGAAGCTGCCGGTCTGCACCACCTTGACGAAGGCCTGCAGGGAGGCCAGGTCCATTGTTGTCTCCTGAGGCAACAGTATGTCGCATTTTGATGAATTGAATCTTCAGAAGCCAATGGCGAGACTTCGACGCAGCGCGCCACCTTCGCGCGCTACCTTCGAAAGCCGGAGTCACTCGATGAGCCTGCAAGACCCCAACGTGCTCAACCCGCAGCGCCGCAAGCGTGTCGCCATCGTCATCTCCAACCCGGCGGTGTCCACGACCACCGGCTGGCCGGTGGGCTTCTGGTGGAGTGAGCTGACCCACCCGTACCACGCCTTCAGCGAGGCTGGCTACAAGGTGGAGGTATTCAGCCCCGCCGGCGGGGCCTGCGTGGCAGACGGCATGAGCGACCCCAACGACGCCAGCGGCTACAGCAAGACAGACCTGATCAGCCAGGGCTTCATGCACACGCCGGAGTTGAAGGCGCTGGTCGAGCACACGAGGAAGATGGCCGACCTGGACGTAGCGGACTTCGATGCCCTCGTAGTGGCCGGTGGCCAGGCGCCGATGTTCACCTATGAGGGCGCGACCGAACTGCATGCCAAGTTCGCCGCCTTCTTCGAGGCCGGCAAGGTGGCTGCGGCGCTGTGCCACGGCAGCGCGATCCTCGCCTACGCGAAGGACGGCCAGGGCCGGTACATCGTCCAGGGCCGCACGGTCACCGGCTTTGCCAATGTCGAGGAAGACTTCGCCGACAACGCGGTGTGGTCCTACGGCATGCTGCCGCGCGACAAGCACGTGATGCCTTGGCGCATCGAAGACAAGCTCAGGAGCCTCGGCGCCAACTACGTGCACGGCGGCCTGTGGCGCAGTTTCGCTGTGCGCGACGGCAACCTGATCACGGGCCAGCAGAACTTCTCCGGCGGCGAAACCGCGCGCCTGGTGATCGAGGCGCTGGGCCGCTAACACAGGAAAACAGCATGAAGATCAGCATCCTGGGAGCCGGCAACGTCGGCATGGCGTTGGCCCGCGCACTGGTGCGCGCCGGCCAGCCGGTAACGATCGGGGTGCCCGACCCGGCGCGCTATGCCGAGGCGGTGGCCGCCCTCGGCCCGCAGGCCACGCTGGTGGGCAGCGACGAGGCCGTCGAGCGCGGCGAGTTGGTGATCCTGGCGGTACCTTACCCGGTGGCTCTGGCCATTGTTCAAGCCCGTGCCGACTGGCAGGGCCGCGTGCTGGTGGACGCGACCAATCCGCTGGCACCGGGCTTGGCCGGCTTGAGCCTGGGCACCACCACCAGCGGCGCCGAGCAGGTGGCCGAGCGCGCCCGCGGCGCGCATGTGGTCAAGGCCTTCAACACCACCGGCGCCGAGAACATGGCCGACAGCCGCTATGCGCAGGGCCAGCCGATGATGCCGGTGGCCGGCGACGATGCGGCAGCGCGGCAGCAGGTGTTGGCGCTGGCCACGCTGATCGGCTTCGACGCCATCGACATGGGGCCCTTGAGCGCCGCGCGCTACCTGGAGCCGCTGGCGATGGTGTGGATCCACCTGGCCATCAAGCAGGGCCAAGGGCGGAAGTTCGCCTTCGCGCGCATGACGCGCGCATGACTCAAGCCCTCGAAGCCCTCGAGCTGCCTGCGCACGCCCATGGCCGCAAGGCCACGTGGTTCGAACTGTTCTTCGACCTGGTGTTCGTCGTCGCGGTGGCGCAGTTGTCCGGCGCCTACGCGCACCACTTCGACTGGGCCGGCGCGGCCGGTAGCGCGCTGCTGCTGCTGGCCATGTGGTGGTGCTGGCTGGGCCACACCTTCCATGCCACCCGCTTCGACCAGCAGCGCACCGACCAGCGCGCGCTGGGCCTGCTGCAGATCGTGGCGGTGACGGTCATCGCCTACGGGGTGTCCGATGCCTTCGGCGCGCGCGGCCCGGCTTTTGCGCTGGGGTTGGCGGCCTTCAAGCTGCTGCTGGCGGTGGCCTACCTGCGCGAGCGCCGCTGGCGCGGCGCGCACGGGCTGATCCGCGCCTATGCCGGCTTGTACCTGCTGCAGGCCGGGCTGTGGGCGGCCTCGGCCCTGCTGCCGCCCACGCCGCGCGTGGCAATGTGGGGCTTTGCGCTGGCGCTGGACCTGTTCTCGCCGTGGTGGGTAGCACGCTACACCAGCACCATTCGTCCGCACCCGGAGCACCTGCCCGAGCGTTTCGGGCTGTTCACCATCATCCTGCTCGGCGAAGGCGTGGCTTCGGTGGTGCACGCACTGGACCACGGTACGGCACTGCACGACCACGCGGTGGCCACGGCGCTGGTGGGTATGGCGCTGGCCTTCGGCACCTGGCTGGGCTATTTCGAGGTGGCGCGCGCAAATCGCGAGCGCGAAGTCGAAGGCGCCGCCGGCGGCCGCAACCTGCGGCTGTGGGCCTACGGCCATGTGCCGATCTACGTGGGCGTGTTCAGCCTGGCCGCGGGCACCGTGGCGATGGCTGGCGAAGCCCCCTGGGCAGCGCCGCAACTGCTGCTCTACACCGCCGGCATCGCGCTGATCCCGCTGGGCCTGGCGTTGATACGCGTCGCCTCAGCGAGAAAGGGTTGACGATCCAGGCCGACGACGTAGCCGCTCACCAAGGACCGTTCTTGGCCGAGGCCGTGTGATAACGCGCCGATCGCCCACCTTTGCGTAACGCGAGGCCCGGCGCACCGTCGAGCGATTACTCGCCGCAGGCGCCCGCAGCGCCCTCGGCCAATGCGCCCGACCGCTCACCCCGATGTGGGATTTGCCAGAGTGTCGAGAGAGAAGGGCGAGTGCGCGAGCCACTCCTGCACGCACCGCACGGCCTCGGGCACCGCGGCGGCCACCTCGGGCGACAGGGCATCGCTGAACTCGTTGAGACGTGCCGGATCGACCTCGACGCCGACGACCCACACGTCGTCCGGCAAGGGCGCTTTCAGCGCGCGACCCATCGTGAGCGCGGTTACGAGCGTGGTGTCGTGCGTGGACGCCGTGTGGCCGCACGCAGGGTCGCCGAGCGCATCCAGCGGGCAGGACACCACCTCGCCCGGCGTGCCGCCGGTGACGACGGCGTCGACGAGCAGCGCGCGTTCGCAGCCGACCATCTCCTCCATCAGCGACACGCCGCCGACGGCGAGGCATAGCACGTCGACGTCCCTGCCGCGGAGTCCGTTGCGCACCTGCTCGGCCACGCACCAGCCGACGCCGTCGTCTCCGAGGATCGGGTTGCCGAGGCCGATGACGCGCGTCCTGGCGGCCGCGCTCATGCGCCGGGGACCTCGCTCTGCAGCACGCGCACCGTGGCGCCCTGCGCGTCGCGGATCGAGACCTCGAGCGGCACGCGACCGGGCAGCGCGTGCGTCGCGCAGCCCAGGCACGGGTCGTAGGCGCGGTAGGCCATCTCGATGCGATTGAGCAGCCCCTCCTCCACGACGGTGCCGGCCTTGATGAAGGACGTCGCGGCCTTGTTGATGGACAGGCTCATCGCCGCATTGTTGTTGGTGGTGCCGACGACGAGATTCACCATGGTGAGCAGGCCGCGCTCGTCCGTGCGGTAATGGTGCGTGAGCGTGCCGCGCGGCGCCTCCACGATGCCCACGCCCTCGGTCGGCGTGCGGTCGGGCACCACGCGCACGTCGGGCGAGGTGATCTCCGGATCGGTCGCGAGCTCGACCCAGCGCTCGGCGGCGTACAGGAGTTCGATGAGGCGCGCCCAGTGGATCGCAAGCCGCTTGTGCACCGGCTTGCCGCCCATGAACGCGTAGAACTTCTCGTATTCGGCCTGGGCGAGCGGCGTCGCCATGCCGTCCGCGGCATTGAGGCGGGAGAGCGGCGTCGCCATGTACACGCCGGAATCCTTGCCGTCGACGAAGCCCTTCCAGCCCACCTTCTTGAGGTAGGGAAATTTCAGGTAGCTCCAGGGCTCGACGCGCTCGCTGATCCAGTCGGTGTACTCGTGTGGCGCGTAGGCGCCGAGCCGCTCGCCGTCGGGCGAGACCACGCTGACGCGGCCGTCGTAGAAGTTGACGCGGTTCTGCGCGTCGACGAGCCCCATGTAGTACGTGCGGTGGCTGTAGGCATCGCCCATCACCAGCTCGCGGTACTCCGGGTTGCCGAGCACCAGGTCGTTGAAGAGCTGCAGACTGAACTGCGCGAACTCGATCGCCCAGCGGCCCATGCGCTCGATCTCGACCCGTTCGGCCTCGGACAGGCTCTTGGTCATGCCGCCCGGCACCGCCGTGCACGGGTGCACCTTGCGCCCGCCGATCATCTCCACAGTGGCGTGGCCATAGTGCCGCGCCTGGATCACCTTCGAGCCGATCTCGAGCCCGACCTTGTGGATCACGCCGAGGATGTTGCGCTCGGCGACCGGGGCGTCCGGCCCCATGATGAAGTCGGGCCCTGCGAGAATGTAGAAGTGCGTGGTGTGGTCGGCGAAGTAGAAGGCGCTGTACAGCAGCTCGCGCAGCTTGCGTCCCGCGGGCGGCGGCGTGACGCCGTAGACCGCGTCGGCGGCCTTCGCAGCCGCCATGTGGTGCGCCTCGGGGCAGACGCCGCAGATGCGGTTGGTGAGCACCGGCATCTCCTCGACCGGGCGGCCAACGCAGAAGCGCTCGAAGCCCCGCAGCTCCGGCACCTGCAGGTAGCTGTTGAGCACGTTGCCGTCATCGTCGAGGAAGATCTCGATCTTGCCGTGCCCCTCGAGGCGGGTCATGGGATCGATGGTGATGCGTGCCATCACGGCGTCTCCGTCTCGCGATGCGCGACCCGGCTGCCCCGCAGCAGCGAGTGCGCGAGGCTGAATTTGTAGAAGGTCCCCGCCGGGTCGGGAATGCCGTCGAGGATGCAATCGATGGCCTCCGGCTCCTTCTCGTCGATCGCCGAGGCGATCGCCGTCATCATCCGCGCGCCCTGGTCCAGCGCCTCGGGAGCCGCGCCGTAGCAGCCGATGCACGGCGCGCCGACGCGCGGGCAGCGGGCGTCGCAGCCGCTGCGCGTCGCCGGCCCGGTGCACATCAGTCCCTGCTCGAGCAGGCACAGCGACGTGTCCAGCGGACCGAGCTCCTGGATGCGCCTGAGCTGCGTGAGGTGCTTCACGTGGCGCTCGCGCGGGCATTCGTCGCAGACCGTCGAGCTGCCGGCGCCGATCACGCTGCCCCGGGGGGGCAGCTCGGCCTTGCCCTGCACGACCTGGACGAGCAGGTCGACCACCGCGGCGATCTGGTGCGACTCGGGCGGGCAGCCGGGCATGTGGTAGTCGACGTCGACGACCTGATCGAGCGTGCGCACGAT
>Ga0114939_10001969_pt1 | contig 15771 bp, 12 predicted proteins | sample AshMeaCrysSpring_FD_87196 | JGI IMG/M metagenome (GOLD analysis project Ga0114939, IMG submission 87196) | Groundwater microbial communities from Big Spring, Nevada to study Microbial Dark Matter (Phase II) - Ash Meadows Crystal Spring | ecosystem: Environmental > Aquatic > Deep subsurface >... | reverse complement strand
GTCAGCGCCGGACGGGCTCGGTCAGGGCAGGGCGGGCTCGGTCAGGTACGGCTCGAGCTCGGCCCGAAGCGCCGAGCCGACCCGGGCCGACAGCCGGGTGCCGGCCTCGACGTGGGTGAAGGTCTGCACGTCGCCCTCTTCGAAGACCCGCGAGACCAGGTCGCCTCGGCTGAAGGGGACGACGGCATCGACCTCGAAGGCCGGCTGGGGCAGCGCCGCCTCGATGGCAGTACGCAGGTCGTCGAGCCCGGCGCCAGTGCGTGCCGACACCGGCACCGAGCCGGGCTCGGCCCGCAGCAGCCGGGTGACGGAGAGCTCGTCGGCGACGTCGGTCTTGTTCAGCACGACCAGTTCCGGTACCCCGCCGGCGCCGATCTCGGCAAGCACCTCGCGGACGGCGGCGAGCTGGCCCTCGGGGTCGCGGTCCGCAGCGTCCACGACGTGCAGCACGAGGTCGGCCTCGACGACCTCCTCCAGGGTGGAGCGGAACGCCTCGACGAGCTGGTGCGGGAGGTGACGAACGAACCCGACCGTGTCGGACAGGGTGTAGACCCGGCCGTCGGGGGTCTCGGTGCGGCGCACAGTGGGGTCGAGCGTGGCGAACAAGGCGTCCTCGACCAGGACGCCGGCGTCGGTGAGGGCGTTGAGCAGGGAGGACTTGCCCGCGTTGGTGTAGCCGGCGATGGCCACGGCCGGGACCTGGTGCCGCACCCGGCCCGAGCGCTGGGTGTCGCGGACCGTGCGCATCTCGGCCAGGTCGCGACGCAGCCGGGAGATGCGGTGCCCGATCCGGCGCCGGTCGGTCTCCAGCTTCGTCTCGCCCGGGCCGCGCCCCCCGATGCCGCCGCCCCCGGCGACCCGACCGCCCGCTTGTCGGGAGAGCTGGCCACCCCACCCACGCAGCCGCTGGGTGAGGTACTGCAGCTGGGCGAGCTCGACCTGGGTCTTGCCCTCCTTGCTGCGTGCGTGCTGGGCGAAGATGTCGAGGATCAGGGCGGTGCGGTCGACCACCTTCACCTTCACCCGGTCCTCCAGCGCCCGCAGCTGGGCCGGGGTCAGCTCCCCGTCGCAGATCACCGTGTCAGCACCAGCCGCCTCGACCGCCTCCCGCAGCTCGCGCACCTTGCCCGAGCCGATGTAGGTGGCGGGGTCGGGACGGCCGCGCCGCTGGACGAGCACGTCGAGCACCTGCGACCCAGCCGTCTCGGCCAGCGCGGCCAGCTCGGCCAGGGAGTTCTCGGCGTCGGTCGCCGTGCCCTGCGTCCACACGCCGACGAGCACCACCCGCTCCAGCCGCAGCCGGCGGTACTCGACCTCGGTGATGTCGGCGAGCTCGGTGGACAGGCCGGCGACCCGGCGCAGCGCCTGGCGCTCCTCGAGGTCGAGGTCCCCGACCGCCGGTGCGTCGTCCGGGCCGACGGGCATCACGGTGTCGTCTGCTGTCGTCATCGCCCACCAGGGTCGCACGCGCCCGTCGCAGCCGTCACCCGGGTTTCAGCCCATGATCGCGTCGAGGTCCGCCTCGCCCTCGGCCACCACGACGGCCGGACCACGCAGCACCAGCCGGCCGTCCTCGTCCGCGGTCACGTGCAGCGTGCCGCCGGGTACGTCCACCCGGTAGGACGTGCCCGGCGCGGCGCCGTCCTCGCGCATCGCCACCCAGGCCACCGCGCACACCCCCGTGCCGCAGGACTGGGTCTCCCCCACCCCTCGCTCCCAGACCCTCATCGCGACGTGCCCCGGCCCGCGCCGCACGACGAACTCGACGTTGGTGCCGTGGGGGTACAGGACGGCAGGCAGGACGCGGGGCGCCTTCGTCAGCGGCCCGAGCGAGGCCAGGTCGGCCACGCCCACCACGGCGTGCGGGTTGGGGATGGCGACCGACGTCCCTGCGGCCCGCAGCCCCGGCAGGACCACCTCGACCGGGTGCCCGCTCAGCCTGGGGTCGGGTGCTCCGAGGTCCACCGCGAGCGTGCCGTCGGGATGGGGCGTCACCACGAGCACCCCGGCCCGGGTGCCGATGGGCACCGGCCCGCTCCGCTCGACCAGGCCGGAGTCGAGCAGGTGCCGGGCGAGGACGCGGATGCCGTTGCCGCACATCTCCGCGGTGGACCCGTCGGCGTTGGCGTAGTCCATGAACCACTCGGCGGCGGGCTCGCCCGGCCGAGCCGGCCCGATCGCCCCGTGGGCCCGCAGCGTCGCGGTGCGGACCACCCGGATCACGCCGTCCCCGCCGAGGCCTCGGCGCCGATCGGTGACGGCCTGGACCAGGTCCGGGTCCAGCGCCGGTCCGTAGCGCGTGCTGTCGTGGTCGGGGAGCAGGACGAAGTCGTTGGCGGTGCCGTGGCCGCGCAGGAACGGCACCCGGGACGTCACGGCCCCGATGGTAGGTCGCCGACCAGGGCGAGGGCGTCGTCCAGCAGGTGCGGGTCGTCGTGGCGCAGCCACCGCACCCTGCGGTCGCGGCCGAACCAGGCCTGCTGGCGCCGGGCGAAGCGCCGGGTCGCCGCCACCGTCGCCTCCTTGGCCGCCTGCTCGGAGCACTCGCCGGCGAGGAACGACAGCACCTGCTGGTACCCGAGCGCCCGGGACGCGGTTCGACCCCGGCGCAGCCCGAGCGCGTCGAGCCGACGCACCTCCTCGACGAAGCCCGCGGCCCACATGGCGTCCACCCGGGCGGCGATCCGCTCATCGAGCACGTCCCGGTCGACCTCGAGGCCGAGCAGCAGGGTGGCCGGGGTCCACAGTCGCGGCTCGGGCAGCCGGGCGGCGAACGGTCGCCCGGTCAGCTCCACCACCTCGAGGGCACGCACGATGCGTCGGCCGTTCGTGGCCAGGATCGCCGCCGCGGCCTGCGGGTCGAGGCCGGCGAGGCGGGCGTGCAGGGCGGGTGCACCCAGTGCAGCGAGGTCTGCCTCGAGCCGGGCCCGGACCTGCGGGTCGGTGCCGGGGAAGTCCAGGACGTCCACCACGGCCTGCACGTACAGCCCTGAGCCACCCGCCAGTACCGGGAGGTGTCCCCGGGACCAGACGTCGGCGACGGCGGCACGGGCCCACCCCTGGAACTGCGCGACGGCCACCGGCTCGACGACGTCCAGCACGTCGATCAGATGGTGTGGGACGCCGCGACGCTGCGCCAGGGGGACCTTGGCGGTGCCGATGTCCATCCCCCGGTACAGCGCCATGGCGTCGGCGTTCACGACCTCCCCGGCGCAGGCCGCCCCCAGCGCCACCGCGAGCTCGGACTTGCCGGCTGCGGTCGGCCCGACCACGGCGACCAGCCGCTGCACCGTCACACCGACGCGGCCGGAGCCCAGGTCGCCACCGAGTAGGCGACCCCGTAGCGGTCGTCGGTGGCGAGCAGCTCACCGGCCCACGGCCGCCCGCGCGCGGCCCCCGCCAGCACCTGCAGGGCGGCCCGTCCAGACATCAGCACGTCGGCCGCCAGGGTCGGGGGGACGGCCAGCAGCGCCTCGGCGTCCCCGGCGGCGAGCGCGGCGGTCACGGCCTGGTCCAGCGGCACCGCCCGCGGGTCGGTGTAGCCGGGGGCCTGCGGGCCACGCCGGGCCGACCCGTCGGCGAGCACGAGCATCGCGACCCGGGCAGCCGCGACGGCAAGTGAGCGTCCGAGCGCCGCGCACGCCGACGTCGGGGCGTCCCCGGCGACCTCCTGCCCGCGCACGACCGGTCCGTCGCTCGGCCAGGTGCGGGCCAGCAGCCAGGCCCCGACCGTCAGCGACAAGGGCAGCTCGGCAGCAGGATCGCGGGCCGGGGGGTCACTGGCGGGGCGGTCCGCAGGCCACCCCAGCCTGACGTCGACGGGGACGCCGAAGGAGCGCAGGCTGCCCCAGGTGCCGGGCTCGTGCTCGCGCGTCCTGCCGCCGGCCCCGACCACGGCGAGCAGGTCGGGAGCAGCCGCGAGCAGGGCTGCGACCGCCCGGTCGCAGGCCAGGCGCAGGCCGTCCAGCTCGGCCGCGGCACCCTGCGACACCTCGGGAACCAGCAGCGGAGGGTGCGGGCAGACCGCGATGCGGACGAGCACGCTCAGCCGGCGACCGGGACGCCGACGGCCGGCAGGCCGAGGAAGGTGCCCGCGGCCGTGGACCGTCCCGGCGCCGAGGCGTCCGCCCGCGCCCGGGCCTCCCAGGCGTCACCGGCGCGGGTGCGGCGCAGCAGGTAGGACGGTCCGTCGGCGACCAGGTGGTGCGGCGCGGCACCGGTGACCTCGGTGCGCACGACGTCACCCGGTCGCGGGACGGGCGCGTGCGCCGGGACGGTCAGGTGCACCAGCCGGTTGTCGCGGGCACGTCCACTCACCCGGCCGGTGGCGGCGTCCTTGCGCCCCTCCCCCTCCGCGACGAGCACCTCGACTCCTCGCCCGACCAGGGCACGGTTCTCGGCCCAGGACACCTCCTCCACGAGGGCGACGAGCCGGTCGTACCGGTCCTGGACCACCTCGCGCGGAACCTGGCCGGGCATGGCGGCGGCCGGAGTCCCTGGCCGCGGCGAGTACTGGAACGTGAACGCCCCGGCGAAGCGGGCCCGCGCCACGACGTCGAGGGTGTGGGCGAAGTCCTGCTCGGTCTCGCCGGGGAAGCCGACGATGATGTCGGTGGTGATCGCCGCCTCGGGGATCGCCGCCCGGACCTGGTCGATGATCGCGAGGTAGCGCTCCTGCCGGTAGGAGCGCCGCATCGCCCGCAGCACGGCGTCCGAGCCCGACTGCAGCGGCATGTGCAGCTGTGGCATGACCGTCGACGTCTGCGCCATCGCCTCGATGACGTCGGGGGTGAAGTCGCGGGGGTGCGGGCTGGTGAAGCGCACCCGCTCGAGCCCCGGGACCGCCCCCACGGTGCGCAGCAGCGAGCCGAAGGCGTACCGGTCGCCGAACTCCACCCCGTAGGCGTTGACGTTCTGCCCGAGCAGGGTGACCTCGAGGACGCCCTGCTCGGCAAGCATCTCGACCTCGCGCAGCACGTCGCCGGGACGGCGGTCCTTCTCCCGGCCACGCAGGCTCGGGACGATGCAGAACGTGCAGGTGTTGGTGCACCCGACGCTGATCGCGACCCAGGCCGCATAGGTGCTGTCGCGCCGGGTCGGCAACGTGCTCGGGAACACCTCCAGCGCCTCGAGGATCTCGACCTGTGCCTCCTGCTCGACGCGCGCGCGCTCCAGCAGCACCGGGAGCGAGCCGATGTTGTGGGTGCCGAACACGACGTCGACCCACGGCGCCCGGCGGGTGATCTCGGCGCGGTCCTTCTGGGCCAGGCACCCGCCGACCGCGATCTGCATCCCAGGATGGCCGTGCTTGACCGGTGCGAGGTGACCGAGGTTGCCGTAAAGCCGGTTGTCGGCGTTCTCCCGCACGGCGCAGGTGTTGAGCACCACCACGTCCGGCGTCTGCCCGTCGGGTGCCGGCACGTAGCCCGCCTCCTCCAGCAGACCCGCGAGCCGCTCGGAGTCGTGCACGTTCATCTGGCACCCGAACGTGCGGACTTGGTACGTGCGTGCACTCATGACCCGCCCAGGGTACGTGCCGCAGGGCGGACCGACGGCTAGGCGCCGCGTCGTCCGGGAGTCACCAGAAGACCGCGACGAGCACGATCACCGCGAGCAGCAAGGCCAGCGTGAGAACGGCCGCGACCGCGCCGCGCCGACTCCGGGTGGAGGGCGAGGACGGCGTCTGCGTGTACTCCTGCGTGGGGATGAACGCCGTGGGCACCTGTCTCACCTCCGATCGCGTCGAAGGCTCCACCTCTGTGGTACCTCACGGTGGCCGCAGACGCCATGGCCGAGCGGCCCGCGGCGAAGGGACGCTCAGAAGTCGCTCGCCGACCAGGTCGGCAGCCCGTAGCGGCTGGCCAGCGGGTTGTAGACCACCACGAACGCCTCCTTGGCGTGCTGCGACAGGCCCGAGAGCCGACCGGCGTCCTCGAGCACCTCGCTCGACGGGGCCGGCCCCGGGCAGGTCGTCACCGGTGTCGCAACCGGGTCGTCGGGCCAGGTCGTGTGCTCGTAGAAGTACTGCTGGTAGGTCTCCGACACCCACCGCTGGTAGCCGCGGTCGGCCTGCAGCGAGTAGTTGAGCGCGGCCTGCAGGGTGGCGGTGGCCTCGTCCACCTCCGGCACGCCGGTGAGCGGCAGCGCGGACACCTGGCCGAGGGCTGACTCGCGGTTGGCGACCACGCCGTCGAGCCGGGTCCAGGCCTGGTCCGGCATCAGCGTGCAGCCCGAGGTGACCGCACCCATCACGGCCGCCACCTCCCCGCGGCCCCACCGGGAGGCCTCGAGCACCGCGCCGAGCCGGCGCACTGCCCCCTCGGCAGCCGGGTCGCTCGGCGGAATCGGAGCTGGCGTCGGTGCCGGGGTGAGGGTCGGGGTGGGCGTGGGGGTCGGGGTCGCCGATGCGCTGGTGGTGGGCGTCGGCTGGGCGCCCGGCGGGCTGCCGGACGGCCGTCCGGTCAGCACCAGCACCACGACCAGACCCACCACCGCCAGCAGCAGGACGACGACGGCCACCGCCAGCAGCGTGCGCCGCCGGTCGTGCCCCACAGCAGGCTCGTGGGTGATCTCGTACGTCGGGACGGGTCCGGTCATCTGCCTCACCCCCGCTTCGCACCGAAGGCGATGCCACCCAGTTCCACCCCTACGCCGCCAGCGCCCTTGACGCTACGGCCGACCGTCCCCGCCTGCGGTGGTCAGCGGGCGTACTCGCTGGCCCGGGACTCCCGCACCACCGTGATGCGGATCTGGCCCGGGTACGTCAGCTCCTCCTCCACCTGCTTGGCGATGTCGCGGGCCAGCACCTGGGCCGCCAGGTCGTCCACCACGTCCGGCTGCACCATCACCCGCACCTCGCGGCCGGCCTGCATGGCGAACACCTTCTGCACGCCCTCGTGCGCCTTGGCCAGCTCCTCCAACCGCTGCAGCCGGGTGACGTAGGCCTCCAGGGACTCCCGCCGTGCCCCCGGACGGCCGCCGCTGACCGCGTCGGCGGCCTGCGTGAGCACAGCCTCCACGGTGTGCGGCTCCACCTCGTTGTGGTGCGCCTCGATGGCGTGGACGACGTCCTCGCTCTCGCCGTAGCGGCGGGCCAGGTCGGCCCCGACCAGGGCGTGGCTGCCCTCAGCCTCGTGCGTGAGCGCCTTGCCGATGTCGTGCAAGAGGGCGCAGCGCTTGAGCAGGTCGACGTCCAGCCCCAGCTCGGCGGCCATGAGGCCGGCGATGTGCGCGGACTCCACCAGGTGCTTGAGCACGTTCTGGCCGTAGCTGGTCCGGTAGCGCAGCCGTCCGAGCACCGGCACCAGGTCCGGGTGCAGGTCGGTGACGCCCACGTCGGCCAACGCGTCCTCGGCAGCCCGCACGCACAGCGCGTCGACCTCCTTCTGGCTGCGCTCCACCTGGTCCTCGATGCGCTGCGGGTGGATCCGCCCGTCGAGAACGAGGGCCTCCAGGGCCAGCCTGGCCACCTCTCGGCGAACCGGGTCGAAGCACGACAGCAGCACCGCCTCGGGCGTGTCGTCGATGATGAGGTTGACCCCGGTGACCTGCTCGAACGCCCGGATGTTGCGGCCTTCCCGGCCGATGATCCGTCCCTTCATGTCGTCGCTGGGCAGGTGCAGCACCGACACCACCGACTCCGACGTCTGGTCGGAGGCCACCCGCTGGATCGCCCCCACGATGATCTGCCGGGCCCGCCGCTCGCCGTCGTCGTGCGCCTGGCGCTCGATCTCCCGCGCGATCAGCGTCCCCTCGCGCTTGGCCTGGTTCTCCACCACCGCGACGAGCTCGGCCTTCGCCTGCTCGGCGGTGAGCCCGGCGGCGCGCTCGAGCACATCCACCCGCTCCTGGTCGAGCCGGCGCAGCCGCTCGGCGCGCTGCTCGAGCTCACCCTCCCGCTGGCCGAGAGTTCGGGCGCGCTCCTCCAGCAAGCGCGTCTCGTCGGCCAACCGCTCCTCCCGGGCGGTGATCCGGTGCTCCCGTCGTTCGATGTCCACGCGCTGCTCGCGGATGTCGTCCCGCAGGCCGCGCACCTCCTCCTCGGCCTCCGAGCGCAGTGCCAAGGCATGGGTGGCCGACTCCTCCGCAGTCCTGCGGGTCTCCTCGGCAGTGCGTCGGATCTCCTCGGCCTCAGCCTCGGCTCGCTGCCTGATCCGGTCGGCCTCCGAGTGCACTGCGTGCAGGTCAGGCTGGTCACCGGCGGACGCCGGGGCCGGCCGGCTGCGGTCGCGCCGCAGCAACGTCCATGCGATCACACTGAGCACGGCGAGCACTGCTGCCGCGAGGGCCAGCAGGATGATGTCCGCGCCGCTCACTGGTGTCTCCCGTCCTCCGGCCGCCGCTGCCGGCGGCCCCCTCACCCCAGCCCGGTGGCCGGGCCGGCGAGGAGACAGCAGTACCCGCGGGGGGCACCGCTCCCGTGACGTCGTGCTCTTGGCGATGTCATGCCCCGGCGACGGGGCGGGTCGGGTCAACTCGTCGAAGGTCCAGCCGCTGGCGCGGAGTGGTCTACGGGCAGGCTACGAACCCGTCCCCCGGGGGTCAAGGCGACGCACGCGGGCAGGCGCGCCAGGGCCGTCAGGCAGACGCGCGCACGACGGTGCGGCGCGGAGGTGGGCCGTCGAGCAGCCGCCGCCGCCAGCGGGACGGGTCGTACGTCGACGGCTGCGTGCTCGCGACGAAGTCCACGACCACCTCGGCGAAGCGCAGCGGCGCGTCCTCGTGGGGGACGTGCCCGACGTCCGGCAGCACCTCCAGCCGCGACCCGGGCAGCAGCTGAGCGGCGGCCCACGCGTGCTTGACCGGGATGACGACGTCCTTCTGGCCCCACACGATCATCGTGGGCATGTCCCGGGCGAGGTACGCGCGGTCGATCATGTTGACCACCTGGCCGTGCATGTCGATGACCCCGCGCAGCACGTGCAGGAAGGCCCGGCGGGTGTCGGGGTCGGCCATCTCGCCGTAGACCTCGGCCATCGCCGACAGGTCCGCGGTGTAGGGGAGGCCGCTGCGGTGCAGGCCCTGCATGAGGGCCGCGCCCGCGTGCCGGATGCCCGGCAGCGTCGCCGCCGCCATCGCCTTGTCGGCCAGGGGCAGGGACAGCATCCGCAGCAGTGGGTTCACCGAGCGGCCCAGACCGCCCGACGACACGAGGACGACCCGCTCGGTGCGCTCCGGGAACTGGTAGGCGAACTGCATGGCCACCCCGCCGCCCATGCTGTGCCCGACGACCGTGGCCCGGTTGATCCCGAGCACCGTGAGCAGGTCCCGCATGCCGTTGGCGAAACCCGGGATGCTGTAGTCGGCCCGCGGCTTGTCCGAGGAGCCGTGGCCGAGCAGGTCGGGCATGACCACGGTGAAGTGTCGCGACAGCGCCGGCAGGGCCGGCAGCCAGGTGCGATGGTCCATGCCGATCCCATGCAGCAGCAGCAGGACCGGTCCGTCGCCAGCGGTGTAGAAGGCTCGCCGGTAGCCGTGGATGCGGACCGTGCGCATCTCCGGGACGACCATCAGTGGCATCTGGCCACCCCCTCGCGCTCGTCACCCTCGGCGCGGGCCGCTAGGCGTTCGACCCGTGCCCGTCGAGCTCCTCGGGCTGTGTCGCGGACTGGTCCAGCACGCCTCGGACGACCGCGAGCGCGAGCCCGGTGGAGTACCCGCGCCGTATCAGCATCCCATGAAGGCGGCGCGTCGTGGTCGCCCGGTCGTACCGGGCGAGTCCGGGGAGCCGGGCGCGCACCAACGACTCGGCGGCGGCGCGCTCGGCCTCGGGGTCCACGACCGCCACTGCGTCGGCAACCGTCGGCTCGTCGACCCCCCGGGCACGCAGCTCGTGGGTCAGGGCGCGCCTGGCCAGTCCCCGGCCCAGGTGCCGGGACTCGACCCAGGCCTGTGCGAACGACGCGTCGTCGACCAGTCCCAGCTCGGCGAAGCGGTCCAGGACCCGCTCGGTGGCTTCGTCCGGCACCCCCCGGCGTCGACATGCCTCGCTCAGCTGGGCCCGGGTGCGCGGGGCCCGGGAGAGCTGGGTGAGCACGATGCGCCGGGCCACCTCGACGGGGTCGGCGTCGGCGTCCTCGCGCTCGGACTGCGGCGTCGGCCCGAGGCGGCGGTGCCGCTCAGAAGTCGACAGGGGTGTCCTCCGGTACGTCGATGCGTGGCCCGACGCCGAGCTTCTCCTTGATCTTCTTCTCGATCTCGGCACTGAGGTCGGGGTTGTCCTTGAGGAACTGCCGGGCGTTCTCCTTGCCCTGCCCGAGCTGTTCGCCGTCGTAGGTGTACCAGGCACCGGCCTTGCGGACGAAGCCGTGCTCGACCCCCATGTCGATCAGGCCGCCCTCCCGGCTGATGCCCTCGCCGTAGAGGATGTCGAACTCGGCCTGGCGGAAGGGCGGGGCCATCTTGTTCTTCACGACCTTGACCCGGGTACGGGAGCCGACAGCGGCGGTTCCGTCCTTGAGCGACTCGATGCGGCGGACATCGAGACGCACCGAGGAGTAGAACTTCAGCGCCCGCCCCCCGGTGGTGGTCTCGGGGTTGCCGAACATCACGCCGATCTTCTCCCGCAGCTGGTTGATGAACACCGCGGTGGTGCCGGAGTTGGACAGGGCGCTGGTGAGCTTGCGCAGCGCCTGGCTCATCAACCGGGCCTGCAGACCGACGTGGCTGTCGCCCATCTCGCCCTCGATCTCGGCCCGGGGCACCAGCGCGGCCACCGAGTCGATGACGATGATGTCCAGGGCACCGGACCGGATGAGCATGTCCGCGATCTCCAGCGCCTGCTCGCCGGTGTCGGGCTGGGACACCAGCAGCGCGTCGGTGTCGACCCCCAGCCTCTTCGCGTACTCGGGGTCCAGGGCGTGCTCGGCGTCGATGAAGGCCGCGATGCCGCCGCCCCGCTGGGCGCTGGCGACGGCGTGCAGCGCCACCGTGGTCTTGCCGCTGGACTCCGGTCCGTAGATCTCCACGACGCGGCCACGCGGGAGCCCCCCGATGCCGAGCGCCACGTCCAGCGCGATGGAGCCGGTCGGGATGACCTCGACCGGTGCGCGGCCCTCGTCTCCCAAGCGCATCACCGACCCCTTGCCGAACTGGCGGTCGATCTGCGCCAACGCCGTCTCGAGCGCCTTCTCACGGTCTGCGGGAACGGGCATCACGTCCACCTTCGGATGTGGGTGGCCGGGGCGGCCACGGGTGCGGTGTGGTCGGTCTCGACCGTAGCCAGGGGGTCCGACACGACCCCGCCGCGTTGCCGCGGGGTGGACGACACGCCGAGAGGCACCACGACTGTGGACACTATTCCGAACACCTGTTCGACGCGACGCGACACGCCGACGATTCCACTGCCGGCTCGGCCCGGCGCGGCTCAGCGCTCCCGGGCCGGCACCGCGAGGGCGTCGCAGACGGCGGTCCACACCTGCTTGGGAGGCACGCCCGCCTCCAGCGCCTGCATCGCGGTGCGCCCGTCCAGGCCGGCAAGGTGCTGGTCGGCCGCCCACGACTCGGCGTAGGCAGGCCCGAGCTGGGCTCGCATCCGGGCCCAGAACTCGGTGTGGCGCACCCGCGCAGTATGCAGCGGTGCGGTCGGCACCTGTCGGCCCGGGCGGGGAAGATGTCGGCATGGCAGGTCGTCCCGGTCCCGGCGGGGACGTGCTCGACCGCTTCAGCCGGCCGACCCGGGACTGGTTCCGCGGCGCGTTCGCCTCCCCCACCCCCGCTCAGGTCGGCGCCTGGGAGGCCGTCGCGGAAGGCCGCAACGTGCTGGTGGTGGCCCCCACCGGGTCGGGCAAGACGCTCGCGGCCTTCCTGTGGGCACTGGACCGGCTGGCCACCTCCCCGGTGCCGGCCGACCCGCTCGCCCGTTGCCGGGTGCTGTACGTGTCCCCGCTCAAGGCGCTGGCGGTGGACGTGGAGCGCAACCTGCGCTCGCCGCTGGTCGGCATGAGCCAGGCGGCCCGGCGGGCAGGCCTGCCCGAGCCGCAGATCAGCGTCGCGGTGCGGTCCGGCGACACCCCTGCTGACGAGCGCCGCCGGTTCTCCCAGCGTCCCGCAGACATCCTCATCACCACGCCCGAGTCGCTCTTCCTGCTGCTGACCTCCCGCGCGCGGGAGGCGCTGCGCGGCGTCGAGACGGTGATCGTGGACGAGATCCACGCCGTCGCGGGCACCAAGCGGGGTGCCCACCTCGGGCTGAGCCTGGAACGGCTCGACCACCTGCTGCCTCGGCCGGCCCAGCGGGTCGGGCTGTCGGCGACCGTGCGCCCGGTCGAGGAGGTGGCCGCCTTCCTCGGCGGCAGCCGGCCCGTGGCCGTCGTGGCACCGCCGACCAGCAAGCAGCTGGACCTGACGGTGGAGGTGCCGGTGGAGGACCTGGCCGAGCTGGGCGCCCCGGCGCCCACGGTGTCGGGCTCGGCCGCCGGCGATGCACCCCGGGCCTCGATCTGGCCGCACGTCGAGGAGCGTGTGCTCGATCTGATCGAGCAGCACCAGGCCACGTTGGTGTTCGCCAACTCCCGCCGACTGGCCGAGCGTCTGACCGCGCGGCTCAACGAGGCGGCCGCCGAGCGGGCCGGCCTGCCGGGGCAACCCGCCACCCGGCCACCGGCCGAGCTGATCGCCCAGTCGGCCAGCACGGTCGGGACCGACCCGCAGGCCCCCGTGGTGGCCCGGGCCCACCACGGCTCAGTGAGCAAGGAGCAGCGCGCCATCATCGAGGACGACCTCAAGAGCGGACGGCTGCCGGCCGTCGTGGCCACCTCGAGCCTCGAGCTGGGCATCGACATGGGCAGCGTCGACATGGTTGTCCAGGTGGAGGCACCACCGTCGGTGGCCAGCGGGCTGCAGCGGGTCGGCCGAGCCGGGCACCAGGTGGGGGCGGTGTCGCGCGGGGTGGTGTTCCCCAAGTTCCGCGGCGACCTGGTGGCCAGCGCGGTGACCGTCGAACGCATGCGGGAGGGTGCGATCGAGGCGCTGCGGGTCCCGCAGAACCCTCTCGACGTGCTGGCCCAGCAGGTGGTCGCGGCGGTGGCCATGGACGACTGGGCTGTCGAGGACCTGCTGGCCCTGGTCCGCCGTGCCCATTCCTACGCGTCGTTGCCGCAGTCGGCCTACGACGCCGTACTGGACATGCTCGCCGGCCGCTACCCCAGCGACGAGTTCGCCGAGCTGCGGCCCCGGCTGGTGTGGGACCGGACCGAGGGGGTGCTGCGGGCCCGGCCGGGCGCCCAGCGGCTGGCCGTGACCAGCGGTGGCACCATCCCCGACCGGGGCCTGTTCGGCGTGTTCCTCGTCGGCGAGCGGGGGTCGCGGGTCGGCGAGCTCGACGAGGAGATGGTCTACGAGTCCCGGGTGGGCGACGTGTTCGCCCTCGGGGCGACGTCCTGGCGGATCGAGGACATCACCCACGACCGGGTGCTGGTGTCCCCCGCCCCCGGCCAGCCGGGACGTCTCCCGTTCTGGCACGGGGACGCGGTGGGTCGCCCGGCCGAGCTCGGCCGGGCGCTCGGCGCCTTCGTGCGCACCGTCGGGTCGCTGCCGGCCGACCGCGCCGCGGCACGGGCCGCCGAGGCGGGCCTGGACGAGCGGGCGGTGGGCAACCTGCTCGCCTACCTCGCCGAGCAGAAGCAGGCCACGGGGCATCTGCCCGATGACCGCACCGTGCTCGTCGAGCGCTTCCGAGACGAGCTCGGCGACTGGCGGCTGGTGGTGCACTCCCCGTTCGGCGCCCGGGTGCACGCGCCGTGGGCACTCGCCGTGGGTGCCCGGCTGCGGGAGCGCTACGGCGTGGACGTGCAGGCCGCGCACGCCGACGACGGGATGGTGTTCCGCATCCCCGACACGCTGCTCGACCCTTGGTCGGTCGGGCCCGACGGGCCGGCGGCCGGCTGGACCGGGGACGGGGCGAGCCCGGGCTCCGGCGGTCCCCAGCCTGCCCCGACGGTCGAGCTCGTGCTGCTCGACCCGGCCGAGGTGGAGGAGCGGGTGACCGCGGAGGTCGGCGGGTCGGCCCTGTTCGCCTCCCGGTTCCGGGAGTGCGCAGCCCGCGCCCTGCTGCTGCCGCGCCGGGACCCCGGTCGCCGCACCCCGCTGTGGCAGCAGCGACAGCGCTCCGCCCACCTGCTCGCGGTGGCCTCGCGGCACGGCACGTTCCCGGTGCTGCTGGAGACGATGCGCGAGTGCCTGCGCGACGTCTACGACCTGCCCGCCCTGGTCGAGCTCAGCCGGGACCTGGCCGCCGGGGCGATCCGGGTGGTGGAGGTGGAGACGGCCACCCCCTCCCCGTTCGCCCGCTCGCTGCTGTTCGGCTACGTGGCCGCCTTCATGTACGAGGGCGACTCACCCCTGGCCGAGCGGCGGGCTCAGGCACTGACCCTGGATGCCTCGCTGTTGGCCGAGCTGCTCGGCCGGGCCGAGCTGCGCGAGCTGCTCGACCTCGAGGTCATCGCCCGCACCGAGGCCGAGCTGCAGCGGCTGGCCCCCGACCGGCTGGTGCGAGGCGCCGAGGGGGTGGCCGACCTGCTGCGCACGCTCGGCCCGCTGGCCGGCGACGAGGTGGCGGCCCGCTGCCGGGACGAGGCCGAGGCGGCGCCCGCCCTGCAGGCGTTGGCCTCCGCCCGTCGGGTGATCGAGGTCCGGGTGGCCGGCACGCCGCGGTGGGCGGCGGTGGAGGACGCCGGCCGGCTGCGGGACGCCCTCGGGGCGGCCCTGCCGGTCGGGATCCCGGAGGCGTTCCTCGAGCCCGTGGCCGACCCGCTCGGCGACCTGGTGTCCCGCTACGCGCGCACGCACGGCCCGTTCCCGGCTTCGGCGGTGGCGGCGCGGCTCGGTCTCGGCCCGGCGGCGGTGCGCGACGTGCTGCGCCGACTGGCCACCCGCGGCCGGGTCAGCCAGGGCGAGTTCCGCCCCGACGGCACCGGCACCGAGTGGTGCGACCCGGACGTGCTGCGGCTGCTGCGCCGCCGGTCGGTCGCGGCGCTGCGGCAGGAGGCCGAGCCGGTGGAGCCCGAGGCGCTGGCCCGCTTCCTGCCCGCCTGGCAGCACGTGGGCGGGGGGCTGCGCGGCCCGGCGGGGGTGCTGGCCGTGGTGGAGCAGCTGGCCGGCTGCGCCGTCCCCGCCAGTGCCTGGGAGTCGCTGGTGCTGCCGGCCCGGGTGCCGGGCTACCAGCCGGCCTGGCTGGACGAGCTGACCGCCGCCGGCGAGGTGCTGTGGGCCGGCCACGCTGCCCTGCCCGGCGGTGACGGCTGGGTCTCGCTGCACCTGGCCGACGACGCCCCCCTGACCCTGCCGGCTCCCCTGGCCGACCTCCCCCCGGGCAGCGACGGCGCGCGGGTGCTGGCTGCGCTGTCCGGTGGTGGCGGCCTGTTCGCCCGAGCCCTGGCACAGGCGTGCGAGCTCACCGACGAGCAGCTCGCGCCGGTCCTGTGGTCACTGGTGTGGGACGGGTTCGTCAGCAACGACACGCTGGCACCCGCCCGCGCCGGCCTGCGGGCCCGGCCCGGTCACCGGACGAGCACGTCGTCGTACCGGCGAGTCCCGCGCCGGTCCCGGTTCGGCCGCCCGGGCGTACGCCCCGGGGGGCTGCCACCACCGCCGCCGACGCTGTCGGGCCGCTGGTTCGCGCTGCCGGCAGTCGAGACCGAGGCCACGGTGCGCGCGCACGCCGCGGCCCAGCTGCTGCTCGACCGGCACGGGGTGCTCACCCGCGGCGCGGTGGCGGCCGAACGGCTCCCGGGCGGATTCGCAGCGGCCTACCGGGTGCTGGCGGCGGCCGAG
>Ga0114939_10001968_pt1 | contig 15773 bp, 14 predicted proteins | sample AshMeaCrysSpring_FD_87196 | JGI IMG/M metagenome (GOLD analysis project Ga0114939, IMG submission 87196) | Groundwater microbial communities from Big Spring, Nevada to study Microbial Dark Matter (Phase II) - Ash Meadows Crystal Spring | ecosystem: Environmental > Aquatic > Deep subsurface >... | reverse complement strand
TTTGCCAGTATATACATAGTACCGTGGAGATTAATTCCTATGATAAGAAAATCAGGACTTTCTGGTTGTATTCTTACGTTTGGTCGTATAATAAAAAGTATTATGAGAGGAAGGTTTGAATTGCTCATGATAGACAAAGATTACTGGCAGAAAGATAATGATCCAAAATGAGTCAATAATCGATACATTTATTATAATAAAGGAAGATAAAGCATGAATTATGAAATCAATCTTGAAATTAGGAGCCTATTATGAAAATTCTTTGGCTCAGTCCTACTAGTATGAATATAGAATTTGTCATCGGCTCTCTTGAGTACATTAGAGAACCTCATTGGGAAATTGAAATTGTCAGATATGATGCATATGGAGAAGATAAAACTAATGAAATAATGATTCAAAAAACATTGGAATATTCTCCAGACATTATTTTATATATATCCACAGCCGGCGGTCCATATTTGCCTACTATAAAAACATTTAAAACATTACGAGATATCACAACAATTGCACAAATATGCTGTGACGCATCATGTCCTGGATGGCACCCATTAATTAAACAATATAAAGAAAACGAATGTTTTGATCTAATTGCGAATCTCGATGGTTGTGAAAATTGGCCACATGATGATAAAGATTTGACTTTGATATCTCCTGTAGATCCGAGACCATATTTAAATGCATCTGTTAATTACGATAGTTTCTCTTCACGCCCAATTCATTGTGGTTTTTGTGGTGGAGATGGTTCCCAATATAGAAGAGATATCCTTTATCATTTACTTATGAATTCGGCACTTAGGGTTAAACCACGAGAAGAAAAGATAGGTACCTATCAGAAATATGCTGATTTTATGATGCGGTGTAAAATTGTGATAAACATGTCATTGAGCGGATCAGGATTATCTCGACAAGTAAAAGGAAGAGTCGTTGAAACAGCTCTAGCGGGGGCATGTTTGCTAGAGGATAACGGTTCTGCTACGAGCAAATGGTTTATTCCTGGTGAAGACTATATCGAATATGAAGGTAAACATAATGCGCTGGAGATAATCAATAGTTTATACGATAATGATATAACTATGTTTCGTTGCGCAGAGAATTTGCGTCGTAAAGTAATGACCGAACATTCGCCTAAAGTTATTTGGAATAAGGTTTTTTCTCAATTACATCTATAACATTTGAGGATGTCCGCGCCGTTTACGGTGCGGTTAACTGCGAAATATAGAAAATAGGAAATAGTATGATTCCCAGATTATTAATATCAGAAGAAGAAATAGGGTCCATGTCTATATGGATACCAGTAGTCAATGCATATAGATTTGAGACTATTCCTACTGATGAACAGTCTGGAAAGATGGTAAGATGGTTAGAAGCATGTAGACATCTGTTCAATTGGGCTCTTGGAGAAAGAAAAGAGGGATGGGAGAATGGCCAATGGAGTGTTAAATATAAAGATCAACAAGATTATTTACCAGTGTTGAGAAATGGATTGGATAAGAGATTAAGTCAAGAAGAAATTGAGTTAGGTAAAGAACTTAGAGACGTTTATGAACAGGTATTACAGAATGTTCTGGGGAGAGTTGATTTTGCATATCAGAGATTCTTTGAGAGATGTCAAGAGAATAAGAAGAATTCTGCTAAATATAAGAAACCTGGGCATCCTAGATTCAAAGGTAAAAATAGGATGAAATCTTTTACATTTCCTCAATATAGAAATGGATGTTCGATAATTAATGGAGATTATATAAGGCTGAGTAAAATTGGCGATATTAAGTTTATCAAACATAAAGAAATTGGAATAGGAGATAATGGAGAGAATGGAATTCCATATCAGATTAAGACTGTAACAGTGAAGAAAGAAGTTGATAAATGGATAGTTATATTCACAATTCAGACATTTGGCTGAAATAAAGATCAGGTATGAGATATATAAGAAATTGGAGAGATCTGGGACATTAAAGAGATTGGATGATCTTATCTATAATCTTTTGGAGACAAAGAGAGGTAAGAATAAGATCTATGAGAAGATTAAAAAAGAGCTAGATGATCTAATAGTGACAATACAGACATCAAAAGAGAATAGTGTCAATATAGCTGAGAAGACTATTGATAATTTGGAAGATCTGAAGAAAGAATTAGATGAATTGGATCAGAGATATGTCGGCAATGATATAGGATTACCAAACTTGATGACTGACAGTAATGGAAAGGTTGATAAAGCTCCAAAATATTTAGAGAAGTCATTAAAGAGACTTAGAAAAGAACAACAGAAGTTATCCAGAAAGAAGAAATATGATGTATTTGAAGAAGTCGAAGTTGACAAGACAACTGGAAAAGAAATAGTGAAAAAAGATGAGAATGGTAAAGAGATAATAAAGAGAGATCCAAAAACTGGTAAAAAGATATGGACCGGTTCAAAGAATAGAGATGATCAGGTTGAGAAAGTAGCTAAAGTTCATAGGAGAGTTGGGAACCAAAGATTAAATTTCAATCATGTCGTTAGTAAAGGAAAGGTGAAAGATAATGAATCAAATATATTTGAGAAGTTGAGTATACAGGAGATGATGAAGAAAAGAAGGTATGCAAGAAGAATAGCTGATGCCGGATGGGGTCAGGTACAGAGATTTACCGAATACAAGGCTGAGAGAGCTGGTAAGAAAGTAGACTTTGTTGATCCGGCTTATACTTCGCAGACTTGCAGTGATTGCGGAAGATTGGTAGGAAATAAAGAAAACGGATGGATATGGATAGACCGAGAGAAAGAGATAGTTAGATGTCCATTCTGCGGTCTTGAGATAAATATCCATGAGAATGCTGCGAGGAATATAAGAAATAGGTCTGGCATATATCAGCTAAAGTTGGATATGATATATCAAAGACTATCTAATGAGATGAAAGAGAAGATTGGATTGATTGAGAAGAAATTGGCTCAGAATATATATTGTTGGTCTCTTGATCCAGAAGATAGTTTCACTGATGATGATGGAAAGAGAGTAAGTAGGGATGCTGCTGCCCGAATTTACGCCTTTGGAGAAGTGACCTCTACTCGACCAGAAATGGTTAAGCAAGTTGCTTCGTTGAATAAGGAAGGAGCCTTGTCCGATGATAAGGACGGGAACTTGGGAGATACGATCAAACAAGCCCCGCCCTTAGATTGCTGACATGTCAGCATACGCTCTCGGCTGTCGCCGATCACTAGGGCGGGGTAGTTGACTTAAGGATAATAAAATATAGAATAGAATAAGAATAATAGAAGGAAAGATAAATATGAAATATCCAGAATCAAAAACCGTATTGATTTTGTCAACTTCGACGTGCAATACGGAAACTGTCGTAGGATCTTGGCTAGGTTTAGGTGTGGGTAAAACCGAAATTATCTATTATGATAGGATAAAGGTTGGACCTCAGGATATAGAACGTATAAAGCCTCGAATGATAATATATATATCAGCATTGGCACCTTTCAATCCAACGCTAGATGAACTTCGTCAGATGAATGAATTATCGCCGCTTATACAAATACTTTTTGATGGAGGAGACCCAAATTGGCATCCAGAACTTCTTCGTTGGAGAGATGCTTTTACTCTCATTGTTAACATAGACGGTAGTCCTTACTGGCCATCGAGAGATAAAGACCTTACACTTTTAACACCAATTGATTATAGATTTTATAATAACATGCCTGGTGAATCAGACCCACAAAAAGATATTCATGCCGGATTAGCTGGAGCAATCGGCAGTGGTATACGTGGATATGTTATGGGATATTTGCATGGAAGAGGGTTAATTACTCACCGTTGCCATTCACCGACCAATTCTTACAAGGGCTATATTGGAGAGGCAGCATCGTATAAAGAGTATGCAGACTTCATGCGCAGGTGTAAGATAGTTGTTAATCATGCAATGACAGCTAATGGATCAAGCCATGTAAAAGGACGAGTGTTAGAAGCAGGTTGGGCTAGTGCATGTTTATTAGAAAACAAAAATCCAATAACACCGTTATGGTTTAAGCCAGGTGTGCACTATATCGAATATAGTGATGCTGAGCATGCATCTCAACTGATCCAACAACTAAAATCAGAACCAGAACGTATTGATGAAATGGCAAGAGCGTTGCATGAAGAAGTTGTCCGTAATCATTCTCCAAGAATATTTTGGGGTAAAGTCTTAGATAAAGTTGGATGGTATCCAGATGGTTGGAAATAGAATGTTGGAAATAAAAAAATGAGAGTTGATAACAAATGAGAATCCTATGGTTAGGAGCCTATTGGCTTGGTTGGGACTTACTTTATCGGTCATTGAAAAGTTTAAACGAGCATGAAATAACATTAATACGTTATGACCCTCCACGAGCCGGCGATAAACGTATACAAGAGTTAATACAGCCATATACAGGCCAGTTAGATGTTATTATATATGTTGCTGTAAATGGGGGAAGTTGTATGCCTTCTATAGAAGAATTAAAAAGAATTAGAAAAATTGCACCAACTGTAATGATATCTCCAGAAGGGAGTGATAAATCTTGGTGGTGTGGACTAATTAAGAAATATTACGAAGATGAATGTTTTGATCTAATTGTGAATATAGATGGAAATCCTGACTGGCCTTATAGCGAACACGGAATCACTAGATTGACTCCTATAGATATAACCCCTTGGAAGACACCTAAATCTTGGGAAGAAAGAAAATATTTATGCGGTACATGGTCCAATAGGACTGGTTTAAGAGAAGAAGTACTAAATACCTTAGACGATATAGTGGTATGGCACGGTAATATACCGGCACGGCCAGAATTTGAGGAAGATGATAACCTAAAATCGTACGACTTATATATAGATTTCAACCGAAATTGTAAATCTGTGCTTAATTTAGCAGGAAGAGGTGCAGACGGTTCAGTAAGTTTAATTGGTCTGATTAAAAATGGAGATGGGCCAACTTTGACTGGACTAGGATTAGCTGAAACCACTTTAACTGGAGCAATAAATAGATGCTTGAAAGATGATGGGACACACGTCAAGGGACGAGTGATTGAGGCAGGATTAGCTGGTGCAACTTTAATTGAACAGGCCAATGCCGAAACGGCTCGATGGTTTGTACCAGGAGAGGATTATATTACTTTCGCAACGATTGATGAAATAAGACAGCAAATCCATTGGGTTGAATCACATCCAGATGAGGCACAGAAAATGGCTAACAGGCTGCACGATAAAGTACTCAGAGATCATTCACCGAGGGTATTTTGGAGTGATGTATTCAACAAATTATTTGCGAGATAAGTCAACTACCGCCCCCAGTGAGTAGTTATCGGCGTTAGCCGATAACTGCCAACGGCTGCTGACATGTCAGCAATTTGAAGGGGGCGGACTTCTTACTATGTTAAAAATATTAATAATGCCTATAGGAATGATAGCATGAATAAAGAATTAGACTTATTATTGATTAATCCTGGCGCACATGAGCGAGTATATGGAGTATTGAGCAAAATTTCTGGGATAGAACCACCTCTATGGTGCGCATTAATTGCAGGGTTCATTAGAGAAAAAGGATATAAAGTGAAAATAATAGATGCTGAAGCCGAGAACTTGTCACCAAAACAGACTGCGTGTAAGATATCTGAATATGATCCTATTCTAACAGGTATTATTGTGTTAGGATCAAATCCGTCGGCATCTTCTACTCCAAAAATGACAGCAGCTGGCGAAATATTAATAGAATTGAGAAAAATATCTCCTAGAACAAAAACTTTTTTAGGAGGGCTTCACCCATCAGCAATTCCTGAAAGAACTTTAGTAGAAGAATGTGTAGATTTTATATGCCAAGGAGAAGGATTTTATACTATTCATCAACTTTTAGATTTATTATATGATAATTTATATTCTAATGAAAAAATAGAAGAATATAAAATTAATGGCTTGTGGTATAAAAAGGATGGAAGAGTTATATCAAATCCTCCAGCCCAACTTATCAAAAATCTTGATGAGCTTCCTTTTGCTGCTTGGGATTTATTGCCTATGGAAAAATATAGAACACATAACTGGCATTGTTTTAATAATATAGATAATAGAGGAAACTATGGAATCATATACACAAGCTTGGGATGTCCATTCAACTGTAGATACTGTAATATCCATGCTTTATATGATGATAGACCTAGTATTCGTTATCGTAGTCCTGAAAGAGTAATAGAAGAGATAGATCTTCTTGTTAAAAATTATAAAATAAAAAACCTGAAGATTTTTGATGAATTATTTGCTCTCAAAGAAGATCGAGTAATAAATATTTGCGACCTCATTATTGAAAGGGGTTATGACCTAAACATATGGGCATATGCAAGAGCAGATACAATCAATGAAAAAATGCTTAAAAAAATGAAACATGCTGGTATTAACTGGCTCGCTTATGGATTCGAGTCTGCTAGTATAGAGGTAAGAAAAGGTGTCTCTAAAAGATTTGAACAATATAAAATAAAAAAAGCTGTAGATATGACACATTTAGTGGGAATAAATATCATTGGAAATTTTATGTTCGGTCTTCCTGATGATAATTTTGACACGATGCAAGAAACATTAAATATGGCCAAAGATCTTAATTTAGAATATATAAACTTTTATACCGCTATGGCTTATCCAGGTTCTAAGTTATATGAAGATGCCTTAATTGAAAAAATAAAATTACCTGAAAAATGGCATGGTTATTCTCAATATGGAGAAGAAACTTTGCCTTTATCAACTAGATATTTGTCTGCCGGGGAAATTCTAAATTTCCGTGATAACGCATTTAATGAATATTTTAGTAATCCTAATTATCTAAAAAATATTGAAAAAAAATTTGGTAATAAAGTGGTAAAACATGTAGCAGATATGTTAAAAAATAAAATAAAAAGGAAAATCTAGAAAAGAAAAATCTGGAAAGTCCGAAAGAAAGGTGATATATGTGAGAAAAAGAATTCTGGTTACCGGAGAGGGATTAGTCGGTAGTGCTATAAAAAATTTACAAAATTTATATCCATACGATTTTTATTTTTCTTCACGAAAGGGTACCGATTTGACAAAAGAGGACAACGTAATGAATTTGTTTGACTGTATGAAGCCTAATTATGTTATTCATACAGCAGCAAGAGTTGGCGGTGTCAAGAGAAATTTGATTTCTCCGGCTCAACAATTTCGAGATAATATATTGATAAATACTCATATGATTCATTATGCGTATAAGTATAATGTAGAAAAAATGATTATTTTCTCTTCTACATGCGTCTTTCCTGAAGATATAGACGTTATAAGAGAAGATAACATACATAAAGGACCTCCCTATCGTGGTCATTGGGCATATGCTCAAGCAAAAAGAATGATAGATATTCAGATTGACTCATATAAACAACAATATGGAATTACAAATTATTGTTCTGTGATTCCTGGCAGCATGTTTGGAGAAAATGATAATTTTGACTTAGAAGATGGCCATGTTATCCCAAGCTTGATCCATAAGTGTTATTTAGCCAAAAAGAATAGTTCCTTATTAGAGGTTTGGGGTGATGGAAGCGTAACAAGAGAATTCGTATATGCTCAAGATGTAGCAAGAGTTTGTCTTGAACTTTTGTATAGAGAAGAACTCCCAGAAAGATTGATTATTTCTGGGGAAAGAGAATACTCTATTAAAGAAATTGTCGATAAGATTTGCAATATCTCAAACTTTCCGAAAGATAAAACAAAATGGCTTTTGGACAAACCTCGTGGACAGTCAGATAGAACATCTGATCATTCAATATTTAGAAGATACTTTCCGGATTTCAAATTTACAGACATTGATATTGCACTAAAGAATACGATTGAATGGTTTAGTAAAAATTATCCAAATATTAGAATATAGACAATAATAGGTATTATGACATGATAGATCCAATTCAAGAATTTTCAAATTATTATTCCAAAAAATTAGGTTATATAGATAATTCACTTATAAAGTATATTCCAGATTTTTTAATAATCGCGCCTCCAAGAACTGGTACTACTTGGTTGAGTGAAAATTTAGGCATTCATCCTGGTATATTCATAACATCAAGAGAAATAAGATACTTTAGTAGATATTGGAAATTTTTTGATATCAACTGGTATTTGAGACAATTCGAAAAAGGAATGGGTAAAAAGAAAGGTGAAAAATCGCCAGAATATTCGACACTTCCTCTTCAAGTAATAAAGTTTATTAGATCAATCAATCCTAATTTGAGATTGATATTTATTATGAGGGATCCGATAGAAATGGCATGGTCTCATACTAAACATAATTTTATGATGCATGAAGCAAACTTTATTTCTTACAATGGTGACTTTGACAATATACCAGATTCAAAATTTATCGAAAATTTTACACATGAATGGCCTATAGCTTGTAGCGATTATCTTGGTTCTTTAAAAAGGTGGTTAGAAGTTTTCCCTAAAGAACAAATATATATTAATTTTTATGAGAGTATAAAAAACGATCCCAAAAAATTATTGGACGAGATATTTGACTTTTTAGGAGTAGAGAAAGAAGTTGATTGGGCAACATTCCGAATTTCAGAAAGGATTTTTGAAGGTATCAAAAGAGAGCTTCCAGAAAACTTTAAGCCGTACCTAAGAGATATCTATAATGAAAGAACCAGACATCTTGCAAAATTTTTAAAAGAGCAATTCAATATAGATATTCCTAATGAATGGCAAAATACGTTTTACTATTCAAATGGAGATATGCAAGAATGTAGAAACTCAGATATTTTTCAGAGGTTAGACGAACTACATTTAATTGACCTATTAAACATGGAGAATGATTATATGACCGTAGGACCGGCAGTAATAGAGAAAACAACTAGAAAAAGTAGAGAAAATCTGAAGGGACACAGATCATGTATAATTTGGTTTACAGGATTACCTGCATCTGGTAAATCTACCATTGCTAATGAACTAGATTACATTCTTAATACGAAAGGTATACATTCATATGTTTTAGACGCCGACGATATAAGATTAGGTTTAAATAAAGATTTATGTTACACTAAAGAAGATCGTAGTGAAAATATAAGAAGAGTAGGAGAAGTCGCCAAACTATTTATGGATGCTGGAATTGTAACAATAACAGCATTCATATCTCCTTTCAGAGAAGATAGAACAATGGTAAGAAACCTTGTAAAGGAAGATGAATTTATTGAAATATATACGAAATGTCCTATTTCTGTATGCCAAGAACGAGACCCAAAAGGATTATATAAAATAGCAATAAATGGTGAAATAGAAAATTTTACTGGTATAAATCATCCATATGAGGAACCATTAAATCCTGAAATATTGCTTGAAACCGATAGATTATCTATAAGCGAATCAATCAATAAGATAATAACTTATATTATACCAATAATAAAAATATCAGATAAAGAATATAGCCATAATATTCATAACAAAATATGTCCGGGATAAAATAAAATAAAATCACGAAAAATAAAACAAGGAGAATGAGCAATAAATGAAATTACTAACGGTATTCAACATCTGCCAAAAGGATAGGGACAACTGTAACGACTATATAGAATCGATTAGGTCTATATTAGACCAAAACCTTGAAGGTACAGACATAGAAAATAAGGTGGTCGTTTCTGCTGTCAGAAATTCTGACACATGTCTAAGGAGACTGCGCAGCGAATTTGGAGATAAAATAGATATTATTTACTATGGCGAAATATGGACGGTCAATATTACATTCAACAAAACTATCCAAGAAGTTATCAAAAGATTTGGTGGAATTTTTTCAGGATATGTATATATCGATTCTGGTGTTACACTTATAGACAGAAACGTAATAAAAACTATGGGAGAACTTTTAAAAACAGATTTATATTCGATGATCACTATACAGACCGATAATGATAATGGATTTGCTGGTTGGCTAGGTTTTGATCTTGTAATAGACCAGGACTTTACTATTCCAGTAGGAAGAGCGTGCAACCTGCATTGCCAACTATTTTCAAACGAATTATTTGAAGCTTATGGCGGTAGGGCTATGCCAGATGTTTTTGCGGCATATTGTACAGAATCGGTATTTTCATTCATGAACTCTGCTATTCATAAGAAATGGGTTGTAGCAAAAGATATAATCGTTCGCCATCATCATGGGCTCGATGGAGGTTCTATGTATTTCGATAAGAGTTCAAGTAAATTTGGAAATTCTTGGAATAATTTATTATTTGGTAGAAATGCTCTCGATTTCATAAATGATCCAGAGGCTAGAGATGCTGGTCTAGGATATGAAGAGATTAATGGAGTAATGATACATAAAGGTGATATGTATGAATACGATGTCTTTAGCAAGGATCAAGATAGATTGAAAAGGGCGATTTTAAAATATCTGTTTTCAAACCCTGGCGAATTAGACTATTCTAATATAACGTGTACTTATAATACGTGGTAAATAATGTAATTGGAGATGATGCAACATGTTAATTTGGTCACGAACCCCGTTTAGAATATCTTTTTTTGGAGGCGGTACAGATTACCCTGTCTATTATAAAGAAAATGGTGGAGCTGTATTGTCAACGACAATAAATCAATATTGTTATATTCAAGTTAGATTCGTAAATCCTATTTTTAAAGACAAGTTTAGACTAAGATATTCGGAAAAAGAGGATGCGAATAATTTAGACGATATTAAACATCCATCAATCAGAGAATGTATAAAATTTCTTAATTTAGATAGAGAAAAAAATGGATTAGAAATAGTTCATACGAGCGATATTCCGTCAAATACTGGATTAGGATCTAGCTCAGCGTTCAGTGTCGGACTATTAAACTCTTTATATTCATTAAAAGGACAAATTACTTCAAAAAGAAAATTGGCTGAAGATGCAATTTTTGTAGAACAAAAAATGATTAAAGAGAATGTTGGATCACAGGACCAGATTGCAGCAGCATATGGCGGTTTTAATTTAATAGAATTTGGTACAAATATTAATAATGACGATAAATTTGATGTTCGTCCAATAACTATTAAAAAAGATAAAATCAATGAACTGCAAAATTGGTGTATGCTATTTTTTACGGGGTACACAAGGATCGCTTCAGATATAGCGAAGGAGCAAATTAGTAATACTCCTAAAAATTTGGATGAATTAGATAGAATGAAGGGAATGGTTTATGACGCAAAAAATATTCTTTGTTCTAGTTCTACTAATGGCGAAATGATTTGGGACTTTGGTAAACTTTTAGATGAATCGTGGAAACTAAAAAGAGGTTTATCAAATAAAATAACGAATCCTGAGATAGATAAAATCTATGAACTAGGTATAGAAGCTGGGGCAATAGGCGGGAAAATATTAGGGGCTGGAGGAGGAGGGTGCATCCTTTTCATTGTTCCTCCAGAAAATCAAGATAAAGTAGAAGAGAAATTAAAAAATCTCGTTCGGATTCCTTTTAAATTTTCAAGCGAAGGAAGTAGGATAATATATTATGAAAATAATTAAAATAATATAAAATTGAAAGATGACGATGTTAAAATAATAGAGGTGTAGAATGAAAAGAGTTAATTATAGAATAAGTTTTGGAGATCTGCAGATAGGAGATATTGCGAAAAAATATTTACAGAAAGCGATTGACAAAAACTGGGTCTCAGAAGGAGAAAATGTAAGGGAATTTGAAGAGAAATTCGCTAAAAAATTTGGTTATAAGCACGCATTTATGACCAGTTCAGGAACTGATGCAGACATGTGTGCGTGCGCAACATTATATGACATCGCAGATGCTAAAAGAGGAGATGAGATTATAGTCCCTGCCTGTTGTTTTGTAGCTTGCGCAAATTCAATTTTAGCGGCAGGATTCATCCCCAAATTTGCCGATATCTCTTTAGAAGATAAAAATTTTCTCAATATAGATCCTGAAAAAATTGAAGATGCCATTAGCGATAAAGTCAAGGCAATAATGGCTGTTCATACTATGGGAAAAATTACAGATATGGATAAAATTAATGAAATTGCTAAAGATTATGATTTAAAAGTCATTGAGGACGCATGTGAGGCCCATGGAGCACAGTATAAAGGTAAAAATGTAGGGACAATAGGAGATATTGGAACATTTTCTTTTTATACAGCACATCAAATTGTTACTGGAGAAGGTGGGATGATAGTGACAGATAACGATGAAATAGCGGAAATTATTGACTCAGTAAAATCTCATGGTAGACCGCCAGGTAGTATATATTTCGATTTCCAGAGAATAGGGTTCAATTCTAAAACAACAGAACTTTCAGCGGCTTTAGGATTAGAAGGTTTAGAAAAATTTGACGAACATTTTAATAAGAGAAAAGAAAATCTATATAATCTATTAGATTTAACAAAAGATTTATCAGAATGTTGTTATTTTATCAAGGAAGAAAAATATGAGAAGGTAAGTCCACATGCTTTTCCGTTAGTGCTAAAGGAAGATAACAGAGAGAATAGAGATAGACTTTATAATTATTTAGAAGAAAATAAAATTCAATGTAAGACATTATTTGGCTGTTTACCTACTCAACATAATGCATTCAAATTTTTGGATTATAAATGTGGTGATTTTCCAATGTCAGAATATGTTGGCAATAATGGACTTCATTTTGGATGTCACCAATATATGGCGAATGAAGATATTCATTTTATAAGCGATGTGTTGCATAAATATTTTAACATAGTAAGAAGTCCACCCGCTTTAGCGGGCAGTATTATTGAGAAAATACAGATGTGATGAAATAAAATTGGTTGATATTCTCATAAAAGGTATCATGTCATAATATCTTCTGACCGTATGATAGTAGGTTTTATATACTAAGAAGTCGTATACACTATTATACTACATACTAAGGAGGATAATCATGTCAACGTCAGTACATATATCAGATGATATACATCTGCTGGTTAAAAATAAACAGACAGAATTATTGAATAAAGGAAAGAAAATGAAGGTGTCTAATATCATAGAAGATGCCATTAGAAAGGGAATAGACCAAATAGAATGAGATATCAATTAGATTCGAGTTCCCATTCAGTATATTCGCTGAACTATCATTTGATATTTTGCGTCAAATATAGAAGAAAGGTATTAATGAATGAAATATCAAATAGGTTAAAATACATAATAATAGGAATATCAAAAGATTTCCAAGTTAAAATTATTGATATGGAAACAGATCAAGACCATATTCATATATTGTATAAGACAAAACCGACCATTAACATGACAAATTATATCAAATCCATAAAAGGTGTGAGTTCCAGAATATTATTTCAGGAATTCCCGGAGATAAAAATGAGACTGCGGAAAGGTCATCTCTGGTCAAGATCATATTGTCTATTAACAACAGGTCAAACTACTTTAGATGTATTGAAAAAATATGTTGAATCTCAAGACGAAGAAGGAAAAGAAGAACGCAACCAAGTGTGGATGGTGAATAATAACATATGGAAGTAACTCAAAAATTCAGTATATATCCAACTAAAGAACAGGAAGATGTATCCTGGATATTATCAGAGAAGGTCAGACTGTTATATAATTTTGCTCTTGAACACAGAAATCTTATTTATGATACAACTGGAGCAAGTGTCACATATACCCAACAACAGGACGATCTTCCTGATATAAAGAAAAAATATCCTGAGTATGAATGGGTATATTCTAAAGTTCTTCAAATGACATTACATTCTTTAGATGATGATTTTCATTCTTTTACATCAAAAAGATTGAAAGGAGATAAAACTGCTCAAAAACCAGGATATAAAGGTAGAGACTATTTCAATACAATGACCTGGAACCAATCTGGTTTTTGGATTGAAGATGGGTATATAACTCTGAGTCATTTCTATAATGATGGAAAGAAAATCTATGTTCCTCTAAAATTTAAGATTCCAGGTTGTCTTATGAATAATACAGATGTAGATCTTCAAACAATATTTGACTTAGGAAAGATAAAACAGATCACATTCTATAGAGAAGAACCATACATAAAGAAAGAAAGTGATTATTGTTTATCAGTTGTATATGATTATCCTACAGGATATATGAAAGACAACGGATTATACCAGGCAATAGATCTAGGAATCAATAAGACAGTAACAGCGGTCAACATGGAGGCCAAATTCTTTGAAATTAAGAATCCTAGGAAGGACCTATATTGGAATCCTATCATTGATTCTATCCAGTCTGTAAGAGATCATTGCAAAAAGACAATAGAGAAGGTCAAAGGAATTGTTGATATTGAAGTAAGAGATAAAAAAGGAAGGGTAATAAAGGATGATAATGGTCAGATAAAGACAATAGAGAAAGAAATAGACAGAAAATTTACTGAAGTTAGTAAAAGATGGGATAGATTAAATGACACAAAGAAGAAATGTCATAAGAAATGTTCGAACCAAATATCTGATGACCTAAATAAATGGTCGGATAAAATGGTAAAAAATACAAAATCGAATACCATCATCGTTGGTAAACTTCCTGTAAAGAAGATGACTCAATCAGGAGTAAAGATAAAAAATAAGAATGGAGATGTTATCAAAGTCAAAAGTAAGAAACTAAATAGATCGACACAAAATCAAGGATACTTATCAAAATTCGTTGGATTTCTAACCTATAAAGCAAAGAAGATAGGTAAGAGAGTAATAGAAATCAGCGAAGTTAATACGACAAAAAGATGTTATGTATGTGGTAAGATTCATGACATGACTTTGTCGGATAGAGTTATGAAATGTGATTGTGGAAATGTAATAGATAGAGATAGAAATTCAGCTATCAATATCATGATAAATTTCCTATTGGAAAATAATCTGAAGAAGAGTACGGGAAGATTTATTCGAAACTTAGGTAGAGAAGGTCTTCTTGTACCAATATGGATTAAGATATGAAATTTCCTATCACAAAGATGCCTTGTGAACAGGCTATCGAGATGAAAGTCTTGATAACCTATGACAAACAGTTCTCAGATAAAATGAAAGTTCCCTCTCTGAGGTTCTGAGATACATCATAGGAAGCGCCCGACCGCTATCGGCGAGCTTGCGAGCCGATTGCGAGCGAGCAGCGCGAGCATACTTTAGTCGGGCGTAGTTCACTACTGACACATAAATATGAATATAAATTATGAAGAAGTCATTGCTCTTCGAAAAGCGTTTAATTCCGTTATGGAAAGACAGAATCTGAACTTTATGAAAGATCTTTCAGATATGAGACAGAGTCTCAAAGTGTCAAGAGAATTATGTGTAGGAAACGAAAAGTTGTTAAGATTATCGATAAAAAACCTAACAAATAGTGGCATAGAGGTTTATCATATAAAAGAAAGACAAGATACAATCGATTTTATTTTGCAAGAGATTGGACATGAAAAACTCATTGTTAAATCAAAATCTAACGTAACTAAGGAGATCGAGTTGACGAAAACTCTCGAGAAAAAGGGAATTGATGTAGTTGAAACTGATATTGGAGATAGAATTTTACAGATATTAGATGCACATCCTTCACACCCTACCGGTCCCATCGCTCATCTCTCTGCAAAAGATATAGCTAAAGGGCTCTCAATATATTATAAAACATCGATAAAAGGAAACCCGGATGAAATTGTAAAAATAGTAAAAGATGATATAATTTCGAGTATAAACAAAGCCAAAATCGGTATTACAGGAGCAAATGCGATAGCCGCAGATGAAGGCTCTATTTTGATAACTCATAATGAAGGAAATATCCAGGAGGTTATAAGAAAAGACAAATGTATAATTGTTACATCTATAGATAAAATCTATCCAAATA
>Ga0114939_10001967_pt1 | contig 15780 bp, 11 predicted proteins | sample AshMeaCrysSpring_FD_87196 | JGI IMG/M metagenome (GOLD analysis project Ga0114939, IMG submission 87196) | Groundwater microbial communities from Big Spring, Nevada to study Microbial Dark Matter (Phase II) - Ash Meadows Crystal Spring | ecosystem: Environmental > Aquatic > Deep subsurface >... | reverse complement strand
GGTCGTCGCGCTCATCGCCGAGGGCATGCACAATCGCGCGATCTCGCAGAAGCTCGGGATCACCGAGAACACCGTGCGCCATCACCTGACCGCGATCTACGGCAAGCTCGGCGTGGCCGATCGTCTCGAGCTCGCCGTGTTCGCGCTCCGGCAGCGCGGCGGCGCGCGCGGGCGCAGGTAGCGGAGCCCCCGCGCCGGCGGCGGCGAGGCACCGTCCCTCAGTACTCCACCGGCACCGGATCGAGCGAGCGCCAGAGGTACCACGTGGCGACGCTGCGCCACGGCCGCCAGCCGTCGGCGCGACGGCGGATCGTCGAGGGCGCGACGCGCCGGCCGCGGTGATAGTGGACGGCGATGGCGCGCTGCAGGCCGATGTCGTCCTCCGGCAGCACGTCGGGCCGCAGCTCGTGGAAGATGAGGAACATCTCGGCCGTCCAGCGGCCGATGCCCTTGACGGCGCACAGCGCCGCGATCAGCGCCTCGTCAGGCAGCGCCCGGAAGGACGACGGATCGAGCCGGCCCTCCGCGAAGTGCCGCGCGAGGTCGTGCACGTAGAGCGCCTTTCGCGTCGAGAGGCCGCACGCACGAAGCGCATCGTGTCCCAGCGCGACGACCGCCGTCGGCAGGAGCGCGGGGAACGCGGCGTCCGCCTGTGGCGGCGTGGCCGCCGCGACGACCCGTCGCCACACCGCCTCGGCGGCCTTGACCGAGATCTGCTGGCCGCAGATCGCCCGCGCAAGCGCGGTGAACGGGTCGCTGCGCCGCGCGAGGTGGACGCCGGGGTGGGCACGGACGAGCCGGCGCAGCACCGGGTCGGCGCGTGAAAGCGCGCGGGTCGCCTCGTCCCAGTAGGGCGGCTTGTCCAGCGTTGCCCCTCGCGCTCGCGCGACCGGTCGACGTGCCGATCAGTGCGCCGCGAGGCTGCGCACCCGGGCGCGTTTCTTCCAGGCGTGGACGACGTGCCAGCGCCACCCGATCCGCACCGCCGCCCAGCCGATCGCGGCAAGCGTCAGCGCGAGCAGCACGACGCCGAGCGCGAGCGGCTTCCCCAGCTGCCCCATCCACAGCGCGAGGTCGCCGATGAACGACGACGACCAGTTGAACCTGGGCGGGGCGATGTCCCCGAGGCCGTTGCTGCCCGGCACGAACAGGCTGCCGTACTCGTACGCGATGAGGTACAGCGGGACGATCGTGATCGGATTCGTGTACAGCGTGGTGATTGCCGCGAGCGGGAAGTTGGCGCGGAACAGGATCGACAGCCCCACCGACCCCAGCACCTGCAGCGGCCCGGGGATGAGCCCCGAGAAGAGGCCGATCGCGACCGCGCGCGCGGTCGACCGCCGGTTGAGATGCCACAGGTCGGGCTCGGCGAGCCGCGGCGCGTGGCGCCGGATCCAGGGGTTGGTCGTGACGTCGTTGACGAACGGCTCGAGGCGGCGGGTGAGCCGCTTGAACAGGTGGCGTGCCATGGCGCGGATTGCCGTTTATGGTACATTGCGCGGCTTTGTTTTTTCGGGGTGTTTGCGACAGATGGGGTGGTTTCGCACCGGACGGGCCGGCAATTCGCGGATGACCGGCGCCCGGACGCCCGCCGGGTTGTTGCGCATCGCGCGCTCGGCCGCCATCCTGTTGATTTCCGGCACCCTTGCGGCGTTCGCGCATGCGGCCGACCCGGCCAAGGTGCTGCGGATCGCGTTCAACGCGGCCGAGACCGGCTTCGACCCGGTACGGGTCTCCGACACTTACTCGAGCACCGTCAACGAGGCGATCTTCGAGCGGCTGCTCACCTACGACTTCCTCGCGCGCCCCGCGAAGCTGCGTCCCGAGGTCGCGGAGGCGATGCCGGAGGTCTCCGACGGCGGGCGCACATACACGTTCCGCATCCGCAAGGGCGTGTACTTCACGCCCGACCCGGCGTTCGGCGGCAAGCCCCGGGAGCTCACCTCCGACGACTTCGTCTACACGTTCAAGCGCTTCGTCGACCCGAAGAACCGCTCGCCGTGGGCCTTCATGCTCGAGGGCCGCATCGAGGGCCTGGACGAGTTGATCGAGGCGGCGAAGCGCCACGGGCGCTTCGACTACGACGCCCGGGTCTCCGGCCTCGCGGCGCTCGACCGCTACACGATCCGCTTCCGTCTCAAGGAGCCGAACTTCGTGTTCCTCTACACGCTCGCGCACTCGCCGTTCGGGGCGATGGCGCGCGAGGTCGTGGAGAAGTACGGCGACGACCTGCCGGCGCATCCGGTCGGCACCGGACCCTACCTGCTCAAGGAGTGGAAGCGCGCGTCGCGCATCGTGCTCGAGGCCAACCCCGGCTACCGCGGCTTTACCTGGGACTTCGTGCCGTCGGACCCGGAGCGCGACGCGGCGCTGGTCGCGCAGATGCGCGGCAAGAAGATGCCCCAGATCGGCCGCGTCGAGATCGGCATCATCGAGGAGGAGCAGTCGCGCTGGCTCGCGTTCAGCAACCGCGAGCTCGACTACGTGAACGTGCCCCCGACGTTCCGCCCCGAGGTGTTCGACGCGGAGAACCGCCTCAAGCCGGACTGGCAGGCGCGGGGCGTGCGCACGTTCAACCAGATCGAGCCGGACCTCACCTACACGATCTTCAACTTCCGCGACCCTGTCGTCGGTGGCTTCGGCAAAGAGAAGATCGCGCTGCGCCGCGCGATCATCATGGGCTACGACCTGGAGGAGGAGATCCGGGTCATCCGCAAGAACCAGGGCGTGCGCGCGGTGATGCCCATTCCCTACGGCGTGGTGGGCCACGACCCGAACTGGAAGCCGCTCAACAATCACGATCCCGCGCTCGCCAACCGGCTGCTCGACCGCTTCGGCTACAAGCGGGGCGCCGACGGCTACCGGACGCTTCCCGACGGCAAGCCGCTGGTGCTGCGCTACGCGACCCAGACCGCGGCGCTCGACCGGCAGTTCAACGAGCTGTGGAAGAAGTCGATGGACGCGATCGGCCTGCGCATCGAGTTCCTGCCCAGCAAGTTCGCCGACAACCTGAAGGCGGCGAAGGCCTGCCAGCTGATGATGTGGGGCGCCGCGTGGCTCGCCGACTACCCCGACGGCGAGAACTTCATGCAGCTGCTCTACGGCCCCAACACCGGCCAGAGCAACAACGGCTGCTACGAGTCGAAGGCGTTCGACGCGTTCTACCAGCAGATGCTGAAGCTCCCGGACTCGCCGGAGAGGAACCGCCTGTTCCTCGAGATGACGCGGCAGGTCGAGGTCGACGGCGCGTGGGTGTACGGCGTGTCGCGCGAGCGCAACCAGATCCTGTGGCCGTGGGTGCTGGGCTACAAGAAGCACCCGATCATGAACGCGGACTTCATCTACCTCGACCTCGCCCCGCGGTCGTGACCGCGAAGGACCGGCCGCGAACCATGGACCCCGCCGCGATCGCCGAGAGCCTCGCCACCCGCGCACGTCACGGCGCGCGCGCCCTCGCGCTCGCGCTGATCGCCGCCGTCGCCCTCGCTTCGGGCGGGGTCGGCGCCGCCGACCCGGCCAAGGTGATCCGCGACGTCTTCCCGGTCGCCGAGACCGGCTTCGACCCGGCCGGCGTGCACGACCTCTACTCGGGCACGATCGTCCAGGCGATCCACGAGACGCTCTTCACCTACGACTACCTCGCGCGGCCCTCGAAGGTCGTTCCGCTCACCGCCGAGGCGCTGCCCGAGGTCGCCGACGGCGGGAAGACCTGGACGATCCGCCTGAAGAAGGGCATCCACTTCGCGCCGGATCCCGCGTTCAAGGGGAAGAAGCGCGAGCTCGTCGCCGACGACTACGTCTACTCGCTGAAGCGCCTGATCGACCCGAAGATCCGCTCGCCCTGGGCGTTCCTCGTCGAGGGCAAGTTCGTCGGCCTGGACGAGCTCGCCGAGGAGGCGAGGAAGACCGGCCGGTTCGACTACGACCGCAAGATCCCGGGCATCGAGGCGGTCGACCGCCACACGCTGCGCTTCCGCCTCAAGGCCACCGACTACAACCTGCCGTACGTGCTGGCGCACGAGCCGTCGTCGGCCGTGGCGCGCGAGGCGATCGAGGCCTACGCGGGCGTCGATGGCCGCGCGATGGGCAACCCGGTGGGCACCGGGCCCTACCGGCTCGAGCAGTGGGTGCGCTCGTCGAAGATCGTGCTGGTCGCCAATCCCGAGTACCGCGGGTTCACCTGGAACTTCGCCTCGACCGATCCCGCCGACCAGAAGCTCGTCGCGGAGATGAAGGGCAAGAAGATGCCGCAGGTCGGGCGCGTCGAGATCTCGATCATCGAGGAGGACCAGTCGCGGCTCCTCGCGTTCCAGAACGGCGAGCTCGACATCATGAACCTCGAGGGCCCGCTCGCGCCGAACGTGCTCGACGGCGACCGGCTCAAGCCCGCGTTCGCGAAGAAGGGCGTGCGGCTCTCGCGCATCATCGACCCCGAGATCTCGTACCTCTACTGGAACATGCAGGACCCGGTGGTCGGCGGGCTCGGCAAGGAGAAGGTCGCGCTGCGCCGGGCGATGGCGATGGCCTACCCGGTGGACGAGGACATCCGGGTGCTCCGCAACGGCCAGGCGGTGGCGGCGAACTTCCCCGTCCCGCCCGGCGTCGTCGGCCACGACCCGAAGTGGCAGAGCACGATCAGGTACGACCCGGCGGGCGCCAACGCGCTCCTCGACAAGTTCGGCTACCGCAAGGGCGCGGACGGCTACCGCACGCTCCCCGACGGCAAGCCGCTGGTCGTGCGCTTCGGCTCGCGGCCGGACACCGCGGCGCGGCAGCAGGACGAGCTCGTGAAGAAGTCGATGGACGCGATCGGCGTGCGCTACGAGATCTTCAAGGAGAAGTTCCCGGAGCTCCTGAAGCTCGAGAAGCAGTGCAAGCTCATGAGCCGCAACGCGTCGTGGATCGCCGACTACCCGGACGGCGACAATTTCATGCAGCTGCTCTACGGGCCCAACGCGTTCCAGAGCAACAACGCGTGCGCGAGGATCCCGGAGTACGACCGGCTCTACGAGCAGTCGGTGAGGACGCCGCCGGGCCCGGCGCGGGACAGGCTCTACCAGGAGATGACCCGGATCATCGAGGCCTACGCGCCGTGGCGGCTCACGATCAGCCGCTACCGCAACCAGCTCGTTCAGCCGCGGGTGCTGGGCTACCGCAAGCACCCGATCCTGCACGCGCACTGGCACTATGTCGACGTGACGCCGGCCGCGGGCGCGAAGTGACGCGCGGCGGGACCGGGCGACGCCATGGGGACGCGCCGCGCAGGGCGGGGCGCACGCCGGCGCTGCGCGACGGCGAGGAACAGCAGGAGGAGGGTGGCACCGCAGCACGGCAACCGGAGAGGAGAAGCAGCACCGAGAAGAAGGGGGCCGCCCGGCGAACCCGGGACGGCCCCCGTTGCCGCGGCAGCGGAGGGCCCATGGCCGGGCCGTTGCCGCACCGAAGCGTAGCGAAGCACCCGGACGGCCGCGGCGATCCCGCGCCCGCCAGCGGAGTCCCACGATGACCGCCTATATCATCCGACGCCTGTGGCAGATGGTCCCGACGATGCTCGGGGTGATCCTGCTCGTGTTCCTGCTGTTCAACTGGGTCGGCGGCGATCCCGCCTACGTGCTCGCCGGCAAGATCAGCAACCAGGAGCAGATCGACAACATCCGCCGCCAGCTCGGGGTCGACCAGCCGTACTGGGTCCAGCTGTGGATCTTCGTCAAGCAGGTGCTGACCGCGGACTTCGGCGCGTCGTGGAGCACCAACGAGAAGGTGTCGCACATCCTGGCCACGCGCCTCGGGCCGTCGCTCACCGTGCTGGTTCCGCTGCTCGTCATCGAGACGGTGGTCGCGATCGGCCTCGCGCTCGCGGTCGCCTACGTGCGCGGCTCGCTCACCGACCGCATGGTGATGATCGTCTGCACGGTCGGGCTGTCGATCTCGATCCTGGTCTACATCATCGTCTTCCAGTACTTCTTCGCCTACAAGCTCGGCTGGTTCCCGGTGCAGGGCTGGGGCGACAGCTTCCTCGAGAACCTGTTCAAATACGCCTCGCTGCCGATCCTGATCGCGCTCGTGGTGAGCATCGCGCCGAACCTGCGCCTCTACCGCACGTTCGTCCTCGACGAGATCAACCAGGACTACGTTCGCACCGCGCGCGCGAAGGGGCTCTCCGAGAACCGAATCATGTGGGTGCACGTGCTGCGCAACGCGTCGATCCCGATCATCACGCACCTGATGGCGGCGCTGCCCGGGCTGCTCCTGGGCTCGTTCCTGATCGAGCGCTTCTTCTCGATCCCGGGCATCGGCCGCGAGGTGATCCTCGCCGTCGAGCGCTCGGACTTCCCGGTGATCAAGGCGATCACCGTGTATGTCGCCTTCGCGACGATCCTCTCCAACCTGCTCGCGGACCTGATGTACAAGGCGGTCGATCCGCGGGTCCAGCTCAAGTAGGCAGCCGCCGTGTCGACGTCCTCCGCCGTGCTCTCCTCCCCGCGCAGTGCGCCCCCGGCGCCGCGCGAGATACCCGACCACCTCTCTCCGGGGCTGTGGACGCTTGCCTGGCGCCGCCTCAAGGCCGACCGGGTCGGCATGGCATCGCTCGCGATCGTGGCCGCCTTCATCGTGATGATGGTGCTGTCGGCGACCGGCCTGGTCGCGAAGGACTGGTCGCGCGAGGTCGGCGTCAACTACGCGCCGCCGACGTTCGTCGGCCCCGACGAGGCCGCCGCGCAAGCCGGCCGCGCCGGCCCGGCGACGGCGCCCGCGGGACCGACGGCGGCCTCCGACTTCCAGTCGTCGGTCGTCGACCCGATCGGCGACGTCATCGCCGAGCTTCGCGGGGAGAAGCCGGCCGCGGCAGGCGAGGCGGCGCCTTCGTCGAGCGTCGACCCGCTGGCAGACGTCATGAAGGACATCCAGTCGGCCAAGGGTGCGCCGGGCATGACCGCCGCCCCCGCCGAGGCGCGCGCGGCGACGCTGCCCTTCGGCGGCGACAAGTGGGGCCGCGACGTGATCAAGAAGACGATCAAGGGCTCCGAGACGTCGATCTTCGTCGGCCTCGCGGCCGCGGCGGTGGCGACGCTGATCGGCACGCTGCTCGGCGCGGCGGCAGGCTACTACGGCGGCCGCACCGACGACTTCCTCAACTGGTTCTACAGCGTGTTCAGCTCGATCCCCTACCTGCTCCTGATCCTCGCCGTCGCCGCCGTGCTGCAGCAGAAGGGGACGATGACCATCGTCCTCATCCTCGGCCTCACCGGGTGGACTGGCATCTTCCGCCTGATCCGCGCCGAGTACCTGAAGCACAAGGGCCGCGAGTACGTGCAGGCGGCCGACGCGATCGGCGCGTCGAACGGACGCAAGATGTTCGTGCACATCTTCCCCAACGTGTCGCACGTCGTGCTGGTGCAACTGTCGATCCTCGCGGTGGGCTTCATCAAGGCCGAGGTGATCCTCTCGTTCCTGGGCTTCGGCGTGCCGGTGGACGTCGTCTCGTGGGGCTCGATGCTGAACGAGGCGCAGAACGAGCTGATCCTCGGCAAGTGGTGGCAGCTGGTCGCGGCGACCGCCGCGATGGCGACGCTCGTCACGGCGTTCAGCCTGTTCACCGACGCGCTGCGCGACGCGCTCGACCCGCGGCTCAAGGGACAGGCGGGAAGCTAGCATGAGCACTCACACGATCGTCCACGGCGCGGGAACCGCCGACCCCCTGGTCCGCATCCGCAACCTGCGGGTCTCGTTCCGGCTCGACCGCCGAAACGCCTTCGAGGCGGTGCGGGGCATCTCGTTCGACGTCCCGCGCAACGCCACGGTCGCGCTGGTCGGCGAGTCGGGGTCGGGGAAGAGCGTCACCTCGCTTGCGATCCTCGGGCTGCTCCCGCCCGAGAACTCGATCGTCCACCAGGGCAGCGAGATCGTCTTCGGCGGGCGCAACCTCGCCGCGCTGACGGCTCGCGAGCTGCGCAACGTCCGCGGCGCCGCGATCTCGATGATCTTCCAGGAGCCGATGACGTCGCTCAACCCGGTGTTCACCGTCGGCTACCAGCTCGAGGAAGTGCTGCGGCTGCACCGCGGCCTCTCGGGCGCCGCCGCGCGCAAGCGCGCGATCGAGCTCCTGGACGAGGTCGGCATACCGGACCCGACGCACAAGATCGACGCGTTCCCGTCGCAAATGTCGGGCGGCCAGCAGCAGCGGGTGATGATCGCCATGGCGATCGCCTGCGAGCCCAAGCTTCTGATCGCCGACGAGCCGACGACCGCGCTCGACGTCACGATCCAGAAGCAGATCCTCGAGCTGATCGCCGCGCTCCAGAAGCGCCACCAGATGTCGGTGCTGTTCATCACCCACGACCTCGCGGTCGTCGGCGAGATCGCCGACCACGTCGTGGTGATGAGGAACGGCGAGATCCGCGAGCAGGGGCCCGCGCGGGCCGTGTTCGAGGACCCCCGCGACAGCTACACGCAGGCGCTCCTGCAGTGCCGTCCGCGGCTCGACCGGCGCCCGATGCGGCTGCCGGTGATCGACGACTACATGAGCGGCCACGCGGGGCCGATGAACCTCGAGGAGCGGCCGCGCGGCGTCGCGCCCGGGGACCCGGTGATCCTCGACGTGCGCAACCTGTCGAAGAGCTTCTGGTCGCGCGAGGGCCTGTTCGGCCGGCGCGAGTTCAAGGCGGTGAAGGACGTCTCGTTCAAGCTGCGCCGCGGCCGCACGCTCGGCCTGGTCGGCGAGTCCGGCTCCGGCAAGACCACGGTGGGACTCACGCTGATGCGCCTGCACGAGGCCACCGGCGGGGAGGTGCTGTTCGAGGGCAACGACATCCTGAAGATGTCGCGCGCGCAGTTCATGTCCTACAAGCGGCGCATCCAGATCATCTTCCAGAACCCGTACGCCTCGCTCAATCCCCGCTTCACCGTCGGCCAGATCCTCACCGAGCCGATGCTGATCCACGGTATCGGCGCGACGACCCAGGAGCGCGCCGATCTCGCCTTCGAGATGCTGGCAAAGGTCGGGTTGCCCGAGGTCTCGTTCTACAAGTACCCGCACGAGTTCTCCGGCGGCCAGCGGCAGCGCATCGCGATCGCGCGGTGCCTCACGCTGAAGCCCGACATCCTGATCTGCGACGAGTCGGTGTCGGCGCTCGACGTCTCGGTGCAGGCGCAGGTGCTGAACCTGCTGCAGGACCTGCAGGACGAGTTCGGCCTCTCCTACCTCTTCATCTCGCACGACCTCGCCGTGGTCAAGTACATCTCCGACGAGGTGATGGTGATGAGCGAGGGCGAGCTGGTCGAGATGGCGGGCTCGGACGCGATCTACCGCGACCCGAAGGAGCCGTACACGCAGCGGCTGCTCTCCGCGATCCCCCGCGGCTGGCAGGGGCGCGCGGCTACAGCGTGAACGTCATCGCGGAGACGAGCGCCCCCGGCAGGCGCGCGCTCGCGAGCCGCCGCGAGCCGTAGCTCTCGGTGGCGAGCAGGAGCTCCGGCTGCGCGGACAGCGCCTCGAGGTTGCCGCCCAGCAGGCGGTAGACGCTGTCGTCGAATCGCATGACGTCGACCGGCGCGACCACCCGCCCGCCCTCGACCCAGAAGGTCGCGAAGCGCGTCATGCCGGTCATGCGGCACGCCGCGCGGTCCGAGTAGTTGAGGTACCAGAGGTTGCCGATCGCGAGTCCCGTGTCGAGCGCGGCGAGGGCGTCCGCCTCCGGCAGCGCGCCGCCTTCCATCGCCAGCGCCTCGGGCATCTCCCAGGCGTTCGCGCCGTTCGCGACGAGGCCGAACTCCCGCGCCGTGCGCGGCGCGACCAGCGCCCCGGCGTGGCGCCCCTGCGCGACCAGCGGGACCGACGGCGGGCGGGTGAAGCCGTCGGCCTGGAACGCGGGCGCGACGCCGTCGGCGGTGCGCTCCGCGATCGTCACCCGCGGGTCGAGCCGCTCGCCCTCGGCGAGGCGGACGAGCGAGCTCTGCTTGGTCGCCTGCGCGCGTCCCGAGAAGCCGCCCCAGGCGAGCAGCGAGGCGATTTCCTCCATCGCCGACGGCGCGAGCCACGCGCGGTAGCGCCCCGGGGCGATGGTCCGCGCCGGGCGCGTCACGAGCGCGAGCCGGTCGCGGGCCGCGGCCATGCGCGCGGCGATCTCGGCGTCGGACCACTCGAAGCCAGCGTAGAGGCTCTTCACCGCCTTGTCGGCGCGATGGTAGAGGCTCCAGTCGAGGCTGAACGTCGCCACCGCGTGCCAGTTGCGCTGGCCTTCGGAGTTGGCGAACCCGCGGACCATCGGACCGCACGCGAAGAAGCCGACGAAGTCCTCGCCCCGGGCGAGCTCGAGCACCCGGTCCACGGCCTCGCCGGGCGGCGGCAGCGCCTGCGCGCGCACGCTGCGCGTGCTCGTCACCGAGTCCGGGAGCAGGAGGTGCGGGTCGTCGGCGAGCTCGGGCAGCGCCGTGCGAAGGCCCCGCAACGCCGCGGCGGCCGCGCGCGCGTCCTTGCCGGCGTCCCCGGTGAGCGACAGCGTGTGCTCGGCGTGGCGCGCGCCGCGGATCAGCCGCACGGCCACACTTTGCTGGCGCACGCGCCCGGCCTGCCGCACCTTGCCGCGGTTCATGCGCACGAAGTCCGAGGCCTCGGCCTCGAACCACGCGGTGTAGCGCTCGCCCGCGGCGAGCTCCGCGTCGAGTGCGCGCGCGACGGCGTGGAACAAGGACTCGACCGCGGGGTCGTCGGCCGCGATCGGCCCGAGGGTGGCGCGCGCCTTCATCACGCCTCCCCGCCGAACACGTCGACCCCGCGGAACACGCACGCGGGCGAGGCGTGCCCGACCCGGATGATCTGCGCCGGCTCGCCCTTGCCGCAGAACGGCGTGCCCAGCACGCGGCGGGTCGACGCATCGCCGACCATCGCCAGGCTGCGCCAGAAGCTCGCGGAGATGCCGCGGTAGTTCGGGTTCTTCACCACCGCGCCGAGGCGGCCGTCCTCGATCAGCCGGGCGCGCTCGCAGCCGAACTGAAACTTGTTGCGCGAGTCGTCGATCGACCACGAGCTGTTGGTCTGCATGAACACGCCGCGCCCGATCGCCCCGACCATCGCGTCGAACGAGGCGTCGCCGGGCTCGACGTTGAGGTTCGCCATGCGGTCGATCGGCGGGCGGTTCCAGCTCGCGGCGCGCGAGTTGGCCACGCCCGGCAGTCCCGCGCGCACCTGCGAGATCGCGCCGCCGAGCGGGCGCTTCAGTATCCCGTGCTCGATCAGGTGGACGCGCTCGGCAGGCGTGCCGTCGTCGTCCCAGCCGTAGCTCGCGAGCTCGCCTTCGACCGTGGGGTCGAAGGTCACGTCGAGGAGCTCCGAGCCGTAGCGGTAGCTGCCGAACATGTCCGGCGTGACGAAGCTCGTCCCGGCGAAGTTGCGCTCGTCGCCGAGGATGCGGTCGAGCTCGAGCGGGTGGCCGATCGACTCGTGGATCTGCAGGATCATCTGGTCGGGCGCGAGCAGCACGTCCATCGTGCCGGTCGGGCAGTTGGGCGCGAGCACCAGTTCGAGCGCCTCCTCGGCGACCTGCCGCCCGCTGCCGACGAAGCCCGCGCGCTCGAGCACCTCGCCCGCGCCCTGCTGGCAGATCGCGCGGTCGCCGGCGAGCGTGCGCTTCTGCGTGTCGCCGTTCGCGTGCGCGGTCGCGGAGACTCCGGCGTAGACGAACCGGAAGCGCTGCACCACGTCGCCGCCGGCGCTGGTGACGAGCCGGTGCGTGGCGGTGCGCAGGTCGACGTGCGCCGCCCAGTCGACGATGCGCGGGTCGATCGCCGCGGCCCGCGACTCGGCGGCGAGCATCTCGTAGATCTCGCCGCGCGACGGACGCGGCGCGTCGAGCGACGGCGAGCGGTACTCGCCGCGTGCGGCCGGGCGCGGCAGCGTCCGCGGGTCGACGAGGCCCATGCGCGCGGTCGCGCGCGCCCACGCGAGCGCCTCGTCGAGCGCGGCCGCGAGCCCTGCGGCGGAGAGGTCGGACGTCGCGGCGTACCCGATACCGCCGTCGGCGTGCACCGTGGCCATCGCGCCGCGGTCGGTGGCGACCTCGAGCGGCTGCGCGACGTTCTTGCGGACCGCCAGGCTCTCGGAGGTTTCCTCGACGAAGCGCAGCGACCAGTAGTCGGCGGCGACGTCGAAGTCGGGGAGGGGTCGGTCGAAGGGCATGGGGAGGCGGCGGGAAGCGGATCCGTTGGTGGGCGGCGCTGCGCGTGGGGGGTGCGCCGGGGGCACCGGACCGCGCGCCCCGTCGGCAATGACCGGCCGCGATGGTACCGCGAACCGGCGGCGGGCGATTCGGCCGCCCGGCCTATTCGGCCGGGGGCCGTCCATCGGCCAGGTCCGCGATCGCGGATCCGACGACCCGCGCGATCCGCCAGTCGGGCATCACCGTCGCGCCCACGCGCTCGTAGAAGCGGATGGCCGGCGCGTTCCAGTCGAGCACCGACCACTCGAACCGGCCGCAGCCCCGGTCGCGGGCAACGCCCGCGACCGCGCGCAGGAGCGCGCCGCCGATGCCGGCGCCGCGGTGCTCGGGATAGACGAAAAGATCCTCCAGCCACAGGCCGCGGCGACCGAGGAACGTCGAGAAAGTGGGGAAAAACAACGCGAAACCGGCCGGCGCGGCGTCGATGCGCGCAATCAGCACGTCCGCGGCCGGCTGCGCGCCGAAGAGCGCTACCCCGAGGTCGTCTTCGGTCGCCACGCACAGGTGCTCGAGGCGCTCGTAGCGGGCGAGCGCGCGGATCATCGCCATGAGGGCCGGCGTGTCCACCGGGCGGCCGGGCGCGATCGACAGCCGCGGGCTGCCCGGTGGACGATCCTGCGCGCCATCGCCCATCGCGGCGGATTCGCCCTCGCGGCGGCCCGTGGGGCTCATCGGGTCGCCTCGGCCTGCCGGTAGCCCAGGATCACGACGTCGCGCTCCACCCCGTCGAGTTCCGCCACGCGCGACAGCAGGCCCCAGCGTTGGAAGCCCGCGTGCCCGAACAGGGCGAGCGAAGGCGCGTTGTGCGCGAAGACGAAGGCCAGCATCGTCCTGATTTTCAAGCTGTTCATGGTAGCGGCCGCATGCGCGAGCAATGCCTTCGCGCGACCCTGGCGCAGGGCCTCGGGCGCGGTGTAGACGCCCACCTCGACGGTGGCGGCGTACGCCGGGCGGCCATAGAACGAGCGCAGCGACAGCCAGGCCATCAGCGCCCCGTCGTCGTCGCAGTGCACCCAGAGCGGCCGGCGAGCCGGGTCGAAATCGCGAAACCAGGCCTGCCGGTCGGCGACCGTCACGGGCTCAGTGTCGGCGGTGGCCATCCGCCCGGGGATCGACGCGTTGTAGATCGCGACGATCCGGGGCAGGTCCTCGGGGCGGGCGTGGCGAATCATCACCTTTGGTGCGTTTGCAACAACTTTCGAGCCGGCAGTGTAACAACCGCACGCTTTCGTTGCCCGGACCCCGTGCAGGGCGTAACTTCGACACTTGTGTGACAGCGGGCGGTCGCCCCTGTCGGGCACCCTCTTCCTTTGGAGTTTTCGAGATGGCATTCCAACGAAACAAGCTCGCATCGGCGCTCGCCGTTGCCCTGGGCGGCGGCGCAATCGTGGCTGCGGCGCCGGTGCTCGCGCAGGACATCCGCGTCGAGGTCACCGGCTCGAACATCAAGCGGGTCGACGTCGAAGGCGCGCTGCCGGTCACGGTGATCACGCGCGAGGAAATCGCGCAGACCGGCGTCACGTCGGCGCAAGACCTGCTGCAGTACGTGGCCGCCGCGACGAGCGCCGGCAACTTCAACGCCAGCACGGTGATCGGCGCCACGACCTTCGGCCTGCAGACCGCCTCGCTGCGCGGCCTCGGCGGCTCGCGCACGCTGGTGCTGGTCAACGGCCGGCGCCTGCCGGGCTTCGCGGGCGACCAGCTGAACGGCCAGTCGACCAACCTGTCGTCGATCCCGTTCGGCGCGATCGAGCGCGTCGAAGTGCTGAAGGACGGCGCCTCCGCGATCTACGGCACGGACGCCATCGCGGGCGTGATCAACTTCATCCTGCGCAAGGACTACCAGGGCTACGAGGGCACGGTCTACTACGGCGCGCCGACGCGCAGCAGCGACGGCGGCGGCGACATCGTCGACGTCACCGTCACCGGCGGCTGGGGCGACCTCACCAAGGATCGCTGGAACGTCCTGCTCAACGCCAACTACCACAAGGAAGACTCGCTGTACCAGCGCGACCGCAGCTTCTCCAACACGTCGATCATCCCGTCGATCGGCCTGTTCGGCTTCTCGAGCAACACCTTCCCGGCAACGGTCACCGCGCCCCCGGGCTTCCCGGCCACCACCGGCAACCCCACCTGGCCGAACTGCTCGCCGTCGGTGCAGGGCCCGGAAGAGGTCTACGGGCCGGGCAACCGCCGCTGCGTCTACGATCCGGCGGTCGACGCGCAGTCGTACCCCGAGATCGAGCAGTGGTCGCTGTACGGCAGCGCCCGCTACCAGTTCAACGCGAACTGGCAGGGCTTCCTCACCGGCCTGTACGCGAAGTCCGAGAACCACAACATCATCCAGGCGGTGCCGCTGTCCGACGTCTTCAACGACCCGCTGATCCTGCAGGCTTCGAGCCCCTACTACCCGACCGCCTGGATGCAGCAGAACTTCCCGAACTCGGTCGGCAACCCGCTCAACGTCCGCTACCGTGCCGTGCTGAACGGCCCCCGCGACGTCACCGACACCAACGAGGCCTGGCGCGTCATCGCCGGCGTCGAGGGCACGTGGAAGACCGGCGACCTGACCTGGGACACGACGGTGGCCGGGTACTATGGCGAAACGGAGACGACGCAGAAGCTCAACGGCGGCTTCCCCATCCTGTCGCAGATCGTGCCGCTGTTCAACTCCGGCGTGATCAACCCGTTCGGCCCGACGCCCGACAACGTCGTGCAGCAGGTGCTGGCGACCAACTACAACGGCACCGCCTTCACCGGCGCGACCAAGATCTACGGCGTCGACGGCAAGGTGTCGTCCGAGGTCTGGAAGCTCCCCGCGGGCATGGTGGCCGTCGCGCTCGGCGCCGAATACCGCAAGGAGGAGATCACCAACGACCCGAGCCCGGCGCTGCAGACCGGCGACATCTCGGGCTACGGCGGCTCGTTCGAGTTCATCAACCGGGACCGCAACGTCTTCGCCGTCTATGCCGAGGCGATCGTCCCGATCGTCAAGGGGCTGGAGCTCAACGCCGCGGTGCGCTACGACGACTACAGCGACGTCGGCGGCACCACCAACCCCAAGGTCGGCCTGCGCTGGCAGCCGACGCGCGAGCTCCTCGTGCGCGGCAGCTGGGGCACGGGCTTCCTCGCGCCGTCGCTGCAGCAGCTCTGGCTGTCGCAGCGCCAGGGCGTGACGCAGGCCGGGCTTTCCGACCCGCTGCGCTGCCCGACCACGGGTGACACGACCGACTGCCTCACGCAGTTCAACGTGCTCTACGGCGGCAATCCGGATCTCTTCCCCGAGAAGTCGGATTCCACGACCGCCGGCTTCATCTGGGAGCCGAACCAGTACGTGTCGATCGGCCTCGACTGGTGGAAGATCAACCTCGAGGACACGATCGTCGCCGGCATCGATCCGTCCACGATCCTTGGCGATCTCAGCTCCTACGGCTACCTGGTGACGCGCGGCCCGGTGCAGCCGAACTACCCGACGCTGCCGGGCCCGATCACCGAGATCGCGCAGACCAACACCAACCTGGGCAAGAGCAAGATCCAGGGCATCGACGTCGACTTCAAGCTGCGC
>Ga0114939_10001966_pt1 | contig 15793 bp, 11 predicted proteins | sample AshMeaCrysSpring_FD_87196 | JGI IMG/M metagenome (GOLD analysis project Ga0114939, IMG submission 87196) | Groundwater microbial communities from Big Spring, Nevada to study Microbial Dark Matter (Phase II) - Ash Meadows Crystal Spring | ecosystem: Environmental > Aquatic > Deep subsurface >... | reverse complement strand
TTGCCGCCCTGGACCAGCAGCGCCTCGTTGGCATCCACGGAGAAGTGAAGCGGGCCGAAGATCGGCGTCTCATCGCGGGAGAACGCCAGCCCGCGCACGGCGAGCAGGGGGCGGGCGGGGACGGTCTCATCGGACATGCGCGGCAATTCTACCGGCATGCGCCGCGGACACAGGCTGCGACGCGCGGATTCCGTACACTCGCGTTCCCACCACCCACCGACGCATCGATGCAGCCCATCGCCACCAAGTTGCCGAAGGTCGGCACCACCATCTTCACCGTGATGTCGCAGCTGGCCGCCGAGCACGGTGCGGTCAACCTCGGCCAGGGCTTCCCGGATTTCGCGGTGCCGGCGCGGCTGGTCGATGCGCTGAACCGCGCGATGCTGGCCGGCCACAACCAGTACGCGATGATGACCGGGCTGCCCGCGCTGCGGCAGGCGATCGCCGCCAAGACCGAGGCCTGCTACGGCTGGCGCCCGGACGTGGATCGCGACATCACGGTGACCTCCGGCGCGTCGGAGGCGATCTTCGATGCCATCCACGCGGTGGTGCGCGCAGGCGAGGAAGTGATCGTCCTCGATCCCTGCTACGACTGCTACGAGCCGGCCATCGACCTGGCTGGCGCGACCGCGGTGCACGTCGCCCTCGATCCCGCCACGTTTGCGCCCGACTGGGACGCGGTGCGCGCGGCGATCACCCCGAGGACGCGGATGCTGATGATCAACAGCCCGCACAACCCGTCTGGCGCGATGCTGTCCGAGGCCGACATGCGCGAGCTGATCGCCCTGCTGGACGGCACGCAGATCATCCTGCTCAGCGACGAGGTCTACGAGCACATCGTGTTCGACCGCGCCCGCCACGAGTCGGCGCTGCGCTATCCGCAATTGCGCGAACGCGCCTTCGTGGTCTCCAGCTTCGGCAAGACCTACCACTGCACCGGCTGGAAACTCGGCTACTGCGTCGCACCTGCGGCGCTGTCCGCGGAATTCCGCAAGGTCCACCAGTACAACACCTTCTGCACCTTCAACCCGGCGCAGCACGCGTTCGCCGAGATGATCGAGCAGGAGCCGGAACACCACGAGCAGTTGGGCGCCTTCTACCAGAGCAAGCGCGACCGGTTCCGCGAACAGTTGCTGGGCACGAAGCTGAAACCGTTGCCGGTGCCCGGCGGCTATTTCCAGCTGGTCGATTACTCGGCGGTGAGCGACCTCGATGACGTCGAATTCTGCCGCTGGCTGACGATCGAGCACGGCGTCACCGCGATCCCGCTGTCGCCGTTCTATGAAACCCCGCCCGCCGGGCAACGACTGGCGCGCCTGTGCTTCGCCAAGAACGAGGCGACGCTGGACGCCGCGATCGCGCGCCTGCAACGACTGTAAGTGCGGGGCTTGCCCCGCGCGCCGGCACGGCGCGGTAGCACCCAAGCGTAACGCAGCGGGGCCAGCCCCGCCCTACAGAGAGGTGAACATGCACAACCTCCGCGTCTCCATCGTCCAGGGCGAAACCCGCTGGCACGACCCGGCCGGCAATCGCGACTACTACGGCGAGCTGATCGCCCCGCTGCACGGCACCACTGACCTGGTGGTGCTGCCGGAAACCTTCACCAGCGGCTTTTCCAACGATGCCATCGGCGATGCCGAAACCATGGACGGGCCCACCATCGCATGGATGCGCGAACAAGCCGCCGCACTCGATGCCGCGGTGACCGGCAGCGTGCAGGTGCGCACGGAGGAAGGGGTGTTCAACCGGATGCTGTTCGCCACCCCGACTGGCGGGCTCGTGCATTACGACAAGCGCCATCTGTTCTCCTTCGCCCGAGAGCACGAACGCTATGCCGCCGGGCAGGGTCGGGTGATCGTCGAATGGAAAGGCTGGAACATCCTGCTGCAGGTCTGCTACGACCTGCGCTTCCCGGTGTTCTCGCGAAACCGGTTCGACGTGGCCCGCGCTGGCCTGCCGGACTATGACCTGGCACTGTACGTGGCCAACTGGCCGTCCGCGCGCAGCTACGCGTGGAAGACCCTGCTGCGCGCGCGCGCGATCGAGAACCTGTGCTACGTGGCCGGCGTGAACCGCGTCGGCACCGACGGCAATGGCCTGCACTACGACGGCGACAGCGCGGTGATCGATTTCCTGGGCCACCCGCTGAGCGAGGCCGCCGACCAGGAAGTCGTCTCGACCATGCTGTTGCAGGCGGCGCCGCTGGTCGAACACCGTGCCCGTTTCCCGGCGTTGCTGGATGGCGACGCCTTCGAGTTCGGCAACGACGCCTGAGGCGTCAGGCCGCCGGCACCGGCGAGCGCCCGTACACGACGCGGTTGCGGCCGCTGTTCTTCGCGCGATAGAGGGCGGCGTCCGCCTCGGCCAGCAAGGCATCGATGTCATCCGTGGAGAAGGCGGTCGCGACGCCGATGCTCACCGTGACCGGGATCGGCTTGCCTCCGAACAGCACCGGTGCGGCCGCCACCGCCGCGCGCAGCGTCTCCGCGATCGCCCCCGGCTCGCGGCCAGACGCGCCTTCCAGGATCGCGATGAACTCCTCGCCGCCCCACCGCCCCAGCAGGGCGCCCGTGGGCAGTACGCTGCGCATTCGGGTGGCGACTTCGCGCAACACGGCGTCGCCGGCCTGGTGGCCATGGGTATCGTTGATCCGCTTGAACTCGTCGAGGTCCAGCAGCATCACGGTCAGCGGTTCCGGCACCCGGCCCAGCCGCTCGCCGAGCGCGCGCGTCGCCGCGTGGCGGTTCGCCAGGCCGGTCAGCGCATCGGTGTTGGCGACGCGTTCGAGCGCGTCACGGCTGGCGCGCAGCTCGTTGCGATGGCGCAGCGTGCTGCGGTAGCGCGCGTACAGCAATGCAGAGACCGCAAGCACGGTCGCCAGCCCAACCAGCAGGGCGATGGCGATCACGCGCTGGCGGTTCAGGCGCAGGGCCTGGATGTCGTTGTCCCGCTGCAGCAGCTGGCGCTCCGCTTCGGTGCGCTGCCGCGCGATGCTGGCCTCGAGCAACGCGATCCGGCGCGCGGCCACGTCGATCGCCAGTTCCTTGTCCAGTTGCTGGTGGGCCTTGCGGGTGGCGAACGCGCTCGCGGCATCGCCCGCGCGCAGCTGCAGTTCGGACAACAGGTCTAGCAGCGAACGCTCGAGGATGCGGTCGCCGAGGTCGCGTACGTCGGCCAGCACCACGTCGGCTTCCTTCAGCGCCTGGGCGGTGTTGTCGCGGGCGGCGAGTACGCGCAGCCGGCTGATCCGCACCAGGGTCTTGTCGCGCACCGCGACATGGTCGTAGGACGCGGTGGCCTTCCCGACCCAGCGCTCCGCCTCGTCGATGCGCCCCTGCAGCAGGCGCAGGTCCGCCATGCGGGTGAACGCATTGACCTTGTTGGGGTGGCTGCCGGAGAGCTCGGCCAGGGTCACCGCCTGCTGGCCGTGGTGTTCCGCCTCTGGGAGTTTCTCGAGCCGGGTGAACGCACCGATCAGTTCGCCATGCAGGGCGATCGCCTCGCGCCGGTTGCGTTCCTCGACATGACTCAATGCCTCCAGCAGGTAACGGCTGGCCAGTTCCTCATCGTCGAGGTTGCGGTAGAGCACGCCCAGCATGCGCAGGCTGCGCGCGGTCTCGGCCTTGTCGCCGGCCTTGCGCGACATCGCCAGCGCATCGCCGTGCATGGCCACCGCATCCGAGAAGCGACCGGTGCGGCCATCGAGGTTGCCGATGGAATTCAGCTCGCGCGCTTCCATCGAGGGGTCGCCGATGTCGCGGAACAGCGTGCGGGCCTGCAGGAACAGGGTGCGCGCCTCCTCGAAGTGGCCGAGCTTGCGCTCCAGCACGCCGCGTTCGTGCAGCCACAGCGCCCGCCAGCGCGGGTTGTTGCCGGTCTCCACCATGGCCTGCATCCTGGCCAGCACGGCTTCCGTCTCCTTCGATTGGCCGCGGTTGACCAGCATCGTGGAGAGCCGGATCAGGGCCTCGAAGCGCAGGTCCGGGAGCTTCAGTGCATCCGCTTGCGCGATGGCCTGGTCGAGCCCTGCCAGCGCGGCCTCGGCATGTTCCTGGTCGTTCGCGAATTCGGCCTCGGCGAGGGTCGCCCAGGCACGGAATGTCGGGTCCCGCGTGCTGGCGCGCAGGCGCGCCGCTTCCGCCTCCAGCTGCGCGGCCGTCCGCGACTGGTCGGCGCGCAACGCGGCGATCGTTGCGGGTTCGGTCGGGTTGGCTGCATCGGCGGCGAAGGGCAGGGCGACGCACACGAGCGCGATGGCGAGACCGCGCCGAAGGGAAGTCCACAACTGCCAGTGTTGGTGCCCGGGCATGTTCGGTTCCGTATGGACGCCGCCAGCATGCCAGAGTCGCCGCCCATGGCGAAGCGCTCAGGTCGAGGTGCGTGATCCGGGCATGCGGCCGAACTTGCCGCCGTTGAAATCGGCGATGGCCTGCATGATCTCTTCCTGGCTGTTCATCACGAAGGGGCCGTAACCGACGACTGGCTCGTCGATCGGCTGACCGGCGAGCAGCAGCAGCTTGGCATCGCCATTGGCTTCGATGACCACGCGGGTGCCTTCGGTGGAGAACGTGGCCACCTGCTTCTCGCGAAGCACCGATTCGCCATTGACCATGAGCGTGCCGGCCAGCACCACCAGCAGGGTCGTCCAGCCCTCCGCCTGCGGCAATTCGACCGACTTGCCGGCGGACAGCCGCACGTCCCAGACGTTCATCGGGCTGAAGGTGTGGGCAGGACCGGACTTGCCGTCGAAGGCACCGGCGATCACGCGCACCGTGCCCGCACCCTCGGGCAGCGGCACTGCGGGGATCTGCGCGTCGAGGAGGCCCTGGTAGCCGGGGGCGGTCAGCTTGTCCTGCCTGGGCAGGTTGACCCAGAGCTGCACCATCTCGAACGGGCCGCCGCGCTGGCCGAAGGCGGTGGAATGGAACTCCTCGTGTAGGATGCCGCTGCCGGCGGTCATCCACTGCACGTCGCCCGGGCCGATCACGCCGCCCTTGCCGGTGGAATCGCGGTGCTCGACCTCACCTTCGTAGACGATGGTCACCGTCTCGAAGCCGCGATGCGGATGCTGGCCCACGCCACGCCGGTGGGACGTGGGCTCGAAGCGGGTGGGGGCTGCGTAGTCCAGCATCAGGAACGGGCTGCGCTGCGGCACGTCGGGACCGCTGTAGCCGAACATGCCGTGCACCGGGAAGCCATCGCCAACCCAATGCCGGCCGGGGGCGTTGGTGACGTTGAGAATCTTCTTCATGGCGTGCCTCCGATGCATGCCGGCAACGTGCCGGGTGTCATGGCGAGGCACTGTAGATTACGAACATCGGCGTTACTAGTCGATGCAAATATATCTGATTGTTCCATCATAGAAATAATCAGCCGCCCGTGCGATACCCCCTCGTACACAAGCGATGGGTGCCCTGAGGCACCCTTGCAGTCTTCGATCAGCGATTGCCGCCCTGGTGCCCGCCGCCGCGCGGGCCGCGGTTGCCGCCCGGCTTGGGGCCACGCGGGCCATTCGGGTTGGAACGATGGCCACCCGGTCGCGGGCCGCGCGGCCGCTCCGCGTAAGGATTGAAGCCGCCCGGGTTGGCATGGTCCGATGGGAAACTGGGCGCATTGCCCGGGTGCCCGTACGGACGTGCGGGGCGCGACGGACGCCCCTCGCCCTGACCCTGTCCGTAACCGCCGCCCTCGCGACGCGGGCCACGGTCTCCGGCGGCGGGGGCGCCTTCACGGCGCGGGCCGCGCTCACCGCCACCCGGGCCACGCTCGCCATAAGGATGCGGACCGCCGGGACGGGCGCCACCGGCAGGACCGCGGCCGCCGGCCGGCTTGTTGCCGTAGTGCTTGCGCGGACCGCGGGCGCCATCCGGGTTGCGATGGCCGCTGGGGCCGGTGTCGACGCCGTCCGGTACGTACCAGGTCCGCATTTCGGTCGGGTTCTCGCCGCGTTGCTCGCCCGGGCGCAATCGCTGGCCGCGCGGCCGCGGACCCTTGGGCTTGAACGCCTTGTTCGCCTGCTTGGCCGCCGCTTCGCCGCTGACGGTCAGGCCGCCCGGCTTGCGTGGCGCGCCGCGTCCACGGCCGCGGTCTTCGCGGACATGGTCGAAGCGGCGCAGTTCGCGGCCTTCGTCGGCAGTGCTGTGCCCGCCCACATAGCCGTGGCTGCGGGCGTTGCCGGTGATCACGGTCTTGCTGGCCTTGCGCTGGCCGAGCACCGGCATCAGGGTCAGGGCGGACGGCGCGCCGTCTTCCAGGCCCACCGCCTTGCGCAGGGCCTCGACCTCGGCCTGGGGCAGCTCCTGCGACTGGCCTCGCAGCAGCGGCTGCGGCAGGCGCACGTCGCCGTAGCGGATGCGCTTCAGGCGCGACACCTGGCACCCCTGGGATTCCCAGAGGCGGCGCACCTCGCGGTTGCGGCCTTCCTTCAGCAGCACCCGGAACCAGTCGTGCGAATCGGTACCGCCGATCCGCTCGATCTCGTCGAACTTGGCCGGGCCATCGTCCAGCGCCACGCCGCGGGCAAGACGATCGATGATCTTCTCGCTGACCACGTCCTCGCCCTCCGGCGCACGCACGCGGCACACGTACTCGCGGGCGACCTCGTAGCTCGGGTGCATCATCGCGTTCGCCAGCTCGCCGTCGGTGGTGAGCAGCAGCAGGCCGGTGGTGTTGATGTCGAGGCGGCCGATCGCGATCCAGCGCGCGCCCTTCAGCGAGGGCAGTGCGTCGAAGATCGTGGGGCGGCCTTCCGGGTCTTCGCGGGTGGTGACCTCGCCTTCCGGCTTGTTGTACATCAGCACGCGCGGCGCATCGGTCAATGCACTGGCGACGAAGGTCTTGCCGTCGATCTCGATCTTGTCGCCGCCGGTCACGCTCATGCCGGTGCGCGCCACTTCGCCGTTGACCCGGATCAGGCCGTCGGCGATGCGCTGCTCCAGTGCGCGGCGCGAGCCCAGGCCGGCCTGCGCCAACACCTTGTGCAGGCGTTCCTCGATGCGTGGGGCTTCGGCGGCGGTGTCCGGCGCGGCCTTCGCCTTCAGGCTCAGCGGGCGGCGGATGGATTCTTCATGCTTCTTGCTCATTGGTTGTGCTCCGACGATGCCATGGCGTCGTCTCTGTCGTTGTCGTCTTGGCCGCGCTCGATGTCCGCGATGGAATCGTCGGCACCGGCATCGGTGGAAGTGGGGGCGGAGGTCGTGTCTTCTGCCGCTTCTGCTTCCGAGTTGTGGTCGCTGGCGATGCCCGCCGGCACCGCCGGTGCGAACGGCAGCTGCGGTTCCAGCTCGCCGATGTCCCTCAGTTCGGACAGCGGCGGCAGTTCGTCCAGCCGCTTCAGGCCGAAATAGTCCAGGAAGGTCTTGGTGGTGGCCAGCAGTTCCGGCCGGCCCGGGACGTCGCGATGCCCGACCACGCGGATCCATTCGCGTTCTTCCAGCGCCTTGATGATGCTGCTGTTCACCGCCACTCCGCGCACCTGCTCGATCTCGCCGCGGGTGATCGGCTGCCGGTAGGCGATCAGCGCCAGCGTTTCCAGGGTGGCGCGGGTGTACTTGGTCTGGCGTTCGGTCCACAGCCTGGCGACCCAGGCATGCACGTCCTCCTTGACCTGGAAACGCCAGCCGGAGGCCAGCTCCACCAGTTCCACGCCGCGCTCGGCGCAGGCCTCGTGCAACTGCTGCAGCGCGGTCTCCACGCTGCCCTCGGGCGCAGGCTCGTCCAGCGGGAACAGGGCCTTCAGCTGCACGACGGTCAGCGGCTGGTTGGCCGCGAGCAGGGCGGCTTCGACGATGCGGGTGACGAGGCTTTGGTCCATGGGGCTCATTGGTCGGGATCGTTGGCGGCGCCGTCGTCGTCGAATTCGCTCGACAGGTCCAGCGCGGCCGGGGCGCCTTCGCCGGAGGCGAGGGACTTCACGTAGATCGGGGCAAGCGGTGCTTCCTGCACGATGTCCACCAGTTGTTCCTTGGCCAGGGTGAGCAGGCCGAGGAAGGTCACCACCACGCCGAGCTTGCCTTCCTCGACGGTGAACAGCGACTCGAACCGATGGAACACGCCGTCGCCCAGGCGCTCCAGCAGCTCGCCCATGCGCTGGCGGACGCTGAGCGCATCGCGCTTGATCGCATGCTGCGTGTACAGCTCGGCGCGCTTGAACACGTCGTGCAGGGCCAGCAGCATTTCCTTGAGGTCCACCGGCGGTGGCAGCCGTACCGACGCGCGATCGGGTACGAAGGCGGATGCCGGGCTGGTATCGCGATCCTGCCGGGGCAGGGCATCGATGTCTTCGGCGGCCTGCTTGAAGCGTTCGTATTCCTGAAGGCGGCGGACCAGGTCCGCGCGCGGATCGTGTTCCAGGGTCTCGTCGCTGGGCGGCCGCGGCAGCAGCATGCGCGACTTGATCTCGGCCAGGATCGCGGCCATCACCAGGTACTCGGCGGCCAGCTCGAAGCGCAACTCGTGCATGGCCTGGATGTAGTCCACGTACTGGCGGGTGATCTCCGCCACCGGGATGTCCAGGATATCCAGGTTCTGCCGGCGGATCAGGTACAGCAGCAGGTCGAGCGGGCCCTCGAAGGCGTCGAGGATGACTTCCAGCGCATCCGGGGGGATGTACAGGTCCTTGGGGATTTCCAGCACAGGCTGGCCAAGCACGGTCGCCAGCGCCATTTCATGCTGTTGTGGAGCCGCCTGCTGCTGCGGACGGTGGTTCGGATGTTGGGCAGGTGCGTCGGCAGTCGCGCCGGTGCTGGGTTCGGATGTCATCGGTTGGCGGCCCCTCCGGGCCACACCATGTCGCTATGACCGCAAGGCGGCCGGGCTTGTGCTGCGTGTTGCATTCGCCATGCCGGTGCGCACGCGCCAGTCGTTGGTCGCGTCGGTCACGGGTGGCGGGACAGGTCTGGTCGGCGGGCGCGGTGCGGCGTGGGGAGCCGGAAGTCGCGCGGGGCCGCGGGATCAGGCCGGAAGCGGGATGTGAAGGGTACGGGCTGGCGGCGCAGGTGTCCACTGGCGCGCCTACAATAGAGGCAACGGTTCACGGAGTTGGACATCCATGTGGTATGCGATCGAAGGCCACGACGGCCCGGATGTGCTGGCCAAGCGGCTGGCCGCGCGTCCCGAACACCTGGATCGGTTGACCGCGCTGCGCGACGGGGGGCGCCTGCTGCTGGCCGGTCCATGCCCGGCGATCGATGCCGAGGATCCGGGCCCGGCAGGGTTCTCCGGCAGCATCGGGATCGCAGAGTTCGCCTCGCTGGACGACGCGCGACGCTGGGCGGATGCGGATCCCTACGTCGCCGCAGGCGTCTACGATCGTGTCGAAGTGCGGCCATTCAAGCGGGTCCTGCCATGAGCGCCGGCTGGACCGAAGCGGACATCCCGCGCCTGAACCCGGAGCGGGTGGCCCGCATCCGCGCCCTGCTGGCCGCGGCACTCGATCCGGTCACGTTGGAGGTCACCGACGACAGCCACCGGCATGCGGGGCATGCCGGCGCGCGCGGCGGGCAGGGCCATTTCAGCGTGGACGTGGTCAGCGCCGCCTTCGCCCGGAAACGCCCGCTCGCCCGTCACCGGCTCATCTATGCCGCGCTCGGGGCGATGATGGAGACGGATATCCACGCCTTGTCGATCCGCGCTCGCACCCCGGACGAGGCTGCCTAGCCCGGCTATACTCGCGAATCGGGCGAGCTCTATTGCCTGTCTTCCTGTAAATAAATCAATCGTTTATGGGAATTATCTAATCCATTACTGTTGATTCGACGCGTGCGGGATGCACGGGTCCCGGGGTTCGCCGACGCGCATGCGCCTGTCCACCATCAAGCTGTCCGGCTTCAAGTCCTTCGTCGATCCGACCACCCTGCACCTGCCGACCAACATGACCGGCGTGGTCGGGCCGAACGGCTGCGGCAAGTCCAACATCATCGACGCCATCCGCTGGGTGATGGGCGAATCCGCCGCCAGCCGCCTGCGTGGCGACTCGCTGACCGACGTGATCTTCTCCGGCAGCTCCGCGCGCAAGCCGGTGTCGCAGGCCACCGTCGAACTGATCTTTGACAACAGCGACCACGCGATCACCGGCGAGTACGCCGCGTTCAATGAAATCTCGGTCAAGCGCCAGGTCAGCCGCGACGGCCAGAGCAGCTATTACCTCAATGGCGGCAAGTGCCGCCGCCGCGACATCACCGACCTGTTCCTCGGCACCGGCCTCGGCCCGCGCAGCTACTCGATCATCGAGCAAGGCATGATCTCGCAGGTCATCGACGCCAAGCCCGAGGAACTGCGGGTCTACCTGGAGGAGGCCGCCGGCATCTCCAAGTACAAGGAGCGCCGCAAGGAAACCGAGACCCGGATCCGGCATACCCGCGAGAACCTCGACCGCCTCAACGACCTGCGCGAGGAAGTCGGCAAGCAGCTGCAGCACCTTGCGAGGCAGGCGAAGCAGGCTGAACAGTACACCGCGATCCAGGCCGAGCGCCGGGTGAAAGATGCCGAATGGAAGGCGCTGGAATTCCGTGCGCTGGATGTGAGGTTGCAACGACTTCGCGAAAAGCTGGCCAGCGCGGAAACCCGCCTGGAGCAGCTGATCGCCGAACAGCGCGAGGCAGAACGCGAGCTGGAAACCGGCCGTGGCCGCCGCGAAGCCGCCAGCGACGCACTGAACGCCGCGCAGGCCGCGGTTTACCAGGTGGGCAGCACGCTGGCCCGGGTGGAACAGCAGATCGCCCACCAGCAGGAGCTGTCAACGAGACTGCAGCGGGCCCGCGAGGAAGCGCAGGCCGCGCTGGCCGAACTCGGCACCCACATCAGCAGCGACCAGCAGCGCCTGGACGTGCTGCGCGAATCGGTGGCCGAGGCCGAACCGAAGCTGGAACAGCTGCAGGCCGAAGACGGCGAACGGCAGAACGCATGGCGCGATGCGGAAACCAGGCTGGCCGATTGGCAGCAGCGCTGGGACGCCCACAGCAAGGCGCAGGCGGAAGCCGCGCGTGCCGGCGATGTCGAACGCACCCGCATCGAGCACCTCGACCGCCAGATCCTCGATGCGGATCGGCGGCGCGAGCAGCTCACGGCCGAGCGCACCGGCCTCGATGTCGCGGCGCTGGCCGAGGCCTTCGCCGCGATCCAGTCGCAGCACGAAACCCAGAAGACCGCGCTCGACGCTCTCCACAGCGACGTCGATGCCCGTAAGCAATCGCTGGCATCGCTGCAGGAGCAGCAGCGCGGCAAGCAGTCCGAACTGGCCGAACTGCGCAAGCAGGCGCAGGCCGCGCGTGGCCGCCTGGCCTCGCTGGAAACCCTGCAGCACGCCGCGCTCGGGCAGGAACAGGGCGCCGCCACCCAGTGGCTGAAGGCGCAGGGCCTGGACAGCGCCGCCCGCGTCGGCGAGCGGATCAGCGTCGAGGCCGGCTGGGAAAACGCGGTGGAAGCCGCGTTGGGCCAGTTGATCGAGGCGGTGATCGTCGATGCGCCGGAGCAACTGGTCGATGCGCTAGGCGTGATGGGCGAGGGCAGGCTTGCACTGGTCTCGTCCGAGGCCGACGACGAGACGTATGCCCCGACTTCGCTGGCGTCCAGGGTGCAAGGGCCACGCGCGATCCGTCGCCTGCTGGCGCGCCTGCACGCAGCGGATTCGCTGGCCGAGGCACGCAGGCTGCAGGCTGCACTCGGCGCCGGCGAATCCGTCATCACCCGCACCGGCGAGCGCCTGGGCGATGGCTGGGTGCGCATCGTGCGCTCCGGGGCCGCCAGGCAGGGTGCCTTGCTGCGCGAGAAGGACATCCAGTCCCTGCGCGCGGAGATCGAACAGCATGTCGCCCGTGAGCGCGAACTCGAGAGCGGCCTCACCGAGCTGCGCGACCAGTTGCTCGCCGCCGAACAGCAGCGCGAGGACGCGCAACGCGCGCTGTACCTCGCCCATCGCGGCGTGTCAGAACTGGCGGGCCAGCTGCAGAGCCAGCAGGGCAGGCTGGAGTCGGCGCGCGGCCGCATCGGACGCATCGATGGCGAACTGGAGCAGCTCGCCGCAACGCTCGAAGCCGGTCGCGAACAGGTGCGCGACGCCCGCCATCGCGTCGAGGACGCGGTCGCCCGGATGGGCGAACTGGAAACCGCGCGGCAAGGGCTGGACAGCGAACGCCGCGAACTGGTGCAGGCCCGCGACGACGCCCGCAACGCCGCGCGCGAATCCCGCGACAGCGCGCATGCGCTCGCGCTCACGGTGGAATCGCAACGCGCGCAGATCGTCGCCCTCGCGCAGGCGCTGGACCGCATGGGTGGCCAGCGCGGGCAGCTGGATTCGCGGCTGGGCGACCTTGCGGCGCAACTCGCCGACGGCGATGCGCCGGTCAAGGCCCTGGAAGCGGAACGCCAGGCGGCACTCAACGAACGCGTGCGCACCGAGCGCGAACTGGGTGCGGCGCGCTCGGCGCTGGAAGGGATCGACAACGAATTGCGTGGATTCGAACAGACCCGCCAGCAACGCGACGCGCAGGCGCTGGAGCAGCGCGAGGCGATCGGCCAGCGCAAGCTGGACCAGCAGGCGCTGGCGATGAAGGCCGAGGCGTACTCGACCGCAGTGGTCGAGGCGGGATTCGTGATGGACGAGGTGATCAACACCCTCGCGGACGACGCGGACGTCTCGCTGTGGGAACGGGCGGTGACGGACTTCGATGCCAAGCTGCGCCGGCTGGAGCCGGTCAACCTGGCCGCGATCGCCGAACATGCGGAGGCCGCGCAGCGCAAGGAATACCTGGATGCGCAGGACGCCGACCTCACCGCAGCACTCGAGACCCTGGAAGAGGCGATCCGCAAGATCGACCGCGAGACCCGCGGCCGCTTCAAGGACACCTTCGACCGCGTGAATTCGGGCGTGCAGGAGCTGTATCCGCGCCTGTTCGGTGGCGGCCATGCCTACCTGGAACTGACCGGCGACGACCTGCTCGACACCGGCGTGTCGATCATGGCCCGGCCGCCCGGCAAGCGCGTGTCGAACATCTCGCTGCTGTCCGGCGGCGAGAAGGCGATGACCGCGGTGGCGCTGGTGTTCGCGATCTTCCGCCTGAATCCCGCGCCATTCTGCCTGCTGGACGAAGTGGACGCGCCGCTGGACGAAGCGAACGTAGGTCGTTTCACCGCGATGGTCAGCGAGATGAGCGAGCAGGTACAGTTCCTGTTCGTCACCCACAACAAGGCCACCATGGAAGCCGCGCAGCAGCTCTCGGGCGTGACCATGCGCGAACCGGGCGTGTCGCGCCTGGTGTCGGTGGACCTGGCCGAGGCCGCACGCCTGGCCGGCGCGGCCTAACGAATCGAGGAGACGTTGCTGATGTCGGACACGGTCCTGTTGCGTATCGGTATCGCGGTGGCGCTGTCGCTGCTGTTCGGCGCGATCATCTTCTTCGGCCGCGGGCGCAAGTCCGGGCAGGGGCGCCGCATCCCACGCGAACCCGAGGCCGCGGGCAAGGATCGGCAGGAGCCGACGCTGGGCGAGCAGCTCGCCGACAGCTGGGGCCAGGCACCGGCGCAGCAGGCGGAGCTTGAACTCGATGGCAGTCCATCGCAGAGCGAACTCGGCAAACGCGTATCGGAGCAATTCGACCGGATCGTGTCGCTGTACGTGGCGGCCAAGGCCGGCAACAAACTGCGGGGCCAGGACATCGTGGTCGCCGCCGAGAAGGCCGGACTGACCTTCGGCCACATGGACATCTTCCACCGGCTGGTCGATGGCAAGCCGGAGCTCGGCCCGATCTTCAGCGTGGCCAACATCATCAAGCCGGGAAGCTTCGAGATGGCGCGCATCGCCGAGATCGAAACCCCGGCGATCGCCTTCTTCCTGACCCTGCCGGCGCCAGTGGCCGCGCTGGACGCATGGGAAACCATGGAACCCGCCGCGCAGCGGATGGCGGACCTGCTGGACGGCGTGGTGCTGGACGAGGAGCGCAACGCGCTTGGCCGCCAGCGCATCCAGCACATCCGCGAGGAACTGCGCGCCTACGACCGCCAGCATGCGGCGCCGCCGCTGAGCAAGCCGACCCGCTGGTAAGCCGATGAGCGGACGCGATACCGCCGCGCGCATCGCCGAACTGCGCCGCCGCCTCGACGACGCCAGCCACCGCTACCACGTGCTCGACGACCCGGACATCCCGGACGCCGAGTACGACGCGATGCTGCGCGAGCTCGACGAACTTGAAGCCGCCCACCCCGAGTTCGCCGATCCGAATTCCCCGACCCGGCGGGTGGGCTACGCCGCGTCCGGGCGCTTCGAGCCAGTCGCGCATGCGATCCCGATGCTGTCGCTTGCGAACGCGTTCAGCGACGAGGAAGTCGCGGATTTCGTCGCGCGCATCGAGAAGGAGACCGGCGATGCGCGGCCGCGTTTCTCGGCCGAACCCAAGCTCGACGGCCTGGCGATCAGCCTGCGGTATGAGGGCGGCGCCTTCGTGCGCGGTGCGACCCGCGGCGATGGCGCCACCGGCGAGGACGTGAGCGCCAACCTGCGCACGATCAGGTCGATCCCGTTGAGGCTGCGTGGTGCCGCTCCCGACGTGCTGGAAGTCCGTGGCGAGGTGTACATGCCCCGCGCGGGCTTCGAGGCGTTCAACGAAAAGGCCCGCCAGCGTGGCGAGAAACCGTTGGCGAACCCGCGCAACGGCGCGGCCGGTTCGCTGCGCCAGCTGGATTCGCGGATCACCGCGCTGCGCCCGCTGGCGTTCTACGCGTATGCGTTGGGCGAGGTTTCCGGCGCGCTGCCGGCGGCGCATTCGCAGGTTCTGGCATGGTTGCGCGAGCTGGGCTTCGCAGTCAGCCCGCTGGTCGACGTGGTCGATGGCACGGACGGCCTGCTGGCCTACTACCGCAAGGTCGGCGAACTGCGCGATGCCCTGCCGTACGACATCGACGGCGTGGTCTACAAGCTCGACCGATTCGACCAGCAACGCGCGATGGGCTTCGTCTCGCGCGCGCCGCGCTGGGCGATCGCCCACAAGTTCCCGGCGCAGGAAGCGGCGACCACGGTGGAATCCATCGAAGTCAATGTCGGTCGCACCGGTGCGGTCACGCCGTGGGTACTGATGGCACCCGTGCATGTCGGCGGCGTCACCGTCACCCGCGCGACTTTGCACAACGCCGACCAGGTCGCGCGGCTCGACGTGCGCAAGGGCGACACCATCATCGTGCGACGCGCCGGCGACGTGATCCCGGAAGTGGTGCGCGTCATCGAGGAGCGCCGCCCGCTCGATGCGGCCGGGCAACCGCTGCATCATCCATACCGATTACCCGCGCATTGCCCGGACTGCGGTTCCGCGATTGAACGCGAGGACGGGGAGGTGGTCGCGCGCTGCACCGGCGGGCTGGTCTGCCCGGCGCAGCGCAAACAGGCGCTGATCCATTTCGCCTCGCGCCGCGCGATCGACATCGAAGGCCTCGGCGAGCGCTTCGTCGATGCCTTGGTCGAGTTCGGCTACGTGCATGGCATCGCCGATCTCTACAGACTCACGGTCGATGACCTCGTCGAGATGAAACGCCGCTCGGACGAGGCCACCGGGGTCGTTCCCGAAACAGTGAGGGCCGGCAAGGTCGCGACCAAGTGGGCGGAGAACCTGGTGGGGGCCATCGACGCGAGCCGCGCGACCACCCTGGAGCGATTGCTGTTCGCGCTGGGTATCCGCGACGTCGGCGAGAGCACGGCGAAGACCCTGTCGCGCCATTTCGGCGCACTGGCGCCGCTGATGGTCGCCGACGAAGACGCCTTGAAGCAGGTGCCCGATGTCGGCCCGGTGGTCGCCGCACGCATCGCCCA
>Ga0114939_10001965_pt1 | contig 15797 bp, 16 predicted proteins | sample AshMeaCrysSpring_FD_87196 | JGI IMG/M metagenome (GOLD analysis project Ga0114939, IMG submission 87196) | Groundwater microbial communities from Big Spring, Nevada to study Microbial Dark Matter (Phase II) - Ash Meadows Crystal Spring | ecosystem: Environmental > Aquatic > Deep subsurface >... | reverse complement strand
TCCCTCCACCTTGCCGGTGTACAGGCTGTCTTTGGGGGCGCTCAGGGTTGCCTTGCCAGGGTCGGCAAAAAACTGCATTTCGTTGCCTTGCTGGCTCTCGGCCAGGCGCAGGCGTACCTGCACGGGCTCATTGAGCTTGGCGCTGTAGCTAAATTTGCCATTGCGCAGCAGTACCGAGTCGTTTTTACCACCGTCGGGGCCGGCCAAGCTGATAATCAACATTTCGTTGGCGGCGCCTTTTATGTTGCCTTCCAGTTTAAAATCACCGCCTTTCAGCGTATAGTTGCTGCCGTCTTGCTTGCAGGCAGTGGCCAACAGGGCCATGGCACCAAGTGCCGTAAAAATTTGCTTCATGATCGTTTTCTGTAAAAATGTGCCGCAAAGTCGGGCTTTTTTGCCGCATAATAGCGCAACAAGTGGCACAAGAGGTGTTAAAGAGGGGAGAAGTCAGACAGTTGGTAGTTGGTAAGGTATGCAGTTGGCAAGGTTGAGCAGTTGACTAGTTAACCAGGGAGTGCTGAAACGGATATTCATACTCCTGAACTGGACATTCAAACTCTCGAATTCTGAAACTCTGAAACTCCTGAACTTTACCCGGTCTGGATTCTCTTACACACATAGCGCTGGGTGCCTGCATAGGCGAGGCCTTCTTCGACAAAAAGATAGGCCGCAAAGCCTTGCTGTGGGGCGCGCTGGCACAAAGCATTCCTGATATTGACTTTGTGGCAGGTATGTGGATGGAAACCAGCGAAAACCTGCTGGCACATCGGGGTTTCACACATTCCATCCTGTTTGGTCTGATTATCACACCCCTGTTTGCCCTTACGGCCGACCGGGTGCACCGCCCACATGACATTCCTTTCTGGAAATGGATCCTGTTTTTTGGAACCGAAGTTTTTGTGCACCTGTTCATCGACGGGTTTAATAACTACGGTGTTGGTTGGCTTGAGCCTTTTAGCCACAATCGGTTTTCTTTTCACACTATATACGTGGCCGACCCGTTTTTCAGCATCATGCCGGCTTTTACCTGTGCAGCATTGTTTTTACTGCCAAAGCGCCACAGACGCCGGCGCATGTGGTGGAAATTAGGTATCGGCATTCCGATTGTGTACCTGGCCTATTGCTGGCTCAACAAATGGAAGATTGACAGCGATGTACGCCAGATTTTAGCAAAGCAGCGCATTGAGCATACCCGCTATTTTACCACGCCCGCGCCGCTGCAAAACTGGCTGTGGTTTGTAGTGGCAGGCAACGACAGCGGTTACCATGTAGGCTTCCGTTCTTTGTTCGATGCTAAACGTGATATCCATTTTGAATACTTTCCGCGCAACGCACACCTGCTGGAACCGGTAAACGATCACCCCGAGGTGCAAAGACTCATTCGTTTTTCGCAACAGTACTACACAGTAGAACGCTGGGGTGGCGATACCCTGGTGCTCAACGATCTGCGCTTTGGGCAAATGCTGGGCTGGCAGCAGCCGCGTGGCCATTTTGTGTTTCACTATTTTCTCAGTCACCCCACCGATAATACACTGGTGGTGCAGCGTGGTCGCTTTAAAGGCTGGAATAAAGAAGTAGCAATGGGGCTGGTGTGGAGAATTGCCGGGGAGTGAGTTTGAACGTTTGAATGTTCGTGAGTTCGAACGTTGCTGGTTAATAAGCTTGTGGCATTACAATATGTTGTTTAGGTTGCTTTGTTACGATATGACAGCAATTTGGCATGAACGGGGTTGTTGAAAAGTGTGGGCAAGAGTTAAAAAAGCATCACCATTGCTGCATTTTTCCGAATGATAGCTGCAGCATTTTCTGCAATTGATATAGTCCTTTTCCACCAAAATCCAAGTGATGCTTGTCACCTTAATTCAAAAACATTCATCGTCTATTTGCGATGAATAATTAAGGTATATGCAGCGCTCGCTGGTCGCTGTAGTTTACACCCCCGAAGAAGCAAGGCTGGCGCGGTATGCCAAAGCGCTGGCGCACCCCGTGCGTATTCAAATACTCCATTTTCTGGGTAGTCAATCGTGCTGCTTTACCGGGCAACTTACCGATGAAATTGCTATGGCTCAAAGCACCATATCGCAGCATTTGAAAGAGCTGAAAGATGCCGGATTGATACAGGGCGAAGTAATGCCACCAAGGGTAAAGTATTGCATCAACAAGGCTGCCTGGGAGGAGGCCCGAATATTGTTTGCAGATCTTTTTGAACATTAAAAAAGAGAAGCGGAGCGGAGCCCTGCAAAAAAACAGGACAGGGAAAAGGCGGAGCCAATTGGTTGATCATAACTAATGAACAGACTAATCAGATTTGAACAAATTAAAATAATCCGATTATGAGCAAGCATATTAAAGTGTTGGGCCCTGGTTGTGCTAAATGTAAAACTACTTATCAGCATGTGCTGGAGGCGGTAAGCCAAACAGGTATTGAAGCCACGGTAACCAAGATAGAAGATATTGAAGAAATGCTGAAGTACAACGTGCTTACTACTCCTGTACTAATGATAGATGGTGAAGCCAAAATAAAAGGAAGGGTGGCTGAGGTGGCGGAAATCAGGAAGCTGTTGCTGGCTTAGCCCGGTGATTACTTGAGAAACAATGTATTTGGCGTAAATGCTTTGTCATGTTTAACTGGTTGCAATATTTTGCGGACTGGATCGTGTACAGTGTACTTGGCTTTGGTTCGAATAGCCATTTGGCAAAGGCGCTCAATTTCTTTATGTATGATACCATAAAGATTTTTTTGCTGCTGTTTATGGTTACCTCGGTTATGGGCATTATCAACGCCTTCATGCCGGTTGAAAAAGTGCGTAATTTTTTGAGCCGCAATAAGCTGTATGGATTAGAGTACTTGTTTGCAGCCTCCTTTGGTGTTATTACGCCGTTCTGCTCCTGCTCTTCAGTGCCTCTGTTTATAGGGTTTGTAAAGGGAGGTATTCCGCTCGGCATCACTTTCACCTATCTCATAACGGCCCCCATGGTAAACGAGGTTGCCATTGCCATATTTGCCGGAGCCTTTGGCGTCAAAATGGCGGCTATATATGTCCTTACGGGCATTACGCTGGGAATATTAGGCGGCTTTGTATTGGGGCAGCTAAGGCTTGAGCGGCACCTCTCAACTTGGGTGCAGGGCATTCTTGCCCAGGCGCAGGAAGAAGAGGCCATGCCGCATACATGCCTTGCTTTGTGGCAGCATTTGCCAGCTATTCTTAAAGATGCAATGCGCATTGTGAAAAATGTAGCCCCATATATTATGATTGGTATAGCCATTGGGGGTATAATGCATGGGTTTTTGCCTACCGGTTTTTTTGAAAAATACATCAGTGAAGATCAGTGGTATGCCGTGCCTGTAGCAGTGCTCATGGGTGTGCCCATGTATAGCAATGCCGCAGGGGTAATACCGGTAGTACAGGTGCTGGTAGGCAAGGGTATTCCGCTAGGCACTGCTATAGCTTTTATGATGGGTGTTATAGGCCTTTCGCTACCCGAGGCCATGTTGCTCAAAAAGGTAATGACGTCAAAACTCATTCTGATATATTTTGGAACCATTGCTTTTTTTATGATTATATCTGGTTACCTGTTTAATGCCATTTTTTAAAAGCATTAGTTATGAATAAATATGTTGTGATTTTATTGATTGGTACTGTATTGGCCATGCTGGGGGGCTATACGGTATATGGTCAGCAATCTGGTATAGCTTCCAAATCCACCTTGCAGCCTGTAGAGGTTATTCAATTTCACCTTGAACATCGTTGCTTTAGCTGCAACAATATTGAAAAGTTTACCCGGTCTACGCTTTTAGCCGGTTATCCTGCCATTCCTTTTAAGCTGGTAAATGTGGAAAAAAAGGAAAATGAAAAGCTGGCAGCACAATTTGAGGCATCGGGAAGTTCACTTTTCTTGTACAATAAGGTAACCGGTAAAAAGAAAGACCTTACCAAGGCAGCTTTTCTTGCAGCAGGCGATCAAAAAAAATTTGAACAGGACTTTCGGAAAAGCATGGATGATTTCTTAAAAGGTAAGTGATGGACTGGCTGATTAACATGGCGCAAAATGAAGGTGCACCATTGATAGCTGCCCTGGCATTGGGCTTGCTTACCGCAATTAGCCCTTGTCCGCTGGCCACCAACATTACCGCTACTGTTTACATAGCCAAAAGTATTACCAGCAAGTGCAAAGTGCTGCTGAGTGGGCTGGTGTACACCATGGGCCGTATGGTAACGTATTCTATAATTGGAATGGTCATTTACCTGGGTGCCAGTAAGTTTCATATAGCTAAGGCATTTCAGGCTAATGGCGAAAAGTTCATTGGTCCTTTGCTCATGCTGCTTGGCCTGCTTATGCTTGGCGTCATCCCGCTTCAGTGGCTGTTCAAGGGCAACCTTTCCGAACGTTTTACGGAGCGTTTCAAAGATCGGGGTATGCTGGGTGCTTTTTTGCTGGGTATGCTGTTTGCACTGGCATTTTGCCCCTACAGCGGCGCTTTGTATTTCGGTATGCTTATGCCGCTAACGCTGGCTTCCCGCCAGGGATTGTTGCTGCCGGCCATATTTTCGCTGGGTACCGGAGTGCCGGTTATGCTGTTTGCTGTTATTGTGGCTTATAGTGCATCGCAACTGGGCCGCTACTTTAAGGCGGTGCAAAAAACCGAACATGTGATGCGCATAGTGGCAGGCATCACGTTTATCCTTACCGGACTATATTATCTCAATATTTATCTCAAAATTATTTGAGTTCAGCAGCGGCGGTATTCCCGCTTTTGCCACAGCGGTCTTGCTATTATGGCTCCTGCGGCCAGCAAGTGATCGTAACCCTTCAAATCAGAGGGTTCAGCCATATGGATGTTATTGGCCAATCAGTCGGCTGTTTGCCGTAGGCTCATCATGCCCGGTAGTGCTTTTGTCAGCAAAATGTACCGTTCATCCTAATCACATAAATATGTGTTTTACGGTTTGGCGATATATAGCATTTTGCAGTCATTAATTATGTTTAGCTGAAGACAATAAGGGCCTAAACTACACGATAATCAAGGCAGATTGCCGATAGTTTGAAGAATCTCCTTTTCGTTCACTTAAAATACACACCGTTATGAAACACACCATCCAACTTACCCTGTCAGCGTTTTTGGCGCTTGTAGTAGTTACATCCTGCAACAAAGATGTGCTGCGTGGCGAAGGGCCTACTAAAACGGAAATCCGTACACTGCCGGCCTTCAACACGGTGCACCTTTCGGGCATCCGACATGCTGAAATTGTTTATTCCACCGAGTCGAAGGTGGAGTTGACGGGCTACCAAAACCTGGTAGATGTTTACAGCCAGCGTGTGCTAAATGGCGAACTTGAGTTTATGTATCTCAACCATACCAATGTGCGCAACGACAATATCCGGCTACGCATTTACACGCCTATCCACACCAAAATTTCAATGAGTGGCAACACCAAGGCCACTGTGTTGGCGGGGTTTAGCAATACCCGATACGAAGCCTTGCTAAGCGGTAATTCCGAACTCCGGTTTGGGGGTGGAACGGTAGACCGGCTGGAGTTGGAAACAAGTGGAAACGCTGAGGTGTATGCACGGCCGCTGCAGGCAGTGGATGCCACCGCCAGCGTAAGTGGCAATGGCCGCATTGAGTTGCAGGCAAGCCGCTCGGCAAACATTACAATCAGCGGCAACGGTGCAGTGCATTATTGGGGCAATCCGCCACAGGTAGTTGCCTCCGTATCGGGCAATGGTCGCGTGGTAAAGCACTAATGCTGCACAGTATATTACGCAGAGCGCCTGTCTTTCTTCAGGAAGGCGGGTGTTCTGCTTTTTTTACTTTTCCACTGCTTTACCAATACATAGCGCAGGCTGAGGCCTACCTCGCCCTGGTACACGGGTATACCTGCACCAAAATTGAAGGCCGGTTTGTAGTCGATGGCAATAAGGGTTCGCCCAACGGCTGCTTCCAGTTCCGCCAGCAGCGAGAGCCCGGTAGCGCTGGCCCGTTCATCCCCGCCTTTGAGGGTGGGTGGCATAGGGTACCAGGTAAGGTGAGGCCCTGCCCCGGCGTACATATTGATGCCCTTTGTAATCAGGTGCATGTGCTTTTGCAGCAGGACCGTAACGATGGTTTGGTTGCTCAACAAGCCATGCTGCAGCATGCCTTCCACCGTTATGCGTTTGCCCACCTGCTGCTGTAGGGTAATGCCCGCATGCTGGCTCAGGCGAAGGCCAAGGGCCGTGGTGTACAACTGTGCCTGAAGGTACAATGGCTGCAAAAGGAAAATGGCAATAACTGAAAAAACGAACAAACAGGAATTGTGCTTCATACAGATAAAACGGCAGGGCAATGCACATCTTACCCGGGCATACTTATGGTTTGGTTAAAATGGCGCCCACCAGGCCTGCAGCAGGCTTCAGGGTCTATCATGAGTAAAGGCATAACTTGCAACATCCTCAACAATTGATAGGCAAAAGCAAGATCATAGTGGTGGATATAGCCAACCTGACTTGATATGTGTTGCTTAAAAAAAGTAAGACCCCTGCCCAAAGAAGCAAGGGTCTTACCTGAGCATTCAAACAGCTACTTACCAAATACAAGGAAGTAATCTGTTCCTGATGCATCAATGGCAAGCACGATGCGGTTTGCATCAATCGAAATGATTTTGTAGGAAATGCTGAATGTAATCCCGGACTCAGTCCAAGTCCATTTAAGCATGGTGTCGTTGTCTGTAAGGCTCCACAATAGTGTTTCATCCGACGAGTCGTAAGGGTCGCACCGTAAGGCGTTGTCCTTAATGATGAGGGTGCCGCTGTTCACAAAATCATAGGTGTCATCAGCATCACAGGCATCGGCATTTATGGTTTCGCCCGCATCTATGGCATGGTTGCCATTTAAATCCATGCCGGATGATAGTGGCTTCCATTCTCCGGCTACCAGCAAATCGCTTACAGAAGGCTTGGGCACTTCTTTGTCTTTTTGGCATCCTGCCATTGCAAGAAAAATGAATGGCAAAAGCATTAAAATCTTTTTCATTTGATTTCGTTTAGAAGGTGATTAAAATAATCCCCGCTTAACCTGTAGCTGCCTCTACGGGATTTTATGGGCTCAAGACAGCCGGGGGCTTTTGGTGCCTGTGTGTTGCCCCCTTCTTTTTTCATTTTCCTGTGTGCGGCTATAAAAGGTGTGAACTGTTTTTTGGCTCATGCGGCAGTACCATCATTGCTGGCAAGCTGCCTTTTTGTGGGCTTGCTTACCGCACAAATACGGCCAAATAGAGCTGGTTGCCATAAGGCAAGCCCAGAATGAGCATCTGATTGCTCAGCTCCATAATCTTGTAGTTGATGGTGAGTGAAGCACCCGGCATTTCCCAATTTAGCACCGTGTTGTTGCTGGCAAGTTTCCAATTAAAGGTTTCCTGGGCTGTGCCTTCGGGGTTACAGTCTTTGCCCTGCGGCTTCACCACAAGCAGGCCGGTAGCCTGATAAGTATAAGTGGCTGTGGCCTCACATCCTGTTGTCAGCAGGCCCTCGTTTTGGTCAAGTACATTGTTGGCGTTGGCGTCTATGCCGGTAGCCTTCAATTTTCATGCACCATTTACTAATATGTCGGAAGCAGTAGGATCAAGGTCTTTTTCACAACCAGCCATCATCAACAGCAAGAATGGCAGGGTTAATAGCAACTTTTTCATACAAATGAAGTTTGACGGTTAATAAATAAATCCGCACTCCAATCTGCGTTGCCGTTACTGGATTTGGAGGGCTATTGGCAACCATCGCTCCGGGTTCTTTCAGGTTAGATACCACACCCCGATTGACACCATAAAGGTAAGACACTAATGATTCATAATTAATTGAAATTCAATTAATTATTATTGATTAATCCCGATACTTAAACTCCTTTTCTTATATTTCGCAAAAAGGCAGAATATTGGCTAAAAGGCAGGCGTTTTCTGCTATAAGGTTCACCCTGCTTGTTAATAATCCGTAAATCGCCTGCTGGCTTTTCTAATTGCTGCAGGCGATTCCAAAAAGTGCAGGTGTGGCAACAATGCTTAAAAAAACACCTAGTTTGCAGACCTCAGCTAATTCGTTTCCCGTTTTCTTGGTTCACAATGACTTTTGGGGCACCCTACCGCGAGTATCCTTTTTCTGCATAAACATAGTAGCCGGCAAAACAATCTTAATGATGTTGAGGAATCTACGTCGATGTTTTCACTATCAATACCCGCTCCATAAGGTCCTTACTTTCATATTTGCCGGCCGCGCACCTGCCATTATTCGACCAGTCCAGAATTTTACCAACGTAATAATCTCATGGCTCCCTTAGCGTGGTCTGCACTGCGTATAGCAGCTTCCTAAATACCCGGGAATAAAAAAGCCATTGACGCAAGCGCCAATGGCCAGGGCAGGGGTCAGGGTTTTTCTATTTTGAAAGCTTTGTGAAGTACAGAGTGCCCATTTCGATATAGCCAAGAACCAATTCACTCTTGCCGAGCGAAATAATCTTGAAAGTGCCGGTGAATCCATAGCCTGAGTGGCTAAGGGTCAGGTCTTTGTCGTTGTTGCCAAGCGATCAGTTGTAGGTTTCCGAAGTTGGATAAAGTGGATCGCATTTTTGCGGGCCATCCTCAATACTCAATTTGCCGTTGTCTGTAAAGTCGTACAAGTCATCTTTCTCACAGGCATCGGTGGTTTCGTATTCTCCGGCATCGGGTTTTGCATTTCCATTAAAATCTTCGCCATACTGCACATTCGTCCATACGCCGTCTACCAACATGTCTTTTACGGTTTTGGGGGTGGTCACGTCGTCTTTTTTGCAGGAGGCAAATGCTGCCATTAACAGCAGGGCTGCGGTAATCTTTTTCATAACAATTGTTTTTGAGGTTTACAAGAGTTTCATCCTTCCTTTTAACGCCTGGCAGGTTGGAGATGAATAGGGACTGCAGGCGTGGCCAACCTTTCATTTGGTTGACCGATGTAAAGATTGTATCCCGTCCTGCCGCTTTCCAAGGCAATTTGAGCAAGAACCCAAATGAGCTTTTGCGAGAAACATGGGTCAATAAAAAAACGCCGGCAGTAAACCGGCGTTTTTGCAAAAAATGCGGCTACCTGCCGCACAAAACCTTAATCAGCCAAATAACTGGTCTATACTAATCTGTTCATTTACCTCCATCATATCCCGTACCGTAGCCGCTATAGCATTGGTATCGTAGCCGCATTCGGCATGCAGTTCTTTGGGGCTGCCATGCTCTACTATGCGGTCGGGTATGCCCAGCATGCGCACATCGGCCTTGTAGCCATGTTGCGCCATAAACTCCAGTACGGCGCTGCCAAAACCACCTACCACCGTGCCATCTTCAATGGTTACCACTTTGCTGTAGTTACTAAATACTTCGTGCAATAGTTCTTCATCCAGCGGCTTTACAAAGCGCATATCGTAGTGGCCGGGCGTTATGTCGTATTCCTTCAGCGTTACCATGGCACTTTTTACAAAGTTGCCTGGGTGGCCCAGGCTCAGGATGGCTATATCTTTGCCCTGGCGCAGGCGGCGGCCCTTGCCTATTTCCACGGCTTCCAGCGGGGTATGCCATTCAGGCATCACACCTTCGCCACGGGGGTAGCGTATTACAAAGGGTAGCTTAGTGCTTTCCAGCTGCGATGTGTACATCAGGTTGCGCAGTTCCTGTTCGTTCATGGGTGCGCTTATAATCATGTTGGGTATGCAGCGGAAGTAGGGTATATCGTAGGCGCCATGGTGTGTGGGCCCATCTTCGCCCACCAGGCCGGCACGGTCCAGGCACAGCACCACCGGTAGCTTTTGTATGGCCACATCGTGCACCACCTGGTCGTAAGCCCGCTGCATAAAACTGCTGTAAATGTTGCAAAACACCCGCATACCCTGCGTGGCCAGGCCTGCGCTTACCGTTACGGCATGCTGCTCGCAAATGCCTACGTCTATGGCGCGTTTGGGCATTTTATCCATCATGATTTTTAGGCTGCTGCCGCTGGGCATGGCCGGGGTAATGCCCCATATCTTATCGTTCTGCTTAGCAAGCTCCACCAGGGTATGGCCAAACACGTCCTGGTACTTAGGCGGCTGCGGGGTATCGAATTTCTTTTTTACAATTTCGCCGGTCACCTTATCAAACAGGCCGGGGGCATGCCATTTGGTCTGGTCTTTTTCGGCAAGGGCATAGCCTTTGCCCTTTACGGTTACAATATGCAGGATTTTGGGCCCAGGTATCTTTTTCAGGTCTTGCAGGGTATCTACCAGTTTGGCCAGGTTGTGCCCGTCTATGGGGCCAAAATAGCGGAGTTTCAGGGCCTCAAACAGGTTGGCGCTGCTGCTAATGGCGCCTTTGAGTGTTTCGGCCACTTTATGGGCCATGCCACGGCTAAAATCTTTGCCTACTGGTAGTTTGCCCAGGGCCTTCCACACATCGTCCTTCAGCTTGTTGTAGGTGGGGCTAATGGTTATGTCGGTCAGGTATTCTTTCAGGGCGCCCACATTGGGGTCTATACTCATGCAGTTGTCGTTGAGTATAATCAGCATATCGGCATCGCTTACGCCGGCATGGTTCATGGCTTCAAAAGCCATACCGGCGGTCATGGCGCCATCGCCTATTACGGCTACGCTTTTGCGGTCTTCGCCCTTGTATTTGGCGGCCAGGGCCATACCCAATGCTGCTGATATGGAGGTGCTGCTGTGGCCTACGCCAAAAGTGTCGTACTCGCTTTCGCTGCGCTTGGGAAAGCCACTGAGGCCGCCGTACTTGCGGTTGCTCACAAAATTGTCGCGGCGGCCGGTAAGTATTTTGTGGCCGTAAGCCTGGTGGCCTACATCCCACACCAGCTGGTCGTAGGGGGTGTTGTACACGTAGTGTAGTGCTACGCTTAGCTCCACCACGCCCAGGCTGGCGCCGAAGTGGCCACCGTGTACGCTTACTACATCTATAATGTATTGGCGCAGTTCGTCGGCTACCTGGTGCAGTTGCTCAGGGCTCAGTTTGCGCAGTTCGGCCGGGTTATCAATGGTTTTTAGCAGTGCTCCGGGGAGTATTTCCATAATGGCTGTTTATAAAAATAAGTTGGCAAAATTACGGCACTTCTGCCGCGTAGCAACTTTTAACGCATTTGGCGCCTAATGGTTGAACAAAACATAGGAAAAAGAAATGTTCATATTTCCGGGCGGTTCCATTTTATTGGAGCAATCAGACTTTTGTGCATATTCGGGCTGTGGTTCGGGCCCTTGCCGGGTGCCGTACCCTGCGCCGCCGGCCTCCTGTACCTTGCCACAAAGCCTGGCCGCGCGCCGGGCGCAGGGCACCATGCCTCCAGGCCCCTCTGCCCATAGGCGGTAGGGCAGGGCCGGGCAAGTGCCCTTTGGCCTAAAACCCCGACTTTATATAACTCCACCCCTGCTCCTGCCGCTCTACAATATGCCCAATGCCCATGGGCACAAAGCCGGCTTCGCCTATGATGGCTTCTTTAGGTATTTTTTTCTCTTTCAGGGTGTTTTCGCAGGCAAAAAACTGAATGCCGGCGGCTTTATGGCGGCCAATGGCTTCGCGTTGGGTGGTTTTGGCAGCCATCAGCAGCTCGATGCCCGGGCCGTGGGCCACTACTTCTATCGTTACTTTGTCACCCCAGCCTTCTTTCAGGTGGCGCAGGTTGTTCATCAGGCCTTTCCAGGCCAGCGTGTCGCTGCTGCTTAGCTGAAATACGATTTGATGGGCAGCCTTTCCGTTTGTTTGCTGTGCCTGCAATGCCGCGCCAAAAGCCAGCATAGCCAGCATTAACAAGCCTTTCTTAAAATTTTTCATTCGGTTGTTTTCGGTTGTTTATCAAATTAGTATGCTGTACGCCAATGGGTGGCGCCGGCAAATATGCGCCAGTTAAAAGTACCGCTATGTGCCCGTAGTCACCTTGTTATCCATCCATTTACAGGCTATCTCTGTTCAGGTAAGTGCCCGGTGGCTAAACACCTGGCGGCCTCCCGGGCAAACAAATTATGCCTTTCCGTTTCTGGAACACAAATTTTATCGCATTTTTGCTGCATACCCTTCTGCATGAAGCATCGGATGTACGACATATTTTTGGAGCGCAAGCAGGCCGGCAAAAAGTGCTTTGCCGTACTTATTGACCCCGATAAGGTGGATGCTTCCAAGCTGGACGAGCTCATCGGCCTGGGTGAAGACACTGCTGTAGACTACTTTTTTCTGGGCGGCAGCCTGGTTATCAGCAACCATCTCGATAGCTGCGTGCAGCACATAAAGGCTAGCAGCAAAATCCCCGTCATCCTGTTTCCGGGCAGCCCCAGCCAAATAAGCCGCTATGCCGATGCCCTGCTGTACCTGAGCCTCATTAGCGGCCGCAACCCCGAGTTGCTCATTGGTCAGCATGTGGTAAGCGCCCCGCTGGTAAAGCAAAGCGGCCTGGAGATTATGCCCACCGGCTACATGGTTATAGACGGTGGCGCTCCCACCACGGTTTCTTACATCAGCAACGCAGCCCCCATACCTGCCGACAAAAACGAAATAGCCATGTGCACGGCGATGGCCGGCGAAATGCTGGGCATGAAGTTGATATACATGGATGCAGGCAGTGGCGCCCGTAGGCCTATTACCGAAAGCATGATAGAAAAAGTGGCAAGCCATATAGAGGCGCCCCTCATCATCGGCGGCGGCATTACCGACCCCGAAAAAGCCTACCGCAACTGCCGCGCCGGCGCCGATGTAATTGTAGTAGGCAACGCCATTGAGAAAGACACCTCCCTCATCAAGGAAATTTCGGCGGGGATACACAGCGTAGCTGTAGGGGTATAGTGTTAGCAGCAATTGGTTTTAGGGAATTAGGGATTGGTAGCTGGTAATTTGGTCACAAATCAATAGACCTTTTCTATAATAACAGGTTGATTTTCTTGTTCGGCTTTTGTAAAAAGCCAAGGCATAGAAACTACAGAAGACCTAATTTATTATTATGAGCAACCTGAATGAAAAACTGGCTGCGATTACAAGCCAAAAGCCTTTGGGCTGGCTAAAGAAAGCTCACGAGCGAAGGAACAATCAGCACTAGCTGAAACACAGCGCTCAGTTGGCTGTAAACGTGCTGGCAGCCATTGAAAATAAACCCGGTATGACGCAGAAAAAACTTGCAGAAATGCTTGGTGTTAGCCCACAATATGTGAGCAAAATATTGAAAGGCTCTGAAAACATGACACTTGAAACAATTGCCAAACTAGAAGATGCTCTTGGCGTTAATTTAATCTTTACGCCTTCAGAAGCATATCCAAATCAAACTTCTGCATTTGCATAAAAGCCAGCATCACCCTGCCGGCACGTTCTTTGTCGGCCAGCAGCTTCGGCAAAATGGCCGGAAATACCTGCCACCACACCCCAAAACGGTCGCGCACCCATCCGCACTGCTCCTCGGTGCCGCCATTGGCAAAAGCATTCCAGTAGTGGTCAATTTCATCCTGCGTATCGCAAGCCACCTGAAACGAAACTGCTTCGTTAAAGTCCCAGGCATGCTGGTGCGAGTTACCCATGGCCACAAAGGTTTGCCCATTTAGCTGGTACATGACAAACTTGAGGCTACCCGGATAGCCACCTTGTTCGCCTTCCTCAAAGTGGGCAATAAAATTAGTGCGGCTATTGGGGAAAAGACTGGTGTAGAATCTGATGCTCTCTTCGCCCAAGTGTTGCCTGTTGCCCATAAACACCATAGCCGGCGAAATCTTTTGCTGAAAATCTTCCTCGGTATGCAAGGCTACTTGCCAATGGAGGCCGTACTTGTCTGCCAGCCAGCCGTAGCATGCGCTCCAGGGGTAGGCTTGCAGCGGCATCATGGTGCTGCCACCTTCAACCAGGCGGCTCCAAAGCAAATTGGCTTCTTCGGCAGTGCGGCATACCACGTACAACGATATGGCTGGGGTAAACTTGAACTGCGGCCCACCATTTAGGATGGTGAAGTGCTGCCCATGCAGGTTGAAGGCTACCATCAGTGGCGCACCCTCAGGTTGTCCATGCTGCTCAAGGCCTTCCTTGTTGTACCTGCTTATTTGCGTTATTATTGAATCAGTAAACAGCGAGCAATAAAAGTTTGCAGCTTCTTTGGCACGGTTGTCAAACTAAAGGCAGGGGGTTATTGGATGCAGCATACTTTGGTTACTTCAATGTTGAAATTTGTTCGTCAGATTTGGGAGTTTGAATGTTTGGGTGTTTGAGTGTTCTTTAGGTTTCAAAGTTACTGATTCAGTTTCCCAACAAATCCTTCATTCATTTCCATATTCCAATCCTTCCTTATTCTTTAGGTTTTATCGCTATTTCCCAATTCAATGGCAATCTGTTCGGCGAACAATACGGCCGGTAAGGCGGAAAAGCGGTGAGTGAACAATAAATCGTATTCGACTAACGTCCATATCCCGATCGGGTTATCGGAATTATCTTAACGGCTAAAAAAGATTTTATGTGAACGACCTTAAAATTTTCTTATTCCTCATTTTATATTTCATATTCTTTAATTCATCTAATCCCTTCCACATATGCCCTAAAGTTCTGCAATATAGCATTCCAGCCGGCGTACTGCAGGTCCAGGCTGTGTACGGTTTCCGGCTCAAAGTTTTCGGTAACCTGGGTGTTGCCATCGGTTTCGACAAAAGAAACCGATACTTTTCTGCCGTCGCCCATTTCCATGTCTATTTGCTGCGGGGGTAGTACCACGGAGTACACAGCCCAAAAGTCGAACCCCATGCTGCCATCCCTGGCTTCCATGCGGCTATTGAGTTTGCCGCCGGGGCGCAGATCGTTTTCGGCGCGGGGGCAGCACCATTCGGGGCTGGCAAAATTCCATTGGGTCATGTGCTTGGGCAGGGTCCAGCAATCCCACACTTTTTGTGCCGGTGCGGCTACGGTGGCAACCACTACAATGCGAAAATCTTCGCAAAGTGACTTAAGCAGGGCCAAAGCCTTTGGAAACATTTCGTTGAACATGCCGGCCCATTCTTCGGCGGTATCTACCCACACTTCCAACCGGGTGCCGCCTTCGGGAGGGGTAAGCACGTACCCTTCGGTAGCACCGGTCCAGTTGCCGGTGGGTGGCTGCTCTTTGTTGTTTACAATTTCACCAATGTGCTCAAACACCATCTTTTCATTCACCACCATTTCGGCAATTCGGCTGTACATGCCGCGGCCTTTGCCATCTAAAAAGTGCACCTTGCTGCCTTGCTGCCAGTCGCTTACGGCATACGAATGCTCGCTAAAGGCTTTTGTCCATCGGCGGTACAGTTGATCGTTCCATATGGTAAACCATACCTGCGCTGGTGGGGCGATCATGTGGGTGGTAAAGTGTAAACGCTTCATGGTTGGTGGTTATTATGGAAGAAAAAGACCTCTATACAAGGCAAAGACATTTGTTGGACTAATATAGCGGTGAAATTGCAGTTGACTTGGGTTGCATTCCGGTAATCGTTGTTAACCACCCTTTTTTACCATTATTCATTGCTTATGAATCAGATGCCGGAGCGCCTCATATTCGGCAATGGATTCTGTTTTCCAGCTTTTAAGCAAAGGCGCCTGCTCATAGTTGTTATAAGGGATAGTCTTCATTTCCAAACCTGCCAACCCCAGGCCGTCCTCCTTGCCAACTGCAAACCGCCCACCTTGCCAACTGCCAACTGCACACCTTGGTAACTTGTCAACTTCTATGATGAGATTGTGCTGCATGGTTGAGCAAAAAAGTTCCATATTTCTTTCAGTATCACATATACTCAGTTTTTCACCCCAATTTGGTTTTAAAAAGCACACTTCAATAAACGG
>Ga0114939_10001964_pt1 | contig 15802 bp, 11 predicted proteins | sample AshMeaCrysSpring_FD_87196 | JGI IMG/M metagenome (GOLD analysis project Ga0114939, IMG submission 87196) | Groundwater microbial communities from Big Spring, Nevada to study Microbial Dark Matter (Phase II) - Ash Meadows Crystal Spring | ecosystem: Environmental > Aquatic > Deep subsurface >... | reverse complement strand
CGATTGCCAATTCTGACCTTATACTGCCCTTTAGTAAAAGCCCCAGCAAAAACTTTTACTTTCTCTGGTCGCGGGGCATTAAAATTGGTGAGACTAGCAGCAGTAATATGGTTAATTGTATAGCGCTGTACTAACCATTCCTTCCCATCATTTAACGCAGCTAGGGGTATATAGCGGAGTTGTTCATCAGGTGCATAAAGTAAAGTTTGGGCGCCCGCCTGTTTGAGGTCGTTTTCAATAGGTTTGATTATCCACTCATACAATTCCTGGGCAGGCTTTTTTACATTACGGCTAGGATTTTCTAATGCTTGACGAAATGCTGTGATGGTTTGGTTTAATGTTGAGTGGCTGACGTTAACCTGACGTAAAATAGGGGGAGAGTCTGGAGTAACTAAAATAACAGCCAAAGTGTTATCCAAAACAAAGGGATAGACAATTACAGGTTTTCCAGGCAGTCTTTTGAGTTCATCTCGAAGTCCATTAATTGTTTCTAAATTTAAGTTTTGCCCTCGTGCTGTGCGACTTAATTGTGCAATTTGTGCTGTGACTTCTGGACTAGCTATAAATGTATTAAAGTTATCTAACAAAACCTGCTGATTTTTAACAATTTGTTCAATTCTTTTTTTCTGGTCAGGCGTTCGTTTTTCTGGTGGAATATCACGCAATGTAGTGAGTTCCTTCCCTAGGGAAACTGCACTATCTAAATTATCAACTAATGTGTCTCGAATCTTTGCTTCTATTGGCGTCATTTCCACACCTTTTGCAGTGCGTTCATTTCCTTTTACTCCTACTATATACTCTTCAACTTCTTGGACTTTAACTAAATCCATTATCCTTCCAGCTTCTGCTATTCTACCTTGTGATGCTAATAATTTGCCTAGAGAACGATAGGTTTCAGAAACTTTTAAGCTAAAGGAATTTGTTAAGTGAGGAGGTGGAGTCTTTGGAGGATCAAGGCGAACTTTTTCGCGATTATTAGCGCATAGTTTATAAAAAATAATCGCTAATTCTGGTTTATTTTGTTTCTCAAATAAATGACCTATATTACTATAAGTTCTTCCTTGTCCTACGCGGTCATTTATACTTCTATAAATTACTAAAGCTTGTTGAAAATACCTGAGTGCTTGTCCACTATCTCCGCGATTTTCATAAACTCTAGCAATATTATTAAGAGTACCTGCTTCCCCGACAGGATATTTAGCCTCTTTACTGATCATCAAGGCTTGGTTTAATTTTTTCAATGCATCGGGGAAAGCTCTTAATTGTGAAAGTTTTAAAGCCTCATCATTAAGACGTTTAACTTCCGATTGCTTACTGTTAATTTCTGTTGTTTTTTGAGCGTAATTATGGTGTAAACTTTGACCTTGAACGATACTAGCATTACCTACTATTCCCAAACCTAAAGCGGTTAAGAAAGTAATGGTATAAGCGCTGAAATTTAGGTGAGGGCGCATCCCCAAACCCCCTTAAACTAATGAGCAATAATGCGACTAATTGTTATGCTAAGTCAGATACGAAAAAAACTGTAGTAGTTCCTAGGAAAATTAACCGAAAATTAACGATGCCCAAAAATAAATCAAGTCCACCGCAACTCCCATCTAGTGAAGCTATTGATGTGAGTAGATTGCGTTCTTTTGAACATTGGTTTGAGTATCCTATCAAAGTTTATCCCCACCATACCGACTATGCAGCAGTTGTCTGGCATGGAACCTATATTACTTGGATGGAAGAAGCACGAATTGAGTGTTTACACTCTATGGGTATTGAGTATAAGGATTTAGTTAACCTTGGTTGTGAGTTACCAGTGGTCGAATTATCGGTACGCTACCATCGCGCCTTAGAGTTTGGGTTAAAGGCTGTTGTTAAAAGCCGTATGGAGCAAGTTGCAGGTGTGCGCCTCAACTGGGACCAAGTAATAGTATCTGCTGATGGAGAAATTGTTTATACCACAGCAAAAATAACTCTTGTCGCCATTGATAGGGAAAAAGGTAAGATAATGCGTCAATTACCAGCAACTTTTAGAGACGCACTGATTAAATTTAGTGAGTAAATTTAGGGACGAGTCATGAAAAATAAGTGGTGAAGGATGGGTAATTGCAATTAGAGTAATTACCCATCCTTCACCACTCATCCTTCACTACTTATCATTGAAAATGGAAAGCGTCATTAGCCGTTGTATATAAGACGCAGCTAGACGCCTTTGTATCAACATCTAATTCGTACCAATTTGCCACAGAGCTTGGGGCAAATTATTTAAGGCTTGCAAAATCTTATCTGGAGTAATCTTAAACAAGATTTGCATAATCAAAACAGTAATCGCTACGTATGTTGCAGATTTTGTAGCCATCTTAAAGACTTTAACTGAAACTGCAAATATAAACCAAGCGACAATCATTGCAGGGAGAAGCATATCAACAAGAGTCCTTTTGCTTTACCGAATGTCTAATAGGGTCTGTATTGAAACCAGAGAATATTTACACAAAGTAACAAATATTGCTGCAATCACTTACATGCTCAAATTTTAAACAAGCAAGATTTGAGCTATTTTCACATACTGTACCTTGATTAATATACTGCTAAAACCTCGACCTTTTTAGTATTAGACCAGACTTTTTGCCATGTATTTATCAATATATTTTTCTTTTTCAGTAGGTATGCATAATTACAAATTATTAGTCGCCAGATACTTGTACATCAGAAAGATATGTGTATTGACGATTATTTGTAAACTAGTATAAATACTGAATTTTAAATTTCCATAATTCCATCAAAATAATGTTGGAGTACAAGACCTTGTACCCCAACTTCAGCTTGGCTTTGATTGGTGATTTATTCTTTTGACTTTAGTATCTGAATCTAGACAAAAATCATTTTGGAAGAATTTTCTAATTTTGAGGCAAAGTCAAGGACTTCCTCCCTAGCCCATCTATCTGCAGCCAAAATATCCTCTAATAAAGGATTTGCACGGTTATCTTTTTGATGCTTATCACAAACGCCTTCAATACAACGAGGAATATCTAAAAAGCGAATCTTTTCTTCTAAGAATAAAGCGACGGCTTGTTCATTGGCAGCATTTAGGACGGCTGGCATAGACCCTCCAAGTTTTCCAGCTGCATAAGCTAGCTGCATACAGGGATATTTCTCATGGTCTGGTTCTCGGAAGGTGAAATTACCAGCCTTAACCAAATCTAAACGCTCCCAATTTGTGTAAATACGGTCTGGGTAAGATAAAGAATATAATAACGGCAAGCGCATATCAGGCCAGCCCAATTGTGCTAAAACTGAGGTATCTTGTAGCTCAATTAAAGAATGGATAATACTTTGGGGATGGATAACAATTTCAATATCATGGTAATCCATACCAAAAAGGAAGTGAGCTTCAATTACTTCCAATCCCTTATTCATTAAAGTCGCGGAATCCACAGTAATCTTTTTCCCCATTGACCAATTGGGATGTTTAAGGGCATCGGCTACCGTTACTTCTGCTAATTTAGTTACATCCCAATCTCTAAAGGCACCACCAGAAGCAGTCAGTATAATTTTTTTTAACCCGCCTTTGGGAACTCCTTGTAAACATTGGAATATTGCTGAATGTTCGGAGTCGGCAGGTAGTACTTTTACCCCATGCTTTTCTAACAAAGGCAAAACCACTGGCCCACCAGCAATTAAAGTTTCTTTATTAGCTAAAGCTATATTTTTTCCTGCTTCAATTGCAGCAATAGTGGGTAGTAAGCCAGCACAACCAACAATACCAGTTACCACTGTTTCTGCATCACCATAGCGCGCTACCTCAATAATCCCAGCTTCCCCAGCAAGAAGAATTGGTTGAGGTTTTACATCAGCGATCGCTGTCTGCAATTCTGGTAATTTATCTTCATCCCAAATAGCAACAATACTTGGTTTAAATTGCCTAATTTGAGCCGCTAACATTTCTACATTTCGTCCAGCAGCCAATCCTACAATCCGAAATTTGTCTGGATACTGAGAAACAATATCTAATGTTTGTGTCCCAATAGAACCAGTAGAACCTAGAAGAGTAATCGCTTTCACAATGATTTAAGGATTTACAAACACCTCCACTATAAATTGCTTAGGTCTCACAAATACCAATCAATGGATTAGAATCTTTTACAACAAACAAATGTATTTGTATTATAAAATACCATCTTATCATCATTTAGTCGTAGTTCCTGCTATGCACCTTCACCAGAAACAAATGAAAATGCCCTTCATTTACCATAAAATAGCTCTAAAGAATTAGTATTAAATGTCACCTTTCCCTTTACCCTAAAACATTAAAATTGCCTAGTGTTACAAATTCAGATGCTAAAAATTCAATATCTTAAGGATGAAAGCTTTTTATTTGCCGGAAAAATGTGGCTATACAGTAGGATTCTTCTCTGTATAGCTATGTTGTTAATAGCCCCCTTACTACCAGCCCCAGCAAATGGGGTAACAGCAACTTTTTCTTGGGATAACTTTACTGCGTGGGATAGTTACTGGTACAAGAGAATTATTAATGATGGCTATCAATTCGTTAATAATGGACAAGAATATTCAGTCGCATTTTTTCCACTTTACCCATTATTGATTCGCGGACTAATGTTTTTGGGGTTGCCTTTTGAACCATCAGGGATATTAATCAATACAGTGGGCTTTATTGGGGCATTGATTATTCTTTATAAATGGGTGGAAGAGCGCCATGACAAAAATACAGCTAGACTGGCTACGGCAGCTTTAGCTTGGTGTCCCATGTCTGTTTATGGAACTGTAGTATATACAGAAGGATTATTTTTGTTGACTACAACGGCGGCCCTGTGGGCGTTTGATAATAAAAAATACACTTGGGCAGCCTTTTGGGGTGCCTTGTCAACTGCAGCGCGATCGCCCGGATTAGCCCTAATACCAGCATTTATATTTGTAGCCTGGAAGGAAAAACGAGAAATCAAAGCTTACCTTAGCGCTTGTTTTTCTGCTGTTGGTATTCTTCTTTTTAGCTTATATTGCCATTTAAAATTTAACGATGCATTGGCATTTATTCACGTACAAAAAGCATGGCGAAGCTCTGCGGGTTTTGCCTGGGAAGCCTGGTGGAAGGTACTCCAAAAAATTTTTATTGGTCCGGTTAATGTTAATGCGGGATATTTAAAAGACCCCTGGTATCCTTTAATATTTTTGATAATTTTAATTTCTATCTATTTACTGTGGCGCTTCCGCAATTCATGGAATTCATCTCAAGTTAGTTATGGATTTATGACTTTATTTTTCCTTTTGTGGGTGCATGGAGGAGACCCATTTATTAAAACTCTATATATTTTTGGTTCGGCTTATTTACTTTGGTCTGAAAGGAAGAATATTCCTACAGTCGCTTTGATATATGGTCTTTTCTCCTTTGGTTTAATTTTAAATACTGGGTTAAATTTATCTGTCGAACGCTACGTCTATGGAATTATATCTGTTTCCTATGGTTATGGAATATTATTAGCAAAGCATCCGCGTTATACAGGATTTTCGATGTTTTTTTGCGCCCTTATACTTGGAATTTTTGCTGTGAGATTTTCTCAAAAGATTTGGTTATCTTAATATTAGGAATAGCCGCAAAACAACAAATTTCTGTCATTCTGAGCGCAACAAAGTGGAGAGAAGAATCTTCCGATATGCTTGATTTACCTAGTTTTTACTGAAAATGACTATTTATCCTTTGCGTAAGTCCTAAATATAAATCTCAATTTTTAACTCTATCTAAATTATCAGTTTGGCAAATTAGAAACATTTTTCGTATTTTGATTCTATAGTGATAGGATTTTTAGGTATATAGCTGATGCTGAATTTATTGTACTTATCGAAGAATAAATAATCATAGTTTATGGAAAAAGACTTTTATTTACAGTATGCTGTTGTGGAAAATAAACACTGGTGGTTTCTTGGACGTCGTAAAATTGTAGAAAAAGTAATTCAACAATTAAAGCTACCAGTAAATGCACAAATTCTAGAAGCCGGCTGTGGCACTGGTGGAAATTTAGCAATGCTATCTCGATATGGAAATCTTTCGGCTATGGAGATAGAAGAAATCGCTTGTCAAATAGCTAACGACAGAAAAATAACAACAGTAAAAAAAGGAAGTTTACCAGATAATATTCCCTTCAAAGGAGAGTATGGTCTAATAGTTATGCTAGACGTTTTAGAACATATAGATGATGATATTGCTGCGTTAGAAGCATTATACTCACTTTTAAAACCTGGTGGATATTTATTAATTACTGTTCCTGCATTTCAATTTTTGTGGAGTCGCCATGACGAAATAAATCATCATTACCGTCGTTATGTAAAAAAGACTCTTCAAAGGGTTGTCATTAAAGCAGGTTATAAATTAAATTACACTAGATACTTTAACTTTTTTCTTTTTCCTATCGTCGCGATTATACGCGGTTTTAAAAAACTATTAAAAATTGATGATAGTAACGTGAATATTAGTGGCGACTTAAAAATTCCCGCCAAACCAATAAATAAATTTTTAAGTTATCTATTTGCCAGCGAACGCCATCTAATAACATGGTTCAATATGCCTGTTGGAGTTTCATTATTGCTCCTTGCACACAAGCCAAATCAAAACAGTATTAACGAATTAATTTAATTTAGCAAAATTCTGTTAGAAGGAAATTATAACAATGAGTAGACCAACATATTCAATTGTAATACCTATATATAACGAAGAGGAAAACATTCATGAGATGTACCGCCGTCTTAGTAATGTAATGAGTATGTTAGATGCGGAAGCAGAATTAATTTTAATTGATGATGGGAGTAAAGATAATTCCTTAAGATTAATTAGAGAATTACATGACTGTGATAGTCGAGTTCGCTACCTTAGTTTTGCCAGAAATTTTGGTCATCAGATAGCAGTCACAGCAGGTTTAAATCACATTCAAGGTAAAATAATCATTGTCATGGATGCTGATTTACAAGACCCGCCAGAATTAATATTTGAGATGATTGAAAAATGGCGACAAGGTTATCATGTTGTATTTGCCCAGCGTTCGCGCCGTAAGAAAGAAAGCTGGTTTAAAAAATTTATGGCTTACTCTTTTTACCGAATTCTTAGAGGCTTAGCTGATGTAGATATACCTCCTGATACAGGAGATTTTTGTCTTATGGATAGAGAAGTTGTAGATATTCTTAATTCAATGCCAGAAAGAAATCGTTATATTCGTGGTTTACGCGCTTGGGTAGGATTTAGACAAACATCTGTATTTTTTGAACGAGAACCTCGTTTTGCTGGAGAAGTTAAATATACTTTTAGAAAATCCTGGGCTTTAGCTGTAAATGGTATTATTTCTTTATCCAAAGTACCTTTAAGATTAGCTACATATTTGGGATTAATATCAGCTGTAGTTGCAATATTAATGATTATTTTAGTCTTGTATTGGCGTTTATTTTATCCGGCTTCTCCACTCATTGGTTTTACATTAATTACAATTGCTCTATTTTTTCTAGGTTCAGTTCAATTATTTTGTATAGGCATTTTAGGAGAATATATTGGTCGTATTTATGAAGAAGTGAAGGGACGACCTATTTATACTTTAAAAGAGACGGGAGGAGTGAAGAATAAATCTCAAGTAAATCTCAAGTAAACCTCAAATAAATTGTTATTTTTTAGTTATTTATTTATGATTTTTTTGATTATTATCTTATGATTATCATAGTATATAGGTGAGTATTGAAATTTAGATTTTGATTCCGTGGAACAGGCTTCCAGCCTGTTAGTCAAAATTTGTTTAGATAACATAAACATTTAAATTTAGATTTTGATTCCGTGGAACAGGCTTCCAGCCTGTTAGTCAAAATTTGTTTAGATAACACAAACAGGCTGGAAGCCTGTTCCACAAATACCCATCAGAATTGCTACAAGAGTATATTCGGTTGCGTTTTTGAAATTTTCTCAAAAAAATCAACAAAAATATTGTTAATAATAAAAAATAATAATAAAAAAAATATATAAAATAAAAAATGAATAGCACAGGCACGATATAAAATAACCGCACCTGCACGGTAGATGAACCCTGGATTAATCCTGACAAGGTAGTAGAGACCCTGATGTCTGGGAGATTACGGAAAGCAAGAATTGGCAGAAGCTGCAAACCGTCAAAAATCGCCCTGGTTTATTCCAGTCGTGAACTTTGTGGGCACCTATGAATTTATTACTTTATGCCTACTAAAAGCATCAGTATTTTTTGGTAATGTTTCCAAATGTCAAAATGATTATTAGTTATTTTTACGGATAAGAATCATGATTAATTGTGAATTTTGTATTTTTATAGTAAAGTTTTCAGCCTAAAATCTAAACTCTTTCATTTCCAAGGTTTGGACAATTTTTTCTATATTATCTAAATCACCAACAATTCTTCTGGTTGGATGGGGCCAAACTTTAACTAGAGTTGGAGTCGCAGAAACTTGGTCAGCTTCAGCTTCTTCTGGGTGAGTTAAAACATCTATGATTTTTAAACTATAGGGGAGACCAAGATGTTTTTCCAGCAAGGAGTGGAGATTTTCTAAAACATTCTCTGTGGATAGGCTATGACCCGCAATATATAAGCGAAGTACATAAGTTTGATTTTTTTTGTTTTGATTTTTTGGCTTTACCAGCCGCCTTGTTTTCTCACGTGGCTGTGAAGAGGTCGAATTTGGTTTGTCTAGGCGAATGACTAAATCATGGTCTTCCCAAAGTTGGGGAAAGGATTTGCGGTAATTACTTAACATCAGATGGTCACAGAAACCATCTTGCCAAGGTGCGAGGGGCCATTTTAATTCATTAGTTCCAAAAATTGTGTTTAATATTGCTTGATGTCGTAAGACGGGAGGATAAGCTTCAGCAAAAGTTTTGACTTTTTGAGTGCGAGGGTCTAACCAAAGGTCAATAGTAGCCGTGTAACAAGGTATTAAAAAGTGAGGAGGTTCGGGCAAACCTAATATTTCTTGTAAAGCAGCGCATAAATGTAAATGCCATCGACCTTTTTTAGTGGGGTCAATGGAGTAAACTAAATCTCCCCCAGGTGTAAACAGGGCAATGCCTTTAAATAATTCAGGTTCTGATGTTTTAGTCAAAGTCATTAATAGTCAGGGGAAAATTTAGAAGAAAAATTTAGAATCAAGTAGAAATGATTCAAAACAATCTCCTCATCTTGATTCTATCTTAGGGGCGCTCCCACATGACTTATGCAGCTGGCAAGAAAGCCTGTTTTATTTGAACAGGACTTACGCAAAAATTCTCAGAAAGCTTGATTTCTGTAACCGCCAAGGAGCCAAGAACGCCAAGATTTCGTAAAGCTTGCGTAAGTCCTATTGAAGCAGAAACAGCCAGGATGGCTGTTCCACGGTTGTTACAAACCAATCATTAGTTTGAAGCAGAAACAGCCAGGATGGCTGTTCCACGGTTGTCACAAACCTAAACGCGACCTCTCAAAAACTGTGCCATCTCATTAGGAGTAGGAGACATTTCTAAGGCTGTTTCTTCTGTAATACGACCTTCTTGGTAAAGATTTAGTAGAGATTGGTTCATGGTAATCATGCCATCAAAACCAGATTGCTTCATCAATTCGCCTATCTCATCGTATTTTCCATCTTTTATCCAATCCCTGACAGCATCAGTGTTTATGAGAATATCGTGGAAAGCTGCTCGCTTGCCATCGGTTGTGCGGCATAATCCTTGGGCAATGACGGCAACTGTCGCTTCTGAAACGGCAACCCTCATGGATTCTTGTTCTTCTCCTGAATAAAGATTGAGAATACGCTCAATTGTCTTAACTGCGCTGTTAGTGTGTAGAGTTCCCATTACTAAGTGACCAGTCTGTGCGGCTTTTAATGCTGTATTTACAGTTTCCTTGTCCCGCATTTCACCCACAAGTATTACATCTGGGTCTTCACGTAAAGCTGCCTTGAGGGCGTTATCAAACTTCCGGGTGTGCATTCCAACTTCCCGTTGTTTAATTAAAGCTTTTCTGCTTTGGTGAACAAATTCAACAGGGTCTTCAATGGTGATGATATGCTTGGGCATTTCCGAATTCATGTAGTCAATCATGGCAGCCATAGTTGTTGATTTACCGGAACCTGTGGGGCCAGTAACTAAAATTAAGCCTTTATGGTGATGACATACATCTCTGAATATTGGAGGTAATTTTAACTGGTCAATGGTTAATATCTTTAAGGGAATTAAACGCAGTACCATTGCTGGCCCGGTGAGGGAGTCAAAGACGTTTATTCTGACTCTGGCAAATTCATACTGTGTGGCGCCATCAAATTCCAGATTCTCAAAAAATTGATTTATTTCCCTATCGGAAAGAACTTCACGCAACCAACCCATAAACATTTCTTTATCAGCTACTGGGTATTCTGTGCTATCTATCTGACCACGATTGCGGAAACGTGGGATTTCACCGACTCCCATGTGAATATCTGAATACCCTTTATCAAAGGCTTCTTTTATTAATTGCTCTAAAGTTGGGCCGTTACTAACTGATGGCTTAGTGTTGGTGGATATAGGTGGTGGGCTACCTGGACGGTGAGAGGCTGGTGGTTTTGAAGTAGATGCTGGTGGTGGACTTGATGGTAAGGGCACGCCACTTCTATTAGACATATCTAATGTTTGTGTAGCTTGCCTTTGGGTGCTAGCCATAGAAGGTGGTGGGGGAGGCATTGGTGGTAAGTTACGATTCCCCAAAGGACTTTGTTGGCTGGATGGGCGATTTGATTCGGTCATATATCTATATATTATTAATTCAGATTACTTGCCAAAACGCTGAGTTAACAGCCTTGGTGGAAAGCCTGCTTCAAAAGTGGCTATACAAAAAGAAAAGATTAGTAACTATAAATGCTAACTACTGTATAGTTCATTCGGTTACATATTTTCTTTTCTACTTGTATCCATTTTTCCCTAAAATCTTAACTACCTATCAATGCTTATTTTTTTCTTGATGATTTTTATATAAAGCTTTATAGCTAATATTAGAAGCCTAAGACTGTTTGTTTTTAAGTAGATTAACTTACGTATTTAGTTATAGGTAATACATATATTTTTGTTTCCTGTGATTTCATATATATGAGAGAAATACTGAATAATGAATTTAATATTTTCACTACTGATGGGACGGTAAATATTGGTCTCATAGACTCTATAGCTTCCAAGGGGATTATGAGAATAGAGATTTAAAATCATAAGAAATGTAAACATAACAAGTAGGAAATTGGTTGTTTTTCAGAAAAGGCGATCGCTCCTTTTAGGCTTATACGTCTTAAGGTAGATAGAAGAGACCAATGTGATAAGGGAATGCCCGAAATCCCTCCACACATAAAGGTAAAAAATAAATTGTAAAGTTTATTAAATAAATGCTCATTTTCCCAATTCGTTTTTATATACTTGTCTTCACTGGAACGTTAATTTTTTTCCAGCAAAGCGCGAATTGCTGGAAGTCAATTTATATAATCATGTAGTCGTATTTAGGAGAAACAATCATGGCATTGTCTCAAACTTCTGATTTAGGCAAGTCCTACTCTTTGGTTATGCTAAAAAGCTTCCTAATCTGGACATTTACATTGGCAGTATGTTTGTTGGTTGTAGGGTTTCCTTTAGTTGTACTAATGGCTAGTGTTGCATGTTTGTTGTCTATAGCTTTACAAGCAGTGATGCCTGTGAGTGCTGTCCTATTAGTGGCAGGTGGCGTTATTTTGTTGAATGTGATGGCGGTTTTAGTTGGTGCTGCAGTTTTAACAATAAAAGGCGTTCATCCTAGAGATGTTCAGTGGTTAAGCTGGTTACATGGAGAGGCTGAAAAGGCTCAAACAAGTGTATACGCAGCTTGTCCGTTAACTTGTGATGTTAAATTATAGAAACTTGTTTCATACTTCAACAAACAATTCAACAAACAATTCAACAAACACTTCAACAAAGAATGCATCTGCCCGGTTTTGCCGGGTTTTTTCATGTTTGAGCCATATAGAGCTTCCCACAACTAACCAAGAAGTATTGTCACTTATTATTTATGAATCACTATACTAGATTGTGATTTAAAACTATTGACTAATAAGCATTCACCCTTGACCATTGAGCATTAATGCTCCTACTCATAATGATTAAGAAATGATAAGTAGAAAAAGGGTTTGCATAATTCTTGGCACTCGTCCAGAAGCAATAAAATTAGCCCCAGTAATTAAAATTTTCCAAAAAGCGCCTGAGTTTGATACTCAAGTAATTTTGACAGGGCAGCATAGAGAAATGGTTGAACAAGTGATGGAGTTATTCAACCTAAAAGCTGATTATGATTTAGAAATTATGCAGCCTCAACAAACCCTTAGCGATATTACCTGTCGCAGTTTAAAGGGATTAGAAAAATTATTTTCCCAAAACAAGCCCGACTTAGTTATTGTGCAAGGAGATACGACCACAGCATTTGCTGCGACCTTGGCAGCTTTTTACCAAAAAATTCCTGTTGGGCATGTGGAAGCTGGTTTGAGGACTGATAATATTTATAATCCTTTTCCTGAGGAGGCAAATCGTCGTTTAATATCGCAACTGACTCAATTACATTTTGCCCCAACTCCTTTAGCGGCAGATAATTTAAAACGGTCAGGAGTTTTGGGAGAAATCAGCCTGACTGGAAATACAGTAATTGATGCTTTATTAAATGTGGCGGAAAGTCACCCACCCTGTGATATTCCCGGCTTAAATTGGAATGATTATAGGGTTTTACTGGCAACAGTACATCGTCGGGAAAATTGGGGAGAGCCACTTCAAGGTATAGCCCAAGGGTTTTTACAGATATTGGATAAGTTTCCTGATACAGCTTTATTATTACCTTTACATCGCAATCCTACAGTCAGAGAGCCTTTGCAGGCGTTACTAGGTAATAACCCTCGAATTTTCTTAACAGAACCTTTAGATTACGGGCAGTTAGTGGGGGCAATACAGCGATCGCACTTGTTGCTCACAGATTCTGGTGGCTTACAAGAAGAAGCACCTAGTTTAGGTAAACCAGTTTTAGTTTTGCGAGAAACAACAGAAAGACCAGAAGCTGTGAGTGCTGGCACCGCAAAGCTTGTTGGTACAGATAGTAATACGATTACCCAAGCTGCTACAGAATTATTAAGTAATCCTATCGCTTACGACACTATGGCAAATGCGATTAATCCTTTTGGCGATGGAAAAGCATCCCAAAGAATTTTAGAAATTACAAAAAATTATTTGGGTCTTTAAATATTACATTACCTTCGCCAAATTGATGATACCCATAGGCTAGCAGATTGTCTGCTAGCCTCTTCTCAAAAAATATCCGATACTAAGAAGATGGGGTAGCAATATTTTGGGCAATACTTTGGACAATATTTTGGTGAAGGTATTTTTTAAGAAACCAGATTTATTATTTAATCGAGGTTAAGAATTAGCCACTAATTCTTGTTCTGATACTTCTTCTTCCTCAATACCATAGATGGAATTATACATCCTTACATATTGCTTAGCAGACCTGTCCCAACTAAAGTCCTGATTCATGCCGCGTTGCTGTAAAGTTTGCCATTGAGGCTTATAACGGAAACCTTCCCATGTCCTTACTAAACAAGTAAATAAATCTAAAGGTTCATAACGGTCAAAAGCATAACCAGTACCATCTTGATTGGTTGGGTCATGGTGGGAAACAGTATCAACTAATCCCCCAGTGCGTCTAACAACAGGTACACAACCATAACGTAAAGCCATCATTTGGCTAATGCCACAGGGTTCAAAACGGCTAGGCATTAAAAAACCATCTGAACCAGCATAAATACGTCTTGCTAAGGGGTCGTTGTAGAGCAAATAAGTTGCCATTCTACCTGGATAGCGAGAAGCCATCTGCCACATTTGGCTTTCGTAATAGCGATCGCCTGTCCCCAGTAGTACAAATTGTGCATCTGTATAAGCCATAAAGCGGTCGAGAATTTGTAACACCAGGTCAATACCTTTTTGTTCCACAAGGCGGGTTACCATTCCCAACAAAAAGGCATTACCATTCACCTCTAAACCAACCTCTTCTTGTAAAGCAATTTTATTAGCTTTACGTTTATCTAAAGTATCGGGAGTAAAAGTTTGAGCAATATATTTATCATTGGCGGGATTATAAACTTCAGTATCAATCCCATTTAAAATTCCAGATAATTTACCATCAACAAAAGATAATAATCCTTCTAAATTTTCTCCATATGCAGGAGTTTTGATTTGCTGGGCATAGGTTGGAGAAACAGTATTCACTCTATCAGCTGACTGCACTGCAGCAGCAATGGTATTATGTCCTTGCATATACCAAGGACACCAAGTAGTTTTTTCTAAATACCAACGCCAAGGTCCTTGATAGGCCAAATTATGAATAGTAAATACACTAGTAATATCAGGGGACTGTTGCATCCACACGGGAAGCATTCCGGTATGCCAATCATGACAATGGATAATATCAGGCTTCCAATAATTCCAGCAAAACTCTGCTGCCCCATTAGAAAATAAAGTAAAGCGCCAATATTCATCTTCACCAGAATAAATTCGTCTAGGAGTAAAGGATATATGTCCAAATAAATATAAAGGTACATCGGTACCGGGCAAAACTGTTTCATAGACATGGAAATCTTGAAACATTGCATACCCTTTCCAAATTGGGTCTTTAGGAATTTCCATTTTGTCGGGTAAAAAGCCATAATAGGGCATAAAAATTCTGACATCATGCCCCATTTTTCTTAATACTTTAGGTAATGCTCCAACAACATCACCCATCCCCCCTACTTTTGCTACGGGTGCTGCCTCGGCTGCCACAAATAGTATTCGCATGATACCTTCTTATCCCCTAATTATTCTTTGTTTTGCACAATATCAAATAACTGTAGAGACGTTTTATAAACGTCTCTACAGCAATCGATGGAAATATTCCTCAATATAATCTCATCCATCGGTGACAATAAACTTAGTTTATTTATTTTCTCTCAAGAAACCAGGTCTATTATTGTGCCCTGGTTTCTGTGAAGTTGACGGTCAATCAATTAATAAATTTAATTTTCTTTCACTAAGAACGCTGAATTTGCAGGAATATTTCATCAAGAATTTCCTGCGCCCCTTGCTTCCTTAAATTTAAAGCAAGTTCTCGACCGATTTTTTCAGCCTCTAAAGCTGTACCTGTAATGGTATCTTTTACTACCCTCTTCCCATCTAAACTAGCAACAATACCAGTTAAGGTTAAATTTAACCCATCTAATTCTGTATTTACACCAATAGGTACTTGACAACCACCTTCTAATTCTCTTAAGAAAGCACGCTCGGCTAGACAGCGATCGCGGCTGGGAGCATGTTCTATTGATTTTAATATACTTATTAATTCTTTGTCATTTTCACGACATTCAATACCTAAAGCACCTTGTCCTACGGCATGTAGGGAAACTTCCTTAGGTATAACTTGGTGAATGCGGTCTGACATTTGTAAACGCTCTAATCCAGCGAAAGCTAAAATCAAAGCATCATACTCACCAGCATCTAACGTTGCCGAACGAGTAATTAAATTACCCCTCACATCCTTAAACTCAAAATGAGGAAAATGATGGCGTAACTGAGCTAACCGTCTCAAAGAAGATGTGCCGATTACCGTACCAGGAGGTAAAGTCTCAAGGGTCTTATCCTTGTGCTTCTCATGCACTACTAAAGCATCAGCCGGATTTTCTCTTTCTGTTACCGCCCCTAATATTAATCCCTCTGGTAATTTCGTTGGCAAATCCTTAAGAGAATGAACAGCAAAGTCTATCTCCT
>Ga0114939_10001963_pt1 | contig 15806 bp, 15 predicted proteins | sample AshMeaCrysSpring_FD_87196 | JGI IMG/M metagenome (GOLD analysis project Ga0114939, IMG submission 87196) | Groundwater microbial communities from Big Spring, Nevada to study Microbial Dark Matter (Phase II) - Ash Meadows Crystal Spring | ecosystem: Environmental > Aquatic > Deep subsurface >... | reverse complement strand
CACGTGCGCGTCGCCGACGAGGCGCCCGACGGCGGTACGGCACTCGCGAAGCTCCGGCAGCGGCGCTTCGACGTCGTCCTCCTCGACGTCAACCTGCCGGGCCGCAACGGCTTCGAGGTGCTCGAATCGATCCGTGCGGAGCGGCCCGACCTGCCGGTGATCATGCTTTCGATGTACCCCGAGGAGCAGTACGCCGTGCTGGCGCTGCGCTCGCGGGCGAACGCGTACCTTTCCAAGGACGCCGACCCGCAGGAGCTTCTCGCCGCGATCCGCGAGGTGGCGCGCGGCGGCCGCTACGTGAGCCCGCGGACGGCGGCGCACGTCCTCATGCAGCTCGACCGGCCGAGCAGCGCCCAGCCGCACGAAAAGCTGTCGCCGCGCGAGCTGCAGATCATGCTCAAGATCGTCGGCGGCGTCTCGCTGACCGAGATCGGCGCGCAGATGGCGCTTAGCGTAAAGACCGTGGCGACCTACCGCGGACGCATCCTCGAGAAGCTCGCGCTCTCATCCAACGCCGAGCTGGTGCAGTATGCGATGCGCCAGGGGCTGGTGAGCTGATCGGCTCCACCGGCGTGGCCGTACCGTAGGGTTGGCCGTTCAGCCGTTCGAAAGGGTCAGCGCGATCCGCGCGCGGATGCGCGCAGGCGGTTGAGGATCTTGCCCAGCGCGAGCGCCATCAACAGGACGCCGAGCGCGACGAGCGCGAGAGCTGCACCGCGGTTCGCGAGGAAGGGCAGCACCGTCTCGCCGCTGCCGACGAGTCCTAGGACGCCGACGCCCGCGAGGAGCGCGCCGATCGCATCCACGACCACCCATTTCAGCGGGATACGGAGCTTCGCTTCTTCGCCCACTGCTCGACCTCTGTCGTGCACAGCGTTGCGCTCGCCGTTGCCGACGCGTTCGCCGGCACCGCGTATCGTGTGGGAATCTTCCTACAGCGCATCGGGAAGCTTCGGACTGCCCAGTGGCGATACCGCACCGTACCATTCGCGGCGTCACGTGTCTTTTTCGAGGAGCCACGCATGTACGCCCAGCTGGTCGAGACCGGGGTCAAGAAGCTGCAGGACCGCGAGGAGATGTCGCCCGAGGAGCGGGCGTTCCAGGACCGGATCGACGCCGGCGTGAAGATCGAGCCGAAAGACTGGATGCCGGACGGCTACCGCAAGACGCTCGTCCGCCAGATCTCGCAGCACGCGCACTCCGAGATCGTCGGCCAGCTGCCCGAGGGTAACTGGGTGACGCGCGCGCCCACGCTCAAGCGCAAGGCGATCCTGCTCGCCAAGATCCAGGACGAGGCGGGGCACGGCCTCTATCTCTACAGCGCCGCCGAGACACTCGGCGTCACACGCGACCAGCTCTACGCGGACCTGCTCTCCGGCAAGGTCAAGTACTCGAGCATCTTCAACTACCCGACCCTCTCCTGGGCGGACATCGGCGCGATCGGCTGGCTCGTCGACGGCGCGGCGATCATGAACCAGATCCCTCTGTGCCGCTGCTCGTTCGGCCCCTACTCGCGGGCCATGATCCGCGTCTGCAAGGAGGAGTCGTTTCACCAGCGCCAGGGCTACGACATCATGATGGCGCTCTGCAAGGGCACACCCGAGCAGAAGGCGATGGCGCAGGACGCCCTCGACCGCTGGTGGTGGCCGGCGCTGATGATGTTCGGCCCCTCGGATGCGGACTCCGTGCACAGCGCGCAGTCCATGGCATGGCGGATCAAGCTGCTCTCCAACGACGAGCTGCGGCAGAAGTTCGTCGACCAGACCGTGCCGCAGGCCGACTACCTTGGCATCACCGTGCCCGACCCGGACCTGAAGTGGAACGAGGAGCGCGGGCACTACGACTTCGGAGCGATCGACTGGAGCGAGTTCTGGGACGTTGTGAAGGGCAATGGGCCCTGCAACCGCGAGCGCCTGCGCACCCGAGTTAAGGCCTGGGAAGACGGCGAGTGGTTCCGCGACGCGCTCGTTGCGCACGCCGAGAAGCAGGCGAAGCGCGAGGCTGTCCCGCAGGCGAAGGCCGCATAGGCAGACAACCGGACATCAGGAGAAACCGATCATGAAAGAGTGGCCGCTCTGGGAAGTCTTCATCCGCAGCCAGCACGGGCTCGCCCACAAGCACGTCGGCAGCTTGCACGCGCCCGATGCGGCGATGGCGATCAACAACGCGCGCGACGTCTACACCCGGCGCAACGAAGGCGTGAGCATCTGGGTGGTGAAGGCGGCCGACATCACGGCGAGCAGCCCGGGTGACAAGGAACCGTTGTTCGAGCCGGCGAACTCGAAGGTCTACCGGCACCCGACGTTCTTTCCGACCCCCGACGAAGTGAAGCACATGTGAGCGTCGCCATGGCGAAGAACGAAGACAAGCTCGAATACGTCCTGCGGCTCGGCGACAACGCCCTCATCCTCTCGCAACGCCTGTCCGAGTGGTGCGGCAAGGGGCCGGCGTTCGAGGAGGACATGGCGCTCACGAACACCGCGCTCGACCTGATCGGGCAAGCGCGCATGTGGCTCTCCTACGCCGGCGAGCTCGAGGGCCGCGGCCGCGACGAAGACCGCCTCGCTTTCACCCGCGACGCCCACGAGTTCCGCAACCTGCTGCTCGTCGAGCAGCCGAACGGCGACTATGCGGCCACGATCGCCCGTCAGTTCTACTTCGACACCTGGCACGCGCTGGCGCTGCAGGGGCTCATGAAGTCGGGCGACAGCCGCATCGCCGAGATCGCCGAGAAGTCGCTGAAGGAGGTGCGCTACCACGTGCGCCGCAGCGCCGACCTCGTGATCCGGCTCGGCGACGGCACGGAAGAGAGTCACGGACGCATGCAGAACGCGCTCGACGACCTCTGGGTCTACACCGGCGAGATGTTCCTCCCCGACGGCCGCGACGCGCTGCTCGCCTCGGAGGGCGTGGTGCCGGATGCGGAGACGCTCCGCGAGCCGTGGCTGAAGCACCTCACCGAAGCGCTCGCCGAAGCCACGCTGAAGGTCCCGACCGGCACCTGGATGCACAAGGGCGGCAAGCAGGGGCGGCACACCGAGCACCTCGGCTACATCCTCGCCGAGATGCAGTTCCTGCAGCGCGCCTACCCGAACGCGCACTGGTGAGAGACGCTGGAGTGATGATGGCGACTACCACCGAGCGGCCGACCGTCGAGCAGATCTGGGCGTGGCTCGACGACGTTCCGGACCCGGAAATCCCGATGGTGTCCGTCGTCGATCTCGGGATCGTGCGCGAGGTCGAGTGGCGGGAAGGCGAGGGCGGAGCGCATTGCCTCGTCACGATCACGCCGACGTACTCCGGCTGCCCGGCGACGGAGGTGATCGCGCAGTCGATCGAGGAGGCGCTGCGCGTGCACGGGGTCGCGGTACGGCTCCAGAACCGGATCTCGCCGGCGTGGACCACGGACTGGATCTCCGACGCCGGGCGCACGAAGCTCCGGGCTTCCGGGATCGCCCCGCCCCCCGCGCGGGCGGCGGGTGATGTCGCAGTCATCGACATCAGCGGCCTCAAGCGAAAAGGTGCGCGCGGTCCGGCGGTGGTCTGTCCGCACTGCGGCTCGGAGAACACCAGCGTGACGAGCCAGTTCGGTTCGACCGCCTGCAAGGCGCTCTATCGCTGCAACGACTGCCTCGATCCGTTCGACTACTTCAAGCCCCACTGACGGCGGCGGAGGCAAGGCGCATCGCCTTGCCGGGACGGTGAAGGGAGGCGGGGATCAAGCCCGGCCAGGACGAAGAGAAGAGAAGGAGAGGGCATGAGCAAGTTTCGCGAACTGAAGGTGGCCTCGGTCCGGCACGAGACGCGCGACGCGATCGTCGTTACGTTCGACGTGCCCGACGCGCTGGTCGAGCAGTTCCACTACCAGCCGGGCCAGCACCTGACGCTGCGCACGACCATCGACGGCGAGGACGTGCGCCGCTCGTACTCGATCTGCTCGGCGGCACAGGACCGGAAGCTCCGGATCGCGATCAAGCGCGTCCCCGGCGGCCTGTTCTCGAACTGGGCGAACGGGCAGCTCCAGGCCGGACGCGTCGTCGAGGTCATGCCGCCGACCGGTCACTTCAACGTGCCGCTCGCGCCGGAGAACCGTCGCCACTACCTCGCGGTGGCCGCCGGAAGCGGCATCACGCCGATCCTCTCGATCGTGAAGTCGGTGCTGCTCACCGAACCGCAGAGCCGCGTGACCCTCGTCTACGGCAACCGCTCCTCGTCCAGCGTGATCTTCAAAGAGGAGCTCGAGGATCTGAAGGACCTCTTTCGCGAGCGCCTCAACCTCGTCTTCGTGCTGTCGCGCGAGCAGCAGGACATCGAGCTCTTCAACGGGCGCATCGACCGCACGAAGTGCGACCTGCTGCTCGCCAAGTGGATCGACCCATCGGACATCGACTACGCGTTCATCTGCGGTCCGCACGGGATGATGCAGGACGTGTCTGCGTCGCTGCAGGCGCACGGCGTGCCCGCCTCGCACATCAAGACCGAGCTGTTCGCGACGAGCCTGCCGAAGGTGCAGCGTCCGGCGACCACGCATCACGTCCTCGGGCGCGACGAGTGCGAGGTTACGGTCATCCAGGACGGGCGCACGCGCCAGTTCACCATGAAGAAGGCGGAGAACGTCCTCGACGCCGGGCTCATGCAGGGGCTCGAGCTGCCTTATTCGTGCAAGGGCGGCGTGTGCTCGACCTGCCGCTGCAAGGTGGTCAACGGGGAAGTCGACATGGATGCGAACTTCGCGCTCGAGGACTACGAGATCGCGCGCGGCTTCCGGCTGATGTGTCAGAGCTACCCGGTGACCGACAAGCTGGTGATCGACTTCGACCAGGAGACGTGAGGCCGCTGCTGGCGCAGCAGTCCTTCACCGCAGAGACGCAGAGGACGCGGAGAGTCGCAGAGGAAGCGGGCGTCCCTCCCGGAGCCCTGGCGCCGGAGCGCTTGCTGGGGCCCGTCCCTCGGCCGCTTCACGCAAAGGTTCCGGCGGCGCGCGCTATGCGCTATGCCGTCGGCGTAGTCGTGCCGATCGCGAATCGAGTCCGCCAGCGCGGTCACCCCGAGCCGTAAGGCGACCTAATCAACGCCCGCACCCATCGTTCCACCGGAGATCGACATGTCCCATCCCCTCTTCGAGCGCCACAAGTCCCTTCTCGACCAGGCCGTCCAGGCGACGCTCGCGCGCGGCTATTGGAGTCCGTATCCCGAAATGCCGAGCCCGAAGGTCTACGGTGAAACGGCCGAGGCGGACGGCAAGGCGGCCGTCGAGGCGTGCTTCGGCAAGACCTTCCCGCTCGACCTTCCGGGTCAGAAGGGCACCGTCGGCGCCGAGGTCTCGCCCTACGGCGTCGAGATGAACGTGAAGTACCCGAAGTGCGAGCCGCAGGCGCTCGTCGACGCCGCGCTTGCCGCGATGCCGCGCTGGCAGCGCATCGGCGCCGAGGGCCGCGTGGGCATCTGCCTGGAGATGCTGCAGCGGCTCAACAAGCGGAGCTTCGAGATCGCGCACGCGGTCATGCTGACGACGGGGCAGGGCTGGATGATGGCCTTCCAGGCCGGGGGCCCGCATGCGCAGGACCGCGGGCTGGAGGCGGTCGCGTATGCGTGGCAGGCGATGTCGGCAGTGCCGGCCGAGGCCGTGTGGGAGAAGCCGCAGGGCAAGAATCCGCCGCTGAAGATGGCGAAGCAGTTCGAGATCGTCGGGCGCGGCGTGGCGCTCGTGATCGGCTGCGGCACGTTCCCGACCTGGAACACCTATCCGGGCCTGTTCGCCGCGCTCGCGACCGGCAACCCGGTGATCGTCAAGCCGCACCGGCACGGCGTGCTGCCCGCGGCGATCACCGTGAAGATCATGCGCGAGGTCCTCGCGGAGAACGACCTCGACCCGAACACGGTGCTTCTCGCCGTCGATGATTCGCGTGCCACCACGACGTTCCTCGCCACCCACCCGCAGGTCAAGTCGATCGACTTCACCGGCGGCAACGCGTTCGGCGACTGGCTCAAAGACCACTGCCGGCAGGCGCGCGTCTACGCCGAGCTCGCCGGCGTGAACAACGTCGTCATCGAGTCGACCGACAACTACAAGGGGATGCTGCGCAATCTCGCGTTCACGCTGTCGCTCTACTCCGGGCAGATGTGCACGACGACGCAGGCGATCATCGTGCCGGCCGACGGCGTCGACACCCCCGAGGGCCGTATCCCCTTCGACCAGGTCGCGAGCGACCTTGGCGCCGCGATCGCCAAGTTCCTTTCCGATCCGGCGACCGCGAATGCGGTGCTCGGCGCCATCCAGTCCGACGACACCCTGGCGCGCATCGAAGAGGCACCGCGCTGGGGCGAGGTCGTGCTCGCGTCGAAGGCGATCGAGAACCCACAGTTCCCGAAAGCGCGCGTGCGCGCGCCGGTGCTGCTCAAGTGCGACGCCGCCGACGAGGAGGCCTACGCGGTGGAGCGATTCGGTCCGATCAGCTTCGTCGTCAAGGCGAAGGACGCCGCCGCGGCGATCGCCCTCTCCGAGCGGCTCACGGCGCAGCACGGCGCACTCACCGCCGGCCTTTACTCGACGAAGCCCGAAGTGCAGCAGGCGATGATCGAGGCGACCTGGCGTTCGAAGGTGTCTCTGTCGCTCAACCTGACCGGGGGCGTGTTCGTGAATCAGTCGGCAGCGTTCTCCGACTATCACGGCACCGGCGGCAACCCCGCGGCCAACGCGGCGTTCGCCAACGCCGCGTTCGTGGCCGACCGCTTCGTGGTGGTGCAGCGCCGAGCGCATGTCTGAGACACCGGGCGGGACAGGGGGGCTCTCCTCTTGATCCTCTCGACGAGGAGCGCTTGACCGGGCGACGGTTGGCCGTCGCCCGCGCGAAATGGAGACGCTATGGCCTACGAGAACATCCTCTTCGAGCTCGCCGGCGGCATCGCGAAGCTCACGCTGAACCGCCCGGACAAGCTCAACAGCTTCACCGTCGCCATGCACGGTGAGGTGCGCGATGCGCTGGAGCGCGTAAAGGCGGAGAGTGCTACGCGGGTCCTCGTGCTCACGGGCGCCGGTCGCGGTTTCTGCGCCGGCCAGGATCTTGCGGATCGCGCCGTGGCGCCGGGGGATACGCCGGTCGACCTCGGCGAGTCGGTGGAGAAGTGGTACGCGCCGCTCGTGCGCACCCTGCGCGCGCTGCCGATGCCGGTCGTCTGCGCCGTGAACGGCGTGGCCGCGGGCGCCGGTGCGAACCTGGCGCTCGCCTGCGACATCGTCATCGCGGCGAAGTCGGCGAGCTTCATCGAGCCGTTCTGCCGGCTCGGCCTCATACCGGACACGGGCGGCACGTACTTCTTGCCGCGACTCGTGGGCACCGCGCGCGCGATGGGTCTCGCGATGCTCGGCGACAAGCTGGGCGCGGAGCAGGCGATGGCCTGGGGGCTGATCTGGAAGTGCGTCGACGACGCTGCGCTTGCGCAGGAGGTCGACGGGCTCGCGAAACACCTCGCTCAGGCGCCGACGCTCGGCCTCGCGCGGACGAAACAGGCGATCTACGCCAGCCCCGGCAACACCTTCGACGCGCAGCTCGACCTCGAGCGCGACTTCATGCGCGAGCTCGGCGCGAGCGCCGACTATCGCGAGGGCGTGGCGGCCTTCATGGAAAAGCGCACGCCGCAGTTTCGCGGCGCGTGAGCATGCACAGGGCCGGCACGTGCCGAACCGCCTGCCGGCCGAGGAAGCGGACGGGGCGCGGCGACTGGGATCGGAGCTTCGCGCCGACCGCGCGACGGTCGCAATCCGAAGCGGTTCAGCCGTAGGGAATCGGGTGCTTGGACAGCCAGTGCTTATCCTTGACCGTCCCGACGCGCTTCCCCGCGCCGCGTGCCATCGCCGACGTCAACGGTCGGGTCTTCCACGCGAAACTACTGCCGTAGCCGACCACTGCGCCGAGCAGAACGCCGGCGATCACCCCGCGCAGCGGCCTGCGGTCGTCCGCCAGCACGCCGGCGATGGCCCCGATCATCACGCCGATGGCACCCGCCTGCCACGACTCCTGGGCGGCGGCGGTGACGAGGTCTGTCGTCTCCTCCGCCTGGAGCACCTGCTTGCGCGCCTCCTTGGCGCCTTCGATCCCCGACTCCAGCAGCTCCTTGCTGTAGGCGAGGTTCTCCTTGACTGCTCCGGAAATGCTCATGTCCTGAACGCTCCTGGGGTCCTTGCGCGGGCGCCACCGCCTGCCGCGCCCCTCTCGTGGAAATACCGTATCACGCCGCCAAGACGGGCTCAAGCGCGCGGACTGTGAATTCCGCGAGTCCCGCGTGCGCTTGTCACAGCGCAGCAGCGAGGCGGGCGGCTTGGTCGATGGCCCGCTTGGCGTCCAGTTCCAGGGCCTCGAGAGCGCCGCCCACGACGTGCACCGCACGACCGCGGGCCCGGAGCGCGTCCGCGAGCTTGCGTGCCGGCAGCTGCCCGGCACAGATCACGACGCTATCGCAGGCGATCCATCCCGGTCGTTCGCGCTTCTCGCCGTACGAGACCAACAGGCCCTCGTCGGCGATGCGCTCGTAGTTCACGCCGCCGATCATCTCGACGCGCTTCATCTTCAGCGCGGCGCGGTGAATCCACCCGGTGGTCTTCCCCAGCCCGGCACCCGGCTTGCCCGCCTTCCGCTGCAGCAGCGTGACCTGGCGCGCCGGCGGCGTCGGGCGCGGCCCCTGCGGCGAAAGACCGCCGCGCGCCTCGGCGGGATCGGTGACGCCCCATTCGGCCTTCCAGGCATCGATGTCGAGCGTCGGCGAATGACCATCGCTCACCAGGAACTCGGCGACGTCGAATCCGATGCCACCCGCGCCGATGATGGCGACGCGCTGCCCGACCGCCTTGCGGCGCTGCAGGACGTCGACATAGCTCAGCACCTTCGGGTGGTCCTGTCCCGGGATCGCCGGATCGCGGGGCACGACGCCGGTGGCGACGACGACCTCATCGTAGCTGTCCAGCGCGTCGGCCTCGACCCGCCGCCCCAGGTGGACCTGGACGCCCGCGGTTTCGATCCGCCGTGCAAGGTATCCCAGCAGCGCATGGAATTCCTCCTTGCCGGGGATCACCTTGGCCATGTTCAGCTGGCCGCCGATCTCGCTGGCAGCGTCGAAGAGGTGCACTTCGTGGCCGCGCTCGGCCGCGTATGTCGCCGCCGTGATGCCGGCCGGTCCCGCGCCCACCACTGCAACCCGCTTGCGCTTCTGCGCGGGACGAAACACGAGCTCGGTTTCCCGGCACGCGCGCGGGTTCACCAGGCAGCTCGCGAGCTGGTTCTTGAACACGTGGTCGAGGCAGGCCTGGTTGCAGGCGATGCACACGTTGATATCGCGGGCGCGGCCTTCAGCCGCCTTCTTCACGAACTCCGCGTCGGCGAGCAGCGGTCGGGCGAGCGACACCATGTCGGCGCAGCCCTCCGCCAGGATGCGCTCGGCGACCTCGGGCGTGTTGATGCGGTTGCTGGTGACGAGCGGCGTGGCGATGCCGGCGGCGAGGAACTCGGCCTTCATCTTCTTCGTCACCCACGCGAACGCAGCGCGCGGCACGCTCGTCGCAATCGTCGGGACGCGCGCCTCGTGCCAGCCGATGCCGGTATTCACGATCGTGGCACCGCCCTGCGCGATCGCCTTGCCGAGCGTCACGATCTCGTCCCAGGAGCTGCCCTCGGGCACGAGGTCGATCATCGACAGGCGATAGATGACGATGAAGTCGCGTCCGACCGCCTCGCGCGTCCGCGCGACGATCTCGAGCGGCAGACGGATGCGGTGACTGTAGTCGCCGCCCCATTCGTCGTCGCGGCGGTTGGTGTGGCGCGCGATGAACTGGTTGATGAAGTAGCCCTCTGAACCCATGATCTCGACGCCGTCGTAGCCGGCCTCGCGGGCCTTGACGGCGCAGTTCACGAAGGCGCGGATCTGCCGCTCGACGCCCCGCGCGGAGAGCGCGAACGGCTTGAAGGGCGAGATCGGCGCCTGCAGTCGCGACGGTGCGACCGCGAACGGGTGGTAGGCGTAGCGCCCCGTGTGCAGGATCTGCAGCGCGATCCTGCCGCCGGCTTCGTGCACGGCCGCTGTGACCACGCGGTGGCGCCGCGCCGCGGCCGAGGTCTTCAGCGTGCCCGCGAAGGGCTTCGCCCAGGCGGCGACGTTCGGCGCGAAGCCACCCGTCACGATCAGACCCACGCCGCCTGCCGCGCGTTCGCGGAAGTAGGCCGCGAGCTTCGACAGGTCGCGTCCGTCCTCGAGCCCGGTGTGCATCGAGCCCATCAGCACGCGGTTCCGGAGCGTGGTGAAGCCGAGATCGAGCGGGGCGAGGAGGTGCGGGTAGGGAAGGGCGGCGACGTCCATGGGTCGGCGATGTGCGTCTCTGCTCGCGCACGCATCGTGGGAGGCGTGGCGAGCCGGGGCGAGGATACTCAACCGCGACGCCGACGGCCGTTCCGGCCCCGCTTTTCGAGGGAATCCTCTAGCGAGTCGTCAGGATAGGACGGGGCAGGCCCCCTCGTGCTCCCCGATCTCAGGAAACGCAGGACGCCGCGTTTTCTTTTTGGGCGCTCGAGGCGCGCGGTAGTCGGCGAGGGGCTCGCTCCCCGCCCTGCGCACCTCTCATCGACAGGCCGACATAGGGCTCGCCCCGGATTCTGATTCCCGGGCAGTGCGGCATCGCAGCAAGAACACATTCCGCAAGACGCGCCGTCGTCGGCCAATGGCAAAGACCGTCAAGTACATTGACAGAGGCGTTCGAGTCTCGTAGCGTCGACCCGACGGTAGCCGGCACCCTCGCTGCTCTGATGCGCTGCGGGACCCACGCGGGGAATAAAGGACGAACGACATGACCGGGCTGCCGATTCGCGTTCTAATTGGCCGAAAGAGTCCGGGCTGCCCAATGCCCGGGTTGCGCTCGGTGCAGTTGTAGAAGCGCGAGCGTGAATCGCCTGCCGCGATCGCTATCGGCGGGCGGCTCACGCTTGCGCACACCGTGAACGCCGCCCCTGTCCGGGCGGAAAACCAAAGCGAGGAGGAAGTGAAGATGCTGCTCAAATCCTTGGCGCGGGGCACGCTCGCGCTCGTGGCGGGTCTCGGCTTTGCCGCCGCAGCCTTGGCTGCCGATCCCATCAAGATCGGCTCGGTCCTGTCCGTGACTGGCCCGGGCGGATACCTCGGCGATCCCGAGCTCAAAACGCTCCAGCTCTACGTGGATCGCATCAACAAGGAAGGTGGCGTCCTGGGGCGGCCGCTGCAGCTCATCCACTACGACGACGGCACCGATGCGAACAAGGCGAACGGCTTCGCCAAGCGGCTCATCGAGGACGACAAGGTGGACATCATTGTGGGCGGCACCACGACCGGGTCCACCATGTCGATGGCGCCGCTGGTGGAGAAGGCGGGCATCCCGTTCATCTCCTTGGCCGGCGGCGTGGTCATCGTGGAGCCGGTGAAGAAGTGGGTGTTCAAGATGCCGCAGACCGATCGCATGGCCGCGGAGAAGGTGTTCGAGGACATGAAGAAGCGCGGCATCACCAAGGTCGCTCTGCTCTCGGAGACGAGCGGCTTCGGGCAGTCGGGCAAGAAGGAGACCGAGGCGGTGGCGGCGAAGTATGGCATCACGCTCGTCGCCAACGAGACCTACGGTGCCAAGGACACAGACGTCACGCCCCAGCTCACCAAGATCAGGAACACTCCCGGCGTCGAAGCAGTGTTCGTGTTCGGTTTCGGACAGGGGCCCGCCATCGTCACCAAGAACTACAAGCAGCTCGGCCTCACTCTGCCGCTCTACCAGTCGCACGGCGTGGCGGACGACGACTACATCAAGATCGCCGGCGCCGCCGCCGACGGCGTCCGGCTGCCGACCGGGGCCGTGCTCATCGGTGAGCAGCTTCCGGCCGGCCACCCGCAGAAGGGTGTGGTGACCGAGTACCGCAAGCTCTATGGCGACACTTACAAGGAAAACGTCTCCAGCTTCGGCGCCTATGCGTACGACGGGCTGATGATCGCCGTGGACGCGATCAAGCGTGCCGGTTCCACGGACCCGGCGAAGGTTCGGGATGCGATCGAGCAGACGAAGAACTTCGTCGGCACGACGGGCGTGTTCAACATGTCGCCCTCCGACCACATGGGGCTCGACCTGAAGGCGTTCACACTCGTCGAGATCAAGAACGGCACCTGGGTCGTCGTGCCGTAGGCGGATGCTGCCGGGATCGGAGATCGGCGGGCGGCCCGCTCCGGGCTTCCCCTGATCTCCGGTCGAGGTGCGAGTCGGTCGGCGGTCGCCTCGAGGACGGTGAACAGACCGCGCTCCTACGCCGCCGCCTTGTCCTTCTGCAGGCCGATCGTCCCGCTTCCGGCCATCGCTACATCCCGAGATACGCCTTCTTCACTTCCTCGTTCGCGAGCAGTTCCTCGCCCGTGCCGGTGAGAGAGATGCTGCCGGTCTCGATCACGTAGCCGCGATCCGCGACTCCGAGCGCCGCGAAGGCGTTCTGCTCGACGAGGAAGATCGTCATGCCCTCCGCCTTGAGGGCGCGGATGGCCTTGAACACTTCCGCCACCAGCAGCGGTGCGAGACCCATCGAGGGCTCGTCGAGGAGCAGCAGCTTGGGCCTTCCCATGAGTGCGCGTCCGACTGCCAGCATCTGCTGCTGACCGCCGGAGAGCGTGCCCGCCGGCAGCGCGTGCTTCTCCTTGAGCACGGGGAACATCGTGTAGACACGCTCCAGGTCCCCGTCGATCTGGCCCCTCGGCTGCGTGTAGGCGCCAAGTCGCAAGTTGTCCTCGATCGAAAGCGGCCCGAAGACCTGCCGCCCTTCGGGCACCTGGCAGATGCCCAAGCGGACGCGAAGGTGAGCGCGCATCCGGGTGATGTCCTGGCCGAGGAACGCGATACGTCCGGCCGTCGCAGGCTGCACTCCCGAGATAGTGCGCAGCAAAGTGCTCTTGCCGGCGCCGTTCGCGCCCACCAGGGCGACGAGCTCGCCGCGGCGGATCTCGAGATCGATGCCGTTCAGGGCCTTGATCCGACCGTAGCTCGTCTCGAGTCCACGCACCTCGAGCACGCATTCCCGCGCCTCGCCGCTCCTCGCCGTGGCGGTTGCCTGCGGGGTCTCAGCGCGCGTCGGTGTTCGGGGGGCGACGGTGTGCATGGCGCGCTAGACCTCCGCACCGAGATAGGCCGAGATCACCTCGGGGTTGTTGCGCACCTCCTCGGCGGTGCCCTCGGCAATCTTCTTGCCGTAGTCGAGCACGAGGATGTAGTGGGAAAGGTTCATGACGAGCTTCATGTCGTGCTCGACGAGGACCACCGTCACGCCGGTCGATGCGATCTTGCGCACCAGCTCGTCGATCAGGTCGGTCTCCTTCGGGTTCAACCCCGCGGCGGGCTCGTCGAGGAACAGCAGCCGCGGCTTCGCGGCGAGGGCGCGGGCGAGCTCGAGTCGCTTGAGCGCCCCGTAAGGCATCGCGTCGGCGCTGGCGTCGAGGTAGCGGTCGAGCCCGACGAATCGCATCAGTTCCGCGGCCTCCTCCCGCAGCGCGCTCTCGCGTGCGCTGAGTGTCGGCAGGCGCAGCATGGCCTTGAGCATGCTGCGATCGAGGTGACGGTGCGCGCCGACCATGACGTTTTCCAACGCGCTCATGTTCATGCACACCTGGAGGTTCTGGAACGTGCGCGCAACGCCCATTCCGGCGAGCTCGTGGGGCGCGAGGCCGCCCACGTGCTCGCCGTCGAGATGGATCTCGCCGCGCGTCGGCGTGTAGATCCCGGTGACGAGGTTGAAGAGCGTGGTCTTGCCGGCGCCGTTCGGACCGATCACCGAGTACACGGTGCCCTGTTCGACCGCGAACGTGACGTCCTGCACCGCGTGCACGCCGCCGAAGGACTTCGAGAGATTGCGCACGTTGAGGAATGGCATGGCGTTCAGTCGCCGCGGCGGAGACGGGCTGCCAGCGTCGGCACGAGGCCCTTCGGCAGGAAGATCATGGTGAGCATGAGGATCGCGCCGAAGATAACGGTCTCCCAGCCCTCGAACTTGGCCAGCGCCTGCGGGAGGCCGGTGAGAAGCACGGCGCCCACGAGCGATCCGAAGACCGACGCCATGCCGCCCACGACCACCATCGTCACCAGCTCGATCGAATGGAAGAAGTCGGCGATGTTGGGCGTGACGAAGCCCACGTAGTGCGCGGTGACGCTGCCCATGACGCTCGCGCCGAGCGCGGAGAGGACGAACACGGCGACCTTGTAGTGCCAGATGTTGACGCCCACCGCCTGGGATGCGACTTCCGAGCCGTGCAGCGCCCGCAACGCGCGGCCAAACGGCGAGTCGACGAGATTGAGCGTTGCCCAGATGCTCGCGACGAGCATGGCGGCAATGAGCCAGTACCACTGCTTCTCCGTCGTGAGCTCGTAGCCGAACAGGCCAAGGGTCGGGACGGCGATTCCGTCCGGTCCGCCGGTGAACGCAGTCTCGTTGCGAAAGATCATCGCCAAGATGATTCCGAGGCCGAGCGTCGCCATCGCCAGGTAGTGGCCGCGCAGCGCGAAGATGGGTCGGGCCACGAGCAGCGCGAGCACTCCGGACACCGCTGCGCCTGCGCCGAGCGCGGCGATGGGGGGCCATCCGTAGTGCGTCGGCAGGACGGCCGATGCGTAGGCGCCGATGCCCAGGAAGCCCGCATGGCCGAGGCTGATCTGGCCGGCGAAGCCGATGAGCATGTTGAGGCTCAGGACGACGATGGCGTTGATGCACATGCGGATCGCCACGTCTAGGTAGTACGCGTTCGGCAGCACGAACGGCAGTACCGCGAGCACGGCGATCACGATCAGCAGCCCGATACGCGAGTTGCGGCTCATTTCACACCCGATCGGTCAGCTTGCCGCCGAAGAGACCGCGCGGCCGGAAGAACAGGATGAGCAGGATGAGCACGAAGGGCACGGCATCCTTGTAGGCGGAGGAGAGATAGCCCGCAGCCATCGCCTCGACGATACCGACGAAGAGCCCGCCGACGACTGCGCCGAGACCGCTTCCCAGGCCGCCGACGACCGCAGCGACGAATCCCTTCAGTCCGATCATGATCCCGGCGTCGTACGACGTGAGCGTGATCGGTGTGATGAGGATGCCGCCGATCGCGCCGAGCGCACCGGCGAGCGCGTAGCTCACGAACAGCACCCAACTCGTGTCGATGCCGACGAGGCGCGCCGCGAGAGGGTTGTAGGAAGTGGCGAGAATGGACTTGCCCGCCAGCGTGCGGCTGAAGAAGTACCAGAGCGACGCGACGACGGCGGCCGTCACGCCGAGCACCCACAGCATCTGCGGCCGGAGCGTGGCCCCGAAAAGGTCGATGGGTGTCTCGCCCGAGAAGGGCGGCAGGGCGTGCGTGCCCTTGCCGAGCCAGATCTGCACCACGCCGCGGATCACGAGAGACGCGCCGATGGTGATGATGATGAGCGCGACGACGTCGGCGTTCTTGGCCGGTTCGATCGCGAATCGTTCCAGCAGCACGCCTACTGCGGCGGGGATGAGAATCGCGAGCGCCACCGCGAGCGGCATCGGCAGGCCGCTCGCAAGGAAGAACACCGTCAGCATGCCGCCGAGCATGATGAACTCGCCCTGGGCGAAGTTGATCACGTGGCTGGCGTTGTAGACGAGCGTGAATCCGAGCGCGGCCAGAGCGTAGGTCGCGCCGACCGTGACGCCGGAAAACAGGAACTGCAGGAACTGCGCCAGCACGGCCGGCTACTGGCGGAGACGCAGCGGTCTACGGACGACCGCCCGCGCACGGCGGGACGCACGACACATGGCTAGCTCCTCCTT
>Ga0114939_10001962_pt1 | contig 15810 bp, 9 predicted proteins | sample AshMeaCrysSpring_FD_87196 | JGI IMG/M metagenome (GOLD analysis project Ga0114939, IMG submission 87196) | Groundwater microbial communities from Big Spring, Nevada to study Microbial Dark Matter (Phase II) - Ash Meadows Crystal Spring | ecosystem: Environmental > Aquatic > Deep subsurface >... | reverse complement strand
CATGGTTGGCTCCCTTCAGTTCTTGCCGAAGTTCGCGCGCACCTGCAGGTCGGGCTGCGGCGGCTCCTGCACGACGATCGGGTCGCCCGACAGCGACAGCAGGAAGGCGACGAGGCTCTTCTTCTCCTGTTCGCTCAGGCCCAGAGGCTTCAGGTCGGTGCCCTTGCCGCCGCCGCCGCGGTCGTAGAACTCGACCACCTCGTCCAGCGTGGCGAAGACGCCGTTGTGCATGTAGGGCGCGGTGTACTTCAGCTCGCGCAGTTGCGGCGTCTGGAAGCGACCGACGTCCTTCGGATCCTTGCTGATCGCGTACTGGCCGACATCGGTGCGTGCGGCCATGTAGTTCGGCATGCCGCTGGTCGAGTAGTGGCGCAGCATCGTGATCGTGCGCAGCGGGTTCGCCAGCACGTCGGGGTGCTCGGGCACGCCCAGCCGGTGGAACTTGCCGTCGGAGCCGATCGGCCCGTTGTGGCACTGCACGCACTGCCCCTTGCCGTTGAAGACCGCGAGCCCGGCCTGGGCTTCGGGCGTCAGCGCGGCGGCGTCGCCCTTGGCGAACTTGTCGAAGGGCGCATTCTTCGATTCGATAGCCTGGATGAACGCGCCGATGGCGTTGAACATGCGCGGGCTGTAGGGGTCGCTGCCCTTGCCGAATGCGGCCTCCCACAGCACCACGTACTCGGGGATCTGCTTCAGCCGCTCCTGCACGATGCGGCCATCGGCGTTCATGAAGTGCGCCTCGGTGACCATGTCGCGCACGGCGGTGCCGGCATCGGCGCCGTCGAGCCGGCCGTCCCACATGAAGCGTGTGCGATGGCGCGAGTTGATCAGCGTCGGTGCGTTGCGGAAGTACTCCATCGAGGTGTAGCCGGCGGACAGGGCCTGGCCGTCGCCGAAGCCCTTCTTCGGATCGTGACAACTGGCGCAGGAGCTGCCCCAGTCGCCGGCCAGGCGGTTGTCGTAGTACAGGTGCCGGCCCAGCTCGACCATCGCAGCGCTGGCCGGCTTGGCCTCGGGCAGGGGCGTCAGGGCGGGCGGCGCGTCGGCCGTGACGGCCCCGCCGGCGTACAACAGCGGCAATGCGGCGGCAGCGCAGGCCCACCACGGCGCCCACCGGCGCAGGCCGGGTTTGCGGATCCTTGTTCTCATCGTCGGTCCCCTCGAGGTCGTCAAGACCGTGCTGGTCGAGGGGACAAGCGCATGGAACGTGCCAGTGTCACCAGCCCGCCAGTGCAGGCGTTTGGGAGCTGCAGGCGGTCAGAAATCGCTCTGCCGGTCAGGAATCGACCGGTCAGGATCCGACCGCTACTCGTCGTCGGGCAGCCCGATGTCGCGCAGCCGGCTGCGCAAGGTCAGGCGCGAGATGCCCAGCATTTCGGCCGCGCGTGTCTTGTTGCCGCGGCAGTGGTCGAGCACCTGCTGGATGTGCCGCCGCTCGACGCTGGCCAGCGACAGGTCCGCCCCAGGCCTCCAGGCAGGCGGCCGGCCGGCCACGGCGGACGCTGCCGCCACGCTGCCGGCGATCTCGCGCGGCAACTGATCGCGTTGCACGACCGGGTCGCGGCACAGGATCAGCGCCCGTTCGATCACGTTGCGCAATTCGCGGATGTTGCCGGGCCAGCGGTAGGCGAGCAAGCAGCGCTCGACCTCGTCGCCGAGCGCCGGTTCGGGGCAGCCGATCGTCTGCGCGAAGCGCGCCAGGAAATGCCGCGCCAGCAGCACGATGTCCTCCTGACGTTCGCGCAGCGGGGGCACCTCGATCGTGCCGACATTGAGGCGGTAGTACAGGTCCTGGCGGAACGAGCCCTGGTCGACCATGGCGCGCAGGTTGCGGTGGGTGGCGGCGACGAAGCGCACGTCGACGCGGCTTTCCTTCTGGCTGCCGATGCGGCGGAAGGTCTGCGTCTCGATGGCGCGCAGCAGCTTGGGCTGCAACGGCAAGGCCATGTCGCCGACTTCGTCGAGGAACAGCGTGCCGCCGTCGGCCAGCTCGAGCAGTCCCTTGCGCGCCTGGCGCGCATCGGTGAACGCGCCCTTCTCGTGGCCGAACATCTCGGCCTCGAGCAGCCCTTCGGGCAGCGCCGAACAGTTCACCGTCACCCACGGGCCGCCGACGCGCGGCGACAGCCGATGGATGGCCTGCGCGATGTGCTCCTTGCCCGTGCCGGACTCGCCCAGGATCAACACCGGCACCCGCGCCGCGGCGGCGATGCGCTCGGTGGTGTCCAGCAGGGTGCGAAAGGCTGCGCTCGTGCCGACCATCTCGGCCGGCGCGTGGTCGCCCGCCTGCACGCGGCGCCATGCCACCTCGCGCCGCAGCTGCCGCACCTCCAGAGCGCGCGCCACCAGGCCGCGCAGATCTTCCAGGTCGAAGGGCTTGTTGATGTAGTCGTAGGCGCCCGACTTGATCGCGGCCACCGCGGTGCGGATCTCCGGATACGCGGTCATCATGACCATCACCGCGTCCTCGCCCGCTTCCACCAGCCTGCCGATGACGTCCAGACCGGAGATGTCGGGCAGCCGCAGGTCGATGAGCATGAGGTCGAAGGGGTGCTGCTGGGCCAGTTGAAGCCCTGCTTCTCCGCTGTCGGCGGCGCGCACTTCGAAGCCCTGCTTGCCCAGGAAATCCTGCAGCGTCAGGCGCAGCGTGCCATCGTCCTCGACGATCAGAATCCGACCCTGCATGGCTGCTCCCTTCATGCCGAAGGCCACACAAGCACGAATCGTGCACCCGCGCCCGGCGAACTCTCGACGTGGATGGTGGCGCCGTGGTCGCGCACGATCTTCGCGCTGATCGCCAGTCCCAGGCCCGTGCCGCCGGGACGGGTGCTGAAGAACGGGTCGAAGATGCGCTGCAGCACCTCGGAAGCGATGCCGCTGCCGCTGTCGCGCACCTCGATCTGCACGCCCTGCGCCAGCGCCCGGCCGGCGATGCGCAGGCTGCCGCCATCCGGCATCGCGTGCAGCGCGTTCACCACCAGGTTGAGCAGCACCTGCTTGAGCTGCGCGGCATCGGCCTTCAGCGCAGGCAGGCCGGCGGCGATATCGACTTCGATGCTGACCCGCTGGCTGCGCGCCTCCTTTCCCGTCCAGAAGAGCACATCGTCCAGCACCTCGCGCAGCGGCACCGCCCGCAGGTCCAGGGCCACCGTGGCGGCGAAGCCGTGAAAGCTGCGCAGGAAGCCGCCCAGCCGATCGATCTCGGACTCCAGGCGTCGCAGCGGATCGATCATGTCCGCCGGCAGGTCGTCCTCGTACTGAAGCGCCTGGACCACGGCCTTCATGCCGGCCAGCGGGTTGCCGATCTCGTGTGCAATGCCCATCGCCAGTTCGCCCATCGTCGTCAGCTTCTCGATCTGGAACAGCTGCCGATCCAGTTGGCGGCGTTCGTCCTGCAGCCGGCGCTCTTCGCTGACATCGCGGGCCACGATCACGTGCGAGTGGTGTTGCCCGTCGTCGAGCGACGCATCCACCGACAGCGAGAGCACCTTGTCGCCCACGGCGACGTCGCGGCGCAAGGTCTCGCCGGGTTTCACGTCGGCCAGCAACTGCCGCCATGGCGGTCCGCCCGGGTCGGGCGCAGCCGTGTCCTGGGCAGGGTCGATGCGGAAGAGTTGTCTCGCGGCCGCATTGGCCAGAACGACCGCACCCGAGTTGTCCAGGGCGACGATCGCATCGCCGGCATGGCGGAACACCGACGCCAGCAGCGCACGCTCGGCGGCCAGTTCACGGGTGCGGCTGGCGACCTCGTCGGCGAGCCTGGCGCGGTGGCCGTCCAGGTCGCGATACAGGGTCGCGAGCCGGTCCGCCATCGAATTGAAGCGCAGCCCCAGTTCGGCGATCTCGTCGCGGCCGGTGATGCGAACGCGTCGTGTGAAGTCACCCGCGGCGATGACCTCGGCCTCGCGCTTGAGGTCCTGCAGCGGCCCGAGCAGCCGGCGCGAAAGCGTGTAGCCGCCGATGGCCGTCACCGCCAGCGCTGCCAGCAGCACCGCATACAGCAGGTACAGGTTGATGATCGACTTGAGGAGGACGCTCTCTGGGAAGGCCAGCGCGATGACCCACCGGTTGCGGTCCGCGCCGCCGTAGGCCGCGCCGAACTGCACCGGAGCGTGGGCAATGATGCGCTGCGCGGTCCGCAGTGCCCCGGGCTCGACGCCCAGCAGCGAAGCCAGTGCGTCGGGGCCGAACTGCTGGGCCAGGGCCGTGGTGGGTTGCATCGTCGCGCCGGAGCTTCGATCCTGCGAGCGAAAGAGGTAGTGGCCCGAGCGGTCCAGGAGATAGGCCTCGCCCTCGTGCGCACTCACCATCTGCTGCAGAGGTTCCAGCAGAACCTGCGCATGAAGATTGAAGACGATCAGCCCGCGCGTCGAACCGTCCGCGCCGGCGATGGTTGCCGCGACGCGGATCACGGGACGCTCGGGCTGCTCGACCTTGCCGAACTCCTCGTTCAAGTCGAGCGGCGACACATACAGCTCGCCGCGCTTGCGCAGGAACGCCTCGCGTACGTAGTACCGCTCCGATTTGTCCTGCAGTCTCGCCGCCGGCACGGTCTCGATCCTCGCCTCGCGCTTCTCGACACGCACGCGCTCGCGCCCCTGCAGATCGAGCAGGCGGATCTGGTAGATGTACGGGTGCACTTCGGCCAGGCGGACGAAATCGCGCTCCATGGCCGCCGACCGTTCGGCGACCCTTGGCCCGTCACCTCGCTCGAGGGTGTCGAAGAACTCGTCGATGCTGTGCATGTTGGCCAGGAAGAAGAGCTCGGCGGCGACCTGATCGAAGAACAGCTGCACGCCTGCCGCCCTGGCGGCGACCTCCTTCTGGAGATGCATCAGCGTCTGCGTGCGCAGCGTGCCCAGCGAGACCGACACGCCGATCAGGCCGGCTATGGCCGTCGGCAGCACGGCAGCAAGAAGGAACGCCAGGTAGATGCGCCGCGCAAGCCCTGCATGTCGCCAACCCGTCGAGCTGTCTTTGCGGATCGCGGATTGCTTGGCCATGGGGCGACGAGTGTGCCTCAGTCGTCGGTGTCCGCCGTTTCCGGAGCACCGGCGCAGCCGTGCGTCGTGGCCGCTGCCGCCAACGGCAGCGGCGGACTGGCGAAACCCAGCGGCGATTCATGGCCAGTCGTGAAGGCCCTCGTGCCGGGCCGCACCGGGCCCTGGCGTGAACATGCCAGGCTCCCGACCGAGGAAAGGCTGCCCGTCGGCGGCTTCGCGGCGACCCGTTGAGAACATCGTAGGTCGCCGACGGGTCGGTTGCCGGCCCATGCCAAATGCATTTGCCCCGCCCCGCGACTCATGAAAGCGGCCCGACGTAAAGCCAAGACTCGCCAACAGCGTGTCGTGCCCAATCACCGACCACCCGCTGCGAACGAGGCACCAGCCGCCGGCCCCGGGGTCTGGTCTGACGGCCGGCGCCAGGCGCCAGCGCCACTCGGGCGCCACCAGCGCGGCGTCGGGTCAGAAGTTCACCCGCGCGGTGATCGCCCCGTCCACCACCAGGTTGATGCCGGTGGTGAAGGCCGAGGCCGGGCTGGCCAGGAACACCGCGGCATTGGCAACCTCCTGCGGCGTGGCCATGCGGCCGGTGGGGTTGCGGGCCAGCGTCGCCTTGAAGAACTCGGGCCGGCCCTGCTCGATCTGGTGCCAGACGCCGCCCTCGAAGTACACCGTGCCCGGCGAGACGACGTTGACGCGCACGCCGGCCTTGGCCTTTTCCTTCGCCAGGCCCTTGGCGAAGTGGATCTGCGCCGCCTTGAGCGCGCCGTAGGCGTTGACGCTCTGCGTCTCCGCCGCCGACACCGACGAGATGACGACGATGGCGGCATCGCCGCGCTGCGCGGCCGCCGCTTCCAGGTGCGGCAGCGCGGCGGCGGTGGCGCGCTGCACACCCATCACGTCCACCGCGAACATCTTCTGCCAGGCCTCCTCGGTGTTGCCCTGCACCAGCGCGCTGGCATTGCAGAACAGCAGGTCCAGGCCGCCCAGCTGCGCCGCCGCGGCCTCGATCCAGGCCTTCAGCTGCGCCCCATCGGCGATGTCCACCGCGGCCCCGTGGGCCGTGGCGCCGGCGGCGCGCAGCGCGGCGACGGTCTGCGCCACCGCGTCGGCATGGCGCGCGCAGATCGCCACCTGCGCCCCCTCGGCCACCAGCGTGTCGGCGATGGCGCGGCCGATGCCGCGCGTGGCGCCGGTGACGATGGCGCGCCGGCCCTGCAGTTTCAGGTCCATCGGGTGCTCCTCTCGTGTGCCGGCGCGGCGTGGCGCCGGCCGTTCAATGCGGCTTGTCGGGGCCCTTGAAGGACTCCGGACGCACCACGTTGCCGTCGCGCCGCGCGCCACGCTGCGCACGGCGGATGGCGTCCTCGGCCTCGCGCGCGGCGCGCTGCCGATGCCTGCGCCCGTGCCAGACGCGCCGGCCCAGATGCCGGCCGCCTTGCAGCACGCCGCGCCAGGCGGCATCCAGGCGACGGCGCGGGCCCTCGGGCAGCGCCATGCGCAGCAGCAGCAGCACGCACAGCGCCAGTCCCAGGCCGGCCAGGATTCGTTCGATCACCTCGGGTCGGCCCCCATCAGCTCAGGTTGCGCAGCTTGCGCAGCGCCACCGACAGCATCGCCAGGTCGGCCGACTTGGCATCGGCCAGCTCGGCCAGCAGTCGGCGCGCGCCCTCGAGCGGCTGGCGATTGTCGGCCTCCCAGGCGCGCAGCCGCTGCGCGGCGTCGCCCTGGCCGCGGCTCAGCACCTCGAGCGCGATGTGGCGCTGCAGCTCGGACAGCTCGTCGCCGAGCGCGGTCTTGGCCAGCGTGTCCCAGTAGCCTTGCGCCGCCAGCGATTCGATCTGCTGATGCACGCGCTGCAGCCCCAGGCTCTCGCCCAGCTGGCGGTGCAGGTCGCAGACCTGCGCCAGCGGCAGCCGCGTCGATGCGGCCAGCTCGGCGATGTCCAGGGCATCGAACAGGCCGTCGGTGGCCGCCACGGCCCGGGCCAGCGCCGGCGGCACGCCGGCCTCGGTCCAGGCCCGCACCTGCGGCGCCTGCGCCGCCGCGGGTTCGAGCCGTTCGCGCAGCATCGCCACGGCCGGCGTGTAGCGCTCGATCAGCGCCTGCAGGCCTTCGGCCTGGCGCCGCGGATGCAGCAGCCAGGTGGTGGCACGCACGCCCGGGCCCTTCAGGTGGTTGGTCATGGCCGCCTGCACCGCGTCGGGCACGCGGTTGTCCAGCGCCTCGATCTGCTTCCACAGCCGGCCGAAGCAGAACACCTCGCGCGTCGCCAGCCAGGCGCGCACGACGGCCGCCGGCGTGGCGCCGGTCATCTCGGTCAGCCGGTGCACGAAGGTCGGGCCGACGCGGTTGACCATGCGGTTGAGCACGTGCGTGGCGATGATCTCGCGCTTCAGCGGGTGGCGCGGGATGTAGGCGGCGAACTTCTCGCGCAGCAGCGGCGGGAAGTAGCGCTGCAGCGCGGTGGCCACCCACGGGTCCTCGGGCAGGTCGGAGGCGACCAGCTCGTCGGACAGCCACATCTTGCTGTAGGCCAGCAGCACCGCCAGTTCCGGGCTGGTCAGCCCGCGGTCCTGCGCGCGGCGCTCGGCGATCTGTTCGTCGCCGGGCAGGAACTCGATGGCGCGGTCGAGCAGGCCGGTCTTCTCCAGGTGGCGCATGAAGCGCGCCTGCCGGTCGAGCAGCGCCACGCCCGGGCCGCGCGTGTGCGACAGCACCTGGGTCTGGAAGTAGTTGTCGGCCAGCACCTGCGCGGCGACGTCGTCGGTCATCTGCGGCAGCAGCGCGTTGCGCTGCTTCTCGGTCATCTCGCCGTCGGCCACCGCCAGTCCGAGCAGGATCTTGATGTTGACCTCGTGGTCGGAGGTGTCGACGCCGGCCGAGTTGTCGATGGCGTCGGTGTTGATGCGCACGCCGGCGGTCGCGGCCTCGATGCGGCCCAGCTGCGTGAAGCCCAGGTTGCCGCCTTCGCCCACCACCTTGCAGCGCAGCTGCGCACCGTCGATGCGCAGCGCGTCGTTGGCGCGGTCGCCGACGTCGGCGTGGCTTTCGCTGCGCGCCTTGACGTAGGTGCCGATGCCGCCGTTGTAGAGCAGGTCCACCGGCGCCTTCAGGATCGCGCTCAGCAGCTCGGTCGGCGTCAGCCGCGCCGCGGCGGACTCGATGCCCAGCGCGGCGCGCGCCTGCGGCGACACCGGGATCGACTTCTCCGAACGCGACCACACGCCGCCGCCGGCGGAGATGAGGGCGGCGTCGTAGTCGGCCCACGACGAACGCGGCAGCTTGAACAGCCTGTCGCGCTCGGCGAAGGACGCGGCCGCGTCGGGGTCGGGGTCGATGAAGACGTGGCGGTGGTCGAAGGCCGCCACCAGGCGGATGTGGCGGGACAGCAGCATGCCGTTGCCGAACACGTCGCCGGACATGTCGCCGATGCCGACGACGCTGAAGCCCTGGCTCTGCGTGTCCACGCCCAGCTCGCGGAAGTGGCGCTTGACGCTTTCCCAGGCGCCGCGCGCGGTGATGCCCATCGCCTTGTGGTCGTAGCCGACGCTGCCGCCGGAGGCGAAGGCATCGCCGAGCCAGTGTCCGTATTCGGCCGAGACCGCGTTGGCATGGTCCGAGAAGGTCGCCGTGCCCTTGTCGGCGGCCACCACCAGGTAGGGGTCGTCGCCGTCCAGCCGGCGCACCAGCGGCGGCGGCACCACCTGGCCGGCGACGCGGTTGTCGGTCAGGTCGAGCAGCGCGCGCAGGTAGTCCTGGTAGCAGGCCACGCCTTCCTTCAACCAGGCCTCGCGGTCGCCGGGCGGCGGCGCCCGCTTGAGCACGAAGCCGCCCTTGCTGCCCACCGGCACGATGACGGTGTTCTTCACCATCTGCGCCTTCACCAGGCCCAGCACCTCGGTGCGGAAGTCCTCCGGCCGGTCGCTCCAGCGCAGCCCGCCGCGCGCCACCTTGCCGCCGCGCAGGTGGATGCCCTCGAAGCGCGGCGAGTAGACGAAGATCTCGACCATCGGCCGCGGGCTGGGCAGGCCCGGCACGCGCGCCGAATCGAACTTGAAGCTGAGGAAGCTGCGCCGCGGCCCGGGCGCGCCGGAATGGCCGACCCCGGTGCGCCAGTGGTTGGTGCGCAGCGTCGCCTGGATCAGCCCGAGCAGCTGTCGCAGCACGCGGTCCTCGTCGAGGTTGGCGACGCGGTCCAGCGCCAGCCCGATGGCCCGCACCTGCCCGTCCGCGGCGGCGTCGTCGTGTTGCCGCGGGTGCAGGCGCAGGTGAAACAGGCGCACCAGCATGTGGGCGATGTGCGGCTGGGCGGCCAGCGCGGCCTCGATCGTGGCCTGCGACAGCGCGAAGCCGATCTGCTTCAGGTACCTGGCATAGGCGCGAAGCACGACGATGTCGTCGGCGGCCAGCCCGGCGCGCAGCACCAGGCGGTTGAAGTCGTCGCTCTCCACCTCGCCGCGAAACACGCGGGCGAAGCTGTCCTCGAACAGGCGCGCCAGCGCCTCGGGCTCGAATTCGTCGGACAGCTGCGCCTCGAGCTTGAAGTCGTGCAGCGAAACCTGCGCGCCCTGCGCCTGGCGGATGCGGAAGTTGTCCTCGCCCAACACGCGCACGCCCATGTGCTCCAGCATCGGCAGGCTGTCCGAGAGCACCACCGGCGCGCCCAGCCGGTACACCTTGAAGCCCAGGCTGTGGGCACTGCCGCCCAGCGGCCGGTACAGAGCCAGGCCGAGCGGCTGCTCCGGCGTCAGCGCGTCCACCTTGCGCAGGTCGGGCACCGCGGCGCGGGCACGGTAGATCTCGCGGTACACCTGCGGGAAGGCCGCACCCCAGCGCTTGAGCAGCGCCAGGCCCTCGCCCTCGCCGACCTCGTCGACGAGGGCGTCGCGCAGTTCGTCGTCCCAGCGACGGGCGGCGGCCGCCAGCTGCGCCTCGATGGCGCGCCGGTCGGCCTGCGGCACCTGGCCCGGCTGCGTGCGGATGGTGAAGTGCACGCGCGCCAGCAGCGTGTCGCCGAGCAGCACGCCGAAGTCGGCACGCTGCCCGGCGAAGGCCGCCGTCAGGATGGACTGGAACTTGCGCCGCAGCTCGGTGGAGTAGGCCTCGCGCGGCACGTAGACCAGGCAGGAGACGAAGCGCTCGTACGGGTCCTGCCACAGGAACAGCCGCAGCCGCTGGCGCTCGCCTGCCGAGAGAATGCCAAGCGCGGTGTCGAGCAGGTCGTCCTCGCCGATCTGGAACAGGTCGCTGCGCGGGTAGGTCGCCAGGATGTGCTGCAGCGCCTTGGCCAGGTGCCCGCCCTCGGGCAGGGCCGCGCGGCGCATCACCGCCGCCACCTTCTCGCGCAGCAGCGGGATGTCTTCGACGCGCGCGCTGTAGGCACTGGAGCTGAACAGCCCGATGAAACGGTGCTCGCCGACCACCTCGCCGGCAGCGTTGTAGCGCTTGACGCCCACGTAGTCGCTGTAGCCGGGGCGGTGCACGGTGGAGCGCGTGTTCGAGCGCGTCACCAGCAGTGCCGGCAGCGGCGCCCGGGCCATCGCGCGCACCTGCGGCGGCACCGCGGCGAAGCTGGCGGAGACCTCGTGTGCCGCCTCGTGCAGCACGCCCAGGCCGCTGCCGGGCACCAGGCGCAGCACGTCCTCGCCCTGGTCGTTGACCAGGTCGTGGCGGCGGTAGCCGAGCAGCGTGAAGTGTTCGTCGGCCAGCCAGTCCAGGAACGCGCGGCATTCCTGCACCGTGGGCCGCGGCACCGCGGCCGGCGCCGCATCGAGCTCGGCCGCGGCCTCGCGCAGGCGCTGCAGCATCGGCGCCCAGTCGCGCACCGCCGCGCGCACGTCGCCCAGCACGCGCTCCAGTCCGGCCGCCAGCGCGGCACGCGCTTCCGCATCGACCAACCGGTCCACCTCGACGTGCATCCACGATTCGCGCAGCGCCGACGCGTCGTGGTCCTGCGCGCCGAGCTCGCGCAGCGACTGCAGCCGGCCCTGCGCGTCGCGCTGCACCACCAGCACCGGATGCACGATCAGCTGCATCGTCAGGCCCTGACGGCTGATCTCCATCGTGACGCTGTCCACCAGGAAGGGCATGTCGTCGTTGACCACCTCGATGACCGTGTGGCGCGACGACCAGCCGTGCTCGGCCAGCGACGGGCTGAGCACGCGCAGCCGCATCGTCCCCGGTGTGCGCTCGGCGCCGAACTGCCAGGCCGACAGCAGCGCGCCCAGCAGGTCCTCGGCGGATCGCCCGGACAGGTCGTCGCCGTCCAGGTGGTGGAAGTAGGCGCGTGCGAAGGCCTCGATCGGCGCCTGTTCGACGGCCTGCAGGCGCGGACGGGCCAGCGCCAGCACCGCCTCGATGCGCTCGCGACGCGCCGATTCGATCGCAGCACTCATGGGTTTGTCTCCTAGATCCTGCGGCGGCTCGCCGGGCGGCGGCCCCGTTCTGCGCACGCCCCGCAGCTTACGCCTGCAGCGCGGCGGCGCGCGCGCTACGATCGCCGCTCGCCGAAGGAGACACGCCCCATGATTTCAATGAAATTCGACGTCAACGGCCAGGCCGTGCAGGTGCAGGTCGAGCCGCAGCGCCTGCTGGTCGAAGTGCTGCGCGAGCAGCTGGCGCTGACCGGCACCCACGTCGGCTGCGACACCAGCCAGTGCGGCGCCTGCACGGTGCTGCTGGACGGCCAGCCGGTGAAGAGCTGCACGATGCTGGCGCTGCAGGCCGAAGGCCGCCAGGTCACCACCGTCGAAGGGCTGGCCGCCGGCGGCGAGCGCCACCCGGTGCAGCAGGCCTTCATCGACTGCCACGGGCTGCAATGCGGCTTCTGCACACCGGGCATGATGATGTCGGCCACGGCGCTGCTGCGGCACACGCCCGACCCCAGTGCCGCGCAGATCGAGCACGCGCTGGAAGGCAACCTGTGCCGCTGCACCGGCTACGTGAACATCGTCGCCGCCGTCAGGCAGGCCGCCGGCGCGGTGGCTGCGGGAGCCAAGGCATGAGCGCGCCGGGCCGTTGCCAGGCGCGCATCCCGCAGTGCGCAGTACGGAGGGCATTCCCATGAGCGCGCCCGTTGCACAACGCTTCGGCAGCGGCCAGGCCGTGCGCCGCATCGAGGACCCGGCGCTGGTCGCCGGCAAGGGCCAGTTCACCGACGACGTGACGCTGCCCGGCCAGACCTGGCTGAGCCTGCAGCGCTCGCCCTACCCGCATGCGCGCATCGTCGCGATCGACACCTCCGCCGCGCTCGCGCTGCCCGGCGTGGTCGCCGTCTACACCGGCGACGACCTGGTGAAAGCCGGCGTCAAGCCGCTGAGCTCGCAGCCCGTGTTCCCCGGCCCGGGCGGCGCCAAGGCGCCGCAGACGCCGCGCCATGCGCTGGCCGTCGGCGAGGTGCGCTTCGTCGGCGAGGCGGTGGTGGCGGTGGTCGGCGCGACGGCCGATGCCGCGCGTGCCGGCCGCGACGCCGTGGTGGTGGACTACGAAGAGCTGCCCAACGTCACCCACCTGGACGACGCCATTGCGCCGGGCGCGCCCAGGGTGTGGGCCGACGCCGCCGACAACTACGCCGCCGAGATGCGCCACGGCAATGCCGAGGCCTGCGCCGCGGCCTTTGCCCAGGCCGCGCAGGTGGTGGCGCTGGACCTGGTGAACCAGCGCCTGGCGCCCACCTCGCTGGAGCCGCGCAGCGTGCTCGGCAGCTACGAGAACGGCCGCGTCACGCTGCGCATGAGCAGCCAGATGCCCAGCGGCGTGCGCGACACGCTGTGCAACGAGGCCTTCGGCTGGCCCACCGACAAGCTGCGTGTGGTGGTCGGCGACGTGGGCGGCGGCTTCGGCATGAAGACCGGCGCCTACCCGGAGGACATCGTCGTCGCCTTCTGCACGAACGCCCTGCAGCGGCCGGTGAAATGGGTGTCCGAGCGCAGCGAGGAGTTCCTGTCCGCCAGCCACGGCCGCGACATCCGCAGCCGTGCCGAGATGGCGCTGGCCGCCGACGGCCGCGTGCTGGCCTTGCGCGTGCACACCCAGGCCAACGTCGGCGCCTATGCCACCACCACCGGCGTGATCATCCAGTTGCTGATCGGGCCGTGGGTGTCGACCAGCATCTACGACATCCAGACCATCGACTTCAAGCTGCAGGCGGTGCTGACGAACACCACGCCGCTGGGCGCCTACCGCGGCGCCGGCCGGCCGGAGGCGATCTTCATCATCGAGCGGCTGATGGACACGGCCGCGCGCCAGCTCGGGCTGGACCCGGCCGAGCTGCGCCGGCGCAACATGATCCGCCCCGAGCAGATGCCCTACACCAACCCGATGGGGCAGATCTACGACAGCGGCAAGTTCGAATCGGTGCAGACCCAGGCACTGGCGCTGGCCGACTGGGCCGGCTTCGACGCGCGTGCCGCCCAGTCCAAGGCCAAGGGCAGGCTGCGCGGCCGCGGCCTGGCCTCGTTCCTGGAATGGACCGGCGGCAACGTGTTCGAGGAGCGCGTCACCGTCAACGTCTCGGGCGACGGCTTCATCGAGGTCTACAGCGCCACCCAGGCGATGGGCCAGGGCATCGCCACCAGCTACGCGCAGCTGGTGGTCGACGTGTTCGGCGTGCCGATCGACAAGGTGCGCATCGTGCAGGGCGACACCGACCGCGGCAGCGGCTTCGGCAGCGCGGGTTCGCGGTCCATCTTCGTCGGCGGCTCGGCCATCCAGGTGGCCTCCAAGCGCACGGTGGAGAAGGCGCAGGACCTGGCGGCCGAGGCGCTGGAGGCTGCGCCCAAGGACATCGAGTACCGCGAAGGCGTGTTCCGCGTGGCCGGCACCGACCGGCAGATCGGCCTGTTCGAGCTGGCCGCCAGGCAGGCCGACCACCAGGTGTTCGTCGATTCCACCAGCGCCGTGCAGGCGCCCAGCTGGCCCAACGCCTGCCACATCTGCGAGGTCGAGGTCGACCCCGACACCGGCGTGGTCGAGGTGGCGAGCTATGCGTCGGTGAACGACGTCGGCCGCGCCATCAACCCGACCATCGTCATCGGCCAGCTCGACGGCGGCGCGGTGCAGGGCCTGGGGCAGGCGCTGTGCGAGCAGGTGGTCTACGAGCGCGAATCCGGCCAGCTGCAGACCGGCACGCTGATGGACTACGCGCTGCCGCGCGTGGACCTGGTCCGAAGCTTCAAGACCGCGCTCGACCAGAGCACGCCCTGCCTGACCAACCCGCTGGGCGTCAAGGGCGTGGGCGAGCTGGGCACCATCGGCGCCACGCCGGCGGTGGTCAACGCCGTGGTCGATGCGTTGACGCGCGCCGGCGCCGGCGAACGCGCGCTGCAGCTGCAGATGCCGCTGCTGAGCGAACGTGTCTGGTCGGCGCTGCACGGCGCCACTGCCTGAGGAAACCGCGATGACTCCCTTTGCCTTCCACCGCCCCGCCTCGCTCGCGTCGGCGCTGCAGCTGCAGCAGGGCCGCGACGACGCGCGCTACCTGGCCGGCGGCCAGTCGCTGCTGCCGGCGATGAAGCTGGGCCTGGCCGCGCCCAGCGACCTGATCGACCTGTCGCTGCTGCCCGGCGCCAGTGGCATCACTGCCGATGGCAGCACGCTGCGTATCGGCGCAATGACGCCGCATGCCGTGGTGGCCGCCTCCGCCGAGGTGTTGAAGCACATCCCGGCGCTGGCCTGCCTGGCCGCCGGCATCGGCGACCCGGCCGTGCGCAGCCGCGGCACCATCGGCGGCAGCCTGGCGCAGAACGATCCGGCCGCCTGCTGGCCGGCCGCCGTGCTGGGCCTGGGCGCCACGGTGCAAACCGATCGGCGCGAGATCGGCGCCGACGATTTCTTCAAGGGCCTTTACGAAACCGCGCTGCAGCCCGGCGAGCTGATCACCGCGGTGAGCTTCCCGAAGCCGCAGCGCGCGGCCTATGTCAAGTTCAAGCAGCCGGCCTCGCGCTTTGCGCTGGTGGGCGTGTGCGTCAGCCAGGGGCCACGCGGCGTGCGCGCGGCCGTCACCGGCGCCGGGCCCTGCGTGTTCCGCGTGTCGGCCTTCGAGGCGGCGCTGGCCAAGGCCTGGTCGGCGGCATCGCTGGACGGGCTGTCGGTCGGCGCCGACGGCCTGAACAGCGACCTGCACGGCAGCGCGGCCTATCGCGCCCACCTGGTGGGCGTGCTGGCGCGGCGCGCTGTGGCGCAGGCCGTCTGAGGCCCAGCACAAGCGTAGGCTGACGCTGGCGATCCGCGATACCGCGGATCTGGCGAATGCGCTACCCTCAACGGGATGCGACATCTCGCTCCCATGCTGGCCAGGCTTTCGGCGCTGACGCTGGGCTGGATGGTGGCTGCCGCGCTAGCCGCGCAGGATGGGCGGTTCGCGCTGGTCGTGGGCAACGGCGGCTACCCGAATGCTGCGCTGCCCACGCCCGCTCAAGACGCCAAGGCCGTGGCGGAGGCGCTGCGCCGGCGCGGGTTCCAGGTGGTCGAGGTGGTCGACGGCAGCAAGGCCGACTTGCAGGCTGCGCTGCTGCAGGCCCGTGAGGCGATGCGCGGCGGGCTGACGATCGGCGTGTTCTATTTCTCCGGCTACGCGTTGCAGTTCGGGCAGCGCAACTACCTGATCCCGGTGGACGCGCGTCTGGCCGGGCCCGGCGACGTGCTGTCCAAGACACTCGACGTGCATGCCGTGATCGAGGTTTACGAGAGCGCTGGCAACAGCAGCAACGTGTTCGTTTTCGACGCCTGTCGCGAAAGTCCCTTCAGCGCCAGTGCCAGCGGACGCGGCCTTGCGCAGATGGAGGCGCCGCCGGGCAGCTTCCTG
>Ga0114939_10001960_pt1 | contig 15815 bp, 17 predicted proteins | sample AshMeaCrysSpring_FD_87196 | JGI IMG/M metagenome (GOLD analysis project Ga0114939, IMG submission 87196) | Groundwater microbial communities from Big Spring, Nevada to study Microbial Dark Matter (Phase II) - Ash Meadows Crystal Spring | ecosystem: Environmental > Aquatic > Deep subsurface >... | reverse complement strand
GGGGCCTCATCGCCTCGATGTTCATCGGCAACGTGATGCTGCTGATCATGAACATCCCCATGATCGGGGTGTTCACGCGCATGCTGCACGTGCCGAACTGGTTCCTGGTGCCGGCGATCGCCGCGGTCAGCTTCGTCGGCGTCTACGCGGTCCACGCGACGACGTTCGACCTCGTCCTGATGGTCGCGCTCGGCGTGTTCGGCTTCGGCCTTCGGAAGCTGGGCTTTCCGATGGCTCCCCTGATCCTCGGCTTCGTCCTCGGGGACATGATGGAACAGAATCTCCGGCGGGCGCTCGCCATCTCGGACGGCCACCTCGGGATCCTTTTCCAGAGTCCCGTGTCTATGACGCTGTGGGCCCTCGCGGCAGGGGCGCTCGCCATGCCGCTGGCACTGCGGCGGCTGAAGCCGGCGGGATGAGGCCCGCCACCCCGGGAAGTCACCGCGGCACGTCTGGGCAATCCGTCATGAAAGTCCTCGCCATATCCGGCTACAGCGGCAGCGGCAAGACCACCCTCATCGAGAAGGTGGTGCCCCTGCTCGTGAAGGCGGGGCTGCGCGTCTCGCTGATCAAGCACGCCCATCACCACTTCGAGGTGGACCAGCCGGGCAAGGATTCCTGGCGCCACCGGCAGGCCGGTTGCGCGGAGGTCCTGGTCAGCTCCTCGCAGCGCTGGGCCCTCATGCGCGAGCTGCGCGGGGAGCCGGAGCCCCGCCTCGAGGAACTGCTCGCCCGGTTCTCGCCCTGCGACCTGGTCATCGTCGAGGGCTGGAAGCACGACCCCGTCCCGCGCATCGAGGTGCACCGCGCCGGCGCCGGCCGGCCGCTGCTGTTTCCGCACGATCCCCACGTTCTTGCCGTGGCCACCGACGAGCCGCTCGAGACGGCGTTGCCGCAGTACGGGCTCGACGACGCCGCCGGCGTCGCCCGCTTCATCCTCGATTTCGTGAAGACCGCACCGTCGCCATGATCACGATCCTCTACTTTGCCAGCCTGCGCGAGCGCCTCGACTGTACCCGCGAGCAGGTGCCGCTTCCCGTCGGCACCCCGACCGTCGGCACCTTGGTCGAGGCCTTGCGGTCGCGGGATGCACGCCGGTCGGAGGCCTTCGCGCCGGGACGGGCCTGGCGCGTGGCGGTGAACCAGCAGATCGCCGACGCTGCCACGCCCCTCAAGCCGGGCGACGAGGTGGCGTTCTTTCCGCCGGTCACGGGAGGCTGAGCGTGGCCCGCGTCCGCGTCCAGGAAGCCCCCTTCGATGCGGGGCAGGAGATCGCGGCCCTCACGGCCGGTCGTCGCGACGTCGGCGCCGTGGCCACCTTCGTGGGCCTGGTCCGGGATCTGAACGAGGGGTCGGCCGTCAGCGGCATGACGCTCGAACACTATCCGGGCATGACCGAGCGCGCGCTGGAGGAGATCTGTGCCGAGGCCGGGCGGCGCTGGCGCCTGATCGACATCCGCGTCGTGCACCGCGTCGGCCCGCTCGCGCCGGGGGAGGCGATCGTGCTGGTCGCCGTCGCCGGCGCCCACCGCGGCGAGGCATTCGCGGCCTGCGAATTCGTGATGGACTACCTCAAGACCCGCGCGCCGTTCTGGAAGAAGGAAGAGACGCCCGAGGGAGCGCGCTGGGTGGAGGCGCGGGTGAGCGACGACGAGGCTGCCGCACGCTGGCGGAAGGCCGGCCCGTCCGGCGCCTAGGGTCCGGGCACGGAGCAGAAGACTTCCCGCATCATCGAGATCATCTTGATGATGCGCGGATCGTCGATCCGGTAGAAGACCTTGTTGGCCACCTTGCGCGAGGCGAGCAGGCCCTGGTCGCGCATCTTCGCCAGGTGCTGGGAGATGTTGCTCTGCGAGGTGCCCACCGCCTCGACGATGTCCTGCACCATCCACTCGGACTGGCCGACCAGGCAGAGGATCTTCAGGCGGAGCGGATGCGCCATGGCCTTCAGCGCCGCGCTCGCCTCCTTGATGTCCTCGCCGCGGTTGGCGAGGTCGAGGACATGCCGGGCGGCCGCCTTGCCGCCGCCAGGAGCCGATCGGGCCATGTGCGCCATGTCGGGAGTTTCCCTAATATTAGCCTTGACTGATATTACCGATTCCCCCACCATTTCTCCAGCCCGAATTACGCGCCGGGCGGCCGCCGCCCCGGGCGGCCGCACGCGGCCTCCAGGAGTCGACATCCCATGCATCGCGGACATCCGAAGCCCGGAAGAATCCTCCCGGCGCCGGAAGGCTTTCTCACCGACCGCCAAGGCAACGCCGCCGAGAGGGGGCGCCGAGGCTTCCTCAAGCGCGCCCTTGCCGCCGCCGGCGGCGTCGTCGCGTCCGGCGCCGCGCCGGGGCAGGGCACGCCCCGGGGGGAGTCGGCAATCCTTGAACTCCCCGAGCACACCAAGGGGCTGGGCCAGCCCGTGGCGGCGCGGGTCTACGGGGTTCCCTCGAAGTACGAGCAGGGGCTCCAGCGGCGCGAAAGCCCCGGCCTCACGCGCGTCTCGGCGGCATCGGTGTCGTTTGCCCCCCTGCAGGGCATGTTCGGCATCATCACCCCGAACGGACTGCACTTCGAGCGCCACCACCAGGGCTGGTGGGACATCGACCCCAGCCAGCACCGCCTGATGGTGATGGGGCTGGTGAAGGCCCCCAAGGTCTACACCATGGACGACCTGATGCGGCTGCCGGCGGTCTCGCGCATGCACTTCATCGAGTGCGGCGCCAATACCGGCATGGAGTGGGGCAACGTGGCCGTGCCCACCGTCCAGTACTCGCACGGCATGCTGTCTTGCTGCGAATACACCGGCGTGCGCCTCGCGACGCTGCTGGACGACTGCGGGTTCGACCGCAAGAACGGCAAGTTCGTGCTGGCGGAGGGCGCCGACGGCTCCTCCATGACCCGAACCATTTCCATGGATCGCGCCCTGGACGACGTCATGGTGGCCTACGCCATGAACGGCGAGATGCTGCGGCCGGAGAACGGCTATCCGTTGCGCCTGGTCGCCCCGGGCATCCAGGGCGTTTCATGGGTGAAGTACCTGCGCCGCATCGAGGTCGGCGACCAGGTCTGGGGGGCCAAGGACGAGACGATGCACTACATCGACCTGATGCCCGACGGTCGCCACCGGCAGTACAGCTCCATTCAGGAGTGCAAGTCGGTCATCACGTCCCCGTCGGGCGGGCAGACGCTGCTCGACAAGGGTTTCTACAATGTCACCGGCCTCGCGTGGTCGGGGCGCGGGCGCATCCGGCGCGTCGACGTCTCCTTCGACGGGGGGCGAAACTGGAGGACCGCGCGCCTCGAGGGGCCCGTGCTGTCCAAGTGCCTCACCCGTTTCAACATCGACTGGGTCTGGGACGGTGGCCCCGCGATCCTGCAGTCGCGCGCGATAGACGACACCGGCTACGTCCAGCCGAAGATCAACCAGCTGCGCGCCGTGCGCGGCACGCGCTCGATCTACCACAACAATGCGATCCAGTCGTGGCGGGTCGCGGAGACCGGGGAGGTGAGCAATGTCCAGGTCTTCTAGGGCGATCGGCGTCCTCCTGCTGGCCCTCGCACTGCCCGCGGCGGCGCAGCAGAAGTACGCCGGCATCGGCCGCCCGGCCACGCCGGACGAGATCGCGGCCTGGGACATCGACGTGCGGCCCGACTTCAAGGGGTTGCCCCGGGGTTCCGGCGGCGTCGCGAAAGGCGAGCAGGTCTGGGAGGCCAAGTGCACATCCTGCCACGGCACCTTCGGCGAGTCGAACGAGGTCTTCGCGCCGCTGGTCGGCGGCGCCACCAAGGCGGACATCGCCACCGGCCGCGTGACGTCGCTGGTGACGGGGGACCAGGCGCGCACGACCCTGATGAAGGTGTCGACGGTGTCCACCCTCTGGGATTTCATCAACCGGGCCATGCCCTGGAACGCGCCCAAATCCCTGACCGTGGAGGAGGTCTACGCCGTGGTGGCCTACCTGCTCAACCTCGGCGAGATCGTGCCGGGCGACTTCGTCCTCTCGGACCGCAACATCGCCGAGGTGCAGCAGCGCCTGCCGAACCGCAACGGCATGACGCGCGATCACGGCCTGTGGGACGTGAAGGGCAAGCCTGACGTACGAAACGTGGCGTGCATGCGCGACTGCCCCGTGGACGCGAAAGTCGCCTCGGCGCTGCCGGATCATGCCCGCGGCTCCCACGGCAACCTGAGGGAGCAGTACCGCCCGATCGGTCCCGCCCGCGCTGTGGACACTTCCGACGGGGGGCCGGCGGCGGCTGCCGCCCCGGCGGCGAGCCCGCTGGCGGAACTCGCCAAGGCAAAGGGTTGCATGGCCTGCCATGCCGTCGACAAGAAACTCGTGGGTCCGGGTTACCAGGAGGTTGCCGCCAAGTACAAGGGTGACGGCACGGCCGTGGCGAAACTCGCCGCGAAGGTCCGCGAAGGCGGCAGCGGCGCCTGGGGCCCGGTGCCGATGCCGCCCCATCCGGCGCTGGCCGAGGCGGACGCCAAAGGCCTGGTTCAATGGATTCTGGAGGGAGCGAAGTAACCCTCCCCACGCCCCCCCCCGGATGGGGGGGTTTACAACATGACAATTTCCGCTACATTTCCTCGGGTCGCGTCGGAAGGCGACCATCGGTGGCAGGGGGAAGATGCAAGGATGGCATCGTACGAAACCAGCACGGTCTACAGAGGAGAAGAGTGATGGATAGCAATCGAAGGAAGGTGCTGAAGGGCACCGGCGGCATGGCGGTGATGGGCCTTGCCGCCTCCGCGGGCCTGTTCCAGCCGGGAAGTGCCTGGGCGCAGGCCTGGAACAAGGCGGCGTTCGAGACCAAGAACATGGCGGACACCGTCAAGGCCATGGGCGGCGCCAGCGCGGCGGAGAGCAAGGAGATCGTGATCACCTCGCCCGACATCGCCGAGAACGGGGCCGTGGTCCCATTCACCATCGCCAGTCGCCTGCCCAAGACGGAGGCGATCGCGTTGCTCGTCGAGAAGAACCCGAACGCGCTCGCGGCGAGCTTCGACATCCCGGCCGGCACCGAGGCCGGCGTCACCACGCGCGTGAAGATGGGCCAGACGTCCAACGTCACCGCCCTCGTCAAGGCGGACGGGAAGTTCTACTACACCACCAAGGAAGTCAAGGTCACCCTGGGTGGCTGCGGCGGCTGAACGAGGAGAAGACCATGGCAGATCCGATGAAGATCCGGGCCGCGATGTCCGGCGACAAGGTGGAAGTGAAGGTCCTGATGAGCCACGAGATGGAGACCGGCCAGCGCAAGGACTCCAAGGGCGCGACCATCCCGGCCCATTTCATCCAGAACGTCACCGCCACGCACAACGGCAAGGTGGTGCTGTCGGCGCAGTGGGGGCCGGCGGTCTCCAAGAACCCCTTCCTGTCCTTCAAGTTCGCCGGCGGCAAGCCTGGAGAGAAGGTGTCCATCACCTGGACAGACAACAAGGGCGACAAGCGCACCGACGAAGCGACGATCGCGTAGCACCCCGGCGGGTCTCGACGTCCGCCGGTCAAAACAACGACAGAAGAGGAGGCAGCATGAAACGGTACCTGGGGAAGGCGGCCGCGGTTGCGGCTTGCATGATGGTTGCCGGCGGCGTAGCCCTTGCGGACGCGGGCACGCCGGTTCTCGCGCTGGCCAGCACGGCGGGCGGGGATGCCAGCAGCAAGGTCGTCTACCACGTCAACGAAGGCGTGGACAAGGCGGTGCCGGCGCTGCGCAACATCCGCAACCACCTCGACGCCGAGCCGAAGGCGAAGATCGTCGTGGTGACGCACGGTCCGGGCATCGACTTCCTGCTCGACGGCGCCAAGGACAAGAACGGCAATCCCTTCGACGCGACGGTCGACACGCTGCAATCCAGGGGCGTGGAGTTCCGCGTCTGCAACAACACCCTCGTCACGCGGAAGATCGACAAGAGCCAGGTGATCCCGCAGGCGAGCATCGTGCAGTCGGGGGTGGCGGAGATCGGGCGCCTGCAGTCCAAGGAAGGCTACGTCTACCTGAAGCCGTAGGCTGGCGTGGCGCGTCACACACAAGAACGCGAGGAGGAAACGATGACGCAATTCACGAAGTCAGCCGTTGGCGTCGCGCTGGCGCTGGCGACCACGGTGGCCTCGGCGCAGGAGCGCAGCGCCGTGGAGGAAATCGAGCGTTACCGGCAAGCGCTCGCCGACGGCAATCCGGCCGAGCTGTGGGAGGCCCGGGGCGACGCCCTCTGGAAGGAGAAGCGGGGACCGAAGAACGTCTCGCTCGAAAAGTGCGACCTCGGCCTCGGGCCCGGCGTGGTGCGTGGGGCATACACCGTCCTTCCCAAGTACTTTGCGGACACGGACAAGGTCGAGGACCTCGAGTCGCGCCTCGTCACGTGCATGGTCAGTCTCCAGGGCTTCACGCCGGAGCAGGCGAAGAAGGACCCCTTTGGCGGCCCAGGCAAGAAGGTCTCCATGGACGCCCTCGTCGCCTTCATCACTTCCGAATCACGGGGGCTTCCGATGAAGGTGGACGGCACGCACCCGAAGGAGGTCGAGGCCTACGAGATCGGCCAGCAGATCTTCTTCCACCGCAGCGGCCCCTACGACTTCGCCTGTGCCACCTGCCACGGGGTGAACAACCAGCGCATCCGGCTGCAGGACCTGCCGAATCTTCTCAACCCGCGCGAGGCCAAGAAGGCCTACGGCGCGTGGCCGGCCTATCGGGTGTCCCAGGGCGAGGTGCGCTCCTTCCAGTGGCGGCTCAACGACTGCTTCCGGCAGCAGCGCTTCCCCGAGCTGGCATTCGTGTCGCCGGCGTCCATCGCCCTCACGATGTACCTCGCGAAGAATGCCAACGGCGGCATCTTCGACGCGCCGTCCATCAAGCGCTGACCAGGAGGCCTTATCCATGAAGAAGCTCGCATACCTCGGCCTTCCGCTTGCGGCGATCCTCGCCAGCTGCGCCTCGGTGCCGACGCAGGAGGAGTACCGCGCAAAGGCCATCGCCATGATGAAGGCATCGTTCAACGAGAAGGGCCAGGCGAAGCTCGACCGCATCGACCAGGACGAGCTGCAGAAGATCTGCAGCATCCATCCCGGCGGCCACGATATGCCGAAGGAGGTCGGCGAACGGATCGAGAAGGCGCAGCAGGCGCTCATCAAGTATCCGGCCGACGGCAAGTACCTGGGCGACTGGAAGCAGGGCGAGCGCATCGCCCAGTCCGGTGTCGGCAAGCAGTACTCGGACAACCCGAAAAATCCCGCCGGCGGCAACTGCTACGCCTGCCACCAGCTGACGAAGCAGGAACTCGCCTACGGGACGATCGGGCCCAGCCTCTACCACTTCGCCAAGATCCGCGGCTTCGGGGCCGACATCCAGCGCTACGCGTGGGGCAAGGTCTTCAACTCCCAGGCGTTCACGCCATGCTCGAGCATGCCCCGTTTCGGCCATAGCGGTATCCTTACGGAGGAGCAGATCCGCCACGTGGTGGCGCTGCTCATGTCCCCCGATTCACCGGTCAACAAGTAACCCAATCGGGCGGGCGCGATCCCGCCCTTTTTTTGCCGAGGAACATTAGCCATGTCTAATGCAATCGCCCGCACCTTCGCCGCATTCGCCCTCGTCGCCCTGCCGACACTTGCTGCAGAGCCTGCAACGTATTCCATCAAGGTGCTTACGCCCGAGACGGCGCTCAAGGCGGCACAGGCTGCGATGGTCAAGTGCCGCGCGGACGGCTACCAGGTCTCAGTCGCGATCGTGGATCGCTCAGGACTTGTGCAAGCGGTCCTGAGAGACCGCTTTGCCGGTGCGCACTCGCCGGAAGGGGCCACCAACAAGGCGTGGACGGCGGTTTCGTTCCGCACGAACACCTCCGACCTCATGAAGGTGACTCAGCCGGGCCAGCCGTCCTCGGGGATCCGCCACTGGCCGCGCGTCTCCGCCGTGGGGGGCGGCGTCAAGATCGAGGCGGGTGGTTCGATCGTGGCGGGAATCGGCGTGTCGGGGGCGCCAACCGGGGAAGCCGACGACGTCTGCGCAAACGCAGGCATCAAGGCGATCGCCGACACCCTCGAATTCTGAAACGGGCGGGCGCACACCGCCCGCCGATACGAAGACAGGAACAGCCCTCCATGGATCGCCGTGAATTCCTGAACGTCCTGGCCATTGCCGCCGCGGCCGGCCTGCCCATTTCGTCCCGGGCGGCGCTCGCTGCCGCGGACGGCGCGCGGCTCTACGACGTGCCGCGATTCGGCAACGTGAGCCTGCTGCACATGACGGACTGCCACGCTCAGCTTCTCCCGATCCACTTCCGCGAGCCGAACGTGAACCTCGGCATCGCCGGGGCCGCCGGAAAGGTTCCGCACCTGGTGGGCGAGCGGCTGCTGAAGGCCTACGGCATTCCGGCAAGGAGCGCTCAGGCGCACGCGTTCACCTTCCTCGACTTCGAGCAGGCGGCGAGAACCTACGGCAAGGTGGGCGGCTTCGCGCATCTCGCCACCCTGGTGAGGCGCCTGAAGGCCTCCCGGCCCGGGGCGCTGCTGCTCGACGGCGGCGACACCTGGCAGGGCAGCGCCACGGCGCTCTGGAGCAAGGGCCAGGACATGGTGGACGCCTGCAAGCTCCTCGGCGTGGACGTGATGACGGCGCACTGGGAATTCACGCTGGGCGCCGACCGCGTGAAGGAGATCATCGAGAAGGACTTCAAGGGCAAGTTGGACTTCGTCGCCCACAACGTCGCCACCACCGACTTCGGCGACGCGGTCTTCCCGCCCTACGTGATCCGGATCGTCAACGGAGTGCCGGTGGCGATCGTGGGGCAGGCCTTTCCCTACACCCCCATCGCCAACCCGCGCCACCTCGTGCCCGACTGGACGTTCGGCATCAAGGAGCCGGAGCTGCAGAAGGTCGTGGACGAGGCGCGAGGCAAGGGCGCCCAGGTGGTGGTGCTCCTGTCCCACAACGGCATGGATGTCGACCTGAAGCTCGCCAGCCGGGTCACGGGCATCGACGCCATCCTCGGCGGCCACACGCACGACGGCGTCCCGCAGCCCGTTCAGGTGAAGAACGCCAAGGGCGTGACGCTGGTGACCAATGCCGGCAGCAACGGCAAGTTCCTCGGCGTCATGGACTTCGAGGTCAAGCGGGGCACGGTGGCGCGCTGGAAGTACCGGCTGCTGCCCGTGTTCGCCAACCTCCTTGAGCCCGATCCCGCCATGGCGGACCTCATCGCGAGGATCCGCGGACCGCACGAGGCGAAGCTCAACGAGAAGCTCGCGGTGACCGAGGGACTCCTGTACCGCCGCGGCAACTTCAACGGCACGGTCGACCAGGTGATCCTCGACGCGCTCCTCAAGGTAAAGGGGGCCGAGATCGCGTTCTCGCCGGGCTTTCGCTGGGGCACCACGCTGCTGCCCGGGCAGGCGATCACGATGGACCACGTGATGGACTGGACCGCGATCACCTATCCGCATACCACCCTGAACGACTTCAGCGGCGACACGATCAAGGCGATCCTCGAGGACGTCTGCGACAACCTCTTCAACGTGGATCCCTACTACCAGCAGGGCGGCGACATGGTGCGGGTGGGGGGGATGACCTACACGTGCACCCCGGGCGAGGTCATGGGCAAGCGCATCTCCGACATGCGACTGGACGGGAAGCCCATCGAGCCGGAGCGCAAGTACAAGGTGGCCGGCTGGGCACCGGTGGCCGAGGGCGTGGCCGGCGAGCCCATCTGGGACGTGGTCACGCAGTACCTCCGCGACGTGAAGACCGTGGCCCCCGTGACGCTCAACCTCCCCCGATTGGTGGGCATGGAAGGCAACGCCGGGACCGCGTGATGCGCCTGCGCGGGCCAATGGCTGCCGTCGTCTTCGCCTGCGCGGCATCGCTAGCGGGCGCGCAGGACTACCCGCCGCTCAAGTCCCGCGTCCAGCCCGTCAAGGTGACGGAGCGCGCCTGGTACGTGCAGGGCTCGCCCGGGGTGGCGAGCGCGGGCAACGAGGCCTACAACTCCAACGCCGGCTTCGTCGTGACGGACGAAGGCGTCGTCGTCATCGACGCGCTGGGGTCGCCCGCCCTCGGCAACGCGTTGCTCAAGGCCATCCGCGGGGTGACGAAGCAGCCCGTGCGCCGCGTCATCGTCACCCACTACCACGCCGACCACTTCTACGGCCTGAAGCCGTTCAAGGACGCCGGCGCCGAGGTCTGGGCGCACCGCGCATCGCTCGACTACCTGACCGGCGGCGAGGCCGGGCGGCGCCGTGGCCAGCGAGCCCGGGACCTGGCGCCGTGGATTGACGAGAACACGCCGCTGTTGCCGGCCGACCGCTGGCTGGAGGGCGACGAGTCCTTCACGATGGGCGGCGTCCGGTTCGAGATCCAGCATTTCGGCCCGGCGCACTCGCCCGAGGACCTGGTGATCGCGGTGCCGCAGGAGGGGGTGGTCTTCTCGGGCGACATCCTGTTCACCGGACGCATCCCGTTCGTGGGCGAGGCCGACAGCCGGGCCTGGCTTGCCCGCATCGGGCGACTCATCACCATGAAACCCCGAATGCTCGTCACCGGGCACGGAGAGGTCTCGCGCGACCCGGTGAGGGACCTCGTGCTCACGCGCGACTACCTCATGTTCCTGCGCGCCGAGATGGGAAAGGCGGTGCAGGACTTCGTCCCGTTCGAGGACGCCTACAAGCGGACGGACTGGAGCCGCTTCGCGAAGCTGCCGGCCTTCGAGGCTGCCAACCGCGTGAACGCCTACGGCACCTACCTCCTGATGGAGAAGGAGTCGCTCGGCAAATGACCGGCTGCCTCGACCGGCGGCGGTTCCTGCTTGTCGCCGCGGCCCTCGGACTCCCGGCCGCGGCGATACCGGCCCCAACGGCGGACATTCCCCTCGCGGCGGACCTCATGGCCGACGGTCGGCGCTCGCGGTCGCGCAAGGCGCCCATCGTGGTGCTCTTCAGCCTGCCGGGCTGCCCCTATTGCGAGGTGGTGCGGCGCTCGCACCTTGCGCCGATGCTGGCCGACGCACAGCAGGCGGCGCGCGTGATCGTCCGGCAGATCGACATCGACAGCGACCGCGGCCTGGTCGGCTTCGCCGGGGAAAGGACGACGCACGCCACGCTGGCCCGCGCCCACGGCATGCGGGCGGCACCCGTCGTGGCGTTCTGGGACGGGCAAGGCCGCGAGATCGCCGAACCCTTGAAGGGCATGCTGCTGCCCGACTTCTACGGGGGCTACCTCGATGCCGCGCTCGAGGCGGCCCGCGGTCGCCTCGAACGCGGCGGCTGACCCGTCGGGATCGGCAGAAACGCTGACCGAGTTGCGTCAGATCAAAGGGGGCGGATTCCCCTGCCCGTAATGTCACCAAAGTCCTACAGGATCGGCCCGCTACGGGGCCTGTGACCCCGCCGGCGGACGCGATGCGCAGGTCATCGACAGCCACTGAGGGGGATTCCATGAACCAGGCCCAGACGTCGTCCTTCGAGATCGTCGCTCGGGAGGACTTCTCCGACGTCACCTACCTGCTCGAGGTCCGGCATCCGATGCTGGCGAAGGCCGCCAAGGCCGGCCAGTTCGTGATCGTGATGGAGCACGAGCAGGGCGAGCGCATCCCGCTCACCATCGCCGATTTCGACCGCGAAAAGGGCACCTTCACGCTGGTCATCCAGGCGGTCGGCAAGACCACGCGCGAGATGCAGCAGAACTGCCGCGTCGGCACGTCGCTCTACGCCGTCGTGGGACCGATGGGCATCCCGAGCGTGATCGCCCACAAGAAGAAGGTGGTCTGCGTGGGTGGCGGACTCGGCGTCGCGCCCATCTTTCCGCAGGCGCGCGCCTGGAAGGAGAGCGGCGCCTACGTCATCGGCGTGCTGGGCTTCCGCAACCGCGGGCTCGTCTTCTGGGAGGACAAGTTCCGCGCCTGCTGCGACGAACTGATCCTGTGCACCGACGACGGGTCCGCGGGCGTGAAGGGCCTCGTCACCGAGGGCATCCGTTTGGCGATCGAGAAGCACCCCGACATCGAGGAACTCGTCGCGATCGGCCCCCCGGTGATGATGAAGGGCTGCGCGGAGGCGACGCGCCCGCACAAGATCAAGACGATGGTGAGCCTGAACCCGGTGATGGTCGACGGCACGGGCATGTGCGGCGGCTGCCGCGTGAAGATCGGCGAGACGGTCAAGTTCGCCTGCGTCGACGGCCCGGACTTCGACGGCCACCTCGTCGACTTCGACGACCTCACGGCGCGCCTTTCGCGCTACAAGCCGGCGGAGAAGGAGGCCAGCGCGCGCTACGAGGAGAGCTGCCGGATTCGCGGCGACGAGGCCCTGGCGCAGGCGTCGGCGAGCCTCGTCGACGACCGTCCGTCGGCGGACGCGTGAACACCCGACAGGAGGCGATGGCAACCATGGCCAAGAAGAAGACCATCCGCACGATTCCGCAGGAACGTACCCCCGTGCGGGAACAGGACCCGACGGTCCGCGCCCGCAACTTCGACGAGGTGTCGCTCGGCTACCGGCTGGAGGAGGCGCTGGTGGAGGCCGAGCGTTGCCTGCAGTGCGCGGACGAGCCCTGCGTGCGCGGCTGCCCGGTGGGCATCGACATTCCCGGCTTCATCCAGAAGATCGCCGAGAAGCACTACCACGGCGCCTACGACATCCTCACCGACACCAACCTGCTGCCCTCGGTCTGCGGCCGGGTGTGCCCGCAGGAGAACCAGTGCGAGGGCGTCTGCACGGTGGGCGAGTCGCTCGAGCCCGTTGCCATCGGCCGCCTCGAACGCTTCGTGGGCGACATGGCGATCAAGGAAGGGTGGGCCAACATCCCCTACATCGAGCCGAACGGTTACCGCGTCGGCATCGTCGGCGCGGGCCCTGCCGGCATGGCCTGTGCGGCGGACATGGCCAAGGCAGGCTGCGAGGTGGTGGTGTACGACGCGCTCCACGAGCCCGGCGGCGTCCTGAAGTACGGCATCCCGGACTTCCGCCTTCCCAACACGGTGATCGACGCCGAGATCGAGAAGTTGCGCCGCCTGGGCATCCGCTTCGAGTGCAACACCCTCGTGGGACGCCTCTTCACCATCGAGCAGATGATCACCGAGATGGGCTTCCACGCCGTGTTCATCGGCACGGGGGCCGGCTACCCGAGCTTCATGGGCATCCCGGGCGAGTCCCTCAACGGCGTCCTCTCGGCAAACGAGCTGCTGACGCGGGCGAACCTCATGCGCGCGCGGGACTTCCCGAAGTACGACACGCCGCTGCAGCCGGGCAAGCGCGTGACGGTCATCGGTGCGGGCAATACGGCGATGGACGCGATGCGCGTGTCCCTCAGGCTGGGGGCGGAGAAGGTCACTTGCGTATACCGCCGCTCCAAGACGGAGGCTCCCGCGCGCGTCGAGGAGGTGCACCACGCCGAGCAGGAGGGCATCGCGTTCAACTGGCTCACCAGCCCGATCGAGCTGATCGGCGACGCCTCGAAGGCGGTGCGGGCCATGCGCTGTGTCCGCATGGAACTGGGCGAGCCCGACGAGTCGGGCCGGCGCCGCCCCGTCACGGTCCCCGGCAGCGAGTTCGAGATCGAGACCGACATGGTGGTCTTCGCGATCGGCACCAACGCGAACCCCATCCTCGGGCAGACCTCGAAGCTCAGGCTCAACAAGCGCGGCTACATCGAGACGGACGACTCGCTGGCCACCTCGATCGCGGGCGTGTATGCGGGCGGCGACATCGTCACCGGTGCCGCGACCGTGATCCAGGCGATGGGAGCCGGCCGCAAGGCCGCGCGCGGCATGAAGGCCTACCTCGGCCTGCGCGACACGGACTGCGTCTACCAGCCCGACACGGACGACCCCTCCGGCATGCGCTTCGGCATCCCGGTGGAGGAGCACAACTTCGCGCGCATCCGGCTGCGGTAGTGCGGACGCTCCCAGATCCATCCGAATTCCCGACTTCGAAGGCGACACCATGAGCGAAACGGCCACGTTGGACCGAAAGCAGCAGGCCGCGGGCGGCGGGGAACCCGCCGGCAAGGCGAAACCCGTCGTCAATCTCACCGAGCACATCGTCGAGGTGATCAGCGACTCCGGCGAGGGTGCGCAGCGCTGTGGCCAGTCGCTCGCCTCCATCGCCGCCCGCAGCGGCAACGGCATCTGGACGGTGGAGATCATCCCCGCCGAGATCCAGCCGCCGGCGCGCAGCGTGGCGGGCGCGAGCGGCATCCGCATTCGCATCGGCTCCCGGCAGGTCACAAACGGCGGGGACGAGACGGACCTCGCCGTGGCCTTCAACGAGCAGGTGCTTCTCGGCCGCGTTCGCGCCGGCGAGCTGAAGCGCGGCGCCACGATCCTCCTCGAGGGCATGTGGCGCGACCACCGCGACCCTTCCGTCGTGAAGTCCTACTGCGACACGGTCGAGGCGCTGCGGAAGGACGGCTTCCGCGTGATCGAGGTCCCGCTGGAGAAGGAGTGCCGGTCGCTGATGAACGACCCGCGGCGCGGCAAGAACATGTTCGTGCTCGGGATGCTCTGCAGCATCTACAGCCTCGACCTGCAGCTCGCGCGCGACCAGGTGGCGCTCACCTTCGGCAAGAAGGACCGCTCGGTCATCGAATCGAATGTCAGGCTGCTCGAGGCGGGCTTCGCCTGGGGAGAGGCGAACCTCGACTTCAAGTACGCCATCCCGGCCAAGCGCAGCACGATTCCGCAGGTGGTCACCAACGGCAACACCGCGATCGCGCTGGGCGTCCTCGCCTCGGGCATGGACATCTGCGCGATGTACCCGATCACGCCGGCGACCTCCGCCTCGCACTACCTGTCCGACTGCTTCGAGAAGGTGGGGGGGCTGGTGCACCAGGCGGAGGACGAGATCGCGGCGTGCGCTTTCGCGATCGGGGCCTCCTACGCCGGCCGCTGCGCGGTGACCATCACCTCGGGTCCGGGATACTCGCTCAAGCAGGAGGGGATCGGGCTTGCCGTGATGGCCGAGATCCCCCTCGTGGTCGTGAACGTGCAGCGCGGCGGGCCGAGCACCGGCCAGCCGACCAAGGTGGAGCAGGGCGACCTGCTCACCACCGTGTACGGCAGCCACGGCGACGCGCCCAAGGTGGTGATGGCGGTGAGCGGAATCGAGGACTGCTTCTACTCGATGATCACGGCGCGCAAGATCGCCGAGACCTTCAACATGGTCGTGGTGGTGCTGTCGGATGCGAGCCTCGCGACGGCGCAGGCGCCGTTCCCGCGACCGACCTTCAGCGAAGACTGGCTCGCGGCGCCGCTCGACCAGTCCCCGCTTCCGGAGGGAGCCAAGCCCTACGACTGGGACCCGGTGACCGGCATCGCGCGGCGCTTCATCCCGGGGCAGCCTGGCGGCATGCACACCGTGACGGGACTCGCGCACGACCGCTTGAGCAAGGTGGCGTACGACCCCTCGATCAACGAGGAGGGGATGCGCGCGCGCAGCCTCAAGCTCGCGGCCCTGCAGAAGACGCTCAGGACGCCGCCGGTCTTCGGCGATCCGGAGGGCGACCTTCTGGTCGTGGGCTGGGGCAGCACGAAGGGCGTCATCGAGGAGGCCGTCGAGCGGTTGCGCGCGGAGGGGCTCAAGGTCTCGTCGCTGCACCTGCGCTTCATCCAGCCGATGCCCTCCGGCATCGGCGAGATCCTGCGGCGCTTCGGCAAGGTGATGACGATCGAGGGCAACTGGGGGGATCGCCGGGAGGACGAACTCATCGACGAGAACAACCGGCGCTACACGGCGCTCGCGATGATGCTGCGCGCGCGCTACCTGGTGGACGTCGACTGCTGGAGCGAGGCGCGCGGGCAGCCCATCAAGCCCGGCAACGTGGTGATG
>Ga0114939_10001958_pt1 | contig 15828 bp, 16 predicted proteins | sample AshMeaCrysSpring_FD_87196 | JGI IMG/M metagenome (GOLD analysis project Ga0114939, IMG submission 87196) | Groundwater microbial communities from Big Spring, Nevada to study Microbial Dark Matter (Phase II) - Ash Meadows Crystal Spring | ecosystem: Environmental > Aquatic > Deep subsurface >... | reverse complement strand
GCCCGGGCCGCGCTGCCGTCCGGAAAAATCCCCCGGAAATTCAACGGATTTTCTCTTGCCAACCCCATCCCGCATCCGCACAAACTCCCGCTGCCATGAATAAAGCTGAACTCATTGATGCCATCCAAGCCGCTCTCGGGAAAGACGCCACCAAGCGTGCCGCCGACGAAGCCCTCGAAGCCGTCCTTTCCTCCATCGCCAAAGGCGTGAAGAAGGACAAGAAAGTCCAAATCATCGGATTCGGCACTTTCGAGGTCAAGAAGCGCGCCGCCCGCACCGGTCGCAATCCGAAGACCGGAGAGTCCATGAAGATCGCCGCCTCCAAGTCGGTCGGCTTCAAGCCCTCCTCCGTTCTCAAGAACTCGCTGTGATTGGCAGGAGCCCCGGTCTCCTCCATCCCCATCGACAGATTGTTTTATATCCAAAAAACCACGAAAGCCCCGGCCCGCCATGGCCGGGGTTTTCTTGTCAACAGCCCGCGCGATCCCATGAAACCAAGGCTCACCCTCGCCGAAACCCCGCTCCCGCATGGCGGGACGCTGGCACTCCAGGAACACGACGGGCGCAAATTCCTCCTCATCCATGGCCAGCAAATCTGCGGCCCCGCCACCCGCGCCGCGGAGGAGGAGATCGCGCGGCTCGCCTGCGCCCCCTTCCGTCCCGCGCGCCAGCCGAAACTTTTCTTCGCCGGCCTCGGTCTCGGCCACTCGCTCGCCGCCGCCGCCACTGAACTCAAACAGAAACGCGCGGTCTTCACCGTGGCCGAGCCCCTGACGGACCTACCCGAGTGGCACCGCCGGCACCTGCCCGGAAGCCCGCTTCTAACAGACGGGCGCGTCGTCCTTGAAAACGACTGCGGGCCAGCCGCGCTCTCGCGCCAGGCCGGCCTGCTCCACGCCATCCTGCTGCATCTCGACGCCTCGCCCACCGGCCCCGGCAACCGCCCGTGGGTGGACGACCGCCGCTGGCTATCCGCCGCCTATGAGGCGCTGCAACCCGGCGGCCTGCTGGCCATCGCCGGCTCGCGCCCGGTCGCCAACCTGAGCCGCCGCCTCCAGCGCTCCGGTTTCGAAGTCGCGGAGTTCACGGTTCCCGCCTCGCCCGTGGCGAAGAAATCCCGGCTGCTGCCGATTTGGCTGGCCCGCAAAGGCCGCGCGGCGGGTTGATCTCCTTCGCCTTGAAACCCGGCCCCGGCGGCATGGCCGCGCCCGCCGTCCTGACACCGTGGATTCCCCGCTTGTTGCGCGGGTTTTTCCGCGCCACGCTCCGCGCATGGAAAGCCACGAGTGGTTTGAAAACACCGATGCGGGAAAGGTATATTACCGCGCGAACCACATCGGCGGCAGGTGGACGATCATGACCACCACCCAAAAGCGCGATCCCGTATGGACCGATCTCAAGCCGGCTGGCGAAGCCGTCTGGCGCGAGCTGCGCGACATCGTCTGGAGGAAATACCAGCGCAAACGCTGCCCGTGGGAACGCGTCGCGGAGATCGACCGCATCCTGGCCGGAGAAACGCCCGGCGTTTAGAAAAACCCCGCGCTTTCTCAAGCCACGGTCACCGCCCGGCCCTTCGCAGGAACGATCACCCGCGTGGAATGCCCCTTCATTTCCTCCACAAACGCGTCCGCCGTGGCTTCGATGATCGGGAACGAGCCATAGTGGCAGGGAATGACGGCCTTCAGCTTGAAATACCGCCGCACGGCCAGCGCCGCGGCGCGCGGACTCATGGTGAAGCGGTCGCCGATCGGAACCATCGCGATGTCCGGCTGGTGCAGCTCATGGATGAGGGCCATGTCGCCGAAGATGGCGGTATCGCCCATGTGATAGACAACCGGCTGCCCCGGGGCCTTGACGATGACGCCGCCGGGATTGCCCAGCGGAATGTTCTGATCGGAGGATGAGTGATCGGCGCGGACCAGCGAGACCGTGAACCCATCCTGCGCGGTGGTGCCGCCAAGATTCATGGGGTCGATGTTTCCAACGCCCTGCGCGGCGAGCCACATGCAGAGTTCGAAGTTGGCGACCACTTTCGCGCCGGTTTTTTCCGCGATGGCCACGGTGTCCCCTACGTGGTCGCCGTGGCCGTGGGTGAGCAGGATGTGGCTGACTCCCGCAGCGGCTTCCAGCGGGTCGCCGGCGAAAGCCGGATTGCCGGTGAAGAAGGGATCGATGAGCACGGCGCGGCCGTCGAAGTCGAGCCGGAAGGCGGAATGTCCGAACCAAGTGATGTTCATATGCGCGGAATCGTTGATGAACCATCCATGCAATGGCAGGTCCCGGAGTGCAAGCCGGATCCGGGCGGGCGATTTTCCCGGTTGCCTCGATGCCGCGCTCTGGCAGATTGCGGGCATGCGCGGAAATTCCCGGCTCGTCATGGTGACGGGCGCCACCGGATACATCGGCGGGCGCCTGGTCCCGCGGCTGCTGGCGGCGGGAAACCGCGTCCGCTGCCTGGCGCGCGATCCGGCCCGCCTGCAGGGCCGCCCGTGGCAGGATGAGGTGGAAATCGCCGCGGGCGACGTGCTGGAAGCGGAGGGCCTCGCCCGCGCCATGGAGGGCGTGGATGTCGCCTATTATCTCATCCACAGCATGGGAGGCGGCGCGGATTTCCACCAGCGCGACCTGCGGGCCGCTCGAAATTTCGCAGCAGCGGCCCGTGCGGCCGGAGTGAAACGCATCATTTACCTCGGCGGTCTGGCGCAAGACTCGCCCGCGCTTTCCGAGCATCTGCGCTCGCGCCAGCAAACCGGCGAGGCCTTGCGCGGTGCGGGAGTCCCCGTCACCGAATTCCGCGCCGGAGTGATCGTCGGCTCGGGCAGCATTTCCTTTGAAATGATCCGCTACCTCACCGAGCGCGTGCCGATCATGATCTGCCCGCGCTGGGTTTACACCCGCACCCAGCCGATCGGCATCCGCGAGGTGCTGGAATATCTGACGGCCGCGCCCGAAGTGCCGGAGAGCAGCGGACGCGTGATCGAGATCGGCGGCTCGCAGGTGATCACCTATGGTCAGATGATGCAGGTGTATGCCGAGGTCCGCGGCCTGCGGCGCTGGATGCTGCCCGTCCCGTTTCTCACGCCGCGGCTCTCATCCTACTGGGTGAACCTGGTCACTCCGATTCCCGCTGCGATCGCCCGCCCGCTCATCGAGGGGCTGCGCAATGAAAACATCGTGCGCGATCCGGCGGCCGCGCGGCTTTTCCCCGGAATCCATCCGGTGAGCTACCGCACCTCGGTCGAGCGCGCGCTCGCCGTGCTCCAGGCGCGCGATATCGAAACCAGTTGGAGCGACGCCTTGAGCACCACCCAGGGCGATGTGCCGCCCGTCGTGCTCACGACCCACGAAGGCATGATCACCGAGCAGCGCCAGCGCGTCGTTTCCGCGCCGCCATCCGCCGTCTATCGGATCTTCACCGGCCTCGGCGGCAAGCGCGGCTGGCTGTGCATGAATTGGGCGTGGCGCGCGCGCGGCGTGATGGACCGGATGATCGGCGGCGTGGGCATGCGGCGCGGCCGCCGGGATCCGGACAAGCTGCGCGCCGGAGACGCGCTGGATTTCTGGCGGGTGGAAGCCGTCGAGCCCGGCCGTCTGCTCAGATTGCGCGCCGAGATGAAGGTGCCCGGCAAGGCGTGGCTGCAGTTCCAGGTGACGGCCCGCGATGACGGCAAGTCGCTGCTTTCACAAACCGCCTTCTTCGCGCCGAAGGGCCTGATGGGCTGGCTGTATTGGTACGCGCTCTACCCGCTGCACGGCTTGATCTTCAGCGGCCTCATCGACCGCATCGCCCGCCGCGCCCTTGATCTCCAGCGCGCCGCGTGATTCGCTCCGCCCATGGAAATCCGCAACCGCTCGCGTCAGCTCCCATTCACCACCAGGGACGGCTCCACCATCCGCAGCCTGCTGGATCTTTCCAACGCGCCGGTCGTGAATCAAAGCCTCGCAGAGGCCTCGCTGCCGGCCGGCGGCGAAACGGAGCGGCATTATCACAAGCTCAGCGAGGAAATCTACTTCCTGTTGGAAGGCGTGGGAGAGATGGAAATGAACGGGGAAACGCGCGAGGTGAACCCCGGCGACGCCATCCTCATCCCGCCCGGCGCCTGGCATCGGATCCGCGCGATCGAGCCGCTGCTCTTCCTCTGCTGCTGCTCGCCGCCATACGCGCACGATGACACGTATTTCGCTTGAGCGGAGCGCATGGCGCGAATGGCCGCTCACAAAACTCAATTGTTTTGCCGGAGCCATCCAAACCCCGGGCGGGCAGCCGCCCTCCGCCATCTCCATGGCACGCTGCTGGCATTGGCGGAAGCTGACAACACCGGCGGACTTCGGGCTTGATCCACGGACGCCGGTTCGCCAGTTTCCGGGCCTGCCATGCACGAGTAGCTCAGCGGTAGAGCAACCGGTTTACACCCGGTCGGTCGGCGGTTCGATCCCGTCCTCGTGTATTTACAATCGCCGCAGCCCCCTCTAACACAGGCATTTTCAGTTTGCCGGGAACGATGAAACCGCCTATAGGACTGGCGCTATTGGGCTTGCTGGAAAAATTCTATCGGCCCCTGACACATACCCTTGATTCCCTGAAGCATGTTTTTCCGACTCGTTTCCCTCGCCGCCCTCACCCTCGCCACCGCGCTTTTCACCAATTGTGGAAGTTCCGGCATCGCCGTCATCCCGAAATCGAGGATCCGCGGCGCGGACGCGCAAAACATGAGCTTCACCCTGCCGACCCCGTCATCGGCCGCAGTGGCCGCCGCGACGGGCAAGCCGCGCGACAAGCACTCGATGCCGGTTTATCCGTTCAGCGAGCGCAACCGGATCGTCCGCACAACGGCCTACACGTGCAGCGAGGATGACCACCTGATCTATGGCAGCAGGAACGCCACCGGCACGCAGTTGCGCTATACCAACCGCGTCCGCAGCGCCGCCGCCGACTGGTCCTTCTATCCGGTGGGCACCACCTTCCGCATCAAGGGCCTGCCTTACCTTTACGTGGTGGATGACTACGGCTCCGCCCTCACCGGCACCGGCACCATCGACATCTACAAGCCCAGCAAGGAGATCATGAACCTGTGGGGCCGCCGCAATGTGGAGATCACCATCGTCCAGTGGGGTTCCTTCAACCGCAGCGCCGAGCTGCTCGGCCAGCGCACCAAGTTCGACCACTGCCGCCAGATGCTCTCCAATATCGTGCGCCAGCGCCCGGACCTCGGCCGCGTGGCGATGCGCTGACGCGCGGCTGCTCACTGGATCGGCGCGAAGAGCCGCGCGGCGCGGCAGGCGGCGCGGAATAAAAACGGCTTGCCGGTGAAGTCATCCACCCTTGCCTCACGCGCGTGGCTGAAATCATATCGCAGCATCTCGGTGATTTCATCCACAAAGGCCTGGTCGGTGGAGAAGGCGGTGATTTCGAAATTCAGGCGGAACGAGCGGTTGTCGAGATTGGCCGTGCCCACGGCCGCCAGCCGATGGTCGATGAGCATCACCTTCTGGTGCAGGAATCCGCGGTGGTAGCGGAAAATCCGCACGCCGAAGGGGATGGACTGCTCGTAATAAGAGAACGCGGAAAGCCAGACCATCACGTGGTCCGGGCGCTCGGGGATGAGGACGCGCACGTCCACGCCGCGGATGGCGGCGGCCTGCAGGGCGGTGAGCACGCCCTCGTCCGGCACGAAATACGGCGAGGTGATCCAGAGTTTTTCACGGGCCGAGTTGGCGGCCTCCGCCACGACCAACTGCCACGAGTCCGCCGGATCGGCCGGGCCGGTGGGAATGATGGCGGCCACCTGATCGGCCGCGTCAGGACGTGTTTGCCAGTGCAGTTCCGGCACTTGGTTGGCAGCCCAGAACCAATCCTCCAGAAACACCAGCTGCACCGCCTGCACCACCGGCCCGCGCATTTCCAGATGCGTGTCCCGCCACGCCCCGAAGCGCCGGTCGCGCCCGAGATATTCGTCGCCCACGTTCAAGCCGCCGATCAGCGCCACCTCTCCATCACTGATGACGATTTTACGGTGATTGCGGAAATTGAGCTGCAGGCGCGACCACCAGAAGCGGTTGATTCCGAACGAATGGCACTTCACGCCCGCGACCCGCAACTCGCACAGGTAGCGCCGCGGCAGCTTGTACGAGCCGATTTCATCGAACAGGAAATACACCATCACTCCGGCGCGGGCCCGTTCGATCAGCGCTTCCTTGAAGCGCGCGCCAAGCGTGTCGTTCTTGACGATGAAGAAATTCACGCACAGGTAGCTCCGGGCCGCGCCGATCACCTGGAAGATCCGCTCGAAGGTCTCCTCGCCATCGATCAGCGGTTCCAAGCGGTTGCCGCGGGTGAAGGGCAGGCCGCCCAGCATCCGGGCCGCGCGTTCGAAGGCGTCGTCCTCGGGAATCTCCACTTCCAGTTCCCGCAGTCGCTCGTGCATCGATTTCGCCAGTCTGGCCAGACGCCCGTCCTTGCGCCTGCGGCCGCCGACGTTTCCGGAAAACCGCGTGCGCCCAAGCAGCCAATACAGCGGAATCGCCAGAAACGGCACGGTGACCAGCGAGATCACCCATGCGATGGCGCCCTGCGAGGTGCGCACGTGCATCAGGGCATGCAGCACGTGCAGAATGCCCACGAGGTAAAAAGCCGCCACAGTCACCAGGCCCAGCCGGGTCTCAACCTCGAAACCGGTCAAAAACATGGCGTCAATCTAACGCACGGACGGGTCGAAACAAGATCCCATGCCCACGGGAGCTTGGCTTGCGCCGGAAAATTTCTCAGAATGAGAACACTTCGCCGTCCTTGAAGAAGCGCTTGATCTCGGCGGCGGCGGCGGCGGTGGAGTCGGAGGCATGGCAGACGTTGATCATCACGTCCTCGCCGAGATCCCCGCGGATCGTGCCGGGGGCGGCGGCCTTTGAATCCGTGGGGCCGAGCAGATCACGGACCCTTGCGATGGCATCCTCGCCCTCGAGCGCCAGCGCGATGACCGGCGTGCGTTTCATGAAGGTGACGATTGCCGGGAAGAACGGCTTGTCGGCGATGTGGGCGTAATGCTGGCGAAGGATGGCATCGTCGAGTTCCATCATTTTGATGCCGCGGATCACGAAGCCCGCGTCCTCAAACCTGGCAAGAACCTTGCCGGTGAGGTTTTTCATGATCGCGTCCGGCTTGAAGAGAATGAGAGTGGTTTCAATAGCCATGAAAGTGGGATTAGGCGCGGAAATGCCGGAGCGCAAGCATTTTGAGGCGGCAATCAAGCCGCGTTCCCGGCCCGCCCGGATGTTGTTAGAAATGCGGGCGCTCAGCGCCGCGCACCCCCTGATTGGCGCAGGATGGCCACGCCCCGGCGCACATAGGCCATGGTGGAGAGAATGGTGAGCGCGGCCGCGATGGCGCATGGCCAGACGGGCGGCGTGTCCACCACCCGGAGCATCACCCAGCCGAGCGCGAACATCTGGGCGACGGTGGTCACCTTGCCGGACCAGTGCGGCGCGATTTTGACCTCGCGGCGGCGATTCCACAGCACCCGGATGCCGCCGAGAATGATGCAGTCCCGCAGCACCACGATGGCGGCGAACCACAGCGGCAGCCGCCAGCCGGGCGCGCCCCAATCGACAAGCGAGAGCGTGATCACGCCGGTCAGCAGCAGCGCCTTGTCCGCGATGGGATCGATGAACGCCCCGAATTTGGAGATCTGGTTGAAGCGCCGGGCGATCCAGCCATCCACGCCGTCGCTGGCCGCGGCGGTGACGAAAACCCCGAGCGCCCACCAGCGCAGGGTCTCGTCCGGGCGGCCGGCTTTCACCGAAAGGCCGTAGGCCACCGCCAGCAGCGCGAACACCGGCACCATCAGAATCCGCGTGATGGTGATCTTGCTGGCGAAGGTCATGGAGGAATTCAAACAAAAGTCCCCGCTCTGCGGAACAGGAAAAAGCCGGCGGGTTGTTTTCAAATCACCAGCATGCAATCGCCGTAGCTATAGAACCTGTAACGCTCCGCCACGGCCTGGCGGTATGCCTCCAGCACCGTCTCACGGCCCGCGAAGGCGCTCACCAGCATGAGCAAGGTGCTCTGCGGCAGGTGGAAATTCGTCAGCAAGCCGCCGATCACCCGGAAATCATACGGCGGATGAATGAAAATGTCCGTCTCGCCCGCATGATTCGCTTCCTCGATCCGCCTGCCGCTTGCCGCCCTCCGCCTGCCGATGTCTTCCAGCACGCGCGTCACCGTGGTGCCCACCGCGATCACGCGGCCCGCGGCGTTCACCCGGCGGGCGGTTTCCACGCTCACGGCGAATTTTTCCGAGTGCATGACGTGATCGGAAACCATCTCCGCTTTCACCGGGCGGAACGTTCCGACCCCCGCATGAAGTGTTAGAAACGCGTGCGGCAGCGCCGCCAGCATCTCCTGCGTGAAATGCAGCCCGGCGGTGGGCGCCGCGATGGCCCCTTCCTCGCGGGCGAACACCGTCTGATAGCGCTCGCGATCCGCAAGCTCGTCCCCGCGCCCCATGTAGTGCGGCAGAGCGAGATGGCCGTGCTCGTTCAAATCCAGCGGCGCTTCCCAGCGGATCAGGCGGTCGCCGTTGTCATAAACGCGCGCCACCACGCCCTTGATGCCGCCTGCAATGACCGTGCGGCCCGTCTTCATGCGCTTGCCCGGCCGGACGAGACAGCGCCACTCCACGGGTGAAGGGCGGTCGAGGCAAAGCAGTTCGACGCGTCCGTCATCCGAAATCACCCGCGCCGGAATCACCCTGGTGTCGTTGAGCACCAGCAAGTCATCCGACATCAGAAACCCGGGAAAATCCCGGAACATCCGGTGCTCGATCCGCCCGCTCTCACGACACACCACCAACATGCGGGATGCCGCCCGCTCCGCCAGCGGCCGCGACGCGATCAACTCCTCCGGCAGATGGTAGTCGAAATCCTTCGTGCGCAGCGCCATGGCTCATCAAAGCGGATGGATTCAAAGTTTGCCAAGCGCCTCGATCAAATCCGCCGGCGATAACAGCTCGGGCAGGATGACCGGCTCCTTGCCGGGAGCGAGCAGAACGTTCACCGGTATGGCCGTGCGGCCGAGTTTTTGCAGGGCGGCCTCGATTTCCGGACTGGGCCTGGTTTTGTCCGCCTTGAGCGCGACGATGCCCTTTTTCTTCATCAGTCCGATCACTTCGCGGGTGTAAGCCCGCTTCTTGTTCACCTGGCAGGTGGCGCACCACTGGGCCGTGAAATCGACATAGACAGGCCGCCCTTCATCCAGCAACTCCGCGACGCGGCGCTCGGACCACGGCTCCCATGCCAGCCCGGATGGCTGCGGCGGTTTGGCCAGGAGCAGGCCGCCGACCGCGAAAGCCAGCGCCAGCACCCGCGCGGTGAGCCGCGTGAACCGCTTGCGGTGCGGAAGATTCCAGCGGCCGTGAATCCATGCGGCCACCGCGATCACGCAGAGCCCCAACAGCGGCCCTAACAGGTTTTCCAGCCCGATCTGCCCCGCGTAAACCCACAGCAGATAGCCCGCCGTGGCGAAGAGCAGGAAAGACATCGCCTGCTTGAAGCTCTCCATCCACGCGCCCGGACGCGGCAGGCGGTCGATCAACCGCGGAAACACGGACAGCACCAGATAGGGCAGCGCCAGCCCCGCCGCCATGGCGGCGAAGGCCGCGAAAAACCGCGGCCCCGGCAGCCCGATGGCCGCGCCGATGGCCGCGCCGAGAAAAGGCCCCGAGCAAGGCGTGGCCACCACCGTGGCCAGCACGCCGGAGAAGAACGAACCCGCCGGCCCCTGCCTGGACTGGAGCGAGCCGCCCACCGAGGTGGCGGAGGTCCCGAACTCGAAAACCCCGGACATGTTGAGCGCGAGCACGAACATCAGCAGCATCAGCGACACAACCACCCAAGGGTTCTGGAGCTGGTAGCCCCAGCCGACCGAGTCCGCGCCCAACGCTGTGCGCAGGGCGAACAGGAGGCCGCTCAGCACGCCGAACGAGACGAACACGCCAAGCGTGAAGGCCAGGCCGTGCAGCGCCACTTTCCCGCGCTTTTCTCCGCCCTGCTGGACGAACCCCATGATTTTCAGGCCGATCACCGGAAACACGCAGGGCATCAGGTTGAGGATCAGGCCGCCCAGCAACATGCCGCCGAGGATTTTCAGAAACCCGGCGAACGGCAGCGGCGCGGGCGCGGCCGTGGCAATGGCGGTCAGCGGGACCATCACCGGCCTCTCTCCTGTTAGAATTCCGGACAACTCCCCGCCCTGCGGGATGTCGTTGTCGAGCGCATCCTTGGTGGCGCGCGGCAGGCGGATCAGCCACGCGTTGCCATCGCGCCGGATGGAACCTCCCGCGCTGGCGGATCTCACGAACGGCTGGTCCGGGATGAAGTCGGCGGGATCGTTTTCCAGAACACCGCCCGGCTCCACGCGCAGAAGGATGTCACCGCCATCGGTTCGCGCGGCGGTTTTCCAGCCTGCGGGCCGGGCTGGCAGGCTGGCTCTCGCCGCATCGAACAGCGCGGCGGCGGCGGGATCCTTCTCCATGGCCGCCGCCACGGGAAGCGTGAGGGCAACCGTCCTGCTTTCGTTGATGCAGCTCTCCTTGCAGATCTGCCATCTGGCCTCGGCGGTGATTGTCACGCGGGCGCCCGCATCCAGCACGGCGGGGGCGGTGATGTCGGCCAGAAAAACCGGACTGCCCTCGTAAACGAAACTTTTCCCGAAAAATCCGTCCTTTACCGCGGGAACCGGCCACTGGACCGGCCCTGCGGAAAAACCCTCCGGCAGCATCCAGCGGATGGCCGGACCTTCCTCAACACCGCCAGAATTCCGGTAGTAACCGTGCCAGCCTTGCGGATGGATGAGTTTGAGGGCGACGGTGAAAACCGCGCCCGGCGCGATGGCCGACACCTCGGCCCTGAATTCCGCTTCCGATGCCGGGGTGCCGTCGGGAGGCTCAAACCGCGTCTCAGCGCACGCCATGGAAACGAGCACTGCGCAGACGGAGATGATGCGGAGGTGCATGTTCGGGCGCAATGGAATCATCGTTAAGAGCCACAACCCCACGGGATCATCCCGAAAAAACGGGGCAGCCGGAATCCGGATGCCCCGCTTTCGTGGAAGCCGCCAAGCGGTTCAATAGCGGCCGTATTGTTCCTGGTCGCGGGCATTGCCGTAGAGGGCTCCGGCCGTGCCGCCGGCCGCCGCGCCAAGCGCCGCGCCCTCGAGCGCGCGGCCGGATTGATGGCCGATGATGCCACCGGCCGCCGCGCCAAGCAGACCGCCGGTAGCGGCCCCGCGCTGGGTGTTGGGTCCTGCCGGGGCCGCACAGTTCGAGAGAGCGAGGGCGGCAACGGCACTGGTGATGGTCAGGGTAATGGTGTTGATGAATTTCATTGGTGTTTGAGGCGTAAATCATCCTGCTGCGGATTCAAGAAATATTCACCGCCTGCCCGGATCCGTGCATGAAGCACCGTGCGAATTCTGAATTTATGGTTTGCGGCAATTCCCCGGGTTTTGCCAGAGTTCCCCAGACCATCGAGCAAGCCACCATGAAACCATTGATTTGGCTCCCATTTTCCTGCGCCATGATTCTCGCTCTCGCGGGATGCGCCAACAAAAACTCCGCAGCCGCCAACGATCCCCTCGGAACCGGCCCTTTCGACAGCAGCGGCAACTACCGCGAGGACTGGGCGGACGATCCATCGAAATGGCGCAAGCCCGGCAGCCGCCAGACTGCGGCCCCCACCGACGATCTGCCGGTCATCGCGGCGAATGAAAAGCCGCCGGCCAACTCCACCCCGCTGCCACCGGCAGGCATGAGCGAACCCAAACCCTCGGCGGCCAAACCGCAGCCGAAACCGAGCGCCACCACTGCAGCCGCCAAATCCAAGCCCGAAACGGTGACGGCCAAGCCAAAACCCAAATCGAAACCGAAGCCGAAGACCACGCGCCATGTCGTCAAGAAAGGCGACACCCTCTCCGGCATTGCCGGCCGCTACAACTCATCGGTATCTGCCATCCGCAGCGCCAACGGAATTTCCGGTTCCTTGATCCGCCCCGGCCAATCGCTTGTCATTCCGAAACGCTGACCGCCGGGCGCGCGCTCAGGAGTCTTCTTTGCGCCGCCTGTGATCCGCTGGCGGCGATTCCGGTGGTGCCTGCGGCATAGGATTGGACGGATCAAACACCCGCCGGTTCTTGAGAAATCGGCCAGGAGAAGTGCGGTACACCTTGTAAAACTTCCTCCGGAACGCCTCCACCGACATGAACCCCAGATCGCATGCGACTTCCTCAACGGTCTTGCCGCCCTCGAGCTTGCGCCGCGCAACCACCATGCGCTCCAGATCCATCCACGTCTTGGGCGGCAAACCGATGTCCCTCATGAAAACCGCATAGAGGTGCCGCTGGCTGCATCCCAAAACCGCACACACGTCCGCAACCCGATAACATTTGCCCAGCGCGAGCTCTTCCAAACAGCATTTCACCCCCGAGAACGCCTCGACCACCTGCCATGTCTGATTATATCGGATGAACCTCACGGAAAAATCAGCCTTCAATTAAGCATAGTGAATAATCGCCAAGGGACCGGCCTACGGTCAACGTACCTTTTCGGCATTTTTCACCGCGCGGCATCCATAGATAGTATCATCCCGGGAAATGCTCCTGTATTTGGAATTTCCCGCATGATTCATGATTGCGGAACCGAGAATCACAAGATGAACCTATTATCCAAAAACCTGCTCATTCTGGCCTCCGCAGGCTCCGGCAAAACCTTCCAACTCACAAACCGGGTGATCGGCCTGGTGGCGCGCGGAGCCGAGCCTGAGCGCATCGTCGCACTGACCTTCACCCGCAAGGCGGCCGGGGAGTTCGCGGATTCGGTGCTGACCAAGCTGGCGGAAGCCGCCGGCGACGCGACGGCCGCCGCCCGTCTGCGGCGGGAGTTGATGCTTCCCGATGCGGATTTCAAAGACGCGTTGGAAAGGGTGGCGAGCGCCCTGCCCGCATTCACATTGGGAACCATGGACAGCTTTTTCGCGAAAATCGTCCGGGGCTTCCAATACGAACTCGGCCTCACCGGCGGGAAATTCGACCTGCTCGAGGGCCCCCGGGCGGCGGCTTTCGCCGATGAAATGCTGGCCGGGATCCTTTCGGATACCCTCGTGCGCGAGGATGGCGGGGAATTTTTCCACTCCTTCAGGCGCGCCACCATCGGCCGTGAAGACCAAGGCGTGCTCAAGGCCCTGCGCGATTTCGTGAAGCAGTGGCAGGATCGCTACCGTGAGGGCGGCAACCTGGAATGGGGTCCGGCCGCCTTGGCGGATGTCCACCCGGTTGACTGGTCGAAGCGGAAAGCCGCCCTTGCGGAGGCGGTTTTGAGGGGCTTGGACGGGATCGATTATACGGACAAGCGCCAGCGGGCCGCCTTGGAAAAGGAAATCTCAAAGCTCGAAAAACATGTCATCGGTGGCGGCAGTCTTGGCGACGCCTCGGGTTTGATGAAAAGCATGCTCGAGGCCGTCGCCAGTCAGACCGGTTCCCTGACCGTGAAGTTCCAGAAGGAATTCTCCATCACCGGCCCGGCCTGCGACGCGCTGCGTGAAATGATCGGCCTGGCCGCCCACTGCGAGCTGTCCGCCGCGTTGCTGCGGACCCGCGCCGTGCGCGATGTGGTCGCCCTTTTCGATGGACTCTGCGAAAAACGGCTGCGCAATAACGGCCTGCTCGGATTCAACGATGTCAAAATCCTGATGGGCGAATGGGCGCGGAACGAGGACGCCCGGCTGCGCCGCGAGGCGGTGGATTTCCGCCTGGACGCACGGATCGACCACTGGTTGCTCGATGAATTCCAGGACACCAGCCGCGCGGACTGGGCCGGCCTGCTGCCGCTCATCGACGAAGCCGCGACCGACGCCAAAGGCACGGTTTTCATCGTGGGCGACCGCAAACAGGCGATCTACGCCTGGCGCGGTGGCGACGCGGGCCTGTTCGATGAAGTGGCCGAACGCTACCGCGGCGGGTTGGAAATCGAATCCATGGAGGAATCCTGGCGCTCCTGTCCCGAAGTGCTCGCGCTGGTGAACCAAGTCTGCGGAGATGTGGCGACCATGCGCGGGCTTTTCGGCGAGGCGGCATCACGCTGGGAATGGCGCGAACACATCCCCGCCGAAACGCTGGCCGAAGCATCCAAACGCGGCGAGGCTCGGGTAGAGGTGGTCGGCGAATGGGAAGAGCGGCTGGAAAGACTCGCGACAATCCTCGATGAACTGGATATCGGCAAACGCGCCATGACTTGCGGCGTGCTGCTGCGCGGAAACGAGAAAGCCAGGGAAGTTTCTGATTTCCTGCGAACCCGCGGCTTCGATGTCATCGAAGAAGGACGGCGCGAACCCGCCAGGGACAATCCTGTCGGCATCGTCATTTCCCATCTCCTCGCATGGCTTGCCAACGCGGCGGACCTGTTCGCCAGCGAAGTGGTGGAAATGTCGCCTCTCGCCGCTTTTTTGCGCGCAAGACACGGCTCCTCCTGGCACGCGATTTGGGAAGCCCTGACCCATGCCCTGGCCAAGCATGGCTTCGTCAACACCATCAGCGAAACCATTGCCCCAATGTGGGCGGCCTGGTCGGACTTCGGCCGCCGCCGTGCGGGAGACCTGCTCGCCGCGCTGGCAGAGCTGGATGCCAAGGGCGGCGTCTCACCCGGTGAAGCCGCGGATTGGATCTCACGCCTTGAAATTTCTCAAAATCCGGGCGCGGCGGCCGTCCAGGTCATGACCATTCACAAAGCCAAAGGCCTGGGCTTCGACGTGGTCGTCCTGCCGGAGATTCCCGATCAGGCGCTCCCGCAATCGCATCATTTCGACGTCGCCTCGGGCAGTGGATGGATCACCCAAACTCCGCCGAAATGGGCCAGGGAAATCATTCCGGAAATGCGCGCCGCGGAAACCCGCTGGGCCGCGGACCAGCGATACGAAGGCCTCTGCATGCTCTATGTGGCGCTCACCCGCGCCAAACGAGGACTCTATGTGTTGCTGGAACCACAGGCGGCGTCCGCCGATCCCCTCAAGCCCTCCCTCGCAAACTGGCTGGCGCGATCCATCGGCTTGACTGGCGATGCGGGCGTCGCCTTTCAAACAGGCAGCCAGGATTGGATCACCACCATCGGGACGTTCGAGCGGGATAAACCATCCACTGTGGCGCGTGAACCTGGCCAAGCCATTCCACGCCGCGGGCACACGGTTCCCAGCGGGGCGAAATCCAAACCCCGGGCGCTGCGGCATTCCCCAGCCGGCATGATATTCGGCACCCAAGTCCACTCGCTCATGGAAAAAATATCGTGGGTGGATGAGTCCCCGCCCGCCCTCCCGGACACTGACGCCGGCAAAGCCGTTGCCGCCTTGCTCCGTGATCCCGCCCTGCGCGCCATCTTCGAGAAACGCGGCCGCCGAATCGATCTTTTCCGAGAGCAAGCCACCGATGCCATTGTGGATGGCTCCCTCCTCAGCGGCATCATTGACCGTCTCCACCTCCACCGCGACGCGGCAGGCGCGGTGGAACGCGTGGAAGTCATCGACTTCAAGACCGACGCCGTGAAAACCCCGCAAGCGTTGATCGAACGCTACTCCGGCCAAATGGCGGCCTACCGCGCCGTGATGGAAAAAATGCACCCGCAGGCATCAGTCCTCTGTTACCTGCTGTCAGTCCGCCACAGCGCACTGGTTTCGGCATGATTCAAGAAAAGAGCCCGGACCCAGCGTTGGCTGGATCCGGGCTTTGACCTGGCGACGACCTACTCTCACGGGACCTGTCGTCCCACTACCATTGGCGCTGGGGCGTTTCACTTC
>Ga0114939_10001955_pt1 | contig 15850 bp, 25 predicted proteins | sample AshMeaCrysSpring_FD_87196 | JGI IMG/M metagenome (GOLD analysis project Ga0114939, IMG submission 87196) | Groundwater microbial communities from Big Spring, Nevada to study Microbial Dark Matter (Phase II) - Ash Meadows Crystal Spring | ecosystem: Environmental > Aquatic > Deep subsurface >... | reverse complement strand
TAATTAAAGGTTATGAGACTGCAAGAAGAAGAGAACAATTAAAATTACCAAAATCAGAAGATAAGACTGCAAGAATGAGACAATCGCATGTGACTGATTGTGTTGCGATGGGTACTATTGTTCTTGGATTAGATAAATTGCCTCCAAGTAGATTCAAATTTGATGTTATTTCAAGACCTAAATATTCTAGAAGGGTCTTGTTTGCAGAACAACCAGGAAAAGGAGGAATATTCGAAAGAGCTGGAGGACATATTCCACATACAGATATATTCAAAGGATTGAGAAAAGGAGATTATGTAGAAGCAAGATTACCATTGGATAAAAAAATGATTAGAGGATGGATATCGGGATATACAGGAAATAGGATATACATATCGAGTTATGATTGGGAACAATATCCATCTGTTTCTCCAAAAAATGTGAGATTATTAGATAGGAATCATGGACTAATTAATTTGAGATTATCATGGATTAAAGATACTGAGAATATATGTCAATTTGGAACAAAACAGACGATATTAGCAACAGAGCTACATGCAGAAGGTAAGAATGTGAATATTGGACAAATTAAGGATATGATTAAGGTGAAAAAGAAAGAGAAGAAGATAATGATAAAAGAATCAAATGAGATATACGAAAGTAGTACAATACAGAAAGGGATTGACAACGCTTGGAATTGAAGATAATGAAGATAAGATCGATATAGAACCCCGCCCTGAAGGGCGGGGCCTTCGACCTAGGGTAAAAAGAATGTCTATAGGAATACCATCAGCGATTCCTATGATTATTCTATTATATCTAACGGCAACGTCAGACCCTTTAATGAAGATTCCTATCAAATCTTTTACAATGATTTTAGTCGTCACTCTTATCATTGTGTCAACTATAGTAATGGCAGGAATAGGACTTTATTATATGGCATATAAAAGGTTTGATTGATATGGTTGATGGTTTGACGACTAAAGATTTAGAAATAGAAGGATGCAAGAAGTATATCTGTCCAAATCTTAATCTAATAGATATAAAAGGTAGAGAGCTAAAAATAAGTGACAAAGCAATTAAGAGGGCTAGAGATTTGGCTGACCAATACGTAAAAAAAACATATCAAAGGCCTCATTATCCTTCTATCAAACATGTGATACCAGCATTTATATATATAGCATCAATTCTCGAGGATGACTGGAAAAATAGAAAAACTCAGCTTGAGATTTCTGAAGCCTTTGAAACTACAGAAGGTACGCTAAGAAAATGGTACCGAGATATTATAGAAACTCTGGATATCAGAGAAGATATTATGAACAAAATAGGATATGATCCAACAAATAAATAATACAGACGAATAATATAAATGAATAAGATCGGCAAGATCAATAAATAAAACTGACAAAATAAATAAATAGAATAGGCGGACAAAAAAGGTGATAAAAATGGAGACACATATCCAGATATGTACAGAAAATCAGACAGGTAGTTGCCCAGTAATTTATAAGGGTAAATATAATGACATGGATTTTGTCAATAGAGATGTGATAGCGGGAGAACTCTTACAGAGCGTAATAAAGAGACTCCATGAATATGACATAACAGACGAAGACCTTACGAAAGCTGTCGACAAAGGACAAAAAATTGTCATAAAGCTTTGGAAAGAAGACATGGAAATAAAACCAGGATAAGATGAAGAGATAGTAGATAAGATGACAAAAATCAGGAGGTATATAAAATGGTAAGATGTGAGGAGTTTTATCGATACTTTGAGAAAAAAGGAAATTTTTGCGGCAAAAGTGACGTCGTAGTAAAGAAGGTAGAAGAATATATCGCCTATATAAAGAGAAATAATATAGGAACATATAAGATCAGTAACTGTGCTCTCGATCCTTTCATAAATATAGAGTATGTCAATGAAGGAATGGTCCACAGACATGCAATCAAAGAGCTGAAGAGTCTGATCAGTAAAGGAAAAATACTTCCTGAAAAAATAACTCGCAGAATGAGTATTGAAATAATAAATAAGGCCAACAATAAGGTAGGATATTCCTATAAACTGGATCGTATACCAGGAATTAGAAACAGGATGAGAGATCATGAACATGATATTGGAAGTATTAGTCATGAGGCCCGAGACACATTTGACAATCTCAAAAAAGATCTAGAAATAAAGAATAATGATCAGGCCATGAAAGTTATGCTGGAATGTTGCATTAGAAATCCAGAAGAGGTGAGAAAAATAAAAGAAGAGATAGAAAACAAAGAAAAAATAGAAAGTGATGTGATGATAGTAAAATCAACATAGGAAATAACTAAAAACGAAATAACCAAAAACGTATAATAGGAGATGTAATATATGGACACAAGAGTAGGAAACAATATAATAGAATGTATATGCAGGAGGTATAAGGTCCAAACTACAGGAATGATAATAGAGATAGAAAGCGATAAACCTTTGAGCTCGCAACTAAACGCAAAGCTTCTCGAAGAAGAGGGAGATATAAATGAGTTCTTTAAACACCGTAAAATACTGGCGCTGAGACAGATAATAAGACCTCATCCAAACCAGGCGAAAACTACAGATCTTGAGGCTCCAAAAATATTGACAAAAGATGGTGAGCTCAGTCCGCGACAGAGACTTAACCAGCTTTTGAAAATGAAAGGAGAATTTACGAGGCAGGACTATATAAGTTATCTGTTTGACGAGTTCAAGTATAAGCTAAATAAATGGACCAGTCATAACGATATTCAAGATGCGTTAGATCTGCACAAAATAGAGGTAGTGGATGAAAGAAAAGGGAGAAAAGGCAGAGTATATAGAGTCATAAATCAAGAAGAAATAGAAGAGCCTCTATACAAGAAGTTACTACAAGATAGAAAATTGCAAATAAGTACCCTGACGTAAAACGCAAAAAGAAAGTAAAAATACAGGAGAAACAATATAAAAAACAGAAAAATTAAAAAAAATAACAGGAGATGTATAGTATGGGAAGCTTAATAGAATGTGTAAAGAGAATATATAGGATTCAAACCCCAAATGGAGTAAAAATGGAAGTAGAAAGCGAGGAAAGATCTCTTAGTGGGGCGATAACCGCGAAGTTGCTCCAAGAAGACAACGAAATAAGCTCTTTCTTTGAGAAATGTAAAATATTGGGTGTAAATATTCTTCACGAAGAAAAAATTCCTGAAGGTAGAGGTCATGCATTTGAAAAAGGATCATTATTAGACCGGGCGCACAAGAAATCTAAGAAAAGATTGAAAAAACATAAAAAAGAAAAGAGGACATACAAGAAAAATAGAAAAGAGCAGAAAAAGGCCAAGCTTGAAGTTCCTGAGATAAAGATAGAAGAATTGCAGGAGGAGAAAAGGCTGGCACCTTTCGAAAGACTAAATGTCTTACTAAAAATGGAAGGGGAATTCACAAGACCTGACTATCAGAAATTCATGGAGGCCACGACACAGAAAATGTCTGACTACATGGGGCATGAAGATATAGAGGCGGCATTATTACTGAAAAAGATTGAGATAACAGGAGAAAAAGTTGGAAGAGGTCTTAGAAAATATAGGATTATAGACGCAAATCCTGTAGATAAAGATACATATAAACAGGTAATAAAAGAACATAAAATGGAAATAAAATATTAAAAATAATTTGAGATAGTATTTGGCGAAAGATACGACGACTTTTTTTACACCACCACTCCCACCTAAAAAACGTCGTACCGCTTAAAGATACTGGCTCAAACCTTTAGATGTGATATCTGGCGAAAATTGTGGCTCAATTCTTAAACGGTGTGGTAGCCTCGATATTGTAACCATAACCACATCGCTAAAAGATATCACATCCGTAATTAATATTCATACAGCCATAATATATTAATGATAATAGATCAATGAGATAGTATCTGGCTAAAACGTTATATCGACTTTTCTAAAGAGTACACCACTCACTCTCCACCTTTAGATATGACGTAGCTAAAAGATACTATCTCATAATTGTATAGAATGAAAAAATGAAATGGAAAGATGAAAATAAGACAATACGTAAAACAATATGAAATAGATAATGGAGAAGTTGGCGGATTTTTGAGCATATTTACCCAAAGTATGTTCATATTTGGTATTGTAAACTTTTTCGGAATTTCGGCGTTAGTTTACCAATCAATATTAAAACATTACATATCCATTTGGATTTTCTTCATACTTATGACGATTGGATACTTTGGATGGATGATTATATATTATAGTGTACTGATGCCGTCAATGATCCGATTTTCAAATAGGCAAGGGTATGCTCACGGAAATCCTGTAAAAGAAGATATAGCGTTACTAGGAAATGGACTGAAAGAAATAAGAAATGAATTGCAAGAGACAAGAAGCGAATTAGAGGAAATAAGAAGAATATTGGAAAGTAAAATTAAATAATATACTGAAAATGAAAATGGGATTAAGGAGAAATCAAAATGAAGAAGAGTATGAAAAAGATAAAAATACTTACTGATAGACAATTGGAAAAACTCGAAGAAAACGTTCCATTAAAAGATAAAATAGATAAACAGTTATCAAGAGCATCTGATAGTTAATTTTTCATGTGGATATAATACTGAAAATGAAAATAAATAATATATTAATAAGGTAACGCGGGGCCAGGCGGGGTACGGTCACGTGTGGTGCTGTGAGGTAAGCTAAGGTAAGGAAAAATCAAATGGAGGAGTCTTAAAAATGGGATGGACCAATTTTATCATAATAGATCGATGGAAAATGTTAATAGAAGTGAATAGAAGTGTAGGAGAAATAGAAGAATATATAACGAATGCGTTAAATAGCATAATTGATAACGGAGACATAGATATAGATACATCAGACCTGAAAGTTAGTGATATAACTGTTAAAGACTTATGTATTCTTGCCAATGCATACGAAAACGCAAGTACTCTCTCGCAATTAGAAATTGACAAACTACTTCTATATTGGTTAGATAGAAGAAATATCGGATATGAGATAAAATCTGAACATAACGTTGATACTAAAAAATATAAAGAGGATGGATATAATATAGTTAGAATCCATATATGAAAAATGAAAAAAGAGGACGTATAAATGGCAAAAAAGACTGGAACTCTAACTGTGAAATCAGATCCTTCTGGTGCAACTGTCACTATTGATGATATAAGTATGATCACCCCGGCGACTTTTGATTTAAAAAGTAAGGCGTTGCCTTATAATGTTATAATAGAAAAAGCTGGATATGATGACTATATTCATAAAGCGATTATCCGAGAAAATGCAAAAATAGAGATCAATGCTGTATTAGATAAAACGAGAAAATAATAATAAGATAAATAACATTGGAGGAATATAAAAATGGACGAATTTGAAAGAAGAAGAATGGAAGCTAGAGACAGAGACCTGATCATTCCTCAGGGGCAATATGCCTTTGTTCTGGATAAAACAAAAGGAATTGTCGGAGTCTGTGTCGGACCATTTAAAACATCTTTGGCTGGTACTGACCAACCTGTTAGGTACGACGACGAAAAGAGAGAATTTGTTGAATGCGACCTTTCTCTTGCAATCAAACAGTTTCCTCTTGCGAAGGATGGATCTTATTTGGTACTAGAGAATCCTGCAAAACTGGATAAACATCCAAAGCAAGGCTCCAATGGTATGGAGGAACTTGACCATGGTAGAAAAGTCAATATAAGAGGACCTATAACTTTTCCTCTATGGCCTGGGCAGATCGCTAAAGTAATCCCTGGGCATAACTTAAAATCTAACGAATACTTGCTCGTAAGGGTTTATAATGAAGATGAGGCGATAAAGAACTGGACTGAGGCTGTAATAAAACTTCAAAGTGGAGTTGTCAACACAGAAGACAGCGAAGAAAAGAAAAATGGGGAAAAGAAGAATGAAGAAAAAGAAGGTCAATCTGCACAAGGAGAGGACATTAAACAAACAGAAAAACCAGATCTTACTACTGGCAAACAACTCATAATAAAGGGAACTGAAGTTTCATTCTATATTCCTCCTACTGGAATCGAAGTATTGCCAGAAATTGACGGCAATTTTGTCCGAAAGGCTGTGACTCTCGAAAGACTAGAGTACTGTATTCTCCTGGATGAAGATGGAAATAAGAGATACGTCAAAGGTCCTGCTGTTGTATTTCCTAAACCAACAGAGACATTTATCGCAGAAAACAATTCAAAGAAGTTCAGAGCGATAGAACTAAACGAGATACAGGGTATTTACGTGAAAGTTATCGCGGATTACAAAGACGATGACGGTAAAGAGCATAAAGTTGGAGAAGAATTATTTATAACTGGTAAGGATCAAATGATATATTATCCGAGGCCAGAACATGCTATTATAAAATATGGAGAACAAGAGAAACATTTTGCGGTAGCCATACCTGTAGGAGAGGCGAGATATGTATTGGACCGATTAACTGGAGAAATAACTCTGAAAAAAGGTCCATGCACATTTTTACCGGATCCTAGAAGTCAAGTTATTGTCCGAAGAGTGCTTGATCCGAAAATAGTTGCGGTATGGTTCCCTGGCAATGAAGAAGCTCTTGAGTACAATAAAAGACTGATGAGTATTACACGTAGTAAGACGGCAGAGGAATTTGTCACAGATAGAGAAGCTCTTAGGAGTCTAGAATCATTAAAGAAAGAATTTGGCGAAATTTATGGTTCGCCAATGTTAAGATCTGCTGCAGACGGATTAAAAGAAAAGTTTGCCGGAGATAGTCTCGAAAGAAAAACGACTTTTACCCCTCCTAGAACTATAACATTGGATACTAAATATTCTGGAGCCGTTAGTATCGACGTATGGACAGGGTATGCCGTATTGATAATAAGTAAAGGCGGAAATCGCCGTGTGGTTGTAGGTCCTCAAACTGTTCTTCTTGAATACGACGAATCGTTGGGAATAATGGAGCTATCCACAGGCAAACCTAAGACCGATGAAAGACTTATTAAGACGGCATATTTGAGAGTAACAAACAATAAAGTATCCGACATAATTACTGTGGAGACAAAGGATCTTGTCAAAGTAGACATAAGGTTGTCATACCTGGTCAACTTTACAGGAGAACCTGAGAAATGGTTTGACGTTGAAAATTATGTCAAATTATTGACACAGCACCTGAGATCAGTTGTCAGAAATGCAATCAAAAAGAAAGGAATTGAAGAGTTTTATGATAACTCTACTGATATAATTCGTGATACAATATTGGGCGTTCAGGGAGAAAATAGTCAAAGGCCTGGACATCTATTTAAAGAGAATGGAATGCACGTCTATGATGTAGAGGTACTAGATGTCAAAATAACAGATATTAGTATAGCCAACAGTCTCGTTAAGGCTCAACAAGAGGTCGTATCTCAAACTCTCGATCTTGCGGCAAGGAGAAGAGAGCTCGAGGCTGTTAAAGAGAAAGAGACAATAAGCCAAGAGATATCCAAACTCAAGAGCACTACTAAGATTGAGGAATTCAAGTTACAGGTAAAAGAAGTAGAAGAAAGGCTTAACGCGAACATGAAGAGGCTTGAAGCCGATCTTGAAGAAAAGAATAAAGAAATAGAGGTTAATAAGGCCAATTTGATGTTAGAGAAGGACGATGCATACCAAGAAGTGGAAATTGTATCTAAGAGGCAGGCAGTAGATATTGAGAAGGTTAAGGCAGATACTGAACAAACAGTAGCAATACTGTCAGCAATACAGCCAGAATTAATTGCTACGATGAAGGCTGTAGGCAATCAAGAACTTGCCAAAATCTTAGCGCAGAATTTACCTAAGGCGGCAGGATCTTTTGGTTTGCTGACCAACAAGGGTGGAATCGATGCATTGATGAGTATGGTCAAAGGAACTCCATTAGAAGAAGGTCTTCTGGCACTTCTTGGCTCAGGTGCACAACTTGATAAGAGTGACGAGAAGAAGGTGTAAATAAAAGAATATAAATAAAAGAGTAGTGATTGATATGGGAGACATAATAAAAGATCTAAGTGATAGAGTGTCGTCTATATATATCGAAAGAAGAGTAGATAGTATGGAGATACAAAAACTTACGATCCGCCTTACTAAAGAATCATGGTTAAGTACTGAGACGGGAGATAGTATAAGACTATTTGGACATGACGAGGATTACAATACAGTGGAAGTCGAAATTCCCATATCAATCACTGAACTAAAAGATGCCCTGGAGAAATTGAGATAATAATTGAGAAAATATAAATTAATAAAGATATATACTTTTAGCATATAGGAGGAAACGTATGGGTGATAAATGTGTAGTCTGTGAAAAAGAAATATCAAGCGGAGATATATTTATGAAAATAGAATTAGATATGCGTCGTTTGATATATAATGAAGCTGAGAAAGAAGAGAATTTCCTTATACCTAACGGGCCTATTCATTTGGAAGAGAAATTTTATCTATGTGGCATATGTTCTCATGGCCTAATGAGGTCAGTGCCTAAAGATATAGCGATAGCAATAGCAAGAAATAGAAATATGAAAACTCTTTATGAGTTCAGACAACGGCAGACAACAAAGGTAGATCATGTATGAAGCCTATAACACCACTCTTGACTGTAGATGCGGTAATAATATACGAAGGAAAGCTTGTCCTGATAAAAAGAAAGAATCCCCCATATAAAGGCCAGTTTGCTCTTCCAGGAGGTTTTGTAGATATAGGAGAGACAGTTGAACAAGCTGTTATTCGTGAAATAAAAGAAGAAACAGATCTTAACGTTAAGACTGTCAAACTTCTTGGTGTATACTCTGATCCAAAACGTGATCCAAGAAGTCATACTGTATCTATATGTTTTATAGTAAGATGTGACGGCAATCTTAAGGCAGGTTCAGATGCCGAAGATATTGCGTTGTTTGATTTAGATAATATACCCAAATTAGCATTCGACCATAATAAAATTATGGAAGATGCTAAAGAGTATATAGATGAGATACTATCGGAAAAAGTTATGATCATCGAAGATATACCAAGAGATGAGGCAAAAGAAAAAATAAAAGAGCTAATAAAGGAAAGAGATATTTATCCCGATGAGATATCGGAGAAGCTACACATCGATTTTAAACTTGTTATGGATATTGTCGAAGAATTGATTAAAGAAGGAAAAATCGCGGTGGTGGAATAGATATAATAGAGATACGCATATTATGAAGAAGTAAATGTACTTATCATGAGAGTAATGACATCTGAAAAAGACGCAAAAGTTTGGATAGAAAAATTAAAAAGAAGAGGAATCAGAGAGTTTCAGTTCCGACATCTGCCTAGAGAGTTAAAAGAGATAAGAATGGTAAAAAAATCTAAATCTCTAGGTTTGATAACGAGAAAAACAAAAACTGAACACTATAGAACCGTATGGACAATCTTATGATAGGAGAATATATATGGTAAAATATTATGCGTTGATGCTATTATTACTCATGGTAACAGCCTCAGGATGTGTAATAAGTGGTAGTAATAAGGAAGATGGTGATAATACAAAACAGGGAATAACTAAAGAGAGTTATAAGGAAAAACAGGGGTTGAATCCAATAGTCACAGAAAAACTTTATACTGGACAAGAATTAAGAATATACAGAGTAGTAATAGGTTCTGATGTCTGCTACGTATCTGAAATAGTAAACGCAAACAATATAGTGACATCTGGAGGGTTGAGCTGCGTTTGAAACCCCTAAAATGATAACACTAGAAGACATATCAAAATATTTCAACATGACAAAACCTTCAATATCTGATCTTTTAAGAGCTGCACAAAAAAGAGTACTTGACGAACATTTTAAAAAATAAAGGAGGTGAACAAAATGGGAGGAGTAATTGGCCCCGCTGAACTGAAGAGAATTGAAGAGAAGAAAAAGAAAGAAAAGAAGTAAAAGCGGCTATCCGATGACTCCGCTTCAGGGCAAAGGCGTACGAGGGATCTATGCCCAATTTCTTGAAGGTATCAATAAGGAGGCTGTTATATAGTATGGCCAGGACAACAAGGTGGTATCATAATCTGGGTATTTCATACAATCCATACTGGTTTATGCATGAGCTGAAAGAAATCAGGAGAGTATTACATCGTAAATATAGACATAATAACAGGATTGTGGTGAGAAAATTAAATGCATTTAATCGGATAAATCTGATAAATACTATTGATATAGAGATTGAACCTAGGACTAGAGGTTGGATAACTTATTAAAACAGAAGGAGAAGAAATGGATAATATTAAAGAATATGTCTTTGAAAAGATAAGTAAAGATGATTATTGCATCGTTATAGGTAGTGACGATATGATAGATGATTTTTCTGGATCTTTTGGAGTGAGAATTGATATTTTAATGGGAGACTTCAAGAAACAAAATAAAACCGAATCAGAACCAATAATGGTGTTTAACAATGATACGAAAGAGGTCCTGATGTTTGGATTGGCCAAGAAGAAAGACATGAAAAATATCATAAAAGGCATGAAGATACATGGGGTGACAAAGGAAGATATAGAAAATATTACTGCCGTGATGTTACAAAAAGGGCATAATATCTTTACATATCAGACAAAAAGTAATGAAGAAAAGATGGAACTTATTAATAAAATCTTCAAAATTCCAGATGAAGAAAGAATGGGTGAGATGAAAGAAGTCATAAACAATATAAAGAGGAGACAAGACGAGGAATTGTATAAGGGATATGTATAGAACAATACGAAAAATGGAAAATAATTGAGGATTAAGAATGAGCAATAAATCGCACAAATCTAAGTATGACCATAGGTTAAATCCGGAGATTGTGAAAGACAGCCAATGGAAGACGACATATGGAGGAGACTTTGGGTTTGAATGTATGCATTACGTAGTGAAATGTAAAATATGTGGTAGAACTGAGGCAAGAACAGAATATTTATAAAATAAAATTATACTAAGGTAATGATTGGTAAGGTGATACGTGGCTTGTAAAGTTTGGCACTGCGCGATAAGGTGAGGTAAGGAAATTTATGGATATTATAGCAAATGCTGTAAATAACGACATTATTATCTTAAACATAGTGAAGGATTAAGGACAGATTAATGAAAGGCAATGGGATAAAACACCTAAATGTTCACGGGCAAGATTATATTGTCTGGACAAACGCGGACATTGTAAAATCGTATATCATTCAATTTTTAAAGAATATATTTCCTGGTAAGATTATTGTTAGAGAATTAAATATGATAGATTTAACAGTTCCTGAGGAAAACTTGCCTATAGAAATAGAATATACTGTTACTTCTAGAGACCGTTTTACATTTTCTAAATGGGAAAATGATATAAGAAAACAAATCGAACAGAATATCATTAACTATGATAAATGTTGGTTTTTCTTTGACTCAGAACTATTTAGAGCCATGCAAAATGCGAGAAGACTGATGAGTATCAATATGGATTGGTTCAGAACATATATGAAAGAAGAAAAATTGAGAGTATTTACGGTGAGTTACAATGGTATTATCAACGAATTAAAATATGAGGATTTCGATTTTCTAGCTGAGAAATCTCAGACCTGCAGAATAGCATCTGAGACAGATGATATGATTTTAAATAGAAATAAAATGAAGATATTTGCCAATGTAGTACGAGGATATAACTTTACACAAGAAGAGACAGAAGAATTCTATAATAATTGGAGAAATAATAAGAAAGAGGGCGAACACTTCTCAAAATTTCTTAGAAATACTGGAAACGAAAAAATGGTCCTATATGGTAATATTTTACAGGTTATAGGAGATTTAGTACCAACAAATAAGCTATTGGATCTCGACATAGAAGAAGACGACAAGTACCATGGTAGATTCAATGCTAGATATTTGGGTATTTTTGACGAAAATAGTCAAAATAGAATATTCGTCGACAAATTTGATATCTGCAAATATTTTCCTGGATATATAAGAAATAAAGAGATGTGGGATTTTCTAAAGGAGAGTAAGATAAAATTGAATATGCGCAGGTTAGACGCTATTCTCCGAAGAAAGGTGGATCCGTTGGAATGGAAGAAAATGTCTGCAGAATGTGGATGGTATTCACAATAATCAATTAAAGGAGATGAAATATATATGAGTGAATTAATAATACTTGCAAGAGTTGGAGACGTGAAAATATCTTGGAATAGTTCTAATAGAGAAGAGGTCAAGACTGCTAAGGAAACTTTTGATAAAAAGATAAGCCAGGGTTGGTCAGCATTTGAAGAAAAATTTTCTGGCACAAAAGGAGACCGTATCAAAGAGTTTGACCCCGATGCTCAGAGAATAATACTCGTACCTCCAATTACGGGCGGATAAATGGCATGGATGTATACCAGTGCTGCTGTCGACTCCACTGGCAGTAGCTTTACTAATAGTAGATATACCATATTTGATTATGGTCCATCAACGACGACAGCGACGACTACTAACTCCTATTTTGATCAGGTCACTAATAGTACATACTATACTGGTGGAACAGGAGATGATTACTTTAACCGAGAATACTTCACGATTCCATTCCAGACCCCTATAAGAATAGAAGAACAGCCAAGATCTCAACCTTCTCCGCCTGTTTCTCAACCTGCACCTTCCCCACCTGTACCTTCCCAACCTCCGAGACCTGGTCCAGAAGAGATAGAGGCTCGAGAGAAGGCGAGGAAACAAGAGATAGATGCACAAGAGAAAGCACGAAAGTTATTGTTGGAATATCTTGACCAGGATAATAAACAGAAATATCTCGAGAAGAAACCAATAGAAGTCGTTTCAAGGCTATTTAATGACATTAGATACCAAATACCTATATCCAAACTTGATAAAATATTAGCGTTAAAAGATGACAAAATTGTCAGTAAATTATGTCTGGTCGTTAAAGAACCTGAACAAATTCCTTTAGAAGATGTTATCCTGACGAAACTCCTATATATTCTTCGCGATGAAGAGTTTGCCCTGAGGACAGCTAACCATTCTATCATCCAAGAAAATTTGTTGGACAGGCTTAACTGAGATGATAAACGATATGAGAAAACTGGTAATTAACAATATGTTGTTAGCAACAATATTGATAATTATCATATTTTCTGGAGTTACGTTATCTGGATGCGTAGACAAATCTAGACAGAATGCTACAAAGAATATATCCGTAAAAGAAAAATATGATGACGAAAAGTTTATAAAGATAGCCAAAGAGGCATATGGTATTATAGAAAGTGACAAGATACAACTAATGATGGCGGCAGAAAGAGGAGACTTTGAAAGTGTCGAAAAATATAGTGAAAGGTTAGAGTCAAATAGTAATAAATATATTTCGATGATGAAAGATTTAACCATATCTCCAAAACTTGAGGCTATGTATTCTAGATATTATAATTATCTAGAGATTGTGAAAAAGGCTGGACGACTCTTTCAGGAATCTGCAAAACGTCACGAGTTGATGAATGAAAGTGTTGGCTCATGTAGCGACCCGTCTGTGCACGAGCAGCAGGAACCGTTGTGAATAATAAAAAATTAATAGTTAATAAAAAATTAATGATGATTTTAAGGGTGATTCTAAAGGTGACATATGGAATGGAGATGTATTACAGGTTGTAGAGCTGAATGTTGTGGAATTGTACCGATGCCTATACAAACATACAATATATTTAAGAGAAAAATTAGAAAAAGAATAATAGATACGATGAAACTGAAAGGTCATATAATTTTGATGACCGAAGATGCATCTTGTGTATTTTTAGACAATAATCATAAATGCTCAATATATGAGCATAGACCGAAGACATGTAAGTCATACGGTATGATAGATGAGTTACAATGTCCTTATATTGACATACGTGGAAATAGAAGGACAGAACAAGATGCAATAACAACTAAAGAACTGATTACGTTACAGAACAAAATTAGGATAGATATGATAAAATGATGTTCAATATGCAAGATCTGGATACTTAAGAGACATAAACATGATTATAAAAGAGTCGAATGAATGTAAAATAGTATGTCAAAATATAGAATGTCAGCATCGATAGATGGGAATAATTTCTTTTGGATAGTTATAGATAAAGAAAAATTAATAAAGAATCCTACTGAAGAGGATCTGAAAGGCGCAAAACTGAGGTCTTATAATAAGACAAATATATGTCCAATATGTAGAAAAGAGAAAAAAATAACAGACAAAAGCATATTATATCCCAAAAATGCTCGTCAAATAAAAGAAACAGAAGAATGGGTTTGTAAAGATCATTATGGAAAAGATTACCAAAAGAATAATCCTAATAGTCAACATAATTTGTTGAAGTTATTGAGAGACCGCAGAACAGGAAATCTTAAAGACTCTTATCTAATATTTGCAGACAATTGTGAAGAGCTAACATGTGAGGTATTTGGAGTGGATAATTTAAATGAGAAAAATGATAATTATCTATCTCCAATAGACCATTCTAGACACCCTGAATTAGGAACAATTGATACAAAAGGAAGACGTTTTAGTAGAAATTTTGGTGCTAATGGAGGATGGGACGTAGTATATAGAATAACAGAATACGAAAGACAATATGATAATGCGATAATTTGGTGTGCAAACGAAAACGGAGATATTATTGAAAGAGGATATATAGTTCCAAAAAAGGAAATAGACAAAAGGAGAGCCATAAAAATATATAAAGATACAATTAGACTTTCATGGGTAGAAGAATATAGAATTAAAGATAAAAAGATTTTGGAAAATGTTAACAAAATTTGGAAAGAAATATTGGCGAGGAATAAAAAGTGACAAATATATGGCAATAATGAAAGTGCTTGGTCACTATCTGTACATGAACAACAGGAACCGTTGTAGATATAATATACAGATGTGACAAAATGACATTCAGTATATTAGATATATGGTATGTCTGGATATTAAAAAGACATAAACATGATTATAAAAGAACCGAAGATGGAAGGATACTCGGATTATCTTGGCAAAGACATCAATGTACCAATTGTAAAAAAATTGTTGGTTTAGATGACTGGCAGATAGCTGACCTACCTACTGACATGTTATACGAAAAAATTGATGAAACTTATAAGTAAAACGGAGAAATTGGAGGAGTAATGAAAAGAATATATGTAATACTGTTAGCATCAATATTGATAGTATCCTTACTAATATTGGTGATTGGAAAAGATGTAATATTCATTCCTGAACAGAAACCATACGAACCGCCGTCTTATCTTACAATTCGTGAAGTGGACGTAAAACCTGTAGATGTAACAGACTCTTTTGTAGATATAAACATAAGTGCCTATCTAAATCATGCAGGTGGAAAATCGAAGAATGCATCTATGATTATTAGAGCTATAAATAGGGATACTGGATTATTAATTAGTCAAGGGTCTACATCCATACCTGAGACAGAATTCGACAAAACTATAACAGTAAATCAAAACTTGAGGATAGATAGAGACAAAAATTATGAGTTAAGAATATTCTTATTTGACAACGGATCTGTAACTGATAGTGGGGCTATAAATGTCCAAGGTCTTAGTGTATTGACCCCAAAATCAAAAGACAACAAGATAATTATGAATAACATAGATTTCATTGTCAGTGGAGTTGATGCGAGTAGAGTATCTATAAATCCTGATATATATCTCGAAAATACAGGTACAGATATTAGCAATAATTTGAAACTCATAGTTAAAGCAAGAGAAGCTGATTCTAATTTATTAGCAGACAAGACAACTTCTGAAACCGGAGAAATAAAGAGCGAAGCTACCGTTATCAAGACTGTACAATTGAAAGTTCCTGATAAATATAACTATATGGTAGTCGTGGAGCTCTGGAATAATGATATTTTAACAAATAGATGGGAAAGACCCGTGCTTCT
>Ga0114939_10001953_pt1 | contig 15852 bp, 13 predicted proteins | sample AshMeaCrysSpring_FD_87196 | JGI IMG/M metagenome (GOLD analysis project Ga0114939, IMG submission 87196) | Groundwater microbial communities from Big Spring, Nevada to study Microbial Dark Matter (Phase II) - Ash Meadows Crystal Spring | ecosystem: Environmental > Aquatic > Deep subsurface >... | reverse complement strand
GGCGCAAGCTCGAGATCGAGCGCACCGTCGAGATCCTCTGCCGACGTCGCAAGAACAACCCGCTCTACGTAGGCGAGGCCGGCGTGGGCAAGACCGCGCTGGTCGAGGGTCTCGCGCGCATGATCGTCGAGGGCAAGGTGCCCGACGTGCTCGCGGACAGCACCGTGTACTCGCTCGACCTCGGGTCGCTGATCGCCGGCACCAAGTACCGCGGCGATTTCGAGAAGCGTCTGAAGGGCGTGCTGGCCGAGATCAAGAAGCAGCCCGGCGCGATCCTGTTCATCGACGAGATCCATACGGTCATTGGCGCGGGCGCCGCCTCGGGCGGCGTGATGGATGCGTCGAACCTGATCAAGCCCGCGCTAGCGAACGGCGAGCTGCGCTGCATCGGCTCGACCACCTACCAGGAATACCGCGGCATCTTCGAGAAAGACCACGCGCTGACGCGACGCTTCCAGAAGATCGACGTCGTCGAGCCCACGGTGCCCGAAACGGTGGAGATCCTGCGCGGCCTGCGCCCGCGCTTCGAGGAGCACCACGGGGTCAAGTACGCGGACGATGCGCTACAGGCGGCGGCCGAGCTGTCGGCCCGGCACATCAATGACCGGCACCTGCCGGACAAGGCCATCGACGTGATCGACGAGGCGGGCGCGCGCCAGCGCCTGAAGCCGATCGACCAGCGTGCCGAGACCGTCACCGTCGAGCAGATCGAGGACGTGGTCGCGCGCATCGCGCGCATCCCGCCGAAGACGGTCTCGAGCAACGACCGCGACGTGCTGAAGAACCTCGACCGCAACCTGAAGCTCGTCATCTACGGGCAGGACAAGGCGATCGACACGTTGGCCTCGAGCATCAAGATGGCGCGGTCGGGATTGGGAGACCAGCGCAAGCCGGTCGGTTCGTTCCTGTTCGCGGGTCCAACGGGCGTCGGCAAGACCGAAGTCACGCGTCAGCTGGCGCTGGCGCTGGGCGTGGAGCTGGTGCGCTTTGACATGTCCGAATACATGGAGCGGCACACGGTCTCGCGCCTGATCGGCGCGCCTCCGGGTTACGTCGGATTCGACCAGGGGGGTCTGCTGACCGAAGCCATCACCAAGCACCCGCACAGCGTGCTGCTGCTCGACGAGATCGAGAAGGCGCACCCGGACGTGTTCAACCTGCTGCTGCAGGTGATGGACCACGGCACGCTCACCGACAACAACGGCCGCAAGGCGGATTTCCGCCATGTCGTGATCGTCATGACCACCAACGCGGGCGCCGCGGACATGAGCCGGACGTCGGTGGGCTTCGTCGCGCAGGACCACGCGTCCGACGGCATGGAGGCGATCAAGAAGATGTTCGCGCCGGAGTTCCGCAACCGCCTCGACGCCGTGGTGCAGTTCGGCCCGCTGGACGAGCGCACGATCCAGCGTGTCGTCGACAAGCTGCTGGTCGAGATCGAGACGCAGCTCGAGCAGAAGGGCGTGCAACTGCACATCGACGAGGACGCGCGTGCCTGGATCGCCAAGCGCGGCTACGATCCGAAGATGGGTGCGCGGCCGATGGCGCGCATCATCCAGGAGCACATCAAGCGGCCGCTTGCCGAGGAACTGCTGTTCGGCAATCTCGAGCACGGCGGGCATGCGTTCGTCAGCGTCGGCGACGACGGCGCGCTCAAGGTCGAGTCGCGCAGCGCCGACGAGCCCGCATTGCTGGAGTGATCACCTCTCCCGCTGCAGCGGGAGAGGTCGGCCGCAGGCCGGGTGAGGGCTCACTTCGATCGCAGCAGGAATCGGGTCGCCACGCTGCCGCCAGCAGGCCATCCTGAGCCCCTCAAGGGCCCGTCGCCCCGAGGCATCGCAATGGGATTCAGGATCAGCGGCCTGCCGCTCGAGTCATTCGAGCGCTTCTTTGCACTCGACGCCGCCGGACTCGAGTCCGCGGGTGTCGTCGAACTGGTCGCGGCCGAGGAGGGCACCTGGCCGTGCCGCGTTTCGCTGCAGGACGCAGTTCCGGGCGAACGCGTGCTGCTGCTCAACTATCGCCACCAGCCAGCCGCTTCCCCTTATGCCGCGAGCGGGCCGATCGTCGTGCGCCGTGCTGCCGGCGCCACGCGGATCGCGGTGAACGAGGTGCCGGCGCAGCAGCGCAGCCGGCTGCTCTCGGTGCGGGCCTACGATGAGCGGCACTGGATCGTGGGAGGGGAGGTCGCGCCAGGTACGGAACTGGAAGTCGTCATCGGGCGCTACTTCGCTGATCCGAGGGTGTCCTACCTGCACCTGCACAACGCGCGCTACGGCTGCTATGCCGCGCGGGTCGACCGTGCGTGACCCGGGCAGACGTGCTGCCGGAAAGTCAGAAGGCCGGCTTGCAGGCCGGCCTTCAATGGCGATGGGGCGCGAACGGCGCGATCAGCGGCCGCGATAGACGATGCGGCCCTTGGTCAGGTCGTAAGGCGTCATTTCCACGGTGACCGTGTCGCCCGTCAGGATGCGGATGTAGTTCTTGCGCATCTTGCCCGAGATGTGTGCCGTCACGAGATGGCCGTTCTGCAACTGCACGCGGAACGTCGTATTCGGCAGCGTCTCGACCACGCGGCCTTCCATCTGGATCGCATCTTCCTTCGACATGCACCCTCGCAGGCAGGCAAAAAGCGGGCGAATTGTGAAGAAAGCGCTTTTCTAAAGCAATGGAAAAGGGAGGTACCCGGCCTGCCGAGCGGCGCCGGCGCTCAGGTCCGGTTTGCCGCTGCTGCGGGCCCTGGCCGCGGCACCGCACGCTCCAGATGCGCGAGGAACTTGGTGCGCGGAATCAGTCTGGCGCCCAGAGTGAACAGGTGGTCGCTCGCCACCTGGCAGTCGATCATCTCCACGCCATGCTCGGACTGTGCCCACTGCACCAGCCAGTGCAGCGCCACTTTACTGGTGTCCGTCGCGTGGCTGAACATCGACTCGCCGAAAAAGACCCGGCCCAGCAGCAGGCCATACAGGCCGCCGACCAGCCGGGGCGCGGCCGATCCAGCCGGGTCGTCGAGCCAGACCTCGACCGAGTGCGCGTGTCCCATGCGGTGCAGTTCGCCGTACGCCTGTCGCATCGCCGGCAGGATCCACGTGCCCCGGACCGCGCGCGTCCCGCTGTCGCCGCACTGGGCCATAACCGTGTCGAAGCAGGTATCGAGCGTCACCCGGAACCGCTGCTGCCGCAGCTTCTTGCGCAGGCTGCGCGACACCTTCAATTCGGCGGGGAACAGCACCATGCGCGGATCGGGGGACCACCAGAGGATCGGCTGCCCCTCCGAGTACCAAGGGAAGATGCCGCGCCGGTAAGCCGCAAGGATGCGTTGCGGCCGCAAGTCGCCGCCGGCGCAAAGCAGCCCGTCGGGTTCGGTGAGCGCCTGCGTGACCGGCGGAAATGCATCAGGCGGGTCACCTGGCCTGAGCCACGGGATCATGACGGCTCGGCCCCCATGCCTTCGCCGCCTGCTGCAATGCCGCGCTGGAAGGGCAGGTGTGCGCGCGCCGACTCGATGTAGTCGTCGATCGCCGCGCGCTCGCGCTCGAGGTAGCGGCCCACGGCGTTGCGGAACCCGCCGTGTTCCAGCCAGTGGGCCGAAGTGGTGCGGGTCGGCTCGAAGCCGCGCGCGAGCTTGTGTTCGCCCTGCGTGCCAGGGTCGAAGAACCGCAGGCCGCGCTCGATGCAGTGCTCGATGCCCTGGTAATAGCAGGCCTCGAAGTGCAGCGAATCCTCCTGCGTGGCGGATCCCCAGTAGCGGCCGAACAGCCCGCCGCCGCCCTCGAAGAAGATCGCCGCGGCGATGGGCGTGCCTGCGCGTTCCGCGAGCTTCACGGTCACCGCGTCGGGCAGGGCGGTTGTAACGCGCTGCAGGAACTCGACGTTGAGGTAATGACCGTTGCCGTGGCGCAGGAAGGTGCGTTCGGAGAAGCTGAAGATCGTGCGCCACGAGACCGCATCGATCGCTGCGCCGGCCAGCGTCCGGAACGTGATGCCGGCCTCCTCGATCTTGCGCCGCTCGCGCTTCGCCTTCTTGCGCTTGTCGGCGCGGAATGTCGCGAGGAAGTCGTCGAAGCTGCGATAGCCGCGGTTGTGCCAGAGGAACCGGCAATCGTGGCGCCGCATGAAGCCCGCGCGCTCGAGCGCGTCCTGGTCGGCCGCGAGCGTGAAGTTGACGTGCGCGCCAGAGGCGCCCGTCTGTCGAGCCGAGTCGAGCAGCACGCCCGCGAGCATGTCGCGCAGTTCGATGGCGCGCGCGGCATCGGCGACTGTCGCGGGATGCAACAGGAAGCGCGGACCCGTTACCGGCGTGAATGGAATCGCCGACAGTTGCTTTGGATAGTACTCGAGTCCCGCGCGCTGGTACGACTGGGCCCAGCTCCAGTCGAAGATGAACTCACCCCACGAGTGCGTCTTGAGGTACTGCGGGACTGCGGCCACGACCTGGCCACCGCGTTGATCGCGCACCACGAGGTGCGCGGGAATCCAGCCGGAATCCGGGCCTACGCAGTTCGTGGTTTCCAGCGCGTCCAGGAACGCATGCTTGAGGAAGGGGTGGTTCGTCGCGTCGAGCGAGTCCCACGTGCGCGCGTCGACGTCGGCGATGCGACCGATGATCTCGGCCTTCAGGGGCACCCGGCCCTCACCCGCTCGACCGGGGCCCTCTCCCGCGCTGCGCGCGACCTCTCCCGCGAAAGCGGGAGAGGTGAGTCAGTGCGCAGCGGCCGCATCCACGGCGTCCAGGTACTTGTCGGCGTCGAGCGCTGCCATGCAGCCCGTACCGGCCGAGGTGACGGCCTGGCGATACACGTGGTCGGCCACGTCGCCCGCCGCAAACACGCCCGGCACGCTCGTCGACGTCGCGCCACCCGCCGTGCCCGACTTGACGACGATGTAGCCACCGTTCATCTCGAGCTGGCCCGCGAAGATCTGCGTATTGGGAATGTGCCCGACCGCGATGAACAGGCCGGCGACCGCAATGTCCCGCGTGCCCGAGCCGTCGGTGGCGGCGACGCGCACGCCGTTCACGCCCGTTTCGTCACCCAGCACTTCATCCACCGTGTGGTTCCATACGATGTCGACCGCGCCCGCGCGCTGCCGCTCGAACAGGTGGTCCTGCAGGATCTTCTCGGCTCGCAGCTTGTCGCGACGATGGATCAGCGTGACGTGCGAGGCGATGTTTGAGAGGTATAGAGCTTCTTCGACGGCCGTGTTGCCGCCGCCGACCACGGCGACGCGCTGGCCGCGGAAGAAGAAGCCGTCGCAGGTCGCACACGCCGAAACGCCGCGGCCCTTGAACTTTTCTTCGGACTCGAGGCCCAGGTACTGCGCGCTCGCTCCCGTCGCGACGATCAGCGCATCGCAGGTGTAGTCGCCACGGTCTCCCTTCAGCAGCAGCGGACGGCGGCTGAAGTCGACTTCGTTGATGTGGTCCATCAGGATCTCGGTGTGGAAGCGCTCGGCGTGTTCGCGCATGCGCTCCATCAGGCCAGGGCCCGTGAGCCCGTGCGGATCGCCGGGCCAGTTGTCGACTTCGGTTGTCGTCATGAGCTGGCCGCCTTGCTCCATGCCAGTGATCAGCAGCGGCTTGCGGTTGGCACGCGCGGCATAGACGGCTGCCGAATAGCCGGCAGGCCCGGATCCCAGGATGATCAGCCGCGAGTGGCGGGGGTCGCTCATGTATAATTCCCTGTTAGAAAAGGCGCTTCTGCGCCATGGAAGGCGCGGCATGGTAAGGCCTCCCGGCGGCCTACGGAAAGCACCACTTGGGCTGCCCTCATGCACGCTTCCGATCCTCCCGCGCAAGCCGAGGTGGCGGGCAATCCCGGTTGGTTGTAGCCTTAGGTAAACCAATGGGTTACGAAGCAATCTTGATTAATAAGGTGATTCGAGTTGGCTGAGGCGAAAGCGAAACGCGCCGATGGCGGCGAAGCGGCGGCCAGCGTGGCCCGCGGACTGCGCGAGAGCGCCCTGTGGATCTTCGGAGCGCTGGCATTGATCCTGTTCGCGTCGCTGGTGAGCTACGACGGCGGGGACTCCGCGTTCACTTCCACCGGCCAGCCCGGCCCCGTCAACAACCTGATCGGGCCTTTCGGCGCGTGGCTGTCGGATTTCTTCTTCCTGCTCTTCGGCCTGCCGGCGTACCTGTTCCCGATCATGCTCGGGCTCGCCGGTTATCGCCTGTTCCAGGAGCGGGGTCACCGCGAGCCGGTCGACCGCCGGTCAGCGTCGTTGCGCGGCCTCGGTTTCTTCCTCGCGCTGGCCAGCAGCTGTGGCCTCGCCACGCTGCACTTCTCGGGCGCTGGCTTCCCGAATACCGCGGGGGGCGTGCTGGGCACACTGCTGGGCGAGGGCCTGGCCCGTTCGATGAGCTTCCTTGGCGCCACCCTGCTGCTGCTCGCGGTGTGGCTCGGCTCGGTGTCGCTCGCCACCGGCGTTTCGTGGCTCGCCGTGATGGACCGCATCGGGCTCTGGGTACTCCGCGGTACTGCGCGCGTGCGTGGGCGCCTGTCCGAGCACCGTGACCAGAGCATCGGCAAGGAAGTTCGCCAAGCGCGCGAAGTGGTCGTGCGCGAAGAGCAGAAGAAAGTCGCCGAGCGCAAGCCGCCGAAGATCGAGGCCCCGGCGCCCAAGGTGGAAAAGAGCGAGCGCGTCGAAAAGGAAAAACAGGTTGCGTTGTTCGAGCGCACCGGCTCGAACACGCTGCCGGCATTGTCGCTGCTCGACGATCCGCCCGCGCGCGTCGGCGGCTATTCGGCGGAGGCGCTCGAGGCGATGTCGCGGCTGGTCGAGCTCAAGCTGCGCGATTTCGGCGTCGAAGCCGAAGTCGTCGAGGTGCACCCTGGCCCCGTCATCACGCGCTTCGAGCTGCGTCCAGCGCCCGGTGTCAAGGTTGCGCAGATCTCGAATCTCGCCAAGGACCTCGCGCGAGCGCTGTCGGCGATCAGCGTGCGCGTCGTCGAGATCATCCCCGGCAAGTCGACGATGGGTCTCGAGATCCCGAACGAGACCCGCGAGATGGTCACGCTCGGCGAGATCATCAAGTCGAAGGCTTACGACGACCTGGCTTCGCCGGTGGCGCTGGTGCTGGGCAAGGACATCGGTGGCAGTCCGGTCGTCGCCGATCTTGCGCGCATGCCGCACCTGCTCGTGGGCGGCACCACGGGCTCGGGCAAGTCGACCGCGGTCAACGCGATGGTGCTGTCGCTGCTCTACAAGAGCACGCCCGAGCACGTGCGGCTGATCATGATCGACCCGAAGATGCTCGAGCTCTCGGTGTACGAGGGCATCCCGCACCTGCTGGCGCCGGTCGTCACGGACATGAAGCAGGCCGCGAACGCGCTGCGCTGGTGTGTCGCCGAGATGGAGCGGCGCTACCAGCTGATGGCCGCGACCGGCGTGCGCAACCTTGCGGGCTACAACCGCAAGGTCAAAGAAGCGGCCGACGCGGGCAACCCGATCCGCGACCCGCTCGAGATGAAGCGGTTGCCGCCGGGCGGCGATGCGACGACCGTGCCGTTCTGCGAACCGCTGCCGTTCATCGTCGTGATCGTGGACGAGCTGGCCGACATGATGATGATCGTCGGCAAGAAGGTCGAAGAGCTGATCGCGCGGCTGGCGCAGAAGGCGCGCGCCTCGGGCATCCACCTGATCCTCGCGACGCAGCGGCCGTCGGTCGACGTCATCACCGGCCTGATCAAGGCCAACATCCCGACGCGCATTGCGTTCCAGGTCTCGGCCAAGGTCGACTCGCGCACCATCCTCGACCAGAGCGGCGCCGAAAGCCTCCTTGGCCACGGCGACATGCTGTTCCTGCAGCCCGGCACCTCGCATCCGGTGCGCGTGCATGGCGCGTTCGTGTCGGACCAGGAGGTGCACAAGGTCGCCAGCACGCTGCGCCAGGGCGCGGCACCGATCTACATCGACGAGATTCTCGACGGTCCATCCGCGCCGATCCCCGGCCTGCCTGGCGAGGCGGGCGAGGGCGGCGATGGCGAAGGCGGCGACGCGGAACAGGACCCGCTGTACGACGAGGCCGTCAAGATCGTGACCGAAAGCCGCAAGGCCTCCATCTCCGGCGTGCAGCGTCGGCTCAAGATCGGCTACAACCGCGCCGCGCGCATGATCGAGGCCATGGAGGCCGCGGGTCTCGTCGGGCCGCTCAACACCAACGGCTCGCGTGAAGTGCTGGCGCCGCCACCGCCGAGCGTCGACTGATGCGGCCGCGGGTGAGGGCAGTGGCACTGCTTGCCGCCGTGCTGCTACCGGTTGCGGCGCATGCCGCGGATGCCGTTGCGCGTGTCGATGCGTACCTGGCCTCGCTCAAGACGCTCTCCGCGGATTTCGTGCAGGTCGTGCAGGACAAGCGCGGCCAGGTGACGGACCGCGCGTCCGGCACGTTGCTGTTGTCGCGTCCCGACCGTTTCCGCTGGGACTACGCGCAACCCTACGTGCAGACGATCGTCGCCGATGGCGTGAAGCTCTGGCTGTACGACCCCGACCTGCAGCAGGTTACGGTGCGCTTGCTCGCGCAGGGCCTCGGCTCCACGCCGGCGATGCTGCTGTCCGGAGCTGGCAAGGTGGGCGACGCCTTCACGTCCGGGCCGGTCGAGACGCGGCAGGGGACGACGTGGTGCCGGTTGCTGCCGGCCAAGCCGGGCTCGGATTTCGAGCGCGTCAGCCTCGGTTTCGATGCACGCGGCGAACTCGAGGCCATGGAGCTGGTCGACAAACTCGGGCAGACGACCACGATCCGGTTCGCCGGCGTGAAGCGCAGCGCGAATCTGGATGATTCGCTCTTCCGCTTCGTGCCGCCCGCCGGCGCGGACGTGATCGGCGAGGCCGCGGCGCGCTGACCACGCGCACGTCGCACCCGCGTTCCCATCGTCATGCTGCCGCTTCGTTACCGGGCATTCTGGATCGCCGCGAGCGTGGCGCTGGTCGCGCTCGTCGTCTGGGGCAGCCTGCAGACTGTCTTCGGCGGCCCCTCTCCGAACGGCTTCGACAAAGTTCAGCACTTTGCCGCCTACCTGTTCCTCGCCGCCTGGTTCACCGGCCTGTACGCGAGGCCGCAGTGGTGGCGCATCGTCGCCGGCTTGCTGGGGCTGGGCCTCGCGATGGAGATCAGCCAGTACCTGATGCAGGCCGGCCGCATGGGCGACCCCTACGACATGGCGGCGAACACCGCAGGTGTGGCGGCGGGGGTGGGTCTGGCGCTCTTGCTCACCGGCGGCTGGGCGCAGAAGATCGAATCGTGGCTGCCGAAACACTGACGCCGTTCCGACCGCTCGCCGACCGCATGCGGCCGGCGAGCCTCGACGAGTTCATCGGCCAGTCGCACCTGCTCGCGCCCGGCAAGCCCTTGCGGCGGCTGCTGGAAGGCAAGAGCCTGCATTCGATGATCCTCTGGGGCCCCCCGGGCACCGGCAAGACCACGCTCGCGCGGCTGGTCGCGCGCACGTGCGATGCCGAGTTCGTTGCGCTCTCGGCCGTGATGGCCGGCATCAAGGACGTCCGCGCCGCGGTGGAGACCGCGCAACAGGTGCGCGCCGGCAGTGGCCGCCGCACACTGCTGTTCCTCGACGAAGTGCATCGTTTCAACAAGTCGCAGCAGGACGCGTTCCTGCCCTACGTCGAGGACGGCACCGTCTGCTTCATCGGCGCGACGACCGAGAATCCTTCGTTCGAGATCAACAGCGCATTGCTTTCCCGCGCACGCGTCTACGTACTGCGGTCGCTGACGGCGGACGACATCGCACGGGTGATGCGCCGCGCGCTCGAGCGCGAATTCTCGGCGCCCGGCGAAGTGGTGACGGCCGAGGACGAGGCGATCGCAACACTCGCGCGCGCGGCAGACGGCGATGCACGCCGTTCGCTCAACCTGCTCGAGGTCGCGGCCGATCTGGCGCGTGCAGGGTCGGGCGTCATCACTGAGGAAATCGCCAGCGAAGTGTCCGCCGGGGGGTATCGCCGTTTCGACAAGAAGGGCGAACACTTCTACGACCAGATCTCCGCGCTGCACAAGTCCGTGCGCGGCACGGATCCCGATGCCGCACTGTACTGGCTTTGCCGCATGCTCGACGGTGGCTGCGATCCGCGCTACATCGCGCGTCGCGTGATCCGGATGGCCAGCGAGGACATCGGCAATGCGGACCCGCGTGCGCTGCAACTCGCCCTGCAGGCGGCTGATGCGTACGAACGCCTCGGCAGTCCGGAAGGGGAGCTCGCGCTCGCGCAGGCGGTGGTGTTCATGGCCGTCGCCGCCAAGAGCAACGCGGTGTACGTGGCTTTCAAAGCGGCGATGGACGACGTCCAGAAGCACGGCACGCTCGACGTGCCGATGCGCCTGCGCAACGCGCCGACGAAGCTGATGAAAGGCCTGGGATACGGGCAGGGCTATCGCTACGCGCACGACGAGCCCGAGGCTTACGTTCCCGGCGAGCGGTATTTTCCTGACGCAATGGAGCCCGTCCGGTATTACGAGCCTGTGCCCCGCGGGCTGGAAATCCAGATTCGCGACGCGCTGGAACGCTTCCGGGCCATGAAGCCGGGCTGATCTCGGCTACAATTGGCGGCTGAACCGTTTTCCCCTGCCACCGCCATGCTCGACGCCAAGTTGCTCCGTTCCGATCCCGCAGCCATCGCCGCGAATCTCGCACGTCGCGGCTTCAAGCTCGATGTCGGGCGCCTCCAGTCGCTGGAAGAGCGTCGCAAGGCCGCGCAGGTCGCCGCGGACGAAGTACGCGCCGCGCGCAATGCGCATGCCAGGAACGTCGGCAAGGCCAAGGCCCAGGGACAGGACATCGCCTCGCTGCTCGCCACGGGTGAAGAGCTTGCGAACCGCATGACCGGCCTCGACCAGGAACTGGCCGACGTGCAGATCGAGTTCGACGAGCTGGTCCTTGGGCTGCCGAACATGCTGCACGACAGCGTGCCGGACGGTCGGGACGAGAATGACAACGTCGAGGTCCGCCGCTGGGGCACGCCGCGCACGTTCGAGTTCAAGCCACTCGACCACGTCGAAATCGGCGAGAGGCTCGCGAACGCGGCGATGGATTTCGAGGCCGCGGGCAGGATCTCGGGCGCCCGCTTCGTGGTGCTCAAGGGCGGCCTCGCGCGTCTGCATCGCGCGCTGATCCAGTACATGCTCGACCTGCACACAGGCGAGCACGGCTACACGGAAATCTACGCGCCGTACCTCGTTGCGCGCAGCTCGCTGGTGGGCACCGGGCAACTACCCAAGTTCGAGGCTGACCTGTTCAAGGTCACTGCGGGCGAGGCCGAGTTCTTCCTGATTCCGACGGCGGAAGTGCCGGTGACCAATCTCGCGCGCGAGCAGATCCTGGAGGCGAACACGCTGCCGCGTCGCTATGCGGCGCACACGCCTTGTTTCCGCAGCGAGGCCGGCTCTTACGGGCGCGATACGCGCGGCATGATCCGTCAGCACCAGTTCGAAAAAGTCGAGCTTGTGCACATCGTGAAGCCGGACGATTCCTATGCGGAACTCGAACTGTTGCTGGGTAACGCAGAGAAGGTGCTGCAGGGGCTCGAACTGCCTTATCGAGTGGTTGCCCTGTGTTCGGGTGACGTCGGCTTCGGCAGCTCAAAGACCTACGACATCGAGGTGTGGCTGCCTGGCCAGCAGAAGTATCGTGAGATCTCCTCGTGCTCGAATTGCGAGGCCTTCCAGGCGCGCCGTATGCAGGCGCGCTGGCGCAACCCGGCGACGGGCAAGCCCGAGCCGCTGCATACGCTCAATGGCTCGGGGCTCGCGGTAGGGCGCACGCTCGTCGCGGTGGTGGAAAACTACCAGCAGGGCGACGGCAGTGTCGTGGTCCCGCCCGCCTTGCGCAGGTACATGGGTGGCACCGAGGTCATCCGCGGCTAGAATGATGTTTCGCACACGGAAGGGTGGCCGAGCGGTTTAAGGCTCTAGTCTTGAAAACTAGCGTGGGGGCAACCCCACCGTGGGTTCGAATCCCACCCCTTCCGCCAGAGACTGAGAACGCCCCGCAAGGGGCGTTCATATCACTGCTCGAGAAACGCATCCCAGCGTTTGAAAAAGCGCTCGGGCTGCTGGAAGTACACCAGCGCGCCAGTGTCGAACGCCTGTGCTTTCCAGTTCCTGCGCGTTCGCACCCAGCCAGCCTCGGAAAAGTCCGCAAAATCGCCGCGCGTGCCGTGAGCCAGCCACACGGGCAGTTCGAGCCGCTCGTAAACATTTCTGATGTCGGCGCTGAACAGTCGGCCGGAGAGAAACGCGAACGGCGCGTGGTCGGCCCCTGGCTGGTGCGCGGTGCGCCACGAGTAATCGACAAGCCTCTCCGGCACGTCCTTCGAGCCGAACGTCCGGCGCATGAAGTAGCGCACGCTCGTACGGCTCGCCAGTCCCTTGAACAGTGCTCCGCGCCAGAGCGGAAAGGTGAGGGCCGGATACAGTCCAGGAATTTCTCGGTTGCTGCCTTCGGGCTTTCGCATCTGGTCGTAGCCACGCTGGAAACCGGTCGGTGTGACCAGCGTGAGTGAACGGAACCGATGGGGCAAGTCGTCAGCGACGCGCGCCAGGAACTCGGCCGACAGCGACAGCGCGAGTGCGTCGACCGGCGCATTGCCATGATCGCGTTCGATCACGTCCAGCATGTCGCGGATCGCGTTGCAGAACAGCGCGACGTCGTACGTGCGCGGCGCGCGGTCGGAGAAGCCATAGCCGGGCAGGTCGGGCGCATAGACTGCATGCATGCGGGCAGCGTGCTCGAATGCCGGTTGCACCTCCCGCACCGAGGCTGCCGCATTGATGCTGTGCAGCAGCAGCATCGGCGAGCCGGAGCCGTGCGCGTAATAGCTCAAGCGGCCACTGCGGCCATCCGTCTCGCGTCGCTCGCCGGAGACGGCGGGAGGCAGACTCGCTTGTTTGGGATGCCTGTTCTCCATTGCGTCATTGCTCGCGAAATCGGGTAGCGTCCCTACTCGCCGGCGGTGGTCGCGATCAGGCGGCCGTAGAACTCCACGGTTCGGCGCAGGTTGTCCAGCGTCATCCGCTCGTTGGTCCCATGGATCATCTTCAGCTCGTCGAGCGTCGCGGCGACCGGTGCGAACCGGTAGATGTTGTCGGTGAGTGCCGTCATGTAGCGGCTGTCGGTCGTGGCTGTCACCAACCCCGGCGCGACGGGAAGGTCGTGTTCGCCCCGGGCCAGTGCGGCCAGCACCCGATACGCGCGCGAGTCGATCGGTGACACTGGTGGCGGATCGTACGCGATTCCTTCCCACGCGAGTTCGACCGGCAATCCCTGAGTCGCGTCCTTTGCGCGACGCATGATGTCGGCGGCGGTGTTGCCCGGCGCGATGCGGTAGTTGATCCACGCAGTTGCGTCCTGCGGCAGTACGTTTTCCTTCGGACTGCCACGCAGCATCGTGGGCGCGATCGTGGTGTGAAGGGACGCGGCGCCCGCGGGTGTCGACGCGACCTGCCGCACGAGCAGCGGTCGGAACAGCCATTCGTTGGCGACGGCGACACGGACGAGCGGCGCGGCATCCGGGGCGAGCGCGCGCACCATGTCGGCGGCAGGACCGTCAAATTCCATTGGGAACGGCCGGCCGGTGATGGCGAGCACCGCACGCGCGAGTACCTCGACGCCGGTGGCCGGTGGCGGCGCGGACGAGTGCCCACCCGTCGCGGGGGCTGTGACCTTCAGCGTCGCGTAGCCTTTTTCGCCGACGCCGATCAGTGCGACCGGCCGGCCGAGGAGCGGAAAGTCATTGACGATCAGCATGCCCTCGTCGAGCACGTACTCGGGGTGCACGCCACGCTGTTGCAGCAGATCGGCGGCCGCCTTCGCGCCCGTCCCGCCCGCCTCTTCATCGTGGCCGCTGACGACGTAGATTGTCCGCTGCGGGACGAATCCGTCGGCGGCCAACGCTTCGAGCGCCTCGAAGATGGCCACCAGCGCGCCCTTGTCGTCGACCGCGCCTCGGCCCCAGACCGCACCACCTTCGACAGCGCCTGCGAACGGCGGGTGGGTCCAGTCGGCCTCGGTGCCCAGAGTGACCGGCACCACGTCCTGATGGGCCATCAGCAGGATCGGGGCCAGTGCTGCGTCTTTGCCGGTCCAGGTGTAGATCAATGTGTGTCCGGCCACCGTCTCTCGTGTCATCGCGGCATGTGTCGACGGGTATGTGGCTTGCAGCCACGCGTGCAGGCGATCCCACTCCGCGGGCTCGTTCTGTCGGGCATCCTGATGGCTGATCGTGCGAATGCCGATGGCCACGGCAAGATTCCGGGCCGCGCGGCTCGCATCCACCGGCAGCGCAGGCGCCAGGTCGACAGGCGCCGACGCGGCGGCTGTCGGACTTTCGTAAAGACCCGTGCGGATCGCGACGACCGCCGCCAACAGGATCAAGGAGGCAAGCAGGGCGAGGGCCAGGCGGCGGGTCGTGCGCATGGGTCACGATGATAGGGGAGAAGATCGATTCTGACCCGTTCGCACGAAATTAGAATCAGCCTGAGGCAATTCCATGCCGCGGCCCCGCTCTGGGCACGGCGCGCCCTGTTAAGCACCGTGCAGGCCTGAACGAGCATCGCGCGCGCGGATGCGCCAGAATAGTCGGCCGACAGGCACCCCTTTTCTCCAGAAGCCCGCGAGGCCGCCCGATGAAGACCCGCATCACCGAACTGTTCGGCATCCAGCATCCAATCATCCAGGGAGGCATGCATTTCGTGGGCCTGCCACCGCTGGCGGCGGCTGTTTCCAACGCGGGCGGGCTCGGCATGATCACGGCACTGACGCTCGGCACGCCGGAGAAACTCGCAGCCGCGATCAGGCAATGCAAGGAGATGACCGACAAGCCGTTCGGCGTGAACCTGACCTTCCTGCCAACGTTCTCCAATCCGCCATACCCGGAGTTGATCCAGGCGATCGTCGAGGGCGGGGTGCGCGCCGTCGAAACCGCCGGCCGCAGTCCCGAGCAGTACATGCCGCTGCTCAAGCAGCACCGCATCAAGGTCATCCACAAGTGCACATCGGTGCGACACTCGCTCAAGGCCGAGAAAATCGGTTGCGATGCGGTCAGTGTCGACGGCTTCGAGTGTGGCGGCCATCCTGGCGAGGATGACGTACCCAACTTCATCCTGCTGCCGCTCGCGGCGGAGGCGCTGAAGATTCCGTTCGTGGCGTCGGGCGGTATGGCGGACGGGCGCAGCCTGGTGGCCGCGCTCGCGCTCGGCGCCGAAGGCATGAACATGGGAACGCGCTTCATTGCGACGAAGGAAGCGCCGGTGCACCAGAACGTCAAGGACGCGCTGGTAAAGGCGACGGAACTCGACACGCGGCTCGTGATGCGAACGCTGCGCAATACCGAGCGCGTGCTGCGCAACTCGGCGGTCGACAAGATCGTCGCGATCGAGAAAACGAAGGGCGAGGCCACCAAGATCGACGACATCCGCGAGTACGTCGCCGGCGCCTACACCAAGGTGATGCAGCAGGGCGACATGGAAGCCGGCGCCTGGTCGTGCGGCATGGTCGCGGGCCTGATCCACGACGTGCCGACGGTGCAGGAACTGATCGACCGCATCATGGGCGAGGCGGAGGCGATCATCTCCCGCCGGCTGGGCGGGATGGAAAAATAGGGACGCTACCCGATTTCCAAAATCGGGAACCGTCCCTATTTATACCTCGCCGCGGCGCGCGAAGCGCGCGATGTGCTCGCCCGCGCGGAACGCCAGGGCCTGGATCGTCATCGTCGGCTGGCCGCGTCCCGACGTGACCATGCTCGAGCCGTCGCAGAGGAACAGGTTAGGGATGTCGTGCGTGCGGTGATGCTTGTCGACGACTGACGTCGCCGGGTCGTTACCCATGCGTGCCGTGC
>Ga0114939_10001952_pt1 | contig 15854 bp, 16 predicted proteins | sample AshMeaCrysSpring_FD_87196 | JGI IMG/M metagenome (GOLD analysis project Ga0114939, IMG submission 87196) | Groundwater microbial communities from Big Spring, Nevada to study Microbial Dark Matter (Phase II) - Ash Meadows Crystal Spring | ecosystem: Environmental > Aquatic > Deep subsurface >... | reverse complement strand
GAGGAGATCTCGCGCCGCTGGACGGACCGATTCGGCGCGCGCGTCTACGAGGGTTACGGCCTCACCGAGTGCTCGCCGTTCGCCTGCTACAACCACGAGCGCGAGCACCGTTTCGGCTCGGTCGGCACGGCGATCCCCGGGTTCACGCTCGCCATCCACGATGACGAGGGCCGCGAAACGCCGCGGGGCGAATGGGGCGAGATCGTCATCCGCGGGCCCGGCGTGATGCTCGGCTACTGGCAGAAGCCGGAGGACACGGAGCGGGCGCTGCGCGGTGGCTGGCTCCATTCCGGGGACATCGGACGCATGGACGAAGACGGCTACGTCTACATCGTGGACCGGGTGAAGGACATGATCAACGTGTCCGGCTTCAAGGTGTGGCCGGCCGAGGTCGAGCAGGTGCTCTATCGGCACCCGGCGGTGAAGGAGTTGGCGGTCTACGGCGTGCCGGATGCCGCGAAGGGCGAGCAGGTGCGCGCGGCGGTAGTCCTCAAGGCCGGCTCCCTCGCGACGCCCGCCGAGCTCGCGACCTTCTGCCGCGACCACCTTGCCAACTACAAGGCGCCGGAACGCATCGACATCGTCGCCGAGCTGCCGAAGAGCGCGACCGGCAAGATCCTGAAGCGAGTGCTGCGCGAGCAGGCGACCGTGTAGCAGCCCCGGCTCTCACGCGGCGGCGGCCCCGCCGCGTGTCCTGCACTCCGCCTAGAGCACCATCTGCGTCTGCGTCACCACCGCGATAAGCCTCCCACTCGCGTCGGTGATGCGTGTCTCCCACGTCATCAGCCGCTTGCCCTTGTGGATGGCCGCGGTGCGGCCCGTGACGACGCTGCCGAGCGGTGCCGGGCGAAAGAAGTTGGTCTTGGACTCGATCGTGGCCGTCCCGCCGCCCGGTGGCAGGTTAAGCACCGTGGCGATCGCCCCGAGGGTGTCGGCGAAAGCCATGATCACGCCGCCGTGCAGGATTTCCCCGACGGTGCAAAGCCCCGCCCTCACTTCCAGCGTCGCCGCGACTGCGTCGGGCGACGCCTCCGTGAGCTCCATGCCGAGCTGCTCCGGGAACAGGCCCTCGAGCCGTGCGCGTATCGAAGTGACGTGATCCACGGTGCTGTCATCCCATGGACGAGATGCCCCGAAGCATACGCCTCTGGCGGCACTCCGCTCCCTGATCCCGGATCCCGATCCCTGTTCACTCCAGCACGGCCTTGAGGAAGCTCGAACCGAAGTTCATGCAGTCGAAGGCATGCAGGCCGAGCTCGTCGGCGAGGTCCACGCACGCCTCGATGCCGCGCTTGCTGTTGCCGCGCGCGTCGAGCCGCGGCGAGTAGGACGCGATGCCGAGCTGGCGGTTGACGACCGCCATGACGCCCCCGGCGACGCCGCTCTTCGCCGGCACGCCCACGCGATAGGCCCACTCGCCCGAGTAGTCGTACATGCCGCAGGTGAACATGATCGACAGCACGTCCTTTACCGTGCGCAGGTCGAACACCTCGCGACCGGTGACCGGGTTCTGCCCCATGTTCGAAAGCGTCGCGCCCATCATCGCCAGGTCACGGGCGGTGACGAGGATCGAGCACTGGCGGAAATAAAGGTCGAGGGCCGCCTCGACCGCTTCGCCCACCATGCCGAAGTTGAGCAGCAGATAGGCGATCGCGCGGTTGCGATGCCCGGTGCGCGACTCCGACTCGTACACCGCCTCGTCGAACGCGAGCTCGCGGCCTGCAGCGGCGCTGAAGCGATCGAGCAGGTGCGCGAACGCGTCGCTGCCGAAGCGCTGCGCGATCATCGCGCTCACGGCGATGGCGCCGGCGTTCACCATCGGGTTGTAGGGCCGGTTGCTGCCGCTCTGCAGCTCGATCGAGTTGAACGCGTCGCCGCTCGGTTCCACCCCCACGCGCTTGAGCACCGCGTCGTGCCCGAGCCCTTCGAGCGCGATGCCGAAGGCGAACGGCTTGGAGATCGACTGGATGGTGAAGGGGCGGTCGGCGTCGCCGGCGGCGAACATTCGCCCGTCCGCCGTCACGACGCAGAGCCCGAAGTGCTGCGGGTTCGCCTTCGCGAGCTCGGGGATGTAGGTCGCGACCTCCCCGGAATCGAGCCCGCGGTACTTCCAGTGAATGCGATCGATGAGTTCCTGAAGACGCGCCTCGCCCACCCCGTCCCTCCTCCGTTCGGTTGGCTCGAAGGAGAACGCCTGATGGGCTGAAGCCTGTCCTCGCCCCCCTCGAGCAGGAACGCGCAGCCCCTGTACGGGAGGTCCGCGAACGTCGGCGATGATGGCATCGGCGCCCCGCGGCGCGGCCCCGGCCGCGGTCTCGGCCTTCCCGCTGCCCCGTTGCGGTGCCCCCAAGGGGCCGCGGTTGACACGGCGGCCGAGGCACGCGCGAGCCAGTCGTCAGGACAAGAGGGAGCAAGCCCCCGTCGTGCTCCCCGATTCCGCGAACCGTGCGGCGCCGCGTTTCCTCTTCTAGAAACCCGGTCCCCGGCGCCAGTGGCGCCCCGGCGGCTCGCGATAGAGCTCGCGGCCGGCGTCGTTGATGTCGCGCCGGAGCTGGCGCCGCTCGTCGGGCGACATCCGGTCGCCGCGCGGCATGTCGCCGGGATTGCGCACGTCGCGATACTCGCCGCGGTCGGGCACGAGCGGCGTGCCGGAAGGCACCGGGCGCGAGAGCTCGCCTCGCTGCGGGCCGCCCGGCCACGGCTGCGCGAGCGCGGGCGGCACGGCCAGTGCGGCCAGGGGCAACAGCAGCACGAGGGGCTTCATCGGGAACGAAGGTCAATGCACGCGCCCGAAACGCCGCCGGGAACGCATCGACTCGCACTCTACCGCGCGGCGGCGGCACGGACATCTTTCGCGCGGTCCGCTTTGTAACCGGTTGTTGCCCGTCCTGCAGCCCGCAACGCGGCGTTACGCCCGCGGATCGCGCGGCCACGGTTATGCGTGCATCATTTCAGCGGCCGCGCAACTCGCGCGCACCCTTCTGATCATGGCCGAACCCCGGACGCGCATCCTCGTCGTCGACGACGACCTGCGGCTGCGAGACCTCCTCACCCGCTACCTCACGGAGCAGGGTTTCTCCGTGCGCGCGGTGGCGGATGCAGGCGCGATGGACCGGGTGATGGCGCACGACCGCTTCGACCTCCTCGTGCTCGACCTGATGCTGCCCGGCGAGGATGGGCTTTCGATCTGCCGCCGGCTGCGCGCCGGCAAGCACGGCATCCCGATCGTCATGCTCACCGCGAAGGGCGAAGACGTGGACCGCATCGTGGGCCTCGAAATGGGCGCGGACGACTACCTGCCGAAGCCCTTCCACCCGCGCGAGCTGGTCGCGCGCATCAACGCGGTCCTGCGCCGCCGGGGCACGCCGCCGCCGCCGGGCGCGCCGGCGGAAGTGCCGGAGCAGGTGAGCTTCGGTGCGGTCGTGGTCGATCTCGGTCGGCGGACCCTCACCAAAGGCGGCGAGACGATCGCGCTCACGACCGGCGAGTTCGCGTTGCTCCGGGTGCTGGTGACGCACCCGCGCCAGCCGTTGTCGCGCGACCGCCTCATGGAGCTCGCGCGCGGTCGCGAGTACGGTGCCTTCGATCGCGCCATCGACGTGCAGGTCTCGCGCCTGCGCAAGCTGGTCGAGCCGAGTCCCGCGCGGCCGCAGTTCATCCAGACGGTGTGGGGCTTCGGCTACGTGTTCGTGCCGGACGGCGGCGCGCCGACCGCGCCTGCGGGCGGCGAGGCTTGAGCCGAGAGGCATTGGCAGGGGCGGGGCTGTCGCGCCCGCGCTGAAGCTCCCGCCTCGAGCCGCCACGCCATGCCGAGAACGCTCTTCTGGCGCACCTTCCTGCTGATCGCGGCGCTGCTCGTGCTGTCGATGCTGGCCTGGGTCCAGATCTTCCGCTGGCAGGAGCGCGAGCCGCGCGCGGTGCAGCTTGCCGACATGGTGGCGAGCATCGTCAACCTCACCCGCGTGGCGCTCGTGAATGCGCAACCCGAGCGCCGCCGCGAGCTGCTCGCCGAGCTCTCCGAGCGCGAGGGCATCCGCGTTTACCTCGCAGAGCCCGACGACCGCCTGGTGGCCCCGCCGGACGCACCGGTGTTCCGCCGCATGCGGGAGCTGCTCACGGAGGCGCTGGGCCCGGACACCCGGCTCGCGGTGGAGCGCGACGGGCTGCCCGGCTTCTGGGTGAGCTTCCGCATCGACGACGACGACTACTGGGTCATGCTCCCGCGCGAGCGCGTCGAGCGCCAGCGCGCGCTGCGATGGCTCTGGTGGGGCGCGGCGGCGCTCGCCTTCGCGCTGCTCGGCGCCTGGCTGATCGTGTCGCGCGTCGACGGGCCGCTGCGCGCGCTCGCGCGTGCCGCACGCGAGATCGGAAAGGGCGAACGTCCGCCGCCCGTGGCGGAGCGCGGGCCCGAGGAAGTGCGCACGCTCGCGCGCGCCTTCAACCAGATGTCGCAGGATCTCGCGCGACTGGACGACGACCGCGCGCTGCTGCTCGCGGGCGTCTCGCACGATCTGCGCACGCCGCTCGCGCGGCTGCGTCTCGGCATCGAGATGAGCGGCGACGACTTGCAGCTCAGGAGCGGCATGGCGGCGGACATCGAGGACATCGACCGGGTCATCGGCCAGTTCCTCGAGTTCGCGCGCCTCGACCGCGACGCCGCGCAAGCGCCGGTGCCGACCGACCTCGCCGCGCTCGCCGTCGAGATCGCGGCCCACTACCGCGAGACGGGTCGGGCGGTCGATACCCGGATCGAGTCGCTGCCGCCCGTGCGGCTGCGACCGGTGCAGGTGCGGCGAGTGATCGCGAACCTCCTCGACAACGCCTTCCGGCACGGCGGGGGCGACGTCGCGCTCGCAACCAGGCGGGAAGGCGAGGCGGCCGTCGTCGAAGTGCTCGATCGCGGGCCGGGCATTCCGCCCGCCGACGTCGAGCGCCTCAAGCAGCCGTTCACGCGTCTCGAAAGCGCGCGCAGCGACGCCGCCGGGTCGGGGCTGGGGTTGGCCATCGTCGATCGCATCGTGCGCGGCCACGGGGGGCGGCTCGAGCTGATCCCCCGCGAAGGGGGTGGCCTCGTCGCGCGCGTCACCTTGCCGCTCACCCCCTGACGGGGCGCGACGGGCATGCGCCTTGCGCCTGCACGCGCCGCACTGCCCGAAGCGCTACGCTTCGCCCCGCGCGCCCGGTCCCGACGGGCGCCTCACCCCAAGAAACCAAGCTCATGCAAGCCTTCTCCTGCCACTGCGGCCAGCCGATCTTCTTCCACAACCTCTTCTGCCTCGCGTGCAGCCGCGATCACGGCTACGACCCGACGGCGCGCGCGCTGGGCTCGATCGAGCCCGTCGGCGCCGGACTTTGGATTCGCACCGGCGACCGGCGCGAGCCGGCGCCCCGGTTCCGGACCTGCGCGCATCGCGGTGCGGCAGCGGCGTGCAACTGGCTCGTGCCCGCGGAAGAGCCGGAGGCGGTCTGCCTCTCCTGTCGCTTGACGCGCACCATCCCCGCGCTCGACCGGCCGAAGAACGTCGAGCGGCTGCGCGACATCGAGATCGCGAAGCGGCGCATGCTCTTCGGGCTGCAGCGCCTGGACCTGCCGCTCGAGCCCAAGACCGACCCCGAAAGCGCGCGCGGCCTCGCGTTCGATTTCCTCGAGTCGTTCCCGAAGCAGCCGGTGCTCACGGGTCACGCGAGCGGCGTCATCACGATCAACGTCGCCGAGGCCGACGCTGACTACCGCGAGAAGAACCGCGAGGCGCTGCACGAGCCCTACCGGACCGTGCTCGGCCACCTTCGCCACGAGGTGGGCCACTACTACTGGGACGTGCTGGTGCGCGACGGCGACTGGCTCGAGCCCTGTCGCGCGCTATTCGGCGACGAGCGCGCGAGCTACGCCGAGGCGCTAGACCGGCACTACAAGGAGGGGCCTCCGCCGGACTGGGCGAACGCGCACATCAGCTCGTACGCGACGATGCATCCGTGGGAGGACTGGGCGGAGACCTGGGCTCACTTCCTGCACATCCGCTCGACACTCGAGACCTTGGCAGCGTTCGGCATCGACATCACGCACTCGCAGCTGCGGCTCACGCCTTTCGCGCGCGAGGTGCTCTACCGCGAGGCCGGCGAGGCGCCCGACGAGGCCTTCCTCAAGTGGGTCAACGCCTGGGTAGCACTGACGGCGACCTTCAACGAGGTGGCGCGCAGCATGGGCCAGCCCGACGTGTATCCGTTCGTGCTCAACGGACCGGCGGTCACGAAGCTCCACTTCGTGCACACCGTGGTCACCGCGCGCGGCAATCGGGGCACACCCGAAGCGCCGGAGCGGCTGGTGGCGCCGGCCGCGCCGTGACCGGGGCGCAGCACAAGCGCCAGCCCACGAGCACCTGCCCGGACCCCATTCGCGGCGGTACGAGCCGGACTCATGAGCGTTCTCCGCTTCGCGCTCGCTCCCCGAGCGTGGCGCGAACGAAGACGTGCCGGCTTCCTCAGTCGGCGCGCAGGCGCTCCGGCGACAGGTAGCGCTGCCGGTACGCCTCGAAGTCCAGCCCGTCGGCGGCCTCGATCGCCCGCTGATCGGCAAGCGATGCTGCGGCCATGCGCCGAAAGGCCGAGTCCACCTGCGCCGAGAGCGGCCATTCGCGCAGCGCCTCACGATTGCGCACCGACTGCTCGAGTCCGAAGCGCAGATAGGAACCGCCGCAGGCGTCGATGGCCGCCAGCACGCGCGTCGAGGGCAGCAGGCGCGGATCCTCCAGCGCGGCGAGCGCGTCTGCGAGCGACGCCGTATAGCGCTCGCCCCCATGCGCGGCGTCCAGCGCCTGCGCGACCGGTTCGCACTCGGCGAGCAGCTGCCCCGCCCACTCGCGCAGTTCTACGGTCTGGGCGCCGCGCTCGAGCCGCAGCCCGGGCTCGCGTCCGCGCGAGGCAACGCGCTGCTTGTTGCGGTTGAGCGCGCCGAGCTCCTGCGGCGTGTCCGGCGGGCTTTCCGCGAGCAGGCAGTGCAGCAGGAACACGTCGAGGAAGCGGGCGGCCGCCGCGGTGATGCCGACCGGCGAGAACGGGTCGAGATCCATCGCCCGGTTCTCGACGTACTGCACGCCGCGGCTCCGCAGCGCGTGCAGCGGCCGCTCGCCGGGCTCGATGGCGCGCTTCGGGCGGATGGTGCTGTAGAACTCGTTCTCGATCTGCAGCAGCGTCGTCGCGAGCTGGCGGTAGTCGTCGCCCTCGCGCAGGCCGATCTGCTCGTAAGCGGGATAGGGCTGGGTCAGTGCATCCTGCAGCGACGCGGCATAGCTCTGAAGGCAGTTGTAGCTGACGGCGAGCGAGTCCTGCGCCTCGCTCAGATAGCCAAGCCGGCCCATGCGCAGCGATGTGGCATGGGGCAGGTACAGCGTGCCGGGTGCAAGCTCGCGCAGCTCGTGCGCACGCCCCTCGACGAAGCTCGCGCAGACCGCCGGCGAGGCGCCGAAGAGGTAGAGCAGCAGCCAGGCGTGCCGTCGGAAGTTGCGGATGAGCGCGAAGTAGGCCTCGTTCGCTGCACCCAGCCCCGGCACGGGGTAGGCCTGCTCGGGCAGCGAGAAGTTGTAGTGGAGGCCCGAGATCGTCTGCATCCGCCGGCCGTAGCGGTGGGAGAGCCCGATGCGATACACGGTCTTGGCGCGGCCGATGTTCGACCTGCCGTAGCGCGCGATCGGGATGTCCGCTTCCGGCGGCAGGCCGCAGGGCATGCTCGCGCACCACAGCAGCTCGCCCGCAGGCAGGTGCCGGTTCACGATCTGGTGGATATGCGCGAGCTCAGCGAGGCACGCCTCCACGTTCGCGTGCACACCGGTGATGAGCTCGAGCTGGGCCTCGCTGAAGTCGGTGGTGATGTGCGGATGCGTCAGGGCCGCGCCGAGCGCCTCGGGGTGCGGCGTAAGGGCAAGCCGGCCCTCGGGGGTGACGCGGAGGCTCTCCTTCTCGATGCCGCGGCGCAGCCCGCGCAGCGCCGACGGCGCGAGGTGGCGCAGCCGCTCGTGGAAGCGGCCGCGCGCGGAGGCGCTGGCGGCGGGCGGCTTGGGCGTGGCGGACACGATCTCGATCGCAGACGAACGAAGAAACGAAGCGCGCGCGCTCGCGGATGCTGCTGCCCGAGCAAGCCCGGGACCCCGCGGCGATCCTTTTACTTGCTGCGCCCGTATTTGCCGACGAGGCTCGCCTTGGCTATCGCGTTCGCGTTGACGAGTAAGCCGGCGAGCGATGCGGTTGCATCCTTCGGCACCTCGAGCTTGTCGGTCTTCAGCGCGTACACCGTCAACACGTAGCGGTGCGGCTTGTCGCCGACTGGCGGGCAGGGTCCGCCCCAGCCGGGGCCGCCGAAGTCGGTGCGGATCTGACTCGCGCCGGCGGGCAGCCCCGAGCCATCCCCCCTGCCCGCGTCCTTCGGCAGCGCAGTGACCGACGCGGGAATGTTGATCACCAGCCAATGCCACCAGCCCGCGCCGCCGGTCGGCGCATCGGGGTCGTGGACCAGCAGCGCGAAGCCCTTCGTTTCCTTCGGTGCACCCGACCACGCGAGGGCCGGCGACACGTTGCCGCCGGTGCAGCCGAAGCCGTTGAACACCTGCTCGGCGGCGATGGTGCCGCTCGGCTTGATGTCGGGACTCGAGAGCCTGAACGATTCGGCGCGGGCGAGCGTCGCGCAGCCGAGGAGGACTACGGCAACGACGGCATGGCGCATCATGTCTCCCCTCGCGAATGGAACGCGTGTGAGTCTACGCCATACGTATCGAACTGATGTCGTGCGCGCCTGTTGTCGTGCCTGGACTACGGCAGGTGAAGGGAGGGCTAGGCTGTCGTACGGCGCGCGGTCTCTGCGCGGCCTCCGACGATCGCTTCGCCCGCAGCGGGCTTCGGGCGAAGGTGACCAGGAGTCGCCCCGTCGCGGCGGGACATCGCGCCGCCGAGCCATCGCCCGTCGCCCTGCGCGCGGCATGTGGAGGTCTCCCTGTCTGCTTGCAGCCACGCCCCCTCGCGTCCCCCTTGACGCGAGGCATTGCGCTCACCGGGCGCGCTGCTATAAACGCACGGTTCCCGCGTCTCGCTATTGCCGAGCACGTGCCACTTCCCGAATCGCGGACGCAAGGGAGATTCGCACCATGCCTGTGTCACGATCCGATCCAGCGTCGGGCATCCGCCGGCTGGGTTTCCGCCGCTGGTACGAGAGGCAGCTGCTCGAGAGCCACTTCTGGCTCGTGAGCTGCATCCTCGCGATGCTGCTCGTCGCGGTCTGCATCGAGGACCTCTCGTTCAAGGAAGGCATCGCGCAGGCACTCCTCCTCATGGCCGTGTCCATCGGCAGCACCCTGCTCGCCCTCACGGCATGGCGGCGCTACCAGGGAACGATGGCGGTCGCCGAGCATCTGGGCGCGCGCTCGTGCTGTCCCGGATGCAGTACCTACGGCCGCTTCGAGGTGATCGACTCGGGCCGCCGCGCGTCGCGGGCCACGGAGGACGACGCCTTCGGCTGGCTGCGCGTGCGCTGCAAGCGCTGCCAGCACGAGTGGCTTGTCGATTGACGTCGCGACGGCTGATCTCGGGGCGGCCGCCGACGCCGACCTCTACTTGTAGAAGCCGACCGCCTTGAGGATGAAGATCAGCAGCGCGGCACCGGCGACGGAAACGAGCCAGCGCATGATCGTACCCTCGGCGCCGAGGCCGATCAGTCCGGCGACCCAGAAGCCGAGGCTCGAGCCGACGATGCCGACGACGATGTTGGCGAGCAGGCCCATCTGCGCGTTCGTCTTCATGACGATGCTCGCCAGCCATCCGACGATGCCGCCGATGATGAGACTCACGATCCAGCCCATGGTTGATTCCTTGGTCGAGGGTCTGCGCCCCGGCCGGGGTGGCAGGGCGCAGTTGCTGTGGGTCGCAGTGTGATCGCCGCGGCGGGTCGCTGCAATCGGCGTGCGCGCCCTGGCTTTGGCCACTTTCCGGCCGCCGAGGGCACATCACCGGCGCGCGCCCGCTTCCGGGCACGGCGTTGCCCGAGCGTCGGTTCGTCATGACAACGTGATGCAGCTGCTGCCGTCGCTGCACGCGACTGCTACACCCGCTGCAAGACCGACCGTGGACGCCATGGCGGCAACATGACCCGCGGCAGATCGGTGGTCGAGCTCAACACGCTGCGCGTGTTCAGAAGGCGCTCGACCGGCGCTCTTCGGCCGCCGGCGAACGTGGGGAGGTTGCCCACGCCACGAGGGGCGGGCCCTCTCTCAGCGCGATCCCCGGAACACCGCTCGCCTCCGCAGTCTGCTCTGCAAGCAAGGCGGCGTGAATCCGCCGGCTGCGCCGTTCAGTCCGCGTTGCGCCGCACGAGCCCGGCGACCACCGCTACGAACACGAGGGCAAGCGCCACGGCGAGGCCGGTCTGCCAAGGCAGCGCCGCGGTGGCGAGGACGAGCGCGCCGGCACACGCGCGCACGCTCTCGCGCCGCGCGAAGCCGCCGAGTCCAAGCGAGATCGCCAGCGCACCGAGCGCAGCGGAGACGCCGCGCAGCCACTGGTCCAGGTTGCGCTCGCGGGGCGAGCGGGGCGGCTCGGGCGGCGCCTCGCCGCGGAACGCATCGCGCGCACGCTCGAGGATGGACCTCGCCTTGTCGGCGATCGCCTGCTCGATGGGCGGGGGCTTCTCGAACGGCCCCGCAGCCTGTTGCACGGCGGTGATGAGCAGCGCGAGGGTGCCGAAGAGGATCGCCAGCGACGCGAGCCACGGCCGTGCTCGATGCGAACGGATGCGTCCGTGCGCGGCGGCATCGGCGAACTCGGGCTCGGGAGTCAATGCGGCTCCGAAAGGGGTGACATATCGCGGTCGCGGGCCGCATCGCGACCCGCCCTGCCGCCCGCCCGTGCGCCAAGCGCGAGCGACAAGGCTCCCGAACGGCCGTGGGCGGACGGTGCGTCGATCTTAGCGAACCGCTGCGCATCGTACCGGCGCGCGTCGTCAGACGGCGCGCGAACCCTGAACCCTGTCGTTCCAGGCCTGGACGCGCGCATCGGCACGCTCCCGAAGCCCGCCGAGGGGCGGCTAGCGGCATCATCGGCCCATGTCGAATTTCCTGCGCCACTTCGAGCTCGCCGCGCCGCTCTTCGTGCTCGTCCTGCTCGGCTACCTGCTCGCGCGCTCGCGGCGCTTTCCGCGCACGGTGAGCGACGGCATGTCGCGCTTCGTCTTCAGCGTCGCGCTGCCTGCGCTGCTCTTCACGCTGATGAGCGACCTGTCGCAGCTGCCGGCCGCCGACTACCGCATCCCGCTGGTCTATTTCGGCGGGTGCCTCGTCGTGTTCGCGCTCGGCCGGGTGGTCGCCGCCCGCACCTTCCGCCTCGACGGCACCGGGCAGTCGATCTTCGCGCTCGGCGGCATCTTCTCCAACAACGTCCTGCTCGGCGTGCCGCTCGCGAAGGTGACGATCGGGGACGCCGCGATGCCGGCGGTCGCGGTCGTGCTGGTGTTCAATGCGCTCCTGCTCTGGACGCTGGTCACGGTGTCGATCGAATGGGCACGGCACGGCGAGCTCTCTCTGGCTGGCTTCGGCAAGACGGCGAGGAACGTCGTCACCAACCCCGTGGTCGCCTCGATCCTGCTCGGGACGGCGTTCGGGCTTACGGGGCTTGCCCTGCCGCGCGTCCTCGCCGAGCCGCTGCGGCTGATCGGCCAGTCGGCGACGCCGCTCGCGCTCGTGGTCCTCGGCATGGGGCTCGTCGAGTTCGGCCTGCGTGCCGGATGGCGCCCGGGGCTGGCGATCGCGGCGCTGAAGCTTCTCGCCGCCCCGCTTGCGGTCTGGACGCTTGCGCGCGCGGTCGGCCTGTCCGACCTGCACACCCAGGTGGTCACGCTGCTCGCCTCGCTCTCCGTCGGGGTGAACGTGTACCTCATGGCGCGCGAGTTCGGGTCGATGCAGTCCGCAGTCGCAGCGAGCATCGTCATCTCCACCGCCTTGGCCGCGGTGAGCACGCCGCTCGCCCTCTCGCTCACCGGCTGAACCGCCCGCTTTGTCGTGGCCGCCCGCCAGCCTCTGAGCGCGCCATCATCCTTTCGGCCAGTGGCGCACAGGGCCTCGAACGCGATACAAGGGTGGTCGGGAACGCTCGATCGCGACCGGCGCCGGACGCGGCGCACCGGGGAACGTCAGCCGCGTTGGGAGCGTCTATGAGAATGGGTGGCCCGGAAAGCGCGTGGAGGAGAAGCCTGCGAGCAGCCTTCACGGATTGGGTCGCGCGAGGAGGGCCTCGCGCCGTGGCAAGGACCGGGGTCATCGCGAGGAGGCGGTAATGATCATCAGCAAGGACACCGAGCTGGACGAGCTCGCCAAGTACATGGGCGCGGGCGCGACCGAGGCCGATGCGCGGGTCTTCCTGCATGCGCTACTGAAGGCCGGGTTCGACGGCGAGGACTCGGTGGAGATCCCGCACCGCGCCTGGGAGCGGGTGATGAGCGAAGCTCTGCCGGTCTGGCTGCCGTAGGACGGTGACACGTCGGGGCGCCGCGAGGGCGCTCCGACTCCCGTTCCACGGTATCGCGCCGGCGTTGCCGTTGCCGTACTGCAAACGAGCTTCAGGGCGCGCCCCGCCCTGCGCGTGTCGGCTCCTTTCCCGATCGCCACTCGCCGACGACTTCGTACCGGCTCCCGCGCGCGCCGAGCGTCGACCGCACCAGCACGAAGCCGTCGCCCTGCCACTCGATCGGCGCGAGGTCGGGCAGCGGACCGCTCGGCGCGGCGTTGCGGATGAGCGTCGCGTGCACGACGAAGGGCTTCGGATCGAAGCGAAAGCCGGCGGCGGCGATCGCGGAGCGCAGTTCCGCGACCATCAGGGTGAGCGCCGCCGGCACCGTGCTCGCGCCGACCCAGACGATCCGGTTGTGCTTCCACGAGGCGGCAAGGTCGAGGACGAGCGTGAAGGGTCGGGCGACGACGCGGCTTGCTGCGTCGACCAAGGCAGGCAGTCGCGCGACGGGCGTGTCGCCGAGGAACGCGAGCGTGAGGTGGACCGCATCGGCGCGCATCGTGCGGCCGCCGGCGACCGCGTGGGCCGCGGCGGCGTAACGCGCGAGGGACGAGCGAACCGCGTCATCGGGCCACAGCGCAAAGAACAGACGCGCGGACGCTTCGGCGGTGCTCGCGGTCGAATCGCGCTCGGCGTCGTGGCTCGAAGAGGCGGCGCTCATGGCTCTCACGATTTCCGGATGGACGTTCGCCGATGACGTGCCGACCCGCGAGCTGAGGAGCGAGCTCAAAGCGGCGCCCAATGGCGAAGCGGCACAGCGATGCAGCTCGCTTCGATCGCCGGGCGGCTCCGCGCGGTCTCAGCGCTCCTTTCGCGAATGTCGAGCGGTGATGACGCTCAGCGCCGCTTCTCGAGCAGCGCCACCGCCTCCGCGGCGATCCCCTCGCCGCGCCCGGTGAAGCCGAGACGTTCGGTGGTCTTCGCCTTGACGTTGACGTGGCTCGGCGGGACCGCCAGGTCGGCCGCGATGTGCTCCACCATCGCGGGAATGTGCGGCGCCATCTTCGGTGCCTGCGCGACGATCGTCGCGTCCACGTTGACGACGTGAAAGCCGGCATCGCGCGCGAGCTGGACGGCGCCCCTCAGGAGCGCGCGGCTGTCGGCGCCCCTGTGCGTTGCGTCGGTGTCCGGGAAGTGCCGCCCGATATCGCCGAGCGCGGCGGCGCCGAGGATCGCGTCGGTGATCGCGTGCAGCAGCACGTCCGCGTCCGAGTGGCCCTCGAGCCCGCGGTCGTAGGGGATGTGCACGCCGCCGATCACGAGCTTGCGCCCTGCCACGAGCGCATGCACGTCGAAGCCCTGGCCGATGCGCAGCGTGGTCAAGTCCGTCCTCCTAGAAGCGCCGCGGCGAGCACGAGGTCGTCCGGATAGGTCACTTTCATGTTGCCCGCGCTGCCCGCGACGAGGCGCGGTCTGAGCCCCAGGGACTCGACGGCCGCGGACTCGTCGGTCACCTCGCCGGCCTGCGCGAACGCGCGCAGCAGCGTGCCGTAGCGGAACATCTGCGGCGTCTGCGCACGCCAGAGCCTTTCGCGCGGCTCGGTGGCACACACGCGGGCCTCCGCGTCGCCGCGCTTCAGCGTGTCGGCCAGCGGTGCCGCAAGCAAGCCTCCGACCTCGTCGCTCCACAGGGTGTCGATGAGCCGGGCGAGATCCGAGGCTGCCAGGCATGGCCTTGCGGCGTCGTGCACGAGCACCCAGTCGTCGAGCTCGAGGGTGCTCTGCAGGGCGACCAGACCGTTGTACACGCTCGCCGCGCGTGTTGTCCCCCCGCAGAAGAGCGGCGCCAGCCGTTCGCCGAACGCGCGCCAGTCGCAGCACGACCAGCGCTCGTCACCGGCGGCGAGCACGACGAAGACAGTGTCGATGCGCCGCTCTGCCGCGAGGGCGTTGACGGCGTGCCAGAGCAGCGGCCGGCCGCGCACTTCGAGGTACTGCTTCGGCATCTCGCCACCGAGGCGGCTGCCTGCGCCCGCCGCCGGGATCAAGCAGAAGAGGCGCGCGGGCATCGGCGGCAGGGGCTCGGGGGCGTCACGCTCGCTATAATAGCGACGAGCGCGACGGTCATGCCGTCGTCGCGCGATCCCTCGCGCGGAATGCGTGTGCGTTTCCGCGTCCCGTTGCCCCTCCTCCCGATGGACGTGAAGACCCAGGTTACGGATCCCGCCGTCGAGTCGGCTCCGCCCGCCGCTCGTCCGCCGGGCTCGTCCGACGCGCTGTTGCTTGCCCGCCGTGCGCGCGAGTCGCGCCCGCTCGCGGTGGTCTGCGCGTCGGCCCTCGACGCACAGCGCCTCGCGGACGAGATCCGCTGGTTCGACCCGGCGCTGTCCGTGGCGCTCTTCCCGGACTGGGAGACGCTGCCCTACGACAGCTTCTCGCCCCACCAGGACCTGGTCTCGGAGCGGCTCGCAACGCTGTACCGCACGAGCCGCGGCGAATGCGACGTCGTGCTGGTTCCCGCCAGCACTGCACTCTACCGGCTCTCCCCGGCGTCGTACCTCGCAGCGCACACGTTCTTCGTCAAGGCAGGCGAACCGCTCGACGTCGAGCGGCTGCGCGAGCAGCTCGGCGTGGCCGGCTACGAGCACTTGACGCAGGTGGTCGCGCCGGGCGAGTTCTGCGTGCGCGGCGGCATCGTCGACCTCTTCCCGATGGGCAGCGCCCTGCCCTACCGCATCGACCTCGCGCACGACGAGATCGAGTCGATCCGCACCTTCGACCCGGACACGCAGCGCACCGTCTACACGGTCAACGAGATCCGCCTCCTGCCCGCGCGCGAGTTCCCGCTCGACGAGGCCGGCCGCACGCGCTTCCGGCAGCGCTTCCGCGAGACGTTCGAGGGCGACGCCTCGAAGATCTCGCTCTACCGGGACGTGTCGAGCGGCATCGCGCCCGCGGGGATCGAGTACTTCCTGCCGCTCTTCTTCGACACGACCGCGACGTTCTTCGACTACCTCCGGCGCGGCACGACCGTCGCCCTGCACGGCGACGTCGCCCAGGCGATCGAGGGGTTCTGGAAGGACGCCCAGGGCCGGCACAAGATGCTCGCCGGCGACCGCAGCCGGCCGGTGCTGCCGCCCCGCGACCTGTTTCTCTCCGCCGAGCAGTTCTACGTCGCGGTGCGCGACTTCGCGCGCATCGACGTGCCGCCGAAGCACGGGGACACGTTGGCGAGCGCGCTGCCCGAAGTCGCGGTCGAGCGCCGTGCGCCCGATCCGCTCCACCGGCTCAAGGTCTTCCTCGCAACGAGCGGCCTGCGCGTGCTCGTCGCCGCCGAATCGCCCGGCCGGCGCGAGACGATCGCCGAGTATTTC
>Ga0114939_10001951_pt1 | contig 15861 bp, 10 predicted proteins | sample AshMeaCrysSpring_FD_87196 | JGI IMG/M metagenome (GOLD analysis project Ga0114939, IMG submission 87196) | Groundwater microbial communities from Big Spring, Nevada to study Microbial Dark Matter (Phase II) - Ash Meadows Crystal Spring | ecosystem: Environmental > Aquatic > Deep subsurface >... | reverse complement strand
CGGCAGCGCGAAGTACGCCTGCAGCACGAGCGCGTTGGCGATGTCGGCAAAGAACGCACCCACGATCGGGATCAGCAGGAACGCGAGCGGCGCCGGCCCGTGGCGTTGCGTCAGTGTCTGCATCACCGACATGGCGACCGCCGTGGTGGCGAGCCCGGCGGCGACGTGCCCGCCCGCGACGACTGCCGCGTCGTGGTCGTTGCCCATCACGCGGCCCGTCACGAAGTACGCGAACGCAGCCGTCATCAGCGCATTGACGATGACGATCAGCAGCAGCGGGCCCGCCAGCGTGGCAAGGTCGAGGATGCGCATGGACATCAGCGCCATGATCAGGAACAGCGACAGCGAGACGCCGCCGACCGCCTGCGCCGCGCGGTCGTTGATGCCCTCGATGCGCAACAGCGTGGCGAGGTTGCGCACCACCATGCCGACCAGCAGCGCCCACAGGAAGTCCGGCAGCAGGATGCCGGTGCCCTGCATCCAACCGTGCACCTGGTGCGCGACGCCGATGCAGACGAGGCACACCAGCAGCACGAACAGCAGCTGTTCGGTGGTGATGGGAATGAACAGCGGGTTCTCGGAGGGCGTGACGGCGGCGGGCGCCTCGCCGGTCTTGCCCGCTGCCCGGGTGCGCGCGCGCTGCATCAGGCGCTCGGCGACGGGGCCCGCGAGCAGGCTGCCGAGGATCAGGCCCGCGGTCGCGGCGGCCATGCCGAGTTCCATCGCGCCCTGCAGATTGCGGGTCGCGCCGAAGCTGGCCGCATACGCCGCCGCGGTACCGTGGCCGCCGGTCAGCGCGATCGAGCCGCCGAGCAGGCCCACCAGCGGGTGCAGGTCGAGCAACCGCGCCATGATGAGCCCGACGGCGTTCTGCAGCGTCATCAGCAGCACGAACAGCACCAGCAGGATGACGAGCTTGCGGCCACCGCGCGCCAGCGAGCGCACGTCGGCGCCGAGGCCCAGCGTGGCGAAGAACGCGAGCAGCAGCGGCTCCTTCAGCGTCTCGTCCATCGTGAACTCGACCGGCCGCACCAGCCCGACCAGCGCGAGCGCCAGCGCGAACAGGAAGCCGCCGACGACCGGCACCGGGATGCTGTAACGCCGCAGCACGGCGGAATGCTGGACGATCAACTGCCCGACGAAGAACAGCGCCGTCGCCAGGGCCAGCGTCGCGAACAGGTTCAGGTTGAGGGTCACTCGGCCTCGGCCGCCCGGCGGGCTTCTTGCTTATCTCCCGATCGTACCGGCTCCGGCCGTGCGCTCAAAATCGGCGTCGGCGCTCAGCAGGTCGATCGCGCAGAAGCCCAGGTCGCGCAGCAGGCCGTCGGTGAGGCGGTAGACCCAGGCGTGGACGGTGAGCGAACGCCCGCGCTCCCACGCCTGCTGGACGATGGTGGTGCGGCAGACGCGCCGTGCCTGGAACAGCACGTTGAGCTCGCAAAGGCGGTCGGCCCGCTCGGTGTCGCCCGGCAGCTCCGCGAGCTGCGGCGCGAACATGCGCGCGATGTCCCGGATCGGCAGCAGCCAGTTGTCGACGAGGCCGAGCGCCCGCTGCTCGTACGCCGCCAGCACGCCGCCACAGCCGTAGTGACCGCAGACGATCACGTGCTCGATGCCGAGCACGTCGATCGCGTACTGCAGCACCGAGAGGCACGAGAAATCATTGTGAAAAACGAGGTTGGCGACGTTGCGATGGACGAAGAGCTCGCCCGGCGCGAGGCCCACGATCTCGTTCGCCGGCACGCGGCTGTCGGAGCAGCCGATCCACAGGTAGCGCGGCGATTGCTGCGCCGAGAGCTCGCCGAAGAATCCTGGATGCTGCTGCTCCGTGCGCGCAGCCCACCGCCGGTTATTGGTGAAGAGTTCAGGCAGTCTGTCCACGCACGCGCACCCTCGACGAACGTTGCATGGAGCATAGCAAGGGGCGCTCGCGCGCGCCGATCACCGCCCTCGCGCGCGTCGCGCGGGGACCTGCTCGCGATGGGATGAGTGCAATCAGAGATTGACGTAGCCGCGCGTTGCGGTTAGCTTCCGCGCCGACTGACCCGACTGAATGTCATCAACCAAAGGAAACTACGACCATGGCAGCAAAGAAGAAGGCTAAGGCTAAGGCCGCCCCGAAGAAGGCCCCCGCGAAGAAGAAGGCGGCCAAGAAGAAGTAAGTGTAAGGGCGCCGGCAAAACCGGCGCCCTTTCCTCATCTGGGGCCCGTGCTGCCGCAACCACGCGCGCATCCGCCTCTCGCTTCCAGCCTCTGCTAACCTGCGCCGCGTGCTCCTCCTTCGCAACGCCGACGTCCACGCACCGCAGCCGCTGGGTCCGCAGTCCCTCCTGATCGGCGGTGGCCGCATCCTCTGGATGGGCGCCGGCAAAGAACTGCCGTCCCTGCCGCCTGCACTCGCAGCACGCACCACTGACATCGATCTTGCGGGGCGACGGCTGATCCCCGGCCTCATCGACGGTCACGTGCACGTCACGGGCGGCGGCGGCGAAGCGGGATTCCGCACGCGCGTGCCCGCGATGCCGCTGACGCGCTACACGCTCGCGGGCGTGACGACGGTCGTCGGCCTGCTCGGCACCGACGACGTGACGCGCGGGCCACGCGACCTGCTGGCGCAGGTCTATGCGCTGCGCGAGGAAGGCCTGAACGCCTACGGGTACGCGGGCGGCTATCACGTCCCGCTCACGACGCTGACGTCCAGCGTGCGCAGTGACCTGGTGTTGCTCGAGCCCCTGCTCGGCATCGGCGAGCTCGCGATCAGCGACCACCGCTCCAGCCAGCCGACGTTCGAAGAAATCCTGCGGCTTGCGGCCGACGCCCAAGTCGCCGGCCTGATGACCGGCAAGGCCGGCATCCTGCACCTGCACCTCGGCGACGGCCCGCGCGGCCTCGACTTCGTGCGGCGCGCGCTGCGCGAAAGCGAGCTGCCGGCGCGCGTCTTCAATCCCACCCACGTCAACCGGCGCAAGGCACTGTTCGACGAGGCCGTCGAGCTGGCGCACGCGGGTTGCGTGGTCGATCTCACCGCCTTCCCGGTCGAGGACGGCGAGGATGCCTACACCGCGGCCGAGGGCCTGCAGCGCTACCTCGCGAGCGGCGCCCCCGCGGATCGCGTCACTATCAGTTCGGATGCGGGCGGCTGCCTGCCGTGTTTCGACGGCGACGGCCGCGTCTGCCGCATGGACGTCGGTTCATCGGGCGCACTGCTCGACACTCTGCGGGTACTGCTGGCCGACGGGATGCCGCTCGGGACGGCACTGCCCGCGTTCACGACGAACCCCGCCCGCCTGCTGCGTCTCGACGGCAAGGGCCAGGTCGAGACGGGCGCCGACGCCGACCTCGTTGCATTGGACGCGACAGGAGCGGCGCATACAGTCATTATTCGGGGGGAAGTCCACGTCCGCGACGGCCAGGCCGTGCGGCGGGGAACCTTCGAGCCTCGCTAGGAGAACACGTTGCCGAGCATCGTCCCGGAAGGCGGAACGCGCGGTTGGATCATCCCGATCGGCGGCGCCGAGAACAAAGAGAACGATCGCCACATCCTCGAGCGCTTCGTGCGCGTCTCCGGCGGCCGCGACGCGGACATCGTCGTGATCCCGACGGCCAGCCGGCTCACCGAGACCGGCCCTCGCTACGAAAAGCTTTTCCGTGACATCGGCGCAGCGCAGGTCACGTCGATGGATTTCGACACGCGCCGTGACTGCCAGGAGCCGGGCCGGCTGGAACGCCTGGGCCAGGCGACGGGCATCTTCTTCACCGGCGGCAACCAGTTGCGCATCTCGACGCTGCTCGGCGGCACGCCCGTCGCCAAGCTCATCCGCATGCGCAACGCCAATGGCGTGACGGTCGGCGGCACCAGTGCGGGCGCCAGCGTCCTCAGCGAGCACATGATCGCGTTCGGCGACGAGGGCTCGTCCGTGATCTCGGGCAGCGTGCGCCTCGCGCCGGGCCTCGGGCTCACCAACCGCTTCATCATCGACCAGCATTTCCGGCAGCGCGACCGCCTCGGCCGCCTGCTCACCGCGCTGGCCTACAACCCGTTCGCCGTCGGCATCGGTCTCGACGAAGATACCGCGGCTTTCATCGGCCCCGACGAAACGGTCGAGGTCGAGGGCAGCGGCGGCGTGACGATCGTCGACGCCGCCGACGTCAGCTTCTCGTCGATGGACAGCGTGAGCGAGGGCCAGCCGGTGTGCCTGCTGGGGCTCAAGATGCACATGCTGGTCGCGGGCGCGACGTTCAACCTGCACACGCGGGTGGCCGAGGCCGGCTCGCTGCTGGTTCCCAAAGAATAAGATTTTCTCGTCAGGGAGGAAGCCGGGGATGCGCATCCTGGACCGGTCCGTTTACGTCGGACCTTCGCTCTACGCCCATTTCCCCGTCATTCGACTGGAGCTCGACCTCGGTGAACTCGAGCAATGGCCCACCGGCCGGCTCGGCGGCGCGTTCGTGGACGGCCTCGCGGCGGCCCTGCCGGGCCTCGCCGAACACGGCTGCTCCTATCGCGAACCGGGTGGCTTCTTCCGCCGCATGCGCGAGGACGAAGGCACCTGGCTCGGCCACGTGCTCGAGCACGTCGCGATCGAACTGCAGAACATCGCGGGCGAGAGCGTCACGTTCGGCAAGACGCGCAGCGCCGGCTCGCCCGGCGTTTACACGGTGGTCTATGAGTACGCGCAGCGTGACGAAGGCATCGCCGCGGGCGAACTCGCCCTGCGGCTGCTCTGCTCGCTGCTGCCGGACAACCTTCGGCCCGCCGACACCGTGCCGGAAGGCTGGAACTGGCCCGAGGCGCGCGACGAGTTCATCCGCTTCGCGCAGCGGCGGGCACTGGGCCCGTCCACCGCGTCGCTCGTTCGCGCCGCCGAAGCCCGCGGCATCCCGTGGCTGCGGCTCAACGACCAGTCGCTTGTGCAGCTGGGCCACGGCCGCTATCAGCAGCGTATCCAGGCCACGGTGACGGGCCGCACGTCGCACATCGCGGTCGAGCTCGCCAGCGACAAGGAAGAGACCAACAAGATCCTCGCCACGCTGGGCCTGCCCGTGCCGCAGCAGGAGCTGGTGCAGTCCGAGACACAGGCCGCGCGGGCCGCACGTCGCATCGGCTATCCGGTCGTGACCAAGCCGTACAACGGCAACCACGGCCGCGGCATCTCGATCCGTCTCACGACGGAAGACGAAGTCGTGCAGGGTTTCCGTATCGCGCGCGAACACTCGCGCTCGGTCATCGTCGAGACCTACCTCGAAGGCGACGATCACCGCCTGCTGGTGGTCAACGGCGAACTGGTCGCGGCCACGCGCCGCACGCCGGGCCACGTAGTGGGCGACGGCAGCAAGAACATCGTCGAGTTGATCGACGTCGTGAACCAGGACCCGCGCCGCGGCGTGGGCCATGAAAAGGTGCTGACGCGCCTCGAGCTCGACGCCCAGGCGCAGAAGATGCTCGACAACGTGGGCATGACCGCCGAATCGGTCCCCGCGCCCGGCCAGATCGTCTACCTGCGTTCGACGGCGAACCTCTCGACGGGCGGCACCGCCACCGACGTCACCGACGTCATCCATCCCGACAATCGCGAGATGGCGGTGCGCGCGGTGCAGGCCGTGGGGCTCGACGTGGGCGGCGTCGACTTCCTCTCCACCGACATCACCGAGAGCTACCGCAAGATCGGCGGCGGCATCTGTGAGGTGAACGCGGCGCCGGGCTTCCGCATGCACGTGGCGCCGAGCGAAGGCACGCCGCGCGACGTCGCGGGCCCGGTCATCGACATGCTGTTCCCGGCAGGGTCGCCCTCGCGCGTGCCGATCGCGGCACTCACCGGCACCAACGGCAAGACGACGACCGCGCGCATGCTGTCGCACATCACCAAGATGGCCGGCTTCACGCCCGGCCTCACGACCACCGACGGCGTCTACATCGACGGCCACCGCACGGTGCAGGGCGACATGACCGGCCCGGTCTCGGCGCGCATGGTGCTCGCCGATCCGCAGATCGACATCGCCGTGCTCGAGACGGCGCGCGGCGGCCTCGTGCGCGCCGGCATGGGGGTGCCCGAGGTCAACGTCGGCGCCGTGCTCAACGTGCAGTCCGATCACCTTGGCCTCAAGGGCATCGAGACGCTCGAGCAGCTGGCCGAGGTGAAGCGCGTGGTCGTCGAAGTCGCGAAGGACTGCGCGGTGCTCAACGCCGACGACCCGCTCGTGATCAAGATGGCGGGCTACACGCAGGCGAAGAGCATCTGTTACGTGACGATGAACCCGCAGCACCAGCTGGTGCGCGAGCATATCCGCGCGGGCGGCCGCGCCTGCGCGCTGGAGGCAGGCGTCAACGGCCAGATGATCACGCTGTACGACCGCAGCAGCCACATTCCGCTGGTGTGGACGCACCTGATCCCCGCGACACTCGAAGGCCGCGCGCTGCACAACGTGCAGAACGCGATGTTCGCGGCGGCAATGGCGTATTCGCTCGGCATCAAGCTCGACGCGATCCGCCACGGACTGCGCACATTCGACTCGACGTTCTTCCAGGCGCCGGGCCGCATGAACGTCTTCAACGAGCACCCGTTCAAGGTGCTGTTCGACTACGGCCACAACGCGCACGCGGTCAGCGCGATGGCCGATCTCGCGCAGCGCCTCGACTGCACCGGCCGCCGCATCGTGGTGCTGGCGGGCCCCGGCGACCGCCGCGACGAGGACCTGCGCGCAATCGCCGACGCGGTCGCGGGGCGGTTCGACCACTACATCTGCCGTCGCGACGACAGCCTGCGCGACCGCGGCCCGGACGAAGTGCCGAAGCTCCAGGCCGCGCAGCTGATGTCGCGCGGCGTGCCGGAGTCGGCGATCTCGATCATTCCGGACGAGCAGGAAGCGATCGATGCTGCGCTCAAGATGGGCCAGCCGGGCGACCTGCTGCTGGTGTTCGCGGATGCGCTGATCCGCTCGTGGAAGCAGATCACCAAGTTCAAATCGGCGACCTCACCGGGCGAGGGCGCGAGCGCAGACGGCGAGGCGGGTTCGGGCATCGGCGGGTTCATGGCCGACGCACCCACCTCTCCCGCCAAAGCGGGAGAGGTCGCACGAAGTGCGGGAGAGGGTCTTAGCAATACGAACCAGCCCGCACCAGCCAAGGTGGCTCTGGGTGCCCGCAAGCCCGCGCCGCCACCGCCCTCGCCTCCCGATTCCCCGCCGGAGGCCGGCGACGAGGCCGGCGCGGGGGTCGAGAAGCTGATGCCGGGTGTCATACGCGACGAGCGCGGCGTCTGGATCGCGCCAGAGGCGGAAGACTGAACGCCGAACCCACCCTGCCCCTCGACGACTCGCGTCGGCTGCTGGGCGGCAACCTGTTCTTCGCCGGCACCGGCGTGGTGCTGGAGACAGTCGGCGTCACCATCGACGACGCGCTGCTCGACGGTTGGAGCAGCCGCGTCGGGCGGGCCCGCCGCCACCTGGGCTGGGAGACGACGACCACGCAGGGCCCGGTCATCGTCGCGCGCCTGCATGCCACGGGCGCGTCGCTCGCGCTGCAGGCGCCCATCGACCAGTTGTTCACCGCGACCGAGCTCAACGAATGGGCGTGGTGCGCCACGCTGCACGAGCGCGATCCCGCGCGCTGGGCCCGAGTCATGGACGCGCTGCTCGAGGATTACCTCGCGGACGCAGCTGATCCGGCGGACGTCATTCCGCCCGTGATCGAGGAAGGCCCCGCACTGGCACGCCTCACACGGCGTGCAGCCAGCGAGCGCCGACCGGACATCGTCGCGCTGATCGCGGCGGCCGCGAGTCGCGGTGTCACCCACCTGCTCGACGAAACGTCGCTGACGCTGGGTACCGGCTGCGGCGGCCAGACCTGGACACTCGACGCGTTGCCCGCGCCGACGGACGTGCCATGGCACGCGCTGCGCACGATTCCCACGGTCGCCGTGACCGGCTCCAACGGCAAGACGACGACCGTGCGGCTCGTCGCCGCCTGCGCTCGCGCGCACGGCTGGCGTGACGGCTTCAACTGCACGGATGGCGTGTTCATCGGCCGCGAGGCAATCGCACTCGGCGATTACTCCGGTCCGGCCGGCACGCGCAAGGTGCTGCGCGACACCAGCGTCGAGGCGGCCGTGATCGAGACTGCGCGCGGCGGCATCCTGCGCCGCGGCCTCGCCACGGATCGCGCGGATGTCGCGATCGTCACCAACGTGAGCCCGGACCACTTCGGCGAGTACGGCATCGACGACCTCGAAGGCATCGCCGACGTGAAGCTCACGATCGCGCACCTCGTCGACGCGCAGGGCCTGCTCGTGCTGAATGCCAACGACCCGTTGGTTGCGTCGCGGGGCCGCGCGCTTGGGCCGCGCCTCGGCCGGCAGCCACCACTCGCGTGGTTCGCGCGTGATTACTCGCACCCGCAATTGGTCCCGCATCGTGCCACCGGCGGCGCGACGTGCGGCGCCGCCGACGGCCGCCTGCGGCTCGCTTTCGACGGCCAGGAATACGATCTCGGCGCGATCGCGGACATGCCGCTCACGGTGAGCGGCGGCGCGACGTACAACATAGAGAACCTCGCGGGCGCCGCGCTGCTGGCCGCGAAGCTGGGCATCGCCGCCACGACGATCGCCAGCGTTTTCGCCACCTTCGGCCTCGACCTCGCCGACAACATGGGCCGCCTGATGCGCTTCGAGCTCGGCGGCGTGCAGGTCGTGATGGATTACGCGCACAACCCGGACGGCCTGCGCGGCGTGATGCGCGTGGCGCAGAAGCTGCGCGCGCCCGGCGGGCGCATCGGCATGCTGCTCGGGCACGCGGGCAACCGGCTGAATGCCGATATCGAAGAACTCGCCGTCGTCGCGACGGAGTTCGCGCCCGACCTCGTGGTCGTCAAGGAAGACGAAGGCCACCTGCGCGGGCGTCAACCGGGCGAAGTGCCCGCGATCATCCAGAACGCGCTGCTGAAAACGGGGATGTCCGAAGCGGCGGTGCCGATCCGGCCGTCGGAAGTCGATGCGGCGTTGCACGCGCTCGAGTGGGCACGGCCTGGCGATGCGCTGGTGCTGCTGATCCACTCCACGCCTGCGCGGCAGCAAATGCTGGAGATCCTGCGCAGTCGCGCCAGCTGAACGGGCGCGCCGTGTTACGCGCCGGTCGCCTCGACCGTGCGACTGGCGATCTCGGGCCAGCGGCGGATGCGGCCACCGCTGCGCAGCAGCGCTTCGGCCACCTCACCCAGCGCCAGCATCGCGCCCGCAGCGCCTGTCGTCGGAGCAAGACTCGACAGCGCGCGCCAGCTCTCGCCGAAGTGCCCTGCCTGCAGGCACGCGACGGCGTGCAGCGTCGTCGCCTCGAATGCGTTGACCTTCCAGCAACCGAGCCGTGACGCAGGTGCACGGGCCGCGCGCGCGCCGTGCACCGCGCGGACGAAACTGCGGAAGACCGGCAGCACGTCAGCCATGCCGGCGCGCGCGAAGGATTCGTGCAGGCACTCGCGCGCAAACGCCGCATCCTCGTGCAGCGACGATTCCCAGCGGACGGCCCAGACCACGAAACGCTCGGCACCGCCCAGGCTGCAGACGCTGACGCCCCCGCAAGCCTCTGAATCGATATGAGAATCCGGGCCAGAACGAGGCGACGGGTCGAACGTCATGACGAATCATCCATAAATGCGAATGATTCTTATTGTTATCTAATCTAACGCAACAAGCAAGCCGGCCAAGCCAGCAGGGCACAACTCGGGCGCTTCCGTCTTCCCTTCCTCCCTTCTTCCCTTCTTCCCTTCTTCCCTTCCTCCCTTCTTCCCTTCCTCCCTTCCTCCCTCAAGGCCGCCCCTCCGGATGCGTCGCCTTCCAGTCCATCGCCCGACGCACGCGCCGTTCGACCGAGGGGTGGGTATAGAAGAGCGTCTCCTGCAGGACGGAAGGCCGCGGATAGCGGTACTCGGCGGTCTTCACCAGTGCGGACGCCAGCGCATCGGGCAGATTCACCGTCTCGAGCGAGTACTGGTCGGCTTCGTTCTCGCCCTTGCGGATCGAGGCGTTGATGATCGGCTGCGCGAGCAGGAAGAACAGCGAAACCATGAACGCGAGTACCGGCAGCCCCGTCGGCTCGTCGATGCGGGCGTCGCTGCCGAACGCGCGCGCGATGCGCGGGAACAGCCGTTCGGCGAGGAAGAAGAACACGATCGCGAGCACCGACATCAGGATCACGGTGCGCCAGACATGGCCGAGGACGTAGTGGCCGATCTCGTGCCCGGTGACTGCCTTGACCTCGTCGAGCGAGGCGCCCTTGAACGCGACATCCGAAATCGCGATGCGCGCCGAGCCGGCGATTCCCGACACGTTGGCCGTGAAGTTGTTGGATTGACGCGAGCCGTCGTAGACGAAGATGCGATCGGCGGGCACGCCGGCGCGCTCCGCCATGACGACCAGCGCATCGCGCACCTCGCCCTCCGGCACGGGCTTGTAGTCGTTGAACAACGGCTCGATGAAGGCCGGACCGGCCAGCAGCAGGACCGACATCGCAACAGCGGTCAGACCGCCCGACCAGATCCACCAGCTCCGGCCCGCGCGTCGCATCAGCGCGTATACCCCGACCATGAACAGGCCGGCCAGCACTGCGAAGATCACGATCGACAACGCGCCCTGGCCCAGGAAGTCGCCCAGCGGCTGGCTCGTGCGGCCATAGCCGCGCTCGCGCCACCACTCCTCGTACAGCGCCCACGGCAGCGTAATGACGTTGGCCAGCACGAAATAGGCCGCGACGATCACCCATGCGCGCAGGTTGGGGCCGCGTTTCGCGAGCTTCGCATAGAGCCAATCCAGCACGCCCCAACGCACAAGAGCCCAGGCCAGCGCCGCGGAGACCAGCAGGTTCCACAGCAGCAGCCAGTGATTGCCCGTCGTATAAGCTTCCGCTTTGGCAAGCGTCTCGGGGCCGAGCGCGTCGATGTAGGCGGCCGTGGCGGCAGCCGGATCAAAGCTCATGCTTAAATCATTCCCTGACAGCCTTTTCGGCCATTCTGCCCGAAAGGCGACGCAAGGACGGGCCGCAGCGACTGGGCGTGGGATTAATGCGATGAACGTGGGAGTCGCAGGATGATCAACGCGAGACTGATGACGAGTGCCACACTGTTGGCGTGTGCCGCGCTGCTTGCAGCGGGCTGCCAGAAGAAGCCCGCAGATGACGCGGCCGCCGCATCAACGGCGAACGCGAATGGCACCGGCCCAGACCTGATCATCCGCGGTGGCCCCATCCTCACCATGGATGGCGACACGCCCGCGTACGTCGAGGCCGTCGTGATCGACGACGGCAGGATCACGTTCGCCGGCGCCGAAGCCGAGGCGATGCAGCAGAAAGCCGACGCCACCGTGGTGAAGGACCTCGGCGGCAATGCGATGCTGCCCGGGTTCATCGACCCGCACAGCCACTTCATGGATTCGCTGACGATGGCAGATCGGGTGAACGTCTCGGCGCCGCCCGTCGGCCCGGCGTCGAACCCGGACGAAGTCGTGGCGGAACTGCAGAAGGCCGCTACCGCCAAGGGGCTCAAGCCCGGCGAACTGCTGCTCGGCTGGGGTTACGACGAGAACCTGATGCCCAAGGGCACCGAACTCACGCGCGACCTGCTCGACAGGGCCTTCCCGGAGAACCCGGTCGGCGTGATCCACGTGTCGATGCACGGGGCCGTCATCAATTCGAAGGCGATGGAGAAGTTCGGCTACAAGGACGGCATGGCGACGCCCAAGGGCGGCGTGATCCTGCGTAAGGCCGACGGCAAGACCCTGAGCGGCCTCGTCATGGAGACCGGCTACCTGCCGATGATCGCCGCGCTGCCGACGCCCACGCCCGCAACCGAGGTCGCCGCGGCGAAGTCGGGCCAGTTGCTCTACGCCGCCGCCGGCGTCACGACCGCGCAGGAAGGCGCAACCCACCTGCCGCAGCTCGCCACCCTGCAGCGGGTCGCGAAGGCAGGGGGATTCTTCATCGACGTCGTTGCCTACCCGTTCATGACGGAGCTCGAGACGCTCTGGCAGACGTCGCCGCCCGCGACTTTCGGCAAATACGAGAACCGCCTGAAGCTCGGCGGCTGCAAGATCACCGCCGACGGCAGCCCGCAGGGCAAGACTGCGTGGTTCACGCAGCCTTATCTCACCGGCGGCCCCGCCGGCGAGAAGGACTGGCGGGGCGAGGCCGGCCTGCCGCCTGACGCCATGAAGGCGACCATGAAGTCCTGCTACGACAAGGGGCTGCAGGTGCTGCTGCACGCCAACGGCGACGCTGCGATCGACTTCCTGCTCGAGGCGCACAAGTTCGCAGCGGGCGCCGAACCTGGCAAGGACCGGCGCACGGTCTGCATCCACTGCCAGTTCATCCGGCCGGACCAGTTGCAGGCGTTCGCGGCGATGAAGATCGTTCCCGCGCTGTTCACCGATCACACGTACTTCTTCGGTGACACGCACGTCGCGAACCGTGGCAAGCAGCAGGCCAGCTTCATCAGCCCGATGCGCGCGGCCATCGACCTGGGCCTGCAGCCCACCAATCACACCGATGCATTCGTGGTGCCGGTCGACCAAGTGATGACGGTCTGGACCGCGGTCAACCGTCCGCTGCGCTCGGGTGGCACGCTGGGCGCGGAGCAGCGCATCTCCGCCTACGAGGCGCTGCAGGCGATCACGATCAACGCCGCGCGCCAATATCGCGAGGAAGACCTGAAGGGCTCGATCAGGGCCGGCAAGCTCGGCGATCTCGTGGTGCTCTCGGCCGATCCGACCAAGGTCGACCCGATGTCCATCAAGGACATCAGGGTGCTGGAGACGATCAAGGAAGGAACGACGATCTACCCGGCGCAATAAGCGACTGCGCCATGGCGCACCCACGTGCGGACTGCATGGCACGGGTCCGGTGCCGCATCCTCGCGGCACCGGGGCGTGCAGCGGCGCGACTGGGATTTATGGCCGATTTGCGACCTTTCCTCGACTGACAGACCACCCGCACTGGTGCAACATGGCTCCCTGGCGCCTCGTCAACCAGGCTGCGACGAGCGCCAGACAGGAAAGCCATCGACGAGGACGCGCCGTGTCAGCAGACATGCATGCGATCGACGAAGCGCCGGGCGAGGGACTCGACGAGGAATCGAGATTCGTCCGCGGCTTGCTGTTCGGCATCGGCTTCTCGCTGCCGATCTGGGGCGCGATCATCGCGCTGGCACGGCTCGTCGCCTGAAGCCATTGCATCGCGGCCGCAAAGGGTGGCCGCGGGTGGGCACAGGCTACGACTCGAACCTCATCATCAGTGCGACGCGGCCGGCCCGAACGCCTTCAGCATCATCGCGGTGAGATCGTGCATGCCGCCGATCGCGGCACGCGGCGGCTCCAGTCCCGCGGCGAAACCCTGCGCGACGAAGCGCTCGAGGAGCTGCGCATCGCGCGCGATCACGTGCACGGGCACGTCCCACGAGGCGCCCTCGCCGCTCACGTTGCCCGTGGGCTGGTGGTCGCCGAGCACCACGTATATCGTGTCGCGCGGGTACGGCTGGCGCAGGTAACCGCCCAGCCAGCGATACGTGTAATCGACCAGCCGCGCGTAGGCCGGCAGCATGTCGAGCCAGTCCCTGGGCACCGCGAGTGCCCTCGCTGCGTCCGCGTCGTCGAACGGATAGTCGCTGAGCAGGCGCTGCCAGTCGGGCTGGTACGGCGGCACGGGCCCGAATGGCACGTGCGTGTTGATCGTCGGGGCGAAGACGAAACGTGCTGGCGCGGGCGGCACGCGCGGGTACATCTGCTCGAAGCGCGCGAACGCGAACTGGTCCGGGATGCGCCACCAGTTGCCCAGCGTGGGTCCGCGATAATCGAGCGTGCGCCCCTCGACGTACACGTCATAGTCGTACCAGTCGCGCTCAGGCCAGTCCCAGAACACCGACGAGTACACGCCGAACGTCTGGTAGCCGTGCGAGCGGAACACGGTGGCCAGCGACGGCTTCGACGTGGTGAGCAGCAGGTCGTGCCGCCGCGGGTCGGCGAGTTCGATCCCCGAGAGCAGGGAGACGTGCGCGAGATCCGAGCCGCCGCCGATGGTCGGTGAACGCACGAAGGCGGACACGACCTGCAGCCCGGCGGCGGTGATGTCCTGCGCCAGTCGCTCACGCGCTGGCCGCAGCGTCGCCACGGCGCGCTCGTTGTCGTAGACGACGGCGCCGACGGACTCGAGGAACACGACGTACACGTCGCGCCCCTGCAGGCCTTCCAGCGCGCGCGGATTCACGCTTGCCAGCGCGTCGTCGACGACCGTGCGCGCAGGCAACGCCTGTGCGACGCGCTGCGACGACGCAGCGGTGGCGAGCAGGTCGAGCTGGTCCCAGTAACCGGGCAGTATGGGCCTGGAAACCAGCGGCCAGGTGGCGCGAATGCCAGCGTGATTCGCAGCCACGAGCCCGACCGCGACAGCCGTCGCGACCCAGGTCCAGCGCGCGCGCAGCGCGTAGGGCACGGCCTCGCGCGCGACCACCTGGATCGCGACGCGCAGCACGCGATGCAGCGCCCACGCCGCCAGCACGAGCCCTGCGACGGCCAGCACCGCTTTCCACCACTCCTCGCCCTGCGCGGCCACCCACAGGAAGCGGGGGATGCGCGGCACGTCCCAGTACACATTCAGCGGGCGGCCGAACAGCGCCGGCGGCGTCACCTCGGCATAGCGCAGCACGACACCGCATGCGTACAGCGCGGCGAGCAGCCCTGCGGCACGACGCGTCAATTCGCCGCGCCAGGCGACGAGCAGCACCAGCAGCAGCCAGAGCCAGACGAAACCGGGTGCCAGCCGCGCTTCCGGCACGATGGCGGGCGTGGGCCACCAGTTGCGGAAGCTCAGCATGGCGTTGAGGAAGACCAGCGCCAGCAGCGCCGCCCCGACGCGACGGTAATCGGCGCCGGTCCGCGAGGGGATGGATCCACTCATCCGAGCGAGGCCTCGGCAGGCTCCGCGTCTTCTTCACGACCGGTCGCACGCGCAGCCACGCCGAGCGAGGGCGCCGGATGGTCGAGATACGGTGCGGGCCAGCCAAGCAGCGCGCTGGCGTCCTCGCAGCGTTGCCGCAGCTCGTCGCGGTCGGGCGCGCCGAGGTGGACGATGCCGTAGCGATGACTGCCGGTCCAGCGGTAGTCGCGCGCGAGCGAGCGGCCGCGCTTGGCGAAGCCGAACAGCAGGGCGTCGGGATGCGCTGCGACGAGCGCCGCTCGCTGCATCGCGGTCGGCCTGTGCGGCACGCAGCCGCGCGGGTCGAAGGCGCGATAGACGAAGCTCGCGGCGATGCCCGCGGTCGGCCGGCTGCGCGGCAACGCCCGCGGATCCTCGCCCAGCGCCAGCGCCACGGCCATTGCATGCACGTCGGTGCCGTGCACGCGTTCGTAAAGGTCCGAGAACTGCGAGGCCAGGCGCGGATTGCATTCGATCACGCGCAGGCTGTCGTCGCGCTCGTCGTAGAAGAACTCGAGGTTGAAGAAGCCGTGCGTGTAGCCGATCGCGGCCAGGAACCGCTGCGCGATGTCGAGAGCGCGCCGCTGCACGACGGGCGCCAGCCTGCTCGGGTGCTCCCAGCGCATGAACGCCTGCGTGCCCGGGTACATGATCGCGTCGACCACTCCCAGCGCATGCACGCGTCCCTCGTGCACCCAGCCGTCGAGATTGAATTGCGGCGTCTCGGGTGTCACCGGTTGCTCGAGCAGCAAGCGGTATGCGCTGCCTGCCTGCGGCAGGCGTGTGCGGCAGACGCGCTCGAACGGCTCCACCAGTTGCCGGATGAGCCACCGTTCGCGCCGTCCGAACCTCGTGTGTGCCTGCAGTTGATCGTGATCATCGACGCGACGCGCAAGCACCGAGAACGCGCCTTTG
>Ga0114939_10001950_pt1 | contig 15872 bp, 11 predicted proteins | sample AshMeaCrysSpring_FD_87196 | JGI IMG/M metagenome (GOLD analysis project Ga0114939, IMG submission 87196) | Groundwater microbial communities from Big Spring, Nevada to study Microbial Dark Matter (Phase II) - Ash Meadows Crystal Spring | ecosystem: Environmental > Aquatic > Deep subsurface >... | reverse complement strand
TTGAGAATATGAGTCTTATTCTTATTATGGAAGTCTTCTTGAGAACAAAGCCCGAATGCGTTTTTCAGCGAAAAGCTTTATATCTAATGTTTTGGGTCATTTTGTTACGTCGAACTCAGGTTTACGAAAAAGGTTTGCAGGAACGAGATATTCGTAATCTTTATCGATTTATTGATTGGGTTATGATATTGCCAAAGGCATTGGAAGAAGAATTGTGGCAGGATTTTAAGGAATTTGAAGAGGAGCAAACCATGACTTACATTACCACAGGCGAGCGTATTGGTTACGAGCGCGGTAAACTCGAAGGCAAACAAGAACAAGGACAGGCGCTTATAGTAAGACAATTAGAAAGACGAGTTGGACAACTGTCAGAACAAGTACAAACGAATCTTAAAAGCCTTTCCTTAAGTCAGTTAGAAAATCTTGGCGAAGCTTTGTTAGATTTTACTCGTCTAGAAGACTTAAATAATTGGTTAAAAAATAACCAATCACTTTAGATATAGCGTTTCCCACCCCCAACCCCCTCCCCCTTAAGGGGGAGGGGGTTGGGGGTGGGGTTATTCCATACCTCACCATAACGGTAACCGCTATATCTATTGGGAATTAATATGTAAAGACGACCTAATGGTCGTCTGAAATTATTTTGACCCAATACCTGCTATTTAGCTAACTTTTTCAAAATAGACATACCAACAATGACCTCTTCAGGAAAGAGTCCTCCATGACAATCAATGACTGTTTGATTAGCGCTATAGCTAAAAGAGCTTAAATATCCAGAACCTCTAACAATACTAATATCCTTGGGCAAGCCATAGCGATCGCCCTTCAAATACACAAATCTCTTGTCTTCAGTCCAACCAATAGCCATTCTTCCTTTAACTTCTAATAATGCCACAGGTAAATCACTGATTTTTTCTGACATCCCTATGAGTTGTCCGCAATCACTGGCTATGACAATTTGTAATTTTTCTGGGTGGGGATAGTTGTCAACCAACTCATCAATTTTCTTCGCAATCCCTTTTAATACATGATTAGTTTCAAATTCATAAACGCTATGCCAATCTCTTGGAATTTGGTAAAGTCTATCGAATTCAAGAGTTTCCCAGCAGTATAGTCTATAAGCCTTTTTATTTAAATCAAAGTGTAAGCTTTTTAACTTATTATCTGTATAACGTTTACCTACACCTAATTTTGTAAAAGCTTTATTTATATCAGTTTTCCAAGAATGATGGATTGGTGGTTGTTTAATGTATAAACTTGCTTTGCTATATTGTGTTTTAGTTGGAATAACACTAAATTTAGGCTGAATTTCTTGCTCTAAAGTAAATTTATAAGTATTTTTGAGAATTGACAAGAGTTCCAAATGGTCTAGCCATCCCAAGCTGTTTATTACAATCCATAAAACTGGGTTCTGCTGGCAAATATTTTTAACTTTGGCGCTGATACTATAAGTTAAATCTGAGGTTAGGTGAGGCTGTTGTTGGGCATTGAGTAGCATTTTCGGATAGTTTTTTACTATCCATTTAACAAAACTATCCGCCAGGTCATTGCTTATGCTTTGATTCCCAGATGGATTTTGAATTGCTTCCCATAGCCGAAAGGGTAAATATTTTTCTATCACCCATAAAGCTGCATCCTGGGAAGTTGCTTTTATAGATAAAGGTTTTGGTTGGGATGGATGATGGGGGAAATTATGAGAGTTTGAGTAGGAATTTATTGATGTTTCCTTGATGTTATTGGCCAGATTTACTTTCTTGACATCATCTACTGGAGTTTGACCATTTACGGAAACTTGATACGCATTAGTTTCGCTACTCTTCATCACAAGTGAAAATCCTAGTCTGAGATTTTACATCCATCTTGGCTAGCGCCATGAACTTTGTAAATATTTCAGATTTAAGACTTACGTATTTTTCACAATTTAATATGCTAGTTGCGGCTATTGCTGTCAAATTTTATAAACATCCTCTGAGATGAAGGAGCTTTAATATTATTTTTTGATGAAAATTAGCTATTTTTTAGCAATACTGTAGTATCATATAACTTAATTTAGAAATCAGTAAATACTAGTTTGTTTTTCTGATTTTTCTAATAAATGGTCTCATATATTTGTAGAGTTTAAGCTTTATAAAGTTTAAGCCCACAACAGCTGCTTCTACCTGGGCTATTAACAAGGACTGAATTTTTACGTTTTGGATTCATGCAGTTTTTAATCTTATAACCTCAATGATGTCCAAGGGCAAATACCATTTGCCCCTACAGGAACATATATTTTGCATGAATTTTCCCTCTCTCAAAAGACATATAATCAACAGCCTAGCTTCTACCTCCCAGACCCTTCGCTTCCCTCGCCTCCCCTACCTCCCCTACATATAAAATATGGATTCTCCTATAGAGCGCGTTCGCTTATCACAAACAGCAAAAGACCAATTGATAAAATTAAAACGAGTTACAAAAATAGACCAATGGAATATTTTATGTCGTTGGGCTTTATGTAAATCTCTTTCTGAAGCAACTTTTCCTTCTCCAATGCCTGTAAAATTTGATAGCAATGTTGAAATGACATGGCGTGTTTTTGGCGGAGAAATTGCGGATATACTCTTAATGGCTTTAAAACAACGTTGTAAAAATGACGGTCTTTCTACTGATGATGAAACCCTCGCAATTCAATTTAGTTTACATTTACATCGCGGTATTGCTTATTTAGCTGGCGATTCAAATATTAAAAGAATAGAAAACTTTGTTGATTTAGCTGTAATAGATTAAAGTAAAAGACTAACAGGACTTACGATATTGTCACATTGTTTTTGTTTGTAGTTGGGCGCGAGCGCCCATATTTTTGGAGGGCTAAAGCCCAACTACGAGCCTTTCATTTTACTAAATCTGTAATTTATTTTCAAACTACTACCCCTGATTTAAACCAGGGGGTATACAAACAAAGCCCACGCCGAGTGGGCTAAAAAATTCAGTAATTACGTTATTGTCACATATATAAAGATGGTAGGCCCTTACAATTACCTTCAAATTTGTTGGTAGCGTCACACACCCTACAAATCAAAATATGCCAGTCATGTGAGTCCTGAAATTGATTTTTTCTACTGTCGGCTTAGAAAATTAAAAATTTATTGTATATTTCAATTTTGTTGTCAGAAAATAAGCGTGTAAGTCTATCAGTCTATAAATTAAATTTTAGAAAGATTTAAAATTCAGTAATACTACATTCCCAGGAAACTTTTTTAACAGAAAATCATCCTATCCTAACTATGAAGAGTTTCGTTTGTTTACTTAAAAGGAGGAAAAGTTAGGACTGCGGTCAGAAAATATTCTAATTGGTAGTTGTATAAGTTGAAAAAATTGCTTATCAGAATATGGTATGGGAATTCGGCCACACAAGATTTCTAAGGGCGAATTTTATCCAAGTTTTTCTCATATCTTTGTATATTATCTTACTCGTGATAGGCAATGTACTTCGTCATCTTTAAGCTGAGAGATGGCGCAACAGCGGAGCATAAACTTTTTCTTATAAACATATATTTATAGATATTTGTTACAAGAGCATATTTAAACTCGCCCTTGCTTTGCGTGAAATAAACAAGTATGCCAAGATATCGAAAACCATTTGAATGTGGTAGGGAGGATGTTAAGTGAAGGATATTCAAACATTACGTACTGCTTTTGCCAGTCGTAAGATGGGGTCGTTGTTGTTACTCGGTTTTGCTTCCGGATTACCGTTGCTGTTGACTAGTAAGACTTTACAAGTTTGGATGCAAAGTGCCAAAGTCGATATAGGGACAATTACTCTATTTGGTATTTTGAGTTTGCCCTATTCTCTAAAATTTCTCTGGTCTCCTCTGCTGGATAGATTTTTACCTCCTTTTTTAGGTGCTAGAAGAGGTTGGTTGGCTATTACACAATTGGGATTAGCGATCGCGATTGGCTTCATGGCTATCCAACAGCCTTCCCAGAATGAACAAACATTACAAGTTTTAGCTATTACCTGTCTTATTGTTACTTTTTTCAGTGCGACTCAAGATATTGCTGGAGATGCTTACCGTACCGATGTACTAAATCCGTTGGAATTAGAAGCAGGTGCATCGGTGTGGGTATTAGGCTATAGGGGTGCGGTATTCGTTGCAAGTTCCCTTGTTTTAGTCTTGGCAGATGAAAAGAACTCTTGGCACTTGTCTTGGAATTTAATTTATGGGCTTATGGCAGTGTTGATGGGGTTGGGTGTATTTGTTACCATTGCAGCACCTAGGGAAGCAGAGGTTAATAGTCAGGAAAATAATACAGCTTTATCAGCTAAAGATATTCTTTTTCTAGGCTTAATTACATTAGTTGTAATTGGCTTAATTGCTGGTGTTTTCTTAAAAAAAATTCCTCTAATTAATTTTTACTTTATATTGGCAGCTTTAATTATTTCATGGATAGCCGCATCTCTATTACTACCACTACAATTGCCAGCAGAAGAAGCTGAAATCCATACACCTGGAAACTTACAAGAAGCTATTTTTCTACCTTTCAAAGAGTTTTATCATCGCTCTGGTATAGTTCAAGCAAGTATCGTATTAGTATTTATTATAGTCTATAAACTAGGTGATTCCTTGGTTGGAATTACTGCTAACTTATTCCTACTATCCCTCGATTTTAGCAAAACAGAAATCGGGGCATTACAGGCAGGAATGGGTTTTCTAGCCACCACTGTTGGAGTTTTAGCCGGTGGTGTATTTATGGCAAAATTTGGGATTTTTCGTAGTTTGTGGATATTTGGTGTTTTACAACTACTTAGCAATTTAGGTTATTATGTTTTATCTTTAACAGGCAAGAATTATTCAGTGCTTGTGTTAGCTGTAAATATAGAAAATTTTTGTGCTGGATTGGTAACTGTAGTAATGGTTGCCTATTTGATGAGTTTATGTCAGCGCCCGTTTACAACTACGCAATTTGCTTTATTTTCTAGTTTAATGGCTATCGGTAGAGATGTATTAGCTGCCCCTGCTGGAGAATTACAAAAACTTACTGGTTGGTCAACATTCTTTTTGCTTAGTCTTATTGTTGCTGTGCCGGGATTGTTACTGTTACCCTTTGTTGCCCCTTGGAATAAAGATGTAAAACCTTTAAACAGGCCTGGTTTAGAGTAATTTACACTTTTCCCCCTATTTTTTTTTGGGGAAAAAGGGTAAATTGCTAGGCTAAGGAAATTAAGCCCTCCAACCTATAATTTTGAAAGATGAGGATAATGATGTAAATTTTAATACTGTCAACAAATATGAAAACCCAATATTTTCTCTATATAAATACTTAATTGAACTATTGTTCGTATTTTTTGAGACGGGAGGTAACCAGCTTCAAGTTTTCCTCTAGCTACGCGGTAGAATTTTAATGGTAAATTAGGGGTCTCCCACTATATTAAATTTATTAAACCTATGGCTTTTTTTCGTTCTTATATAGCTCCATTACTAGTTGTACTAGTGTTTTTTGTTGCTCTAGCAGCGGTAAGCGCACGTATATTTTTACCAGCCGATATGGCGGCACCTGCACCTGTCGGAATATTTTTCTTTTAACTGCTAATTGCTAATTGCTAGTTGCTAATAGAAAAATTAGCCATTAGCCATTAGCCATTAGCCATTAGCCATTAGCCATTAGCCATTAGCCATTAGCCATTAGCCATTAGCCATTAACCATTAGCCATTAGCCAGTCTTCTATTAACCATTAACCATTAGCCATTAGCCATCATCAAAAACTTTGAAGCTTCTTATATCTGGTTATACAATTCGCCAAGGTTCAATTTTAGATAGAGCGCTGTTGATAAAGTTTATGCAGCAAACCTACGAGGAGATATTTCCTGGCAACAATTTTTTCCATTTAGCGTTAACTGTTGAACAATATTTTTCCCAAGATACGCCTTTGTGGTGGGTAGGGGAGGTGGGGCAGGTGGGGGGAGAAAATAATAATTTTTTTTCAACCCTCCCCTCCCTATCCACCCCATCCACCCCTACCCCCTCAACTCCCTCAACTCCCATCGCCTGCCTCTGGCTGGGTAATGTGATTGACCAAGTGAGTGGGAAACGTCATCGTCATATTTTTCTTCTTTATGTGCTTCCTAAATACCGACGTAGGGGTATTGGTAAAGCTTTAATGAATTATGCTGAAGATTGGGCGATCGCTCTTGGAGATTCACAAATTGGATTACAAGTCTTTACGGATAACCAAGCTGCTTTAAACCTCTACAGTCAACTTGGTTATCAAACTCAGTCTCTGTGGATGGTCAAAAAGCTGCAAAAATAAAAAAGTAAAAGTATAGCGATGTAGTGAACTATTCCATATTTAGATTTCATAATCAAAAGCGGTCAGGATAACCCTATAGCGTTAACTTGACTAGTTTATGCTTTATCTTTCCCAACTAGGACTTACGCAAGCTCTACGAAAACTTGGCGTTCTTGGCTTCTTGGCGGTTACACAAATCAAGCTTTCTGACAATTTTTGCGTAAGTCCTGCCAACTTTTGCTCACTTTTTGTTACAATTACCTATTGACAAATTTATTTATTTTTTAATCCCCATAAGAATCATAAGTAACAGCAAAAATCTATATTTTTTTTTTGATTGTTTGATATTTGCTTTTTTAATTATTAATTTCTTAATTTCTGAACAGATGGTAGTTTTGATATATGTATAGCAATGATGACCTTAGTCTCTTAGAGTTAGAGACAGAATTAGAAAGTCCCCTAGATAGTATCGAGCCGATAAGCCCTGAGTCAGAGTTGGAAAAACCTGACCCAAATAAAATGCTTGTTCTTTTACAAGACCCTCAACCGCAGCAAAGAATGTTGGCGGCTCGTGCATTTTGTGATATTGAAGATGCTAGGGCAACACCCTATTTAATCAAATTATTAAAAGACAACTGCCCATTAGTGAGAGTCAGTGCATCCTATGGCATCGGACGTAATCCTAGCCCAGAAGCTATCGAGCCGCTAATCGAGCAATTAGATAAAGATTGGAATGGTTATGTACGAAAAGGTGTAGTTTGGGCATTAGGTAACTGTCACTCTATAAAAGGTTTACGACCCCTGGCAGATGCATTAAAAACAGATATTCCAGCAGTTCGTCTTTGGGCTGCTAGTGCCTTAGCCCAAATGGCCCAAGTCAATTATGATGCTGTAATTGGTGCAATTCCACCCTTAATTGAAGCTTTAGTTGGAGATTCTGTTGCAGCAGTTAGGAGTAATTGTGCTTGGGCTGTTGGGCAACTTTGCCGAGAATTACCCTCTAATGTAGTCTATGCTACCGCTATTGATGCACTAATTCAGGCATTTGCTGAAGATATTGATTTAGGCGTTCGTGAAGATGCTAAAGTCGCAATCCTTAATGTTGGTGATATCCGTGGATTGCAATTAATTGAAACTTTAGAACAAGAAGGGTGGTTTTAATAATGGATAATGGCTAATGGTTAATGGCTAATGGTTAATGGCTAATGGATAATGGCTAATGGTTAATGGTTAATGGTTAATGGCTAATGGCTAATGGCTAATGGCTAATGGTTAATGGCTAATGGCTAATGGTTAATGTCTAATGGTTAATGTCTAATGGCTAATGGTTAATGGTTAATGGTTAATTGTTGATTATTTTATTAGCAATTAGCAATTAGCAATTAACTATTAGCCATTAGCAATTAGCAATTAGCCCCTATGTTCAGTTTTAAACCAGTTTAACTGTTGGGTTTTAATACCTAGTTTGAAAGTAGTCACAATCATAACTGGTATCCAGTGCAACATGTAAAGAGAGCCTTGAATAGTTGCCCAAATTAGGGTAATTCCTCGTAAATTTTGAAATTGATAAAGCCCTCCTATAAAAGCAACGGTTAAAATTAAACTAAGTATAGTTTGGAGAGGGAATAAAACAGAATTATGACTATAAAAAATTGTCCACAGTAAATCAGGTATTAGAGCAATTGGCAGCAAAAATTGCAGGATAAAAAATAATAATAAATCTATTTCTTTTTCCCAATTTAATTTCAAAATTTCAGGAAAATAATCCAGGTATCTTTGATAGCCACCCTCAGCCCATCGGCACCTTTGATGCCAAAGATTTTTCCAATTTATTACTCCTTCTTCTTGAATCGTTGGAGTTGCTAAAAAAGTAATTTCAGCACCTATTAAATAAAGTTTAAAAGTCAAATCTAAATCGTCTGTTAAAGTATCTTCATTCCAACCATGACATTTTTCTAATAATGAGCGTTTTACCAACATTCCATTGCCTCGAAGTTCTGTCATCCCTCCTATAGCAATACGATGAGTTTGTAAGAAGCAATCACAACTCATTTCCATTTGTTGGCATTGGGTTAGGAAATTGACAGAGGCATTGGTAATTGACTTTCTTACTTGTACAGCGCCAATATTATTTATATTATTATTGTTATTATTATTTAGATTATAGTTTTTAGTGTTTTTTGCAATATTATCTATGAACAAAGGTACAGTCTGTTGTAGAAAATTACTGGATAATTGAGCATCGGCGTCGCAAACTAAAATTATTTCGCCTTTAGTAAAAGGTAAAACAGCATTTAATGCTCCAGATTTTCCTCCCTTTGATGTCCTATTATGTACTTGTAGTTGAGGAAATTGATGTTGTAATTTTTTTAATGTTTGAGGTGTTTCATCAGTACTACCATCATCAATAATCCAAATATCAAGGGGAGTTAGATAATCCAAATTAAATAAACTTTTGACTAAATTTTGTAAAACAACACTTTCATTTTTCGCTGGTACCAAAATAGAAACTTGAGGCGAAACTTTAGGTAATAATTGAGATGAATCTATATTTTTTGTAATGGCGGTAGTAATGGGTTTTGCCAATAGCATTCGCACTGTTTGTATTGCTAGGACAAATGTTAATCCAAATGCTAGCCATTGTAGATTTAACAAATGGAGTAAACTAATAATTATCCATACTGATAATAGTAGAATTATTGCCTTGAAACGGCGGATAGCTTTTTGAGGATAGCTTTTACTATTACTGTTGTTTAATAACAATTCATTAACCTCTTGAGTATTATCTCTCACATAATAGCCAAAAATCTGTCAGAATCATGGATGATACGGATTACGGGATTGCACTGATTTTAGAGTTGTGCTGCTGAGTTCAAAATCTCTGTCATGCTTGAAGTCTGAATCACGGGTTTGATGGATTACAAGATGGCGCTGATTTAAATATTAGGCAGATTATTAGGATAGTGTTGTTGTCTTCAAAATCTGTGTTATCCCCTAATCCCTTTAATCCGTGATATAAAAAGGGATGATGTGAAGCGATTAGCAAAGCTATACGCTTTCATGGGTATCGCTGTCTGGGCTATTGGGTATGAGTAAGAGTCAAAGTAATGTCAAGGGTAATCCATTAAGTATTGCTCCGATGATGGATCGGACTGACCGTCATTATAGATATTTTATGCGACTCATAACCCGCCATACTTTACTCTATACAGAAATGGTAACGAGTGCCGCTATATTACATGGCGATAAAGATTATCTATTGGGCTTTTCACCAAAAGAAAAACCTCTCTCACTACAAGTTGGTGGAGATGACCCAAAGGAGTTAGCAGAATGTGCCCGTATCGCTGAGGATATGGGTTATGACGAAATTAATTTAAATGTCGGTTGTCCTAGCAGTCGCGTACAAGATGGTAATTTTGGGGCTTGTTTAATGAAAAATCCCCTTCAGGTGGCTGATTGTATCGCGGCAATGGTTGGGGCGACCAGTTTACCTGTGAGTGTTAAACATCGTATTGGTGTAGATGACCTTGATAGTTACGAGAATATGACAAATTTTGTCCGCATCGTCGCTAGTTCTGGGTGTCGGCATTTTTCAGTCCATGCTCGTAAGGCTTGGTTACAAGGCTTAAGTCCAAAGGAAAATCGCGATATTCCACCACTGCGCTATGGTGATGTTTATCGTTTAAAAGAAGAATTTCCCCAATTATTTATCGAAATTAATGGTGGTATTACAAATTTAGGGCAAACGCAGGAACATTTACAATTTGTTGATGCTGTTATGATAGGACGCGCAGCTTATGATAATCCCTATCTTTTTTCCTCTGCTGATTCTTTATTTTATGGTGAAGAAGCAACACCTCTTACTAGGCATGAAGTTATAGAAGCCATGTTTCCCTATATCGATTACTGGCTAGGAAAAGGTTTTAAGCTAAATAAAATTACCCGTCATATGTTGCAATTATTTACCGGACAACCTGGTAGTAGAGTTTGGAAGCGAGTTATTACTGAAAATTCTTGTATCCCCGGTAATGGTTTAGAAGTACTAAGAAATGCGTTAGATGAAGTGGCAACAAAATAAATTTCCTCTATAAATTTCCTCTATATTTATCTATATTTATTTGTATATTTAAAACTAAGGAGAAATTGCCATGCCTATAGACTTATTTAATATGCCAGTATTCGGGTCCTAATGAGAACTATAATATTTTCCGTACTTGAGTTGACTTTCTTATTTCAGCAGTATTCGCAAAACAGTTTAGAATATAAATGTCACTACTCACGGTCAACTATGTCTTTGGCTTTTTTATAATCTTTTTATCAGCCATATTCCACACAGTCATAAACTGTCATTGTGAGGGTAAGTCTTTCGGATGACCAATGATACAAGGAGCGCCTTCTCTGAATCTCAATATGCCCGGTTGACTTAGATATTTCAAAAACTCTAATTGTTACCGTGTGGTGTATAAACTAGATTTGGGTAAAAAGACCACAGATGATTAATTAAATTTTAAAGATAAGTCCTACTTTATGGTTTATATTATTTATTGCAGGTATAGGATTTATCGTTGGTGCGGGTTTGGTTATTACCGTGCTATCCAAATAATGGAATAATAATTGCGGCAATTTAAGGCAAAAGGCTATGACAGAATCGAGAAATGTACTGGGGGGCAAATTAGAAATTTGCAGCATATCCCCTATGACAGGTTTTTTACGTAATGGATGTTGTGAAACTGGACCTCAAGATATTGGCTCCCATGTTGTTTGTGCCCAAGTAACACAGGAATTTCTTGCTTATACAAAATCTAGGGGAAATGATTTAACTAGTCCTTTTCCAATGTTTCAATTTCCTGGATTAAAGCCTGGAGATAAATGGTGTTTATGTGTATCTCGGTGGAAGGAAGCTTTGGAAGCTGGTTTTGCACCTCCCATTGTTTTATCTGCTACCCATGAAGCTGCATTAAGTGTTGTTGCTTTAGAAATATTAAAGGAACACGCACTAGACATTTAGTGTATTCTTGGGAACATCTATCTAGACCTCTTATGTACTATAAATAAAATAGTACGTTATTTTGATTAGAGCCTCAGCCTCTAAAATTCATTCCCAGCCAGAGACTTAAAGAAATTACAATTCAATCCGCAACATTTACTATTAAACTAATGAAAGAGACTATCGGTATCAAAAATATTAAAACGCAACAGAAATCAATTTTGTTGAGGATTTTTAGATTAGCCGAGAGTCCAGACCCGAAACCTTCTCAAGTCAAACTACTCAGCGACACTATTAAACAATGTGTTAAAGATATTGAAGAAATATGTACATCTTTAGAGCGATCGCCCTTTCACCTCACTAAAGCATCAAAACAAGTCTACGGCTGGATGAAATATTTAACAAACGACTATAATCTACAGCAACATTTAAAAACAACCCATCAGTTAAAAGAGATATCGCTCAAAATTTTAAAAGCCAATAGTAATAATTCCGCAAATGTAGTCATCGAATTAATTAGCCAATCCCTCATTTATAGAAGCAATCGAACTGAAAACAAGTTCCATATGTTCATAAATGAGGGTTTTATTCATGCTAATGAAAAAGTATTAGAAGCAGTTGTTAAATCTATTTTATTTGGAAAAAATGAAAAACGTTTTGATATCATTAGAGATTATTCAATGTCTCAAACATTTGGGAATGTTATTATAGATATAGACTTATTTAGCGAAGAAAAATCAGAACATTCTAAGGGTAGATATTACGATTTAGATATCTTATTTGAGAAAATTAATCATGAATATTTTGCCAAAAAACTAGCAAAACCCCGTTTAAAGTGGAGTTTTATTCAAAATTATCGAGAATTTGGTCATTATGAATTTGTTGGAGATAGAGTTGTATTAAGTTTATCTCTAGATGATATTACAGTTCCTCAATATGTAGTTGAATTTGTTTTATATCACGAGCTTTTGCATAAAATTCACGGCACAAAAATGGTTAATGGCAGGCAGATGGTTCACACCACTGAATTTCGTCGCGACGAACGTAAATTTAAATTCTATAATGAAGCTGAATTATGGTTGGATAAATTTATTTACTATGCTCAATATGGGGCGTAATAGCTAATAGAAGAATGGCTAATGGCTAATGGCTAATAGCTAATAGAAGAATGGCTAATGGCTAATGGCTAATTGCTAATTGCTAATAGAAGAATGGCTAATTGTTAATTTCTAATTATTACTAGTTTGTATTTGCGCCAATACTGGAAGCGATAGACTATTTGTCGGTTGGGTATAGCGGTAGCGTAACCAACCGACAAATACTTAATAATGTTGATTTTTTCACAAATTAAATCTATAAATGTAGATTTTTAGGCATATTTTGTTTCTATTTTGCCTATCTACTGACCAATGAGTCATTAATCACTCTTCTATTAGCAATTAGCAATTAGCAATTAGCAATTAGCAATTAGCAATTAGCCATTAGCCATTAGCAATTCACATCTCTCCTCCAACAACAACATTTTTAATTCTTAAACTAGGACCACCACAACCAACAGCTAAACCATTTTGTCCGCCTTTACCACAACCACCAGATTCATCCCAATAAAAATCATCACCAATGGCTTCTATATCAGCTAAAGTTTGAAAAACATTACCAGATAAAGTGACATCCTTAACAGCTTCTGCTATCTCACCATTACGAATCATCCAGGCATCACCAGCACTAAAGGTAAACATTTCCCCATTGGTCATACCACCTAACCAATTACGGGCGTAGACTCCTTCTTTTATACCGCTAAATAAATCCTTTACTGGTGTTTTACCTCTCTCAATCCAAGTATTTGTCATCCTGACTATGGGAGCATAATGATAATTTAAACACCTAGCATTACCAGTGGGCGCCTCATCTAATTTGCCAGCAGTTTCGCGGGAATGTAATCTTCCTGTTAATACGCCATCTTTAATTAATTGAGTTGTAGTAGCAGGAGTCCCCTCATCATCATAAAAATAACTACCTCGATGTCCCTGGGGTGCGGCACCATCAAATATTTGTAATTCTTCATGACCAAATTTTCTACCAATGGTCATTACTTCCAATAAATCTGGATTTTCATAGGTCATATCAGCTTCGGAAAGATGACCAAAGGCTTCATGGACAAATAAACCCGTTAAAATTGGGTCGATTACTACAGTGTAGGTATTTCCTTTGACGGGTGGTAGAGATAAAGCGGAAATTGCCCTTTGTGCAGCACTTATAACTTGTTCGTCTAAATTTTTTAAATCTTCATAGGCTTTACGAGACCCAGTGGTTTCTCTTCCTGTTTGCACCATTTCGCCATTTCTTGCTGTGGCGGCAAAGCGCATTTCCATATCTACCCAAGATTGTTCTATAAATGTACCTTCGCTGGTGGCAAGAATAATCTTTTGATAGCTATCAGCATACCTGACTGAGGTAGTGCTGATGCGCTGGTCTACACTTCTGAGTAAATCTGTATAGTTGTCACAGAGTTGCTTTTTATTAAGTAAGGGGATTTTTCGGGGGTCAGTGCCAGTCAGGGGTAATTGGCAAACAGCTTGCACGGGTTGAATTGGTGCCAGTATTGTTTCTTCATCTCCTACCATTCGTGCTGCTGCGATCGCTTCCTCGATGCGCTCTTGAATTGTGGTCAATTGGTTAAAACTACTTAAACCCCACCCTCCTTTATAGCAAGCGCGTATTTGTCCACCAATGGAAATACCTTCGCTAAGGGTTTCTAATTTATCACCCCGTAACAATATATCGGTGCCCTCAGATTCTTCTAGACGTATCATTAAGTAATCGACCTGGGAAGAATATCGGGCGATTAAATCAGATAATAAATTTTTGACGTCAATTATTAAAGTGGACATGGCTAGGCACAACATACACAGCAACTATTGTCTCTTGTTATGTTGCACATGGCTAATAGACATATCCAAAATTAATTCCGCACTTGAAGTAAGTAGGTGGGCACAATTAAACTGAACTATATAAACTTATGTAAAGAGCCGTGAATGCTTTTAAAATCAAGGTTTTAAGCAATTTATATTTCTTAATATAGTTGTATTTTTTAACGCCCACCTACTTATCCGTCTCAAGCTATTGACCAAAAAAGGATTATAAAAAACTTGGCGATTTCCTGAAGGTTTTAAAATAAGATGCCTTTGCCTGGAGGCTGAGGGGAGGGAATTGGAAATCAGGAGAAAATCAATCAAAAAAAATCAAGGTCGGTTAAAATTTGAAAACTCCATAATTACAAGAGAGTGAAATCCAATGGGATGGCTGTTTGCTTATAGAAGTAAATACAGAATTATTATTTCCCTGATATTAGTGTTACTCACTAGTTTTTTGATAATTCAAGTCACAGCTCAGGAAAGACCTAAACTAGGTAATTATGCAGTCCACTCACAGCAGGATTTCAACAAACCTGTATTTTACCCAATTAATCAAACTGTAGATTTAAAGCTTTATCAACCTGTAGGTAAATGGGTAGGAAGATTAATTTTACCAAAGAAAGAAGAAATTACTGATGTTGATTGGGTCTGGTTTGAAGTTGAATCTGCTCCTTTGGAGGGAAGAAATTTATTTGGTAAAATGCTGCGTTTGGAGTGGCAAAATAAACCAGATATTCAAGCTTATATAAAAACTGTTAGTAGAGATATAAATTTTACAAGCGCCACCAAAAAAAGTGAATTACAGGGGACTGTTCATCCATCACGTCTTGACGGTCGTTTATTCGTCGGGCCGCTGCAATCCCTCGCTGGTGCTAGACCTAATGATGATGTAATTGTTAGTTTAGATGATGTAAATATTAATAATATTAATAATCAGACTATATTACAAATTGGAGAAGAACCTTTATTGGTAACTGGACGTTATTATGGTTTGGTGAATATTACTAGTAATGCTCAATCTGAAGAATTATTTAATATTCGTCATTATAATTTCAGTACCAAAAAATTTGATGGGGTCAGTGAAGTTATTCGTATTCCCCAACAAGTTAAAGATAGACGTAATATTTCACCTTCGACAATTAATAAAATTCAAGAGTCTCCCGCTGGTAAGGATGGTTGGTATATTTATGGTGCAAAGGATAGTAAGGGTGTATTTACCGTACAAGCATTGGCACCGCGATCGCTCTTTAAACTACAACCAAATCAAGTGATTTTAGATGGTGATGCTGGGTTTGACTATGTAAAGCAGGACAGTTGGTCTATCAAAGAAGCTGATAAAGGGAGTATACGAACCCTTTTAGTTGACCCTGGAAGTGCAAGTAAAGGGAAAAAGACAGCTTTATCTAAATGGCGAGAAGGTGATAGGGCGATCGCTATACACTTGTTTGGTGGAATCGGTGGTAAAAAAGCAGAAATAGGAGTACCCGGTAGCGTTACGGGACATTTTGCCTTTGGTTTAGCAAAAGTAATCCGCGACCCTTTTACCAAGGAGTTAGTTTTTGATGTTAATTATCAACAAATTTATGCCAGTAATTCAGATGGCATTATTGCCGGCACTCATTCCTGGGCAAATTATATGGGTAATTTATCTAGGGGATGGGCTTTTACCAGACCAGTTATAGATATATTAGTAAAATTTGAC
>Ga0114939_10001949_pt1 | contig 15879 bp, 12 predicted proteins | sample AshMeaCrysSpring_FD_87196 | JGI IMG/M metagenome (GOLD analysis project Ga0114939, IMG submission 87196) | Groundwater microbial communities from Big Spring, Nevada to study Microbial Dark Matter (Phase II) - Ash Meadows Crystal Spring | ecosystem: Environmental > Aquatic > Deep subsurface >... | reverse complement strand
GGTCGATCTCGAGGCCCTCGTGCGCGGCTGCGGGGTGGACTACTGCCGCACGGCGGATCCCTATGAGCTGAAGGACTTCATCGCCCTGATGAAGGCGGCCGTGGCCCACGGGCGGGAGAAGGGGCCGGCCGTGGTCATCGCGCGGCACCCGTGCCTTCTCGACCGGGCGCGCCGGGGCGAAGGCCGAGCGGCCGTCGCCGTGCGGGTCTCCGAGCGCTGCGACGGGTGCGGGTACTGCGTCAAGAGCTTCGAATGCCCGGCGCTGATCCATCACGCCGAAGACAAGGACCACAAGCACACGAGCATCGATCCCCTGCTGTGCGCCGGCTGCGGCGTCTGCCTGCACGTCTGCCCCAAGGGGTCCTTTGAAATCCATCGGCCGCAGCCGGGGGAATCGACGAAGCCTCGGCCGGCACGGAAAAGGCGCTCATGACGGCAGCGGTGCGGCAGCAGATTCTGATTAGCGGGGTCGGCGGGCAGGGGGTTCTTTTCGTGACGCGGCTGCTGGCGGAGGCTGCCATTCTCCGCGGGCTGCCGGTGTTCACCAGCGAAACCCACGGCATGGCCCAGCGCGGCGGGACGGTGGTCTCGCACCTCAAGGTCGGCGATTTCCACAGCCCCCTGATCCGGGTCGGACAGGCCGACGGCCTGCTGGTGCTGAAGGCCGAAAACCTGGCCCAGCACGCCTTTTTCCTGAAGCCCGGCGGCTGGGTGGTCGTCAACGCCGCCGGACAGGCGAACTTCGATGCTCCGGGAACCGTCTCCGCCCTGGACGCCGACCGCCTGGTCCAGGAGGGCGGCAACCCGAAGTCCCTCAACCTGGTCGTCCTCGGCTTCGCGCTGGCCGTCGCCGAGAGGATGAAGAAGAACCCCGACCGGCTGTTCTGCTCGCTCGCGGACATCGAAGCCGCGGTCGCCAGCGGCTCTAAAAACAGACCGGACCAGGCGGTCGCCTTTCTTAAAGCGATCCGGTCCGGTTACGATGCCGTTTAGAATTTTCCAAGAATTTCCCGCGCGATGACGATCTTCTCGACTTCCTTGGTCCCCTCGTAGATCTCCAGCACCTTGGCGGCGCGGTAGAAGCGCTCGATGTCGTAGTCGTTGAAATACCCGTAGCCGCCGTGCAGCTGCAGGGCCTCGTCCACGACCTCGACCGCCATGCGGCAGGCGAAGAGCTTGGCCATGGCGGTCAGCTTGGTGTCGGGTTTGCCCCGGTCGAGCAGCCAGGCGGACTTGTAGACCGAATTGCGCGCCATTTCGACCTTGGTGGCCATCTCGGCGATCTTGAACTGGGTGGCCTGGAAGGCCGCCAGGGGCTGGCCGAACTGCCTGCGGCCCTTGACGTGCTTGACCGCCAGGTCGAGCGCGCCCTGGGCGATGCCGACGCCGTGGCCGGCCACGTAGGCCCGGGAGTGGTCGAAGAACTTCATCAGCTGGATGAATCCGCCGCCCTCGGCGCCGAGCAGGTTCTCGCGCGGCACGCGCACGTTGTTGAAGTAGACGGCCGAAGTGTCCGAGGCGCGCAGGCCCATCTTGCCGTGCATGGGATCGGCCTTGTAGCCCGGACGGTCGGTTTCGACGATCAGGATGCTGTGGCGGCCGGTCTTCTTCGGGGCGGCGGGGTGGGTGAGGCAGAAGACCAGGAGAAAGGTCCCCACCGTGCCGTTGCCGATCATGACCTTGGAGCCGTTGACGACATAGTGGTCCCCGTCCGGGACCGCCGTGGTGGCCGCCGCGGAGGTGTCGCTGCCGGCGTCCGGTTCCGTGATCGCAAAGCCCATGATCGCGTCGCCGTCGAAGAGCGGCGGCAGCCATTTGCGCTTCTGCTCCTCGGTGCCGAACAGGAGCAGCTCCTCCGCGCCGAAGGTGAGCGAGCACAGCTGCTGGCCGATGCCCGGGTCGACCTTCCAGAACTCCTCCAAGACCAGGGCCTGTTCGAGGTAGCCCAGGCCCGGGCCGCCGTAGGCTTCGGGGACGAACAGCCCGATCAGCCCGAGGCCGCGCGCCTTGCGGATGATGTCGAAAGGCACCTGCTCCCGGACGTCGCACTCGAGCGCCGCCTTGGGAAATTCGCCGCGGGCGAACTCGCGCGCCGCTTTCTGGATCTCCTTCTGTTCGCGGGTGAGATCGAAATCCATCTGATAAATCCTTTCCGCTGAATCGATAGGGGCAGCATCAATAAATCCGAAATCCGGATTTCGTGCTTCGGATTTCTCTTCAGAGGGGTATATTCCCATGCCGCTTGACCGGCGCGGGGCGCTCCTTGTTCTTCAGCATGCGCAGCGCCCGGATCAGCTGGGGACGGGTGTCCCGCGGCCGGATGACGGTGTTCACCAGCATGTTGGACGCGGCATGGAAGGGGTTCGAATACCGGTGGTCGTAGGCCTCGATCTGCCGGCGGCGGTAGTCCTCCGGGCGGTCGGCGCTCTGGATCTCCTTGCGGAAGATGAGATCGACCGCGGCTGCGGTGTCCAGCACGACCAGCTGCGCGATCGGCCAGGCCAGCATCAGGTCCACGCCCATGCCCACGCAGCACATGCCCATGACGGCGCCGCCGTATTCCTTGCGCAGCGCCAGGGTGATCTTCGGCACCGTGGCCTCCGAGTAGGCGTAAAGCATCTTGGCGCCGTGGCGGATGATGCCGGCATGCTCCTGGGCGACGCCCGGGAAATACCCCGGCACGTCCACCAGGTTGATGAGGGGGATGTTGAAGCTGTCGCAGAAGCGGATGAACCGCGCCGCCTTGTCGGAGGCGTCCACGTCCAGGCATCCGGCCTTGAGCCGCGGCTGGTTGGCGACGATGCCCACGGTGCCGCCTTCCATGCGGGCGAAGCCGACGATGATGTTGGCCGCAAAGCGCGGCAGGACCTCCAGAAAGGAGCCGCGGTCGACGATGCGATCGATCACGGCGTGCATGTCGTAGGACTTCTTGAAGTCGGCCGGCACGATCGCTTCGAGGCTGTCGTCGGTGCGGCCGGGGTCGTCGTCGCCCGCCGCAACCGGCGGCGGCTCCATGTGGTTGGATGGCAGGTAGCTCAGGAGCCGCTTGATCGTGGCGATGCACTCGGCGTCGCTCGCGGCGACGAAATGCGCCTGGCCGGTGACCTCGCTGTGCACCTTGGCGCCGCCGAGCGCTTCGAGGTCGACATCCTCGCCGGTCACGGCCTTGATCACGTTGGGGCCGGTGATGACCATGTGGCTCGTGCCCTTCACCATCACGATGAAATCCGTCAAGGCCGGCGAATACACCGAAACCCCGGCGCAGGAGCCCATCATGCCCGTGATCTGCGGGATCACCCCGGAGGCGGCGGTGTTGCGGAAGAACATGCCGGCCACGCCGCGCGAGGCGAAGAACCCCTCGTGCAGCCTTCCGCCGCCGGAGTCGTTCAGCGCCACGAGGGGCGACTTGACCTTGAGGGCCTCGTCCATGATGCGGCAGATCTTTTCGCCGTGGACGGTCCCGACCGAGCCGCCCAGAACCGTGACGTCCTGGGCGTAGGCGAAGATTCGCCGGCCGTCGACCGTGCCGCAGCCCGTGACCACGCCGTCCCCCGGCACCTTCTTTTCCTGCATGCCGAAGTCCACCGCCTGGCTCTCGGCCAGCTGGTTGATCTCGACGAAGCTGTCGGGGTCGAAGAGCAGGGCCAGGCGCTCGCGGGCGGTCAGCTTGCCGCGCCGGCGATGGCGTTCGAGGGCCTGGGGGCCGCCGCCGGTTTCGGCGCGTTTTTGGAGCGAGGATAGCCGATCCGATTCACTCTGGTGGGTCTTGGGCGTCGTCATCGTGTCCGTCCTTCCGCAGGGAGGCAGGGCCGCCGACCGAAACCGGGGGGGCCGAAAGGCGGCGCGAGGACGCAGTGGCGGCAATCGGGCGCCTTCCGGCAGGGCATGAGATTGTGGCCGATGGCTGTATACTGTATACACCTTGGCGATGTCAAATGGTTCCTGCCGTCGGACCGGGGCCCGCGAGCGTCGACGGTTCCGGCCGGCGGGGTCACCCCCCACTTCGGAAGGCCCCCGGGATATGGTTGCATCCCCTGCCGTTCGGGGCTTTTGATTCCAGGACCCCCACCGCTTCGGCTCACGGCGTATTTTCGTTTTTCAACAAGCGGATAGAACGGTTTTTGGACAGTTTTTGCTTGACAAACACCACGCAACTCTATAACTATTTTAAAGCTAATTTATAGTTATCTTATAGCTAACCGCCAGCCGCGCCGTTATCCTTAGAGGCCTCTGACCGTGAATGCCGTCTGAAGAGGCTCGAAGGCCGTGAAGGCCGGGAGCATGTCATCGGGAATTCTGCCGGTGGCGAGACGGCCCCGAACGGGATGGGGGGTGCCGGGAAACAACGCGTTGAGGGGAATGAAATGAGGTACGCAGAGACAGGGTTCAACCTAGAAGTCGATCTTGCCCGGGGAAACATCGAGCGGGTGGCGACCGACCCGAGAGACACGGAGCTGTATCTGGGGGGGCTGGGAACCAACGCCAAGTTGGTGTGGGACCGGGTGCCGCCCGAGGTCGAGCCGTTTTCGCCCGAGAACCTGCTGATCTTCAGCGCCGGGCTGCTGTGCGGCACGCCGGCGACGGGCTGCAACCGCACCATCGTCTCCACCATCTCGCCGCAGACGCACCTGATGGCCTTCTCCATGATGGGCGGGTTCTGGGCGCCGGAGCTCAAGTATGCCGGTTACGACAAGGTCATCTTGCGCGGGAAATCCCCGGACTTGGTCTATCTTTGGATCCACAACGACAAGGTGGAGCTGCGCGACGCCTCGCATCTGAGAGGAAAGGGCTCCGGCGAGACCGCCGAGCTCATCCGCAACGAGCTGAAAGAGCCCAAGGCCCAGATCGCCTCGATCGGCATGGCGGGCGAGAACCGGGTCTTCTTCGCCTCCATCGAGCAGGGCCGCTCCAGTGCGAGCCGCGGCGGCATCGGCGCCGTCATGGGCGACAAGGGATTGAAGGCGATCGCCGTCCGCGGGACCCGGGATGTCAATGTCGCCCGGCCGGCGGAGTTCATGGAACTCTGCAAGGAGGTGCTCAGCTACATCAAGTTCCGCAACGAAAACCCCGTCGAAGGCGTCATGGCGATCCTGACCGGCCTGGGCTCGCCCCAGGAAATGGCGGTGCACGACGAGAAGTGGCACACCGAGAATTTCATGTGGGGCAACTCGCGCATCCGCCGCAAGGATTTCTGGAACCCGGAAATTGCCGCCAAGTGGATGGAAACCCTGGAAACCATGCGGACGCGGCTGATCAGCTGCTACAACTGCCCGATGAAATGCGGGGCGACCATCTCCCCCCCGGGACTGCCCACCTACATGATGAAATGCTTCTCCAAGCTCACCTACACCATGGCGGCCATGTCCGACCTGGACTTCGGCCTGCGGATCGCCCAGAGCGCCACGGAGTACGGCGTGGACGGGTTCTCCGCGCCGCAGGTGATGGCGTTCGCGCTCGAGCTGCTCGAGGCGGGCATCCTGACCGAAAAGGACATGCCCGGGCTGCCGCCGGACAACGAGGGGAGGTTCCATTGGCTGCTGGACCGGATCGTGCGGCGCGAGGGGATCGGCGACGTCCTGGCCAACGGCACCTATTGGGCGGCCAAGCAGATCGGCAACGGGGCGGAAGCCTTTGCGCACAACACGATCAAGAAGCACGAGCAGCTGCCGCTCAAGCTGTCCATGCTCAATCCCATCTATTTCCTGATGTACGCGACCGGGGAGAAGATCAACATCACCCAGATCGAGGGCCAGTTCCCGCAGGCGCCCTTCCCCGCGCGCGAGGAGCGCGAGAAATTCGTAAAGGACTGGTTCCAGGTGCCGGACGACAAGTTCAAACAGTACTTCCTGGACTGGGAGCCGCGCGGCGAAAAGTCCATGCCGTTCTACCCGACGGTCCAGATGTGCTGCGAAATCGTCGACTGGCAGGAGCGCATGCACTACATCGACGACGCCCTCGGCATGTGCGCCGGGCTGTCGTCGTTTCCGCTGAAGCCGCCGTACCACATCCACAACTATCCCAAATTCATCTCGGCCGGGGCCGGGTTCGACATGGACGAGGCCAAGCTGACCCAGGCCACCAAACGCTACCGGACCCTGGTGCGGGCGATCAACATCCGCAGGGGCATGCGCCGCAAGGACGACACGCCGCCTGAAAACCATTGGAAGAAGCGATTCCCCGAGCTGGAGAAGGAACTCCTGGACACCTACTACCGGTTCAAGGGGTGGAACGAGGACGGGATTCCCACGAAAGACTCCCTGCACGATCTGGGCCTCGACTATGTGGCCGCGGATTTCGTCAAGCGCGGGATCCTCAAAGACGGCGACGATGGACCTGCCAACGGGTAGGGCGAAAAGGCGCTAACCTCATGGGCGAGAAAAAGAAGAAGATAGTCAAGACGATCAAGGTGGACGTCGATAAGTGCAACGGCTGCCGGGCCTGCGAGATGATCTGCTCCGCGTTCCATGCGTCGCCGCAATTCAGCAGCAACAACCCGGCGCGGTCGCGGATCCGGGTGATCAGCGAGCCGCTCAAGGACATCTATGTCCCGGTCTACGCCGGCGAGCACGCCAAGGCGGAGTGCATGGGCCGGGACAAGTACGTGATCGACGGGAAGGAATACGAGGAGTGCGCCTTCTGCCGCGCTTCCTGCCCCTCGCGGGACATTTTCAAGGAGCCCGATTCCGGCCTGCCCCTCAAATGCGACATGTGCGCAAGCGACCCGACGCTGGAAAAACCCCTGTGCGTCCAGTGGTGCAAGGTGGACGCACTGATATACGAAGAGAGGGAGGAGGAAGTCGAAGAAGAGGTGCCTCTGGACGACGTGGAAAAAGGGCTGGAATCCCTGATCGACAAGCACGGGTTGCAGAAGATACTGGATACCATGGCCCGAATGTCCAAGAAGGATTAGTCGTTAGGGGCCCCAAAGAGGATCGGGAACGGCGATGGAGAACGTAGCCGAATACAAAGAGATCGTCGATATCATCAAAGCGAAGGGCGGCGACGCCTTCAAGTTGTGCTATCAGTGCGGCAAGTGCGACACGGTCTGCCCCTGGAACAAGGTCAGGGCCTTCAGCATGCGCAGGATCGTCCGCGAGGCGGCCTTCGGTTTCACGGACATCGAAAGCGAGGACATCTGGCGCTGCACGACCTGCGGCCGCTGCCCGCAGCAGTGCCCCCGTGACGTGCGGCAGGTGGAATCCGGGGTCGCCCTGCGCCGGGTCGCAACCGAATACGGCGTTTTCCCCAAGGCGGTGCGTGCGATCCGCACCGTCAGCGGCAGCCTCGCCGGCCACGGCAACCCCTTGAACGAAGAGCGCAAGAAGCGCGCGGACTGGGCCGAGGGCCTGTCGGTGCCGGCCTTCGCCGAAGAGATGGAGTTCCTGTATTTTCCCGGCTGCTACCTGAGCTACGATGCCCGGTTGAAAAAGGTCGCGCGGGCCACCGCCGCCATCCTCCAGAAGGCGGGCATCGCGTTCGGTATCCTGGGGGCCCTCGAGAACTGCTGCGGGGAGAGCATCCGCAAGGCGGGCGACGAGGAGCTGTTCAAGCGCCTGGCCAGGGAGAACATCAAGGCCTTCATCGACCACGGGGTTAAGAAAATCCTCGTCTCCTCCCCGCATTGCTACCATACCTTCCGCAACGAGTATCCCGAGTTCAGGGTCAACTTCGAGGTGGTTCACATCGCTCAGCTGCTGCCCGAGCTGATCGGTGCGGGCAAGCTTGCGATCGCCGGGGAATACGCGAAAAAAGTCGCCTATCACGACCCCTGCTACCTGGGGCGGCACAACGGCATCTACGACGCGCCGCGCTCGGCGTTGGCTTGCATCCCCGGTCTGGAGCTGAAGGAGCTGCCCGAGGCGCGCGCCGACAGCCTCTGCTGCGGCGGCGGCGGCGGCCGGATCTGGATGGAAACGGTGAAGGGGGAGCGGTTTTCCGACCTGCGGCTGGAGCAGGCCATCGGCGCCGGCGCCGAGGTGCTGGCGACGTCCTGCCCTTACTGCATCGCCAACTTCGAGGACAGCCGCCTGACCCTGAAACTCACCGACCGCATCGAAGTGAAAGACATTACGGAAATCCTCCACGCAGCGATGTGAGGACCGCAGTCGTCCGACGAGGTGACGGAAAGTGGAAAACGAATCAATCGAACAGCTCTGCAAAGGCTTCGGCAACGCCGCAATCGGCGACGTGATGGTCGTGGGGGGCGGGGTCAGCGGCATCCAGGCCGCCCTGGATCTCGCCGCGGCCGGCTTCAAGGTCTACCTGGTGGACAAGGCGCCGAGCATCGGCGGCCACATGGCCCAGCTGGACAAGACCTTTCCGACCAACGACTGCTCCATGTGAATCCTCGCCCCCAAACTGGTCGAGGTCGGCCGGCATCCCAACATCGAAGTGCTAAGCTATACCGAAGTCGACAGCGTTTCCGGCGAAGCGGGAAACTTCAAGGTGACGCTGACGAAGAAGCCCCGCTATATCGTCGAGGACCGGTGCACGGGCTGCACGACCTGCGTCGAATACTGCCCGGTCAACTACCCGGACCCGTTCAACCAGGACCTATCGCAGAACAAGGCCGTCCACATCTACTTCTCCCAGGCCATTCCGCTGGTGACCTACATCGACGCGAGCTGCCTCTACCTCAAAGAGAAGAAATGCCGCATCTGCGAAGGCGTCTGCAAGGCGGATGCCATCGATTTGAATCAGATCCCCGAAAAGGTGGAGGTGAATGTCGGGGCGATCCTTCTGTCGTTCGGCCTCGAGCCCTACGACCCCCGGCTGCGGGAGGAGTACCGCTACGGGGAGTTCGCCAACGTGGTCACCAGCATGGACTACGAGCGGCTGCTGTGCGCCACCGGGCCTTACCAGGGCGAGGTCCTGCGGGCCTCCGACGGAAAGCACCCGCACCGGGTCGCCTGGGTTCAATGCGTCGGCTCCCGCCAGACCATCCCCGGCGGCAACAGCTACTGTTCGGCGGTTTGCTGCACCTACACGCAGAAGCAGGTGATTCTGACCAAGGAACACGATGCCGGGACGGAATGCACGGTGTTCCACAACGACATCCGATCCCACGGCAAGGATTTCGAACGCTTCTATGAGCGCGCCGAGAAGCTTCCCGGCGTGCGCTTCATCCGCAGCTACGTGACGCTGGCGAAGGAGGCGCCGGAGACGAAGAATGTGACCATCCGGTACGCGACGCCCGAGGACGGGGTGAAGGAAGAAGAATTCGATCTGGTGGTGCTGTCCGTCGGGTTGAATCCCCCCGCGGACGCACGGGGCCTCGCCGCAAAATTCGGCGTCGCGCTCAACCCGCATCACTTCTGCCGGACCGGCCCGTTCAACCCGATGGAGACCAGCCGTCCGGGGGTCTTCGTCAGCGGCGCCTTCCAGGGGCCGGTCGACATCCCCGAGTCGGTCTTCAGCGCCAGCGGCGCCGGCTCGCAGTGCGGGCAGCTGCTCGACTTCCGCCGCGGGCGGCTCGCCCGGGAACGCGTGTACCCGCCGGAACGGGACGTCTCCAGTGAGGAGCCGCGGATCGGGGTCTTCGTGTGCCACTGCGGCGCGAACATCGGTCGGACGGTGGATGTGCCCTCCACCGTGGAGTACTGCCTGACGCTGCCCTACGTGGTCCACGCCCAGGAGCAGGTGTTCTCGTGCGCCACCAACTCGGCCAAGGAGATCGCGGACATCACCAAGGAGAAAGGGCTCAACCGCGTGGTCGTCGCCGCCTGCTCCCCGCGGACGCTGGAGGCGCTCTTCCGCGACACCCTGCGCGAGGCCGGCATCAATCAATACTACTTCGAAATGGCCAACATCCGGGAGCACAACTCCTGGGTGCATTCCAAGGAAAAGGAGGAAGCCACCCGGAAGGCCAGGGACATCATCCGCATGTCGGTCGCCCGCGCCTGCCATCTGGAGCCCTTGCAGGAGTTCAACCTGCCGGTGAACCCGGCGGCGCTGGTGGTGGGCGGGGGGATCGCCGGGCTGAACTGCGCGCTTTCCATCGCCCGCCAGGGGCACGAGGTCCACCTGGTGGAAAAGGACCGCGAGCTGGGAGGAATCGCGCGCCGGCTGCACTACACCCTGGAAGGAACGGATGTTCAGGCCTATCTGCGCGACCTGCTGCGGCAGGTGTATCAACACCCGCTGGTGCATGTCTACACGGATGCGACCATTACGGAGGCCACCGGCTATGTCGGAAATTTCGTGACCCGGGTGAGGTCCGACCGGGGGCCGGCCGAGATCAAACACGGCGCCGCCGTCATCGCGATGGGGGCGGACCTGTACCAGCCCACCGAATACCTTTATGGCCGGGACGACCGGATCGTGACGCACCTGGAGCTTGAGGAGCGGATCGGGAGGGGCGATGAAAACGCGCTGCGGGCCGAGCGCGTCGTGATGATCCAATGCGTCGGCTGCCGCCAGGAGGACCGCAACTACTGCAGCCGGATCTGCTGCGGCCAATCCGTGAAAAATGCGCTGAAGCTGAAAGAGCTCAACCCCGGCACGGAGGTATACATCCTTTTCAGAGACATGCGGACCTTCGGGTTCAGAGAGGATTACTACCGGCAGGCCTCCGAGAAGGATGTGAAATTCATCCGCTACGAGCCTCAGGCGAGGCCCCGGGTGAGCGTGGTCAAAGAGGACGGCCGGAGCGTTCTGCGGGTCGCCCTGGCGGACGAGATCCTGGGCCGCGAGCTGGCGATCGATGCGGATTTGCTGGTGCTCGCCGCCTCCGTGGTTCCCTCCGCCGGCGCAAAGGAGGTCGCCGGGCTTTTCAAGGTGAACTTGAGCCAGGACGGCTTCTTCAAAGAGGCCCATGTCAAGCTGAGGCCGGTCGAGTTCGGCACCGACGGTGTGTATCTCTGCGGGATGGCGCACTACCCCAAGTTCATGGCGGAAACGATCAACCAGGCCTACGGGGCCGCCGGCCGGGTTCTGACGCTTCTCGCGCACGACAGCGTGGTCGCCTCCGGTTCGGTCTGCGAGGTGACGGAGCGCAAGTGCATGGGATGCGGGGCCTGCATTTCGGCCTGCAGCTACGGCGCCATCGAGTTTCGCGAGACCCGGCAGGGCCCCCGGGCGGTCGTCAACCCCATTCTGTGCAAAGGCGACGGGCTGTGCACCGTCAAATGCCCGACCCGCGCGATATCGCTGAAGCATTTCACCGACGAAGAGCTTCTGAGCGAAATCGACGCCGCGCTGGGGGAAGCATAGAAACCGGTATCGAACCGGAGGACATAATTCGTCAAAACCGTCATGCCGGGCGTGATCCGGCATCCACTTGCGGCCTGGATTCCGGCAGGCGCCGGGAGGGCATGCTTTGGAGGAATTGAGAGGCGATGAGCGCGGGACCCGATTACAAGCCGAAAATCGTGGGCTTCGTATGCCACTGGTGAGCGTACGGCGCGGCTGACCTGGCTGGAGTTTCCAGACTGCAATACAGCACGGAGATGCGACTGATCCGCGTCATGTGTTCCGGAAGGGTCGACCTGGCATTCGTGCTCCGGGCCTTTTCCAACGGGGCCGACGGGGTGTTCATCGGCGGCTGCCGGCTGAATGAATGCAACTATACGACCCACGGGAACTACCACACCCTCGCGATGGTGCTGCTGGCCAAACGAATCATGGAGCACGTGGGCCTGAACCCCGAACGGCTGAGGATCGAGTTCATGTCCGCCGGGGAAGGCATCCTCTTCGCCGACGTCATGAATAAATTCAGCCGCAGGATCAAAGAGCTGGGGCCTCTCGGCCGAAGCGAGGGGTTGGGCGAAAACGAGCTGAACTCCAGACTGGCCGGAGTCGGCAAGCTGGTTCCCTACATCAAGCTGGTGAAGCGGGAGAAGCTGGCGCACCATCTCCGCGACGAAGCGGAGTACGACGGGCATTTCACCCGCGAGGAGGTCGACGCCCTGTTCCGCGACGTCGTCTCCTACTACATCGAACCGGACAAGTGCCAAGCCTGCATGATCTGCCTCCGGAAATGCCCCGTCGAGGCGATCACGGGCGGCAAGAACCTGATCCACGTGATCGACCAGGAAAAGTGCATCAAATGCGGGACCTGTTTCGACGCCTGCCCTTCGCGTTTCGGCGCGGTGGCGAGGCTGGCGGGCGAGCCGGTTCCGGACCCCCTGCCTGAGGAGGAGCGCAGCATCCTGCGCAAGAGCAAACGGATTTAAGAGGAACCGGATGCGCCGGTTCCGCTTTCAAGCAACCGGGTTCTTCTTCTGTGGGAGCGGCGTCCAGCCGCGACGATCGAGGCTCGAAGCCGCTCCCGGCGCGCTTCACCCCGGTGGCTGGCGACCGCGCCGCTTCCCGTCTCCAAACTCATCTTGACATCCCAAATTTGTACACTGTATACAGCTGGTGAACACGGTTCATTGGCTGGTTCGATCTCCACGCCCGGCATCCCGGGCGCTGCGCTGCGTGCCTCGATTACCATAGGAAGGAGCGATGAGCCTTTTCAGAGACCTGACCGTGCTTTCCCTCGAACAGGCCACCGTCCTGCCGTACCTCACCTACCGGCTGGCCCAGGACGGCATGAAGGTCATCCGCCTCGAACACCCCGTCTACGGCGATCCCAACCGGATGATCGGCGAAAACGTGCTCGGCGAAGAGCGCATGAACGCTTATTTCCTGTGCATCAATGCCGGCAAGCAGGCCCTCACGCTGAACCTGGCCGATCCCTTGGGAAAGGATATTTTCCGCCGGCTCGTCCGCAAGCTTGCGGTGGACATTTTCGCCACCAACCAACTGCCGCGCAACTACGCCAAGCTCGGGATCGACTACGATACGCTCAGAAAAATCAAACCGGACATCATCTGGCTGGGCGTCAGCGGCTTCGGGCCGGATCGCGACGAGGGGGCCTACGACCCCATTCTCCAGGCGCGTTCCGGATTGATGGAGCTGACCGGCGAGAGCGGCGGCGAGCCGCAGGTCCTGGGCATTCCGCTTCCCGACATGGGGACCAGCGAGCACGCCTTCGGGGCGCTGATGAAGGCCCTCTACCAGCGCCAGGCGACGGGTGCGGGCAGCTGCATCCATCTTTCGATGCTCGAATCCTCCGTCTCCTGGCTCACGGTCCCCGTCACCTATGCGGCGAGTTTCGGCCGTACCCTGTCGCGGCGCGGCAACACGCACGAGTTCTTCTGCCCGGTGTCGGTCTACCCGACCCGCAACGGCTTCGTCTACATGGCGGTCGGCAACGACCGCCAGTGGAAGTCGCTGGTCGCGCTCGAAATGTTTCGATCCCTGGATCGGCCGGCCTACCAGAAAAACTCCGGCCGCATCGCCGATGTGGGCAATCTGAACCGCGCGATCAGCGCGATCACCCGGCGGGTCGGCTCCGAGGAGCTGATCCAAACGCTCAATGCCATCACCGTTCCGGCCAGCAAGATCCAGACGCTGGACGAAGTGATCGCCGATCCGCTGGTGGCGCCCCGGCTGCTGCATGCCACGGACCCCGTTTCGGGCAGGCGCATCACCCTGGCCCCGGCGCCGTACACGACTCCGTTTCTGGAAGCCTCCGATCGCCGACTTTCCTTCCCCCCGCGTTTCGGAGAGCACAATGCAGAGATTTTCGCCGAGGCGCTGGGCGCCGGAGCGGACGACCTCGCCGAATGGAAACAACGGGGCGTCATCTGACGAGACCTCCACCGGCAGGCGGGTGAAGCCATGCACCCCCGAACCGACATCACGCTCGGCCTGCGAGGCCTGAAGCCGCGGCAGTCGCTGGGGCAGATGGTCTACGACAACCTTCGGCTGGCCATCGTGCACGGGGATGTCCTTCCCGGGACGCGCCTGGTCGAAAACCGAATCGCCGGTGTTCAGGGGATCAGCCGCACTCCGGTGCGGGAAGCGCTTCACAAACTGGAGCGCGAGCGTTTCATCGCCAGGCTGCCTCACGGCGGTTTCAGCGTCCTCGGCCTGGATCGGCAGGACATCGTCGAGACCTTCGGGATCCGCGGTGTGCTGGAGGGCTACGCCGCACGCCTGGCCGCTCTCAATTACGCCACGGGAGAGCTGGACCCGTTGGAGGGGGCCGTCGCCGAATTCGAGCGCCTCCTGGAAAAAAATCAATTGAAGCGGCTGCCCGAAGTGAACACCCGGTTTCACGATCTGCTCTATGCCCTGAGCCGGAGCCCGCGGCTGATCGGGATGATCGTCGCGCTCCAGGACCAGATCTTCCGCTACCGGAGGATCATTCTCAGCGACGAGCGCCAGGCGCGGATCAGCAACCAGGATCACCGCCGGATTTTGGAGCGGATCCGCCGCCGGGACGCCGAGGGGGCCGAACGCGTGGTGCGCACGCATATCTTGAGGGGCCAAAGAATGGTGCTGAAGGCATTCGGAGCCGAATAAGGGCGAATTCGGCGCCGTTCGTATTTGTTTCGGGTTTCGTGCTTCGGATTTCGAATTCGGCTCCGGCCATGCCGGGGCCGGGATAAGGGAAGACCATGGCAGGCAAGACCATCAAGATACTCGTCGGCAAGCCGGGCCTGGACGGCCACGACCGCGGCGCCAAGGTCGTGGCCCTGGCGCTGCGGGATGCGGGCATGGAGGTGATCTACACCGGCCTGCACCGCACGCTGGAGCAGATCGTTCGCGCGGCGGTCCAGGAGGCGGTGGACGTGATCGGCCTGAGCATCATGTCCGGCGCGCACCTTCCGATCTGCCGCCGGCTGCTCGAGCTGATGGCCTCCGAAGGCATCGCGGACATCCCGGTGGTGGTGGGGGGGGTGATTCCCAAACAGGACGCGGGCAAACTCAGGGAGATGGGCGTCAAGGGGGTTTTCCCCGGCGGGACGCCGTTCGATCAGATCGTGGCCGGGATTCAGTCCGCGGCCGCGTGACCGCCGCCGGCCGGCCCCGGCCGCATCTCTTGCGGGCCAACCGGCCGACGGGCCGCGGGTCAACGTTTTTTCCCCAAATCGAGGACGCTATGGGAGTCGCCCGATACATCAAAGACGATAAGGACGCCATCCGGGAGGTCGTCTACCAGTCCGGCATCCGGGTCAAACCCAGCTATTCGCCCCGCGATCTAGAGGAGATCGGGTTCGACTACGCCCGGGATCTCGGCGATCCCGGCGAATACCCCTTCACGCGCAGCCTGCACCCGCTGGGCTATCGCAGCCGGGCCTGGACGACGCGCCAGTACACGGGCTTCGGAACGCCGGAGGAGACCAACCGGCGCTTCAAGCTGATGATCTCCCACGGGCAGACCGGGTTGAACGTCGCCTTCGACCTGCCGACCCAGATGGGCTACGACTCGGACGACCCCCGGGTCCTGGGCGAGGTCGGCCGGGTGGGCATGGCGGTCGACTCGCTGCGGGATTTCGAGACGGCCTTCAAGGACATCCCCCTGGACCGCATCGGGTCCGGGCTGACCATCAACGCCGTCGCCTGCGTGATGCTGGCCATGTACCAGGCGGTGGCCGAAAAATTCGGTTACGCGCCCGAAAAAATCAGCGCCACCCCGCAGAACGACATCCTCAAGGAAATGATCGGCCGCGGGGCCTGGATCTTTCCGGTGGACCCGGCCGTGCGGCTGGTGGGCGATGCCATCGAATACGCCGTCAAGGAGCTGCCGCGCTGCAATCCGGTCAGCATCTGCGGCTACCACATCCGCGAGTCCGGCGCGACCCCGGCGCAGGAAATCGCTTACGCCTTCGAGATCGCCAAGGCCTACATCGAAGAGGTCCGGCGCCGCGGTCTCGCGCCGGAGCAGTTCGTAGGCAGCTTCTCCTTCAACCTGAACGTCTACGGCAACCTCTGGGAGCAGATCGCCAAGTTCCGCGCGGCGCGCAAGCTCTGGGCGCGGATGCTCAAGGAGGAGTTCGGCGTGACGCAGAAGAAGGACCTCTTCCTGCGCGGGCTGTTCGGCGG
>Ga0114939_10001948_pt1 | contig 15882 bp, 9 predicted proteins | sample AshMeaCrysSpring_FD_87196 | JGI IMG/M metagenome (GOLD analysis project Ga0114939, IMG submission 87196) | Groundwater microbial communities from Big Spring, Nevada to study Microbial Dark Matter (Phase II) - Ash Meadows Crystal Spring | ecosystem: Environmental > Aquatic > Deep subsurface >... | reverse complement strand
CACGTGGTCCGCGGTTTCGCATGGAAGCGGAGGTGATTCGAGACTCGGTACTGCGGATTGCGGGGTTGCTGAACACGGACCAGATCGGCGGCCCAAGCATCTTCCCGCCTGTGCCGCAGAATGTTCTGGACTTCAACTACGTCCGGCCCACCTATTGGAATCCGCCGCTGGATTCGACGCGTTACCGGCGCGCCCTGTACGTCTTCCGTAAGCGTTCGATGCCCGACCCGGTTCTCTCGTCGTTCGATGCGCCAAACGGCGACTTTGCTTGCGCCCGTCGTTTGCGTTCGAATACCCCGCTCACAGCACTCACGGGTCTGAATGAACCGACCTTCGTCGAGGCGGCCCAGGGATTCGCGCTGCGAACCCTTCGTGAGGGCGGACAGTCTTTCGATCAACGGGCACAGTTCGCATTTCGTTGGTGTACGGCTCGTGAGATCCGACCCGAAGAACTGCAGCAGTTACGCGTACTGTACGAGCACAGCCTTCAGCGTTTGGCCCGCGGAGAACTGCCTGCTGGTCAGATAGCCTTTTCATCACTCACTGACCCAAGGCAGTTGCCTGCTGACAGCACTCCGAACGAGATTGCCGCATGGGCAATCCTCTGTCGTGTGCTGATGAACTTGGATGAAACACTCACGAAATCATAGCCATTCCATGCTGACCTTGCAGAAGCAAATCGCTCGCCGTTGGTTTCTTCGTGACTGCGGGATTGGTCTTGCGGGGATTGCAGCCCACACGCTGCTTTCCCGTGATGGCTATGCCGCAAGCTCTCCCGGATACGCGGGCGGCTTGCATCATCCGGCTCGCGCCAAGCGCGTGATCTACATGTTCCAGGCAGGCGCGCCTAGCCACCTCGAACTGTTTGATTACAAACCGGAACTTGCCAAACGCGATGGTCAGCTGCCGCCTGCGGAACTGCTGGCCGGTTATCGGGCGGCCTTCATCAAGCCCAACTCCGCGTTGCTCGGCCCCAAATACAAATTCGCCAGCCATGGCCAGGCAGGCATCGAGCTCAGTGAGTTGTTGCCATACACCGCCAAGGTCGTCGACGAGCTGTGTCTGATTCGTTCCATGCAAACCGACGCGGTCAACCACGCGCCGGCGCAGATCTTGATGAATACTGGCTCGCAACAGTTTGGCCGCCCCAGCTTTGGCGCATGGACGCTATACGGGCTGGGGAGCGAGAGCGACGAACTGCCGGGGTATGTCGTGCTGACCAGCGCGAAAGGCACGAGCGGCGGCGCGAGCAATTATGGTTCCGGTTTCCTGCCCACCAGCTATGGCGGAGTTCCCTTTCGCAGTTCCGGAGACCCTGTCCTCTATTTGTCTAACCCGCCGGGCATCGACTCTGACATTCAGCGCAAGACACTGGATGCTCTCACACAACTGAACCAGTCAGCGCTTGCCTTGGAGGGAGATCCCGAAATCGCCGCGCGGATTTCCGCTTACGAGATGGCGTACCGCCTGCAGACAAGTACACCGGAACTGATGGACTTGTCTCAAGAAGCTTCAGAAACATTGCAAGCATACGGGATCAAGCAGCCCACCGAATCCACTTTTGCACGCAATTGCTTGTTGGCCCGCCGGCTCATTGAACGCGGCGTGCGGTTTGTACAACTGTTCCATGAAGCGTGGGATCAGCACGGCAACCTGACGAAGGATATCAAGCAAAACTGCCTTGATACGGATCAACCAAGTGCAGCGTTGATCACTGATCTGAAACAGCGCGGCCTGTTGGACGACACGCTCGTGATCTGGGGCGGCGAGTTCGGTCGAACACCGATGGTCCAGGGAGGAAATGACGGCAGGGACCACCATAATCGCTGCTTTACCGTCTGGCTGGCTGGCGGCGGATTGAAGCGTGGCCACGTGCATGGAGCCACCGACGAACTTGGATTCAACGTCGTCCAGCAGCCTGTCCACGTGCACGATCTGAATGCGACCTTGCTCCACTTGCTGGGCTTCAACCACGAACGCCTTACCTACCGCTTCCAGGGACGTGACTATCGTTTGACGGACATCCATGGCCAGCTGGTTGAAGGGATCCTTGCCTAGTCTTTGCCAAATCGCTTCGCTAGCTGCGGGTGGTGCGACGTTGGAAGATGACCAAGGCTGACTCGGCATCCTTTGCAGATAGCGGAAGCAAGTGTCGGGATATCATGTCGACACATGTCTCCCGCAGAGCCATGTCACTGAGACTCGCCAAGCCTCGGATTCGCTGCCAGGGGCCTGCCCCTGAGGGTTGCAGCAAGCGGTGCTGCCGCACCTGCGTCTCACTGAATGCGAACGTTGGCTGATCTGGTACGAGATCGCGCCGCTCGTATTGAGGAGCAACCACAGTCCAGACTCGGCCTTCGTCCAACAGCGGACGAAGCCAGCGATAGAAGAAAAGCAGAACCAACATGGCACAATGGGCTCCGTCCGCATCCGGATCGCAAAGCAAGAGGATTCGCTCAAAACGGCAGCTCGCCACGTCAGCCGCGGGAGGGGCGCCCACTCCCAGTGCATCCAGTAGCAGCCGATATGTCTCATGCCTCAGCATGCCTTCGCGCGTCGACTTCCAAGCGTTTAGCGGCTTGCCTCGCATCGCAAGGACCGCTTGGTATCGAGCGTCACACACGCGTCGCACCGCCCTGGCGGCAGAGTCTCCCTCGACAAGGAACAACTCGGCTCCTGATCCTGCCCCATGATGTTCACAATCGAAGAAGCGAATCATCGCAAGGCCTCTCCGCATTGGCTGTCCAGTGATCCGGGAGATTCCCCTGACGCAGCAGACAGCGGACGAAGCTTAAGGGGAAAACCACTCAGCCCAAGTTCGGACCACCATCCACACAGCCTGGTTTACGGCCTCTTTCCCCAGATCGATCGCAGGGGGTACGCGGCCAGCGAACCGATCTCTATGGACGTGCCGCTGGCTTCAAGCACATACGATCGCTGCCCCCTATCGAGATTGACAGGGAATGGCACGTAGGTCAGCCCATCGCTTGCGAATACTTCCAGACCCGTGCGATCTGCAAACACGGTGATCTGCTGGCGGCCGTCGCGGAGCGGCGCTGGAGCCACTACGTCATGGACACGAATCTGCTGCGAGTCGGCATCGAACTCGACGGGAATCCCGCGCACAACCATTTGCAACTGACTGCCCGGCTGAGGGACGAACTCGATTCGCAGTTCGGCTAACTCCGCATGGAAATCCGCCAGCGGATTCGCTTGTTTTGGAGCAAGCTTCAGACCGTCCAACAGAAATCCATCTTCTCTCAGGGCTTGCAGCTCAGCGACCGGCTGCCAGCTGATTCGCGGGCCCTCGGGCGTGTTCAGCAAACGTAACTCCAATGGGATCGTCATCGACTGGTTGAACGGCATGCCCTTTGTTTCCGTCTGAAACCATCCGATCTGAATACGCCGTCCGTCACTTGCCGGTATGTCACTGAACGTCTGAGCCGCGTAGAACCCGCGGCCGCGGTGGCCAGGCAATGCCTCCGTCTGCGGAATGAAAGTCTGGCCATCAAAGCTGCCGACCGCATATTGACTATCCGCTGCCATCAATACCCACTGGCGATCAGCGGGATCCCCGTCGACTGGAAGTGCAAAAAAATCGGGGCATTCAAAGAGATAACGGCTGCCGGGAAGTCCTTTCGTCACGCTGGCAAGTGTCCATTCACGCAGATTCGGGGACGTAAAGAAATGAACTGAATGCTCGTGACTGGGCAATTCGACATAGAGGACCATCACCCAACGTTGCGTGGGCTCATGCCAGATCACTTTCGGGTCGCGGTTACCGGAAGTGATCTGATCGATAATCGGATTACCTGCGAACTTGGTGAAGCTTCGACCGTCAACGCTCGACGCCAGGCACTGAGTCGTGGGAGATCCGGCCGCCGTATAGATCAACACCAGCGGGGGCTTATCCGAATCGCTCAGCCCGCTCGTGTTGTGCCAGTCCACGACAGCGCTACCGCTAAACATCGGACCCAGGGAATCTGGCCACAGAACGTCTCCCAATTCTTCCCAATGCACGAGGTCGCGACTGACCGCATGTCCCCAGTGCATGTTTCCCCACGACCAGCCATAAGGGTTGTGTTGGAAGAACAGATGGTATTCACCTTCATAATAGGCCAAGCCATTGGGGTCATTATTCCAGCCTCGCTGCGGCGAGAAATGAAACTGACCCCGCAATGACTCCTGATACAAAGGTTGAGCATCGATTGGTTGATCACGATTCTCTATGCCGTCCAACAACGGCAAGTTGTCAGGCACATGCTCGACAACAATCTCCAGAGTCTTTCCTGACCAATCTTCTACGTCCATTACAGCCCACCAGTCCGGCTCGCCTACTGCGAGTTCAATCTCATTGCGAACAATCGCATTTCCATCGTGACGCACGGTGACCGCCCGCCGCTCGACGCCATTGCCAATCGGAAACAGCAGATATCGGCTTGAAATCTTGATCGTGCGCGTGGCATCACGACGCAATCCAACCGGCTTCTCGGTTGTCTGCATGATCTGGTCGATATTCAAATGCCCCCAGCCCCCTGTTGCCTGATCCACGATCTGCAACTGCGCCTGCTGCCCCATGAGGTCGCGGACGTCCCAAGCATCCAGCGACAAAGTTTCGTGGCCGCCTGGCTGCGAGTTCGGTCCTGTTGCACTTCGTTTGACTTGCCCATCGATCAACAAACGGATCGCCAGCCGATCACTGTCCCTCCCACCACCGATCAGAAACTTCAAATAGGGGCGTTCGATCGTGAAGGGCGGCGATACTAATTCCCCGGTCGCGCCGTCGCCGCCAAGAAACGAATTGACCAACCCTGTTCCGACGAATCCTTCGACCGCCATCTGGCCCGGCAACGTCCCCTGCGCCGGCGCTGTGCCAAAGGCGGTGCCTGTAACCTGCCACTCGCCGTAATCGATGCCCTCGAAATCCGCGATCAGCAAGTCATCAGCGGCTACTGCGTATTCCGAGGTAGCGAGTCGACCAACCACCACCAGTCCGCACAGGACCGTAGCGCGGAACGTCATCCAGTCAGGATTCATCAGACCACCACGGCGAGGGCGTAAAATGCGGTGCCAGCTACTGCAAGCGATCTGCACCTGGGCGGGCAGATTGGGCGCCGCCCCGATCAGGGTTCAGCGGTTCCAGGATACCGCGCCAAAGAGTCCGCTTGATGACTTGGGGATTCTGAAACAGAAACGCGGAACAGTACATTTATGTTGAACCATCGATCGGTCTGTACGGGGCGGCTGCTGCTGGCATGCTGGCTGCTCGGCTTGCTCATGACCCCGCGGGTGTTTTCCGAAGAGCCGCTCCCGACAGGCAGTGCTCCCAAGGCGATTGGCTTCCCTCATTTCCCCGATCGCCTGCATGCCGTCGTGTGGCGTAATTGGCAGTTGGTGGAGCCGTCGCGTCTGGCTGCCGTCTTGCAAACCACGGAGGAAAATGTCCGGCTGCTGGCCGAATCGATGGGGCTGCCGGCGGTGACCCATGTACCTGAGGCCTGGCGTCGCCGCGGGTACGCGACGCTGGTTCGCAGAAATTGGCATCTGCTGCCGTACGATCAGCTGTTGCAGATGATCGACATGACTCAAGCCGAATTTGCGGAAGTGCTTCGCGAGGATGATTTCCTGTTCATCAAGTTGGGATCCTTGAAGCCACAATGTGATCCAGTGCAGTGGCAAGAACCGAGCCCCGAGACACGACAACGGGCGGCGGAAATTCGGCAAGCAGTCCAACAGCGGTTCGGGGATCGCCTGGCAGCGACAGCCGATCCACCGTTTTCTTTCGTCGAAACACTCAGTGCCTTGGACCCTCAGTTGACGACGCGCGCGGCCAGCGGCCAGCGCGGCGGGCCGCTGCGCTACATCTATTCTTACTTTGGAACATTCGGCGATCCCTTGATTGACGCTTCGCTGGATCCTTATCCCGATGGCCTTTTACAGCGACTGGCCGATCATGGCATCAATGGGGTGTGGCTGCACGTCGTGCTGCGGCAGTTAGCTCCGGGCGGACCTGATTTTCCGGAGTTTGGCGCGGGACACGAGCAACGGCTGGCGACGCTCAACCGCCTGGTGGAAAGGGCCAAGCGATATGGCATCTCGGTGTACCTGTATATGAACGAGCCACGGGCGATGCCACGGTCGTTCTTTGCCAAACGCCCGGACCTTGGTGGAACCATCGAAGGCGACTTGCAAACGATGTGCACCAGTCGTCCGGAAGTGCAGGATTGGATTGCCTCCGCGGTAACACATGTCTTCAAGCAAGTACCCGACTTGGGTGGTGTGTTCACGATTACGGCTTCGGAGAATCTGACGAACTGCGCTTCGCACGCTAAACGGGCCGGATGCCCTCGCTGCCAATCGCGGTCCGATGCCGAGATCATCACGGAAGTCAACCGAGTGATTGAACGTGCCGTGCACAGCGTCAATCCTGCCGCGAAAGTCATCTGCTGGGATTGGGGCTGGGCCAATCACGGAGATGCCTCCAGCTTTATCCCGTTGCTGCCGGATCATGTCTGGCTGATGTCGGTCAGCGAATGGCGTACTCCCATCGAACGCGGGGGGATTCGATCGGAAATCGGCGAATATTCGATTTCGGCCGTCGGTCCCGGCCCCCGCGCCGAGCGGCATTGGCAGGTCGCGAAAGAACGCGGGTTGAAGACTGCCGCGAAAGTCCAGTTCAACAACTCCTGGGAACTGGCAGCTTTGCCCTATCTGCCCGTGATGGATCTGGTCGCCGAACACTGTCACCGGCTGGCGGAACGTGGTACGGATGGAATGATGCTTTCATGGTCGCTGGGTGGCTACCCTTCGCCAAACTTGCGGATCGCCCAGCGGTTCGCGGAGCAGCGCGAGGCGACCGTCGACGAAGTGCTCGATGAACTCGCCGAAGAAATGTATGGCCCGTCGGGTGCTGCGCTAGCGCGACGCGGATGGACTGCGCTTAGCCGTGCCTTCACGGAATACCCTTACGACATTGCCGTGGTCTACAACGGCCCCCAAGAATACGGTCCTGCCAATTTGCTTTTCGCGCAGGCCACCGGCTATCACTCCACGATGTCCGGTTTTCCCTATGATGACCTGAACGGTTGGCGCGGCCCTTATCCACCTGAAGTATTTGCCGAGCAGTTCGCCCGCGTGGCGCGTGGCTGGAGCGAGGGCGTCACGGCGCTGGAATCGGCGGCGGCCAGCGCCCCGCCCGATCTGCGGCAGCGGGCTGAGGACGAAGTGCGTCTGGCACGCGCAGCCCAGCTTCATTTTGCATCGGTCGCTAATCAGGCGCGGTTTGTATTTGCGCGGACTGCATTGAGCAATCCTAACGCCACTGCCGCAGAGCGCGAGCAGGCCCTGCGGCTGATCCCCACCCTGCTCGATGACGAGATCCGCCTGGCAGACTCGCTGTTTGATCTTGCTCAAGCCGACTCAAGGATCGGCTTCGAGGCAACGAATCACTATTTCTACAGGCCGATGGACCTCATCGAGAAAGTGATTTGCTGCGAGCACTTGCGTCGCCACTTTGCGGACATGAGTCCTGCCAACAGCGCAAACAAAGAGCTCAACGCCGATACTCCGGGACTCTAGGTGTGGGAAGACATTTCTCGCCTTCACGCCAGCAGTTCCGTCAGCACTCTTCCGTGCACATCTGTCAGTCGACGGTCGATCCCTCCGGCTCGATACGTCAATCGCGTATGGTCGATCCCCAGCAGATGCAGGATCGTGGCGTGGATGTCATAGCAATAGGTGGCCCGATCAGGTTCCGCTGGCCGCCATGACCACTCATCACTGAGCCCGTACGTCACCCCGCCTTGGATGCCGCCACCGGCCAGCCAGTTCGTGAATCCAAATGGATTGTGATCGCGCCCTTGACTTCCTTGGCTACACGGCATGCGTCCGAACTCAGTGGTCCACAGCACCAGGGTAGCATCCAGCAGCCCCCGTTGAGCCAGATCCTGGATCAGCGCCGCCACACCGCGCGACATGCCTCGCGCCAGCGGCCAGTGATCCCGCTTCAGATCCTCGTGAGAATCCCAGTTTCTTCTCGGAAATCCGTTGTCGGCTCCAGACCATATCTGAACAAATCTCACGCCACGTTCCAGGAGCTTCCGCGCGATCAGGCAGTTGCGACCGAAGTAGCGTGTTTCCTGACCCTCGTTCATCGGCGCATCGCTGGGAACATCCCCGCATTCCACTCCGTACAGATCCAGGATGTGTTGCGGCTCATCGGAAAGGTCCAGGACCTGGGGCGCGCTGAGCTGCATCCGCGCTGCAAGTTCATAACTTTGAATCCGTGCCTCAAGGCGTGAGTCACCTGCTCGCTGATCGGCATGTCGCCGATTCAGCCGTTCGAGCACTTCCAGCGTCTGCTGTTCACTCTCTGGACTTACGAATGATGCCGCAGCTGGCGGAAACAGATCGTTGATCGGTATCCGCGCATGGGGATCGATCGCCGTCCCTTGATGCTCGGCAGGCAGAAACGCGGCCCCCCAGTTGCGCGGCCCGTTGGGCGCGTAGCCACGCGGATCAGGTAGGACGACAAACGTCGGCAGTTCATCCGTGCTTCGCCCCAGGCCATAGCTGATCCACGAACCGATCGACGGAAACCCGGGCAGAACGAATCCCGTGGCCTGCATGAATGTCGCCGGACCATGGACATTGCTTTTCGATACCATGTTGTGCACAAACGCGATCCGGTCGATCACTTCGCCCAAGGGCGCGACGCATTCATTCAACCACTTCCCAGACTGCCCGTAAGCCTGCCATGGCCACGGCGCCGCCATCACATGGCCCGGCGCCGATTGAAAGAGCTCCACCTTTTCTCCTGGATCCCAAGGCTGTCCGTGGTCGGCCGCAAGGCGCGGCTTGTAGTCCCACAGATCGCACTGGCTGGCGGCCCCGGACATGAACAACTGAATTACCCGGCGAGCCTTTGCCGAATGATGCAGGCCAGTCCCTGAAAGCGTGGAGCTGTCTGCGTGCAACGGATCGGAGTTCAACAGACTCGACAGAGCAATCCCACCGAGCCCACCGCCGGTGTGCCAAAGCAAGTCGCGCCGAGACATTCGCGACAGATTGTCGCCTTCTATCGATCGATGCACTGCGGAAAACCTGTCCATCGCACTCGCTCAATCGATAAACATGAATTCGCTTAAATTGAACATCAACCGGCAGGCATTCACCAAGCCATGCTCGGCAGCGAGCCTGCTTAGCTCTTGTCGCTCCTCATCCGTCGCTCGCCGTCCCAGAGCCATCTGATAGGCGGCCTCGATCTGGACGTCGACTTTGTCGCTCAATATTTGCAACTCAGATGCGAACACTTCGGCCATTCGCATCATGAAGGGATTATTGAGCATCGAAAGTGCCTGCAGCGGAGTCAGCGTCTCGTTGCGTCGGGCCACATTGATCGACGGGTCTGCACAATCCAGTGCCGCCATGAACGGGTCAGGGACACTACGAACAATGAAGCGGTAAACGGCGCGCCGCTGCAAGTCGGCCGAATCGATGTCAAGGGTTCTATAGTCAAAATGCGGCGAATGATCGTCTAAAAAACCGAAGGCGCGGTAGCCAGGTCCGCCCATCTTTCGATCAAGTCTTCCAGCAACAAGCAGGACCGCGTCGTGAAGTTGCTCGGCTGTAAGACGAGACCGATTCATCCGCCATAGATGACGATTCGATTCGTCAATATCGGCCGCGTCTGCCCGATGAAATGACCCCTGACGGTAGGTCGCGCTGGTGACGATCAGACGGTGCAACTGTTTGAGGCTCTGACCTTGATCGCGAAACCAGACGGCCAGCCAATCCAGTAGCTCAGGATGCGTTGGTACCTCCCCCATCCGGCCAAAATCGTCAGGCGTGGCGCAGATTCCACGACCAAAGTGGTAGTGCCACACACGGTTGACGATCGATCGCCAGGTCAAAGGGTTCTCGCGATCTACAATCCAGTTGGCCAAAGCCGCCCGCCGCTGCGACTCTGAGTTGTCGTCCACGGGCTCGAAGTGACTCCCCAACGACGTGAAGACGGAAAGCGCTCCGGGTTCCATCAGCCCCGCATCAAGATCCGGCGTGGCTTCATTTCCCCGCTTGAGCACATGGATCGGGCGTGGGCGTCCGTGAGTCGGCTGAAACTGGCCTTCGCCCTTGAACTCTGTCGCAACAGCAAACACCATGGCGGGCGAAGGGAGAGTGGCAAGTTCCCCCTCGCATGCAGCCAGTTCCGACACACTACGGACCTGGGCGATGCGTTCCTCTTCGGTCGTTGAACTCGCAAGGCATTGTTGGTGCTGTACCTGGCTTTGAGCCAACTCTTCCCGTAAACCTGCCTCCGCCAAAGCGGGGTACTTCCCGTCGATCAGGTTTCTCGCCGACCACCGAGGGGCGGCCTCGATTGAATCAAGCGCCTGTACGCTGGCCTCGGTGACAACATTCACGCCACGGCTGAAGACCATCAGTTCCGCAATCGCGAAGTTGAAATCATTCAGGCGTGGAGCCAATTTCTCCGCCGTGATCCGGACATACCTCGCATCCAATCCGAACGTTGGGAATTCCAGCGGCAGATTCCCCGGGTTGGGAACGTCAAGCGCTGTCTGATCACTGACAACTGACACATGCTGAAGAAACTCGGGGTCAGTGGAGGCTTCAATTTTGAAACGCACGGGGAAGCCAAATCCTGCTCCGATCTGGTTGAAATCGTCATCACAAGGGCAGATCACGATCCGTTCGATCGGATGAGTCGTTCCGAGATCAAGCTGCACCCATTTCACCGTATTCTGATCCGTCGCCAATGCACTATGAAATCCATACTCCAGGGGGCGTGCTCGTTCGATCGCCTCCCTCAATGCCGCAATCGACTGCTCGATCTGCTCGAGCTCTGCCCCGGCTCGCGTTCGGATCCTTGCTTCTATCTCGTCCAGTTCTTTACGAATCTCAGCCTGCCGCGCTTGCAATTCGATTCGCCGGCCAGTGGTTCGCGGATCACGGTCATACTGTCGGTCGGCGCGATCAACGGCGGCAAATACAGCTTGCAGACCGTAGTAATCCCGCTGCGAAATCGGATCAAACTTGTGGTCGTGGCACCGCGCGCAGTTAGCCGTTGCACTGACAAAGGTGGTCATCGTCGTGTTGACCATGTCATCGCGATCGATATTGCGGACTCGCTGCTTCTCCATCGTGCCATCGCTGACCTCTATCTGCCCCACGTAGTCAAACGGGCCCGCGGCCAAAAAACCCAAGGCTTCAATTCCGTCGCGTGAGTTTGCAAAGAAATGGTCGCCGGCTAACTGCTCGCGGACAAACTTCTCATAGGGGCGATCTTCGTTCAGAGCTCGGACCACGTAGTCTCGATAGGGCCACGCGTTCGGGCGCACCTTGTCCTTATCGAATCCATGGGTATCGCCGTAATGCACCACGTCCAACCAATGTCGCGCCCAGTGTTCTCCGTAGGCGGGCGAACTGAGTAGCCGATCGACGACCCGCTCATAGGCCAGAGGGTCAGGGTCCATGACAAAGCGCTGAACTTCTTCATAGCTGGGCGGTAATCCTGTCAGGTCATAGGTCAACCGCCGGATCAGCGTTCTGCGATCCGCCTCGGGGGACATGGACAATCCCAGGCGTTGCTGTTGGTCCATGATGAATGAATCGATGGGCGAACGCGCTTGCAGAGCCAAGCCGCTTGGCAACTCAGGAACAGCCGGCTGGATCAGCGGCTTTCGCGACCACCAGATTTCGCGTGCGGTCAGCGTGCGTGTCTCAGGCCATGCTGCACCGGCCTGGATCCACGCGCGCAAAAGTTCAACTTCGGCCGGATTTAGCCGTTCGCCTTCCTTGGGCATCGCCGGATCGCTTCCGTCGATCATCTCCACCAGCAAGCTCGCCGCAGAATCGCCTGCGATAAGAGCTGGCCCGCTCTCCCCGCCTCGCGCTGCATCAGCCGCTGTGGCGAGCGAAAGCCCGCCATGCTGCAGGTTTTCGTTGTGGCATGCCAGACAATACCGCTCCAGCACGGGAGCAATCTCAGATTGAAAGTCGGGTGGGCTCGCTTGAGTGAACGTGGCAGAAAGCCACCAAACCAAGCCCCACGCTCCATAGGCCATGGCCATACTTGGCTGCCGATATCGAAGCGGAAGCCTTTGCATTGGCTCCTCGGGTTAATCGCTCAGGGAAAGTCTCAGGCTCGTCCGTCGCACGGACCCACTCCCATTTTGAATCATTGATGTGCACTCTGCATCCTGTTTGCTGCCCCGTGTCAGCTCCTTGCCGCCAATCCAGCGGATCCAGTTTCCGCTTGGAAACCCGCCGCTCATCGGGTCAGAAGGACGCTAGTCTACTAGTTGCACCATGGCCGGACCCACACCTTCTGGCCGCGAGTGCAGTTGAGGATGCAGGGCATATGCAAGCCATTCCAGGCTAGCGACCAACCGAGGCCCAGGCCGATTGAAGTAGGCATTGCCGTCGAAAAAGAACACACGCTGCTGGCGGACCGCGAGCAACTCATCCAGGCCATGCAGACGAGATTGGAGCTGCCAGTCAGCCAGAGCTTGAGGAATCCCGTAACCGCAACAGGCAACGGCAATCACCTCTGGATTGGCCAGAATCACGTCACTCCATGCTATTCGTCGCGAACGATCCGCTGCAACGCCAAGCAGCTCTCGGCCACCTGCAAGCCTCACAATCTCAGGGGTCCAATGGCCCGCACTGAACGGTGGGTCAAGCCATTCAAGAAACACGACTGTGGGTTGGGTTTGGGCCAATGCCGTCCGAGCAGCGATGTCCTCCAAGCGCTGCTGCAACCCTTTCAGGGCACGAACGCCCTGGGTTGATTCACCAATCGCATCTGCCAGCTCCTGCAGGCCGCCGAGCACCTGCCGGAAATCGGTGGGCTCAAGCGTCACGACTTTTGGTCTGTAGGGAAGCCGGCGGAGCGCCTGCTGTACATCCTGTTCCGCCACGGCACAGACATCGCACAGCGACTGAGTAACGATCAGGTCGGGCTGTAGAGCGATCAGAGCTTCATGATCAAGCTGGTACAGAGGCATTTGGGTATGGGTACGCTGACTGACCAGGCGATCGAGTTCCCGGCTGTCGGCGGCGTTTGGCAACAACGACCTTGTGACTCGGGGCAAGTTCGTTACGGTCTCGGGAAAATCACATTCATGGGAGATACCCACCAAGGAGTCGCCCAGCCCTAACTCGCAGATCAGTTCCGTCGCGCCGGGTAACAGACAGACGATCCGCATCAGTTTTCCGTCGCAGGTCGGGGAAGTGGGAACCACCTGTGAACCGCAAAGATGATACAGGACGAATGCGGTCAAGCACGAAGTGCTTGCGGCGTCAACCAACGGGTGACCCAAGCAAGCAGTCGATCCACCGCGACCGCCAGAACCGCAGCTGGAATCGCACCCGAAAGGATCATCCGTGAGTCCCCTAACGCCAGACCGGAAACAATCGGATCTCCCAGCCCGCCGGCCCCGATAAACGCGGCCAACGTCGCCGTTCCTACATTCAGAACCGCCGCCGTGCGTATCCCGGCCATGATGATAGGCATCGCCAGCGGCAGCTGCACGTGAATGAGCGTCTGACGAGCCGTCATTCCCAACGCATTCGCGGCCTCCACGGCCAGCCGGTCGGCCTCGCGGAGTCCCGTGTAGGTATTACGCATTACAGGGTAGAGCGAATACAGGAACAGCGCCACGACCGCCGGTGCAATCCCGATCCCGAGGACTGGCAACATAAACGCGAGCAAGGCGATGCCGGGGATCGTCTGCAGCACTCCCGTAGCTCCAAGCACTGCTTCCGCCCACTTGGCGCGTTGCAGGCCGAGCGCTACGGGAACGGCTACCAGCACAGCCAAGGTGAGCGACATGCACACGAGCAAGAGGTGCCGGAGCATCCGCTGCCCGATCACAGTGCGTTGTCGCCAGAGATAGTCTGTCAAACCTCCTCCTGCACGGGGGAGGCTCGTATTATCGCCGTCTTCGCCGGCGGCGGTCGCAGAACCCAGCCCCAACTCCCGGAGGGCGCCTGCCGCCACGATGGATGCATCGACGCCATCCACCTCAACGCGCTGGTTCCAGCGACGCATCCGGGACTCGTCGATCCGTCCGCTCAACGCGGTCAACGCGGCGATCGCCTCAGGATGCGTTTGGAAAAGTTCGCCTCGCACCAACGCGGCCGCGTCATAAGGAGGAAAGGCCCCGCGGTCGTCCTCCAGCACGGTCAATGGCAATTGGCTCAGCATCCCGTCGGTGGAGTATCCATCGATGATGTCGACAGACTTCTCCGCTAACGCTTGATACTTGATGGCAGGCGCCAGAGGGTTGACCTCTTTGAGCCTGAATCCATAGACGTCACGAAGCATCGGCAAACCATCGGGCAGGCCAATAAAATCGGCCGTGAACCCAGCCCGCATCTGATCGCTGACCCGCGCGAAATCAGAAATCGTCCTCAGCCCCAGTCGCTCTGCCATCTCCGTCCGTACGGCCATGGCATAGGTGTTTTCGAAGCCCAAGGGCGGGAGCCAGCGGATGCCATAGCGTGTTGCGAACTCGCGCGAGACCAGTTCGAAGACCGCGGCAGAACCGCGGGGCACTGGCTGTTGAAGAATCACCAAGGCTCCCGTACCGGTGTACTCGGGATAGAGATCAATGGCTCCCGTCTGCAACGCGGGAAAGATGATCTCCGTTCCTCCCAAGCCGAACTTGCGCGTCACCTTCAGTCCGACTGCCTCCAGTTGCTGGGCGAAGATCTCCGCCAGAAGGTAGCCCTCAGCAAACGGCTTGGTCCCGACAACTACAGGGCGGCGGATGGCAGCCTGCCCGGGTTCATCGCCTGTGACGATGCGTGGTCCCGCCTGGAAAACCGACAGAATCATCAGGAATCGGATCGCCGACTGCCGGGCATTCATCACCGTCCCTCCAGCGACCAGCGAGCCCGTCGCAGCAGTTCTCGCACGTAGGGAGTCGCCGGCTCTGCCAACAGCCGTTTTGGCTCGGCAATTTGTTCCAACTGGCCTGCACTCATCACTGCAATCCGGTCAGCCAGCAGGCCGGCTTCGTGCAGGTCATGTGTCACCAGCAGCGCTGCGATATTCGTCGACTGCCGCAACTGCAAGAACATCTCCTGTAACTCACACCTTGTAATCGCATCCAAGGCGCCAAACGGCTCATCCAACAATACGACTGTCGGATTTGCCGCGAGCGCGCGGGCCACGGCAACTCGCTGGCGTTGCCCACCGGAAAGTTGGCATGGCCAGCGAGCGGCAAACCGCTGCCAGTCGAGCCCCACAAGTTCTAAGGCGCGCCGCGCCAGCTCCGATTGATCGGACTTCCCCAAAAGCCACGGCACCAGACCCACGTTCTGAACCACATTCCAGTGAGGCAACAATCCATCGTTTTGTGGGACATATCCGATTCGTCGGCGCAACAGAACAGGTTCGATCCCGCGAACGTCTATCCCCTCAAACTGGACCAACCCCTCGTCGCATTCAACCAGACGGTTGAACATGCGGAGAAGCGTGGATTTCCCCGACCCACTTTCCCCTACCAGGGCAACACACTCACCCGCGCCGACTTCGAGCGATACCCCGTCAACGGCAACCAGTTCACCATATCGCTTCGTAGCTCCGCGAACGCTGAGCATCGGGATGACGTGGGCAGGCTCCGTCGTCACGCTTGACCTCATGTTTTCAGGCGACCGTTGTTTCAGTCAATCGCGACCAAGAAACGACCCCGGTGATTCGAATTGATCTCAAACCGGCGGTCAATCATTCTGGCAACTGACCAACGAAGAAAAGAACCGTCGCTGCAAGTTGCCGCGACACGTCGACCACTTTCTAATGGATCATTGTGCAAAGGGAGAGGCTCCCAAATCGGCCATCATGCGGAGAGGACGTGT